>Ga0209380_10000079_pt1 | contig 54692 bp, 47 predicted proteins | sample HubBroMetageWFT6_FD_188347 | JGI IMG/M metagenome (GOLD analysis project Ga0209380, IMG submission 188347) | Warmed and freeze-thawed soil microbial communities from the Hubbard Brook experimental Forest, New Hampshire - Hubbard Brook CCASE Soil... | ecosystem: Environmental > Terrestrial >...
GATGGAAGTCCTCGCGAAACTCAGTGAAGCGCACCGCGGCAAAGCCCTGCTGATTGAATGCAGAATGGTCACCGCCGCGCAAGTACCGGTCCAGCCGGAACACCAGCACCGGCGCCACCCCTACCTCATTCTTATAAGCCCGATCAACATCGGAGATGTAGCGCGCCAGTTGCCGCGACGCAGAGTCGTTCTCCCCGCCCAGAGCGCGAATCCGCCGGACGTCCTGATCCGTGGCCGCCGCGGGCACGCCCTCGGAAAACACACGCACTACGGAGCGATCTTGCTCCGCACTCTTGTCGCCGCCGACGATGTCGTTGTTAAGCACTGCCTCCAGATTCCAGCCCTGGCTTTTGGACATCTTCGCGAAATGCTGGCTGCCGTTCAGCCCCTGCTCCTCGCCCGCCACGGTCAAGAAAATAATCGTCGCCGGAAACTTCATCTTGCTCAGAACCCGGGCGCATTCCAGGCTAACGGCAGCTCCGCTGGCATCATCGTTCGCTCCCGGAGCGTCCCCCTTCGTGTCGAGGATGTCGCTATTGCGCGAATCATAGTGTCCCGTCACCAGCACGATGCGCTTCGCGTTCTCCGCGTCCGTTCCCTTCAACACTGCATAAACATTGGTGAGATCGGTGGGCTGGGGAATCCGGTCGGCGGCCGGCTCGGTGAAGGCGTCAGTTTTCACTTCCAGGCATCCGCCGCAATCTTTCGCGTAGCGTTCGAACTCTGACTTGATCCACTCTCGCGCTGCTCCAATCCCGCGTCCCGCCGCGATTGCAGCCGGGTCCTGCGCCGAGATCGTCGACCGCGTTCCGAAGCTCGCCAGCTTCTCGATATTCGCCCGAATGCGTTCGGCTGAGACCTGCCGCAGCGCGGCTGAAATGCTATGATCCGCTGCCATGGGTTCGCTGGTGCCAGGTTCCGGCTGATTTTGAGCGGATGCCCCGCTGCTGAAACTCAACCCCAGCGAGATGGCCACTAGCCACAGTCTTTTTTGTATCGGGGAAATCATGTACTCTCCGGCGTCAGGATAATGTCAAGGACGAAGGCTGGTCCCTCGGAATTATAGCCTCTCGCTCTCCGGGGTCTCACCCCTTGACCTGAGGTGGGGAAAGAATCTAAATATTATGAAGGCTATCTAAAGGGTCATCGAATATGCTATCGAATGGAAGCGGAGGAATCATGGTTCTTTGCCCCGAATGCGAAACCAATCTGGATGTGGAAGAAGAAGAGGTCGACGAGGGCGAGATCGTCTCCTGCCCCGAATGTGGCACGGATTTCGAGGTGGTGACCACCAGTCCGCTTGAGTTGAAGGCGGTCGAGGCCGGCTATGTCGAGGAGGACGAGGAGGTGGAAACCGAAGACGGTGACGACTCCTAGACTCCAACCCACGGTTCTGCTTGCGCGCTTGTCCTCTTTCTGCCTTTTGATGGTCTTCTTTTTCGCTGCTCTGGACCCGCACGTCTTGCCGGCGTCTGCCGCGCCCGATAAGCTAAAGCCGACTGATCCCTATGCTCTGATTTTCGGGACGGTCTGGGGTCCCGACAATCGTCCCGTTTATGGCATCACGGTCAGGATCCGGCGCGTGTCTGATAAGAAGCCCAAGTGGGAAGTCTATTCCGATCATTCCGGCGAATTTGCCCAGCGCGTTCCCGCCGGTAAGGCCGACTATGTGGTGGGGGCCGACCTCAAACACGTGAAAACGACGGATGGCCAGGTGTTGCATCTGGCGGAAGAGGTCCCGGTCCACGTAGAGTATGACGAGCGCGTGGATATTGGTTTGCACCTGACCAAGTAGATCCGACCAAGTAGATCCGACGAAGTAGATCTGGCGAAGTAGAGACTTCAGCGGTAGAAGGTTCAGCAGAGGAAGAGGAATAAGGCAGTTATGACTTCCAGAATGTCTCTCAAGAGAGCCTCCCTCATCGCGAGCGCGCTCCTGCTCGTGATCTCGGCGGTTGCCCATGCTGCCCCGCAGAAAAACGACAAGGCGCCAGGCCGGCTGCTCTCCGGCAAAGTGCTCGACCCGCAGGACAATCCCGTGCTCAACTCAGTCGTCTACCTCACCAACATGCGCACCCATGCGGTGAAGACCTACATCGTCGGCCAGGAAGGCACCTATCGTTTCCCCGGCCTCTCGATGATGGATTATGAAGTCTACGCGGAATACAAGGGGCACAAGAGCGACACCAAGTCGGTCAGCCAGTTCGATGACCGGTCTGAGGTCTACGTCGACCTCAGGATCGATACACGGTGAGCCTGCCCAATGCGAAAAGAAGGTTTGCCATGCAACTTTTGAGGATGAGAAGGGTTCAATAGATCAAAGAAGGTCTTTTTTGGAGGAGAACCTTGAACGTATCGCGCTTATTTCACAATAAGAATCGTCTGGCTGCGGGAGCAGGGTTCGCGACCTTGGTTCTGGTGGCCGTGGCAGGCATTTCGGCTGGTGCGCAACAGGGCGCAATGAGCCCTTACCAGGGCGAGGCCGACGGTGTCAGCCCTGGCGGCAAGTGGATGGAGTTCCGGTCGGAAGACAAAATGACCGGAGCGAAGAAGGTCCGGTTCGAACTGCTTTCGAACAATTATCTTCGGGAAGACCCGGACTACAAGCCGCGAGTCGAGATCACATGCAGCGATGGCAAATACCAGCGCGCCGTCTTTAATCCCGGCGCCCGGCTGGGACGGCCCGACTACCCCGGCTTCTGGGGCCAACCCAAGATGGAGGTCATGGTCCGTATCGATGGAAGCCACGACCACAAGGGCTGGAATTGGGAAGCCGACCGCGTCCTTTCCATGGACAAGGGCACGGTTCGGGCCGCAATCGGGGCGCAGGTGTTCAACGTGGAGGTCAAGACCAGGACTGGTTACGCGATCGCCGAATTCTCGCCCGGAGGTCTGAATCTGGACGAGGTAAGGCACGCCTGCGATCTGACTCCACATAAGCCCTAGCGGCGGCTGGAGCCCGCTGATTCCGGGATGCTTATATTGCGGTTAACATTGAAGGGCTGAGCCTGCAGGCTCAGCCCTTTTTGTGACTTTGGACGCAGCCCGGTCAGCACTTGCGTGCCTGCCCGGTCTGCTGTTTCACTTGGATTATCCGTTGGCGAGGTGAGGTTGGCGAGGTTTGAGTTACCGAGGTGACGTGCTGATGGGCGGAAGCGTAATCACAGGGGCGGCGATCCTGCTGTTTGTCGTGGGAGCGGTCGTCTATGTAGTCATCCTCTTCAACGAGCTGGTGCGGCTGCGAAATGACAACGACCGCGCGTGGGCGAACATTGATGTGCTGCTCAAGCAGCGGCACGACGAGATCCCGAACTTGGTGGAAACAGTAAAGGGATATATGCAGCATGAGCAGGAGACGCTGCTGGCAGTAACGCGGGCGCGGGCCGCGTCCATGAACGCGGCCAGTATTGGGCAGAAGGCGCAGGCCGACTTGACCATGACGGTCGCGCTGCGCGGGCTGTTCGCGGTGGCGGAAAACTATCCGCAACTCAAGGCCAACGAAAACTTTCTCCAGCTGCAGAACCGCATCAGCGAACTGGAAGAACGCATCGCCGACCGGCGCGAGTTCTTCAACGACGATGTCAACACCTACAACACGCGCATCGCCCAGATCCCCGAAGTGTTTGTCGCCAGTTTCATGGAATTGAAACCCCGCTCCATGTTCCAGGTGTCCGACGAGGACCGCAAGCTGGTGGAGGTCAAGTTCCAGGGCGCGGCCGGGGCCTAGGCGAGTGTTCCTACCGGAACATTCGTGAGATATGTTCCAACTGGAACATTTTGTACAGTCGATAATGGCCATATCGCTTCGTACGTACAATCTCCTTAAATCAAACAAACATAAGCCGGTTAGGTCTCGGTTGCGGCCAAGCTTGCCAAATTGGCCGGGCGGGCTAGCAGGGTGACGAAAAACCTGGCGAGCTTCGCTCGACCGGACAGCCGAGGCGGCTGTCCCCACATGCCACATGAGCATCTCGCATACTGAGCCACCAACTCGCCCGCTCTACTAGACCTCGCTCTACTAGACAAAGACCTCTGCGGAATGCTGAAGCCGAGTTGACCTGATATTCTTAGCGCCATTGGGGCGGAGCCATGCTTAACCGAACCTTGTCGCACTACCGGATTGTGGAGCAGATTGGCGCTGGAGGCATGGGTGTCGTCTACCGGGCGCGGGATGAGCAACTGGAGCGCGATGTCGCCATCAAGGTGCTCTCCCGTGGGGTGCTGGCCAGCGATGCGGCGCGCAAACGCTTTCGCAAAGAAGCTCTCTCCCTGGCGCGGCTGAATCATCCCAACGTCGCGACCGTGCATGAGTTCGGCACGCAGGATGGCACTGACTTTCTTGTGACCGAGTACATTCCGGGCACGACTTTGGATTCTAAACTGGCGCGGGGAGCGCTCTCCACGAAGGAAGTGATCGACCTGGGCGGGCAGTTGATGCATGGGCTTACGGCGGCGCATGAGCAGGGGATTGTGCACCGCGATTTAAAGCCGGGCAACCTGCGGCTCACTCCTGACGGACGGCTGAAGATCCTCGACTTCGGACTGGCGCAACTGGCACCTGAAGCCAGTGAAGAGGGGCTGACGGCAACGCTTACCAATTCTCAGCAAGTGACAGGGACGCTGCCCTATATGGCTCCCGAGCAGTTGCGAGGAGAAGCTGCCGACGCGCGCGGCGACATCTGGTCGGCGGGTGTGGTGCTTTATGAAATGGCGAGCGGGAAACGTCCCTTTCCGCAGAGCAATGGCCCCCTGCTGATCGACGCGATCCTGAACCAACCTCCCGAGGAACCCAGAAAAATCAATGGAGGGATTCCGCCGGGGTTGGAGCAGATCATTCTAAAGACGCTTGATAAGAACCCGGCGCGTCGTTACCAGAGCGTGCGTGAGGTGGGGGTTGACCTGGAGCGCCTGAGCAGCGGCACTTTGCCGGTCGTGATGCCTCAACCCGGAACGAAGCGGTGGTATGTGGCGGGAGGGATTGTTTTCGTGCTAGTGGTGATGATCGCAGGATATTTTGCGTCCCAGCGGAATAAACGGGCGGGTTCGGCTGCGCCCGCCGCCCACCGCCGTTCCGTGGCCGTGGTGGGATTCAAGAATCTTGCGGGCAAGCCGGAGGAAGCGTGGCTTTCGACGGCCATCTCCGAGATGCTGACCACCGAACTTGGGCAGGGCGATCAGTTGCGAACGATCTCAGGCGAGAGCGTGGCTCAGATGAGAGCGAGCCTGGCGCTACCGGAGGCGGACAGCTTTAGCCAGGAAACGTTGACTCGCATTCGAGAGAATCTGGGCACCGACGATGTGGTGGTGGGTTCCTACGTTCCCTTGGCGGGTGGTGCGATCCGGTTTGATCTGCGGCTGCAGGACGCGGTCGGCGGTGAAGTTTTGGCATCCGTTTCGGAAAAGGGCAGCATTGCCCACATCGACGAACTGGTGAGCGAGGCAGGCGAGCAGTTGCGCGCGAAACTAGGCGTGGCGGGACTTACGGACGCGGAATCGGCGAGCGCGCGTGCGGCGATGCCGGCGAATCCGGAGGCGGCGCGGCTCTATTCCGAAGGGTTGGAGAAACTACGGCTGTTCGACGCGCTGACGGCGCGCCCGCTACTGGAGAAGGCGGCGGCTCTCGATCCAAATCATGCGCCGACGCACTCGGCCCTGGCTGCGGCCTGGTCTGCTCTGGGCTATGACGAGAAGGCGAAAGAGGAAGCCAAGCGCGCCCTCGATTTGGCCGGTCCGTTCTCGCGAGAGGAGCGGCTGCTGATCGAGGGACGTTATCGCGAGCTGACGCGAGACTGGGCGGGAGCGACAAGCAGCTATCGCGCCTTGTGGGAGTTTTTCCCTGACCGGGTTGATTATGGTTTGTTGTTCGCGCGGGCGCAAAGCAGAAGCGATCAGGTTGACGATGCCGTACGCACCATTGCGGAGCTGCGCAAGCTTCAGGTGTCGAAGGGTGAGGCCGCCCGCATTGACCTGACGGAGGCGCAGGTTGCAGGGGCGCGAAGTGACTTCAAGCAGGAGCAATCGTCGGCGGAGAAGGCTGTTGTGGGCGGGAGCGCCATTGGAGCGAATCTGTTTGTGGCGGGCGCGTTACGAGCGGAAGCCTCTGCATGGCAGCATCTGGGGCAGCCTGAGAAAGCGCAGCCACTGATCGAGCGGGCTCGGGATTTCTATACTGCGGCCGGGGACCGCGCCGGCGCGGCACGTTGCTTAGTGCTCTCTGGCGACAGTGCTTATGAGGAAGGGCATTATGAGGACGCCAGAAAACAGTTTGAGACGACGCTGCCGGTCTTTCGGGAAACGGGAGATCAGCTCCAATCGCGAAACACGCTGGAAAGAATCGGCAGCACGTTTTATAACCAGGGGAAACTGCTGGAGGCCAGGGGTTACTACGAGCAAGCCTTGCGCATCGATCTTGATCTGCGGAGTACGACGAGTTTGGCCAGCGACTACGGAAATATTGCGAACGTACTCGATAATCTGGGCGATTTGACGGGGTCGCGAAAGATGCAGGAACAGGCGCTGGCCACCTTTGAAAAAGGCGGCGACCGGCGTGGTGCGTCAGCGACGCTAAGCAACCTGGGAAATCTGATGGTCGAAATCGGCGATCCCGAGGACGCCCGGAAGTATTGCGAACAGGCTTTGAACATTATGCGCGAGATTGCCTACCATGCCGGCGACTCCTTTCCCGAGGGATGTCTGGGAGATGCCCTGTTGATGGAAGGGGATGTGGCTGGCGCCCGGAAACGATACGAGGAAGCGCTTAAATCTTCGCAGGAAGCGCATCAGAATGACCGTGCCGAGCAAGTGCAGACGGCGCTGGCGATGCTGGCGCTGGAAGAGAAGCGATTTACCGACGGAGAAGGGCTGGCGCGAGGAGCGATCGCAGTCTTCGAAAAGGACCATGCTACCGACGATGCAGCCTGGGCTCACGCGGTGTTGGCGCAGAATCTGTTGGCCGAGGGAAAAGTCGCCGAGGCTCAAACCGCGGCGGGGCAGGCTGTGACGCTGTCGCTGCAGACTACCAGCCAGCCGCAGCGCTTCGAGGCCATTCTGGCGGACGCCCGGGCTAAAGCGAAAGCCGGAAAAACATCCGAGGCGAAACGGGAACTGGAGGCGGTGCTCGCTTCGGCGCGCAAATTTGGATACCGCTACTACGAATACCAGGCTCGGTTCGAGCTGGGGGAGATTGAGTTGCAGTCGCATTCGGCGCTGGCGCGGCCGCATCTTGTCACTCTTGCGAAGGATGCGAAGGAACACGGGGTTTTGCTGGTCGCGAACCATGCCGAGCAGTTGTCTCAGGGAAAATAGATTTGGCCTTGGGCTGGATTCGGAATCAAGAGCTAAAGTCAAAAGCAGCGGGCAAGAGTGCCCGCACCACACGAGCAACTCCACACGAGCAAACCCCACACAATTGACTTATGCCAGCAGCTTCGCGGCTTCTTTTGCGTAATACGTGAGGATTATGCTGGCGCCGGCTCGGTGGATGCTTTGCAATGATTCCATCATTACGCGGTCGCGTTCGATCCAGCCGTTTTGGGCCGCGGCTTCGATCATGGCGTATTCGCCGGAGACCTGGTAGGCGGCCAGCGGCAGGTCGAAACGCAGGCGGGCTGCGGCGATTACGTCGAGGTAAGGCAGCGCGGGTTTGACCATGATCATGTCGGCGCCTTCTTCGATGTCCAGTTCGATTTCGCGCATGGCTTCGCGGAGGTTGGCTCCGTCCATCTGATAGGAGCGGCGGTCGCCGAATTGCGGGGCGGAGTCCGCGGCTTCGCGGAACGGGCCATAGAATCCGGATGCGAACTTGGCGGCGTAGGAAAGAATGGGCGTGTTGATGAAGCTGGCGTCGTCGAGAGCGTGGCGGATGGCAGCGACGCGGCCATCCATCATGTCAGACGGGGCGATGATGTCGATGCCGGCGCGGGCCAGCGAGACCGAGGTCCGGGCCAGGAGTTCGAGGCTGGCGTCGTTATCGATTTCGAATTTGGAAACCGCGCTCGCCACCATTGATGCCAACTCGTCGATGACTTTTTCTTTTCCCTCGCGACTCTTCGCTGCCTTCAGTGCTACTCCACGCTTGGCGCCCAAGGCGTCTCTCGCGGCTGCGCCGAGGGATTGAGGCGTAGTCCCGGGCGTTACGACGCCGCAGTGTCCGTGGGACATGTATTCGCAGAGGCAGACGTCGCCCATCAGGATGAGCTCGGGCACTTCGCGCTTCAGGGCGCGGGCCGCCTGCTGCACGATGCCATCGTCGGCCCAGGCTCCAGTGGCTACGTCGTCTTTCTTCTCGGGAAGCCCGAACAGGATCACCGCCGGCACGCCCAGGGAATGAGCTTCCTGCGCCTCTTTCACCGCTTCATCCACCGAGAGGTTGAACACGCCGGGCATAGAGCGAACTGCCTTCCGGATACCTTCTCCGGAGCAAACGAACATGGGGTAAACAAAGGCGTCGGCGGTCAGGCGGGTCTCGCGCACTAAGTCGCGAAGCTGGGCAGTGCGGCGGAGACGACGAAGACGGGTGACAGGAAAGGCCATAAGTACCAACTCACGTCACAGAAAGAGTAAAAGCCAGCGGGGCCGCCGCTCGACACAATTCTAGCAGGAGCAGTGAGCCGAAAGGACTTAGTTAAGGTGGCACGAGCTAGTCCGGGACGAGATGGTGACTAGAGTAACCTGCCGAGCGGGAACCGAGCTGAGAATCCCCAGGGTTATCCATAAGATTAAGAAGCACACATAACAAATCAAGAGGCCGATGATTCAGTTCGGACGATATCGCTGGTTTGCGCTCGCGGGCGGGATCACGCTTGCATTGGCCGTGGTGTCGGCGATAGCTCCGCCCGGCCCGGTTCTGACTGGGGGCGTTGATGTTGGGTATCTTCTGTTGACCCTCACGGTCGGTGTGGCCACTCTGGTCAACGCCTGGTCGGGACAGGGCGCCAACCGGCGTTTTTGGGCTCTCATGGGATTGGGATGCCTTCTCTGGGCCTGCAATGAAGCGGCATGGGTCTATTTCGAGGTCTTGCGCCACGCAGCTTTTCCAGATCCGTCGCTCATGGATGTGTTTTTATTCCTCCACCCAGTTCCCATGATCGCTGCAGTGGGGATGCGTCCGCACCGGAGCGGAGGCGAGCAGAAATTCCACGTGAGGACGCTGGACTTTCTCATGTTGCTGGTCTGGTGGGTGTTCTTATATGCCTACGTCGTGTTCCCGTCGCAATACGTGTCGGTGAATGTGGCGGAGTACGACAGAAACTTCGGCCCACTCTACCTGGTCGAGAGCGGCGTGCTGGTGTTCGCGCTGGGGATTGCCGCCCGCGGCGCGTCTGCCGGGTGGAAGATGGTTTACTTGAATCTGATGGCAGCAAGCGCGGTATATGCGTTAGGTTCGGAGGCGGTGAACCAGGCAATCACGAAGGGAGCCTACTACACCGGAAGCCTCTATGACGTTCCACTGATGGGCGCCGTGATCTGGATGGCAGCGACCGCGCTAACCGCGCGCCGGTGGCAGCCCGAACCCCTACCGCGCAAGACGGAAGACAAATGGGGCGTGATGGCGTTGCAGCTGGCCATGCTGGCGATTCTTTCCCTGCCAGTACTGGGACTGTGGGCCTACCGAGGAGACAATTCAACGGCTCTGGTGCGGACGTTCCGCCTGTTTACCATACTGGCGGCAATGCTGGTACTGGGCGCGTTCGTATTTGTGCGCCAGTATCTGCAGGACCGCGCGCTGATCCATTTACTCGAGGACTCGCGGCGCAGCTTCGAGAATCGGCAACGGCTGCAGAGCCACCTTGTGCAGCGGGAGAAGCTGGCTTCGCTCGGCCAGTTGGTGGCGGGTGCGGCCCAGGAGATCGACCATCCGCTCACTGCAATCATGGAATATTCCGAGAAGCTCTGGTCGAACCAGCGGCTGACCGGTGAGCAGGACAGGCTGGTGCGCAAGATTGTGGACCAGTCCCTGCGGACCCGCGATTTAATTGCGAACCTTCTGAGTTTCGCGCAGCAAAGTTCGGGCGAGAAGATGATGGTGGATTTGAGCATGCTCCTGCAGCGCAGCGTGCAAATGCGGGAGCTGCAGCGGCACGATCATAAAATCCGAATCGAACTGACCATCGATCCCAACCTGCCGCGCGTGTGGTGTGACGGCCACCAGTTATTCCAGGCGTTCGTCCAGATCGTGGAAAACGCACTGGATGCACTCGAGGAAGCGGGCGGAGGATTGCTTCGCGTCAGCGCCCAACCTCAAGGAGAAGAAGTGGTTGTCCAATTTTCCGATAGCGGCCCTGGCGTAAAAGAGCCGCTTCGAGTCTTCGATCCTTTCTATACCACGAAGCCGATCGGCAAAGGCACAGGCTTAGGGTTGAGTGCCGTGTACGGCATGGTGCAGGAACATCAGGGCCAGATCACCTGCCAGAACAAGCCGGAAGGCGGCGCACTATTCGTGCTGCGTCTGCCCATGGCGAACGCAAACGCCTCGCGCGCGCTGGGAGCCGCCCAGTCGTAGGCGTAGTGGGCAGGAAAAGGCCCGAGGATCGCTCGGGGCTTATAGATACCAAACGCTGTCTGCCAAACAAGATTTACCGCTCCAGTTTGGAGATGCCGAGGTAGCGTAGGATCGGGAAGGGCACGACCTTCAGTCGTGCCGTTAGAATCCAACCAGAGAGCGGGCTTTAGCCTCTGAGGGACGCTTTTCCTGGCGTCGAGCAGTTTGGCTTTAAGCGCTGACGCCAACGAGCAAGGCTGCCTCTCCGCGATTTTCGAGGGGTGGGCACCAGGAACGCAAAAGCAAAAGCCCCGGGATTGACTCGGGGTTTCCGTACTGAACGACGTCCGCCAGACACTTAGGGGTACTGAACGACGCCTGTCAGCTCCAATCTACCAGCCAAGACGACCGTATCAACGGCATTTGCCTTATGACGCGGAAAGCAGGTTCCTCATCAGGCCTTCGGCCCAATTCGGAATGGCAAGGACGGTTCCCCTCGGTGTATCCGCATCGATCCGCGCAAAATCCGTGGCTAATTCTTGATCTCTAACCCCATCCATAAACGTTCGCTGCTTCCGCGACCCTGGGGCAAATGATTTATTTCAGCCAATAAATCTTGATTTCCCTTTCGAGGGGCCTGAATTCCGGGTCGCCGGTGATGAGTTCAGTCTTTCTTTCCTTTGTCAGCGCGGCGGCAAAGGCGTCAGCCAAACTCAATTTGAAGCGCGCCTTGAAATCGGCCGCGACGTCGGCCAGCGCGCGGGTCGTGGAGTGAAAATCAATCGGCAGGCCCTCAAGGACCTTCGCGGCTTCCACCCACGCTCCCGCGCCATCCTTCTTCACAATGGAGTACTTCACCTCAGCGTAGTTCACATCGGTCATGAGAAGTGGGCTGTCCTTCTTGCCGGCGGAGACAAGCAGATCTTCCATCGTCTCCGCGCCTGGCTCGTCGCGGAAGTAGGCGATCAGTGCGAAGCTGTCGAGCACTTTAGCCGCCATGGCGCCCCTCGAGTGCCCGTTCCTGCTTCCTGTGGTCGGCCCAGTCCTCCGTCAGCGGCCTGCCTCCCGGCGTGCGCTTGAGGATGCCACGCCCGCGCTTGATGAGCGCCGCGGTCATGGGTTTGATAAGGATTCCCTCCGGTGTGGCTTGCACCACGGCCTTTGTCCCGTCCTCGATGTCGAATTGCTTGCGCAGGCGAAGCGGAATGACGACCTGCCCCTTCGTCGTGAACCACACAGTTTCGAGCTTCTCAGTCGTACTCATATACCAGAGTATGACACGGCTAACAGAGTCCGTCAACACATCGAAAGTAGGATTAGTGCCTACCAGGAGGACTGATGAAAAAAGGGCGCGACGGGTCTTCGGTCCAATTCGGCGGGGCGTCTTATCCCTCCATTTTGGGAATGCCGAAGGAGCTTTCTGCGCGTTCCGTGATATCCCTCACATCCTGCCTGCGATGAGCGGTCCCACAATCGATCAGCCGCAAAGCGGCGACAGATTGCAGCCCAGGGCGCAAGCCCTGGGTGAAGGCGAAAGCACAAAACAAGCCCTGAAAGGGCGGAAGAAACCGTGGCGCAGACCTGCGGCAATGTCGTGGTGCATCTGATCTTCAGCACTAAGCTACGCAAACCCCTGATCGGGACCGATATTCGCTCCGACCTTTTCGCGTATCTGGGCGGCATCGTCCGGGAGTTGCGGGGTACAGCCCTGATCATCAACGGCACCTGCGATCACGTGCATATGCTGATAGGTATTCGTCCTGCCCAATCTATTGCGGAGCTCGCATGCGTCGTCAAGGCGAATTCGTCATTATGGATTCGGAAGAAGGGGCACAAAGAATTCGCGTGGCAAGCTGGGTATGGCGGGTTCAGCGTTAGCGAATCGAATGTGTCGGCGGTGACGAAATACATTGCCGCACAGGAGGAACATCATCGGAAGCGATCGTTTCAGGAGGAATTTGTGGCGTTCCTTAGAAAGAACAAGGTGGCGTATGACGAGCGTTACATCTGGGACTAATTGTCTTCCGCCCCTTCGGGGCTTGATTCCTGCCTCCGAAAGAAAACCCAGGGCTTTACGCCCTGGGCTGCATTCTTGCGCCGCTTTCGCGGCTGAGATCAGCAAGACGGCCGAGGTGGCCGTCTCCAGACGGACCTTGCTAGTCCCGAACCCCATCCATGAACGCCCGCAACTTCCGCGACCTCGACGGATGCCTCAGTTTCCTTAGTGCCTTGGCTTCGATCTGGCGGATGCGTTCGCGGGTTACGGCGAAGCTCTGTCCAACTTCTTCCAGAGTATGCTCGCTGCCGTCTTCGAGTCCGAAGCGCATCTTGATCACTTTTTCCTCGCGCGGGGTAAGCGTCCGCAGAACCTGTCCGGTCTGGTCCTTGAGATTCACGTTGATCACGGCCTCGGCGGGCGACACAACAGCTCGGTCTTCGATGAAATCGCCGAGATGCGAATCTTCTTCTTCGCCAATCGGCGTTTCGAGCGAGATGGGTTCCTGCGCGATCTTCAACACCTTGCGCACTTTCGCCACCGGAATGTCCATTCGCTTGGCGATTTCTTCGCTGGTAGGTTCGCGTCCCAGCTCCTGAACAAGTTGCCGCGAAGTGCGGATCAGTTTGTTGATGGTCTCAATCATGTGCACCGGGATGCGGATCGTACGCGCCTGATCGGCAATCGCGCGAGTGATCGCCTGCCGAATCCACCACGTGGCATACGTCGAAAACTTGTATCCCCGGCGATATTCAAACTTGTCCACGGCTTTCATCAGGCCGATGTTGCCCTCCTGAATCAAGTCGAGGAACTGCAGGCCGCGGTTGGTGTACTTCTTCGCGATTGAAACCACTAGACGGAGGTTAGCCTCGATCAGTTCGCGCTTGGCCTGCTCCGCGTCCATGTCGCCCTGGATGATTTCGCGCTGAGTGCGCTTGATCTCCTGGAACAACAGCCCGGCTTCGACTTCAAGCTTTTCAATTTCGCTTCTTACGGCGCGCGCCTGCCGGCGATATTCTTTTTTTTGCTCTTCGCTGCGCGTGGCGTCAGCTTTGCGCTCGAGGTTCCCGGCCTGACGGTCGAGCGAACGCATGCTGTCAACCGTCTTGTTGACCCGGTCGATCAGCCGCTTGCGTTCTGCGTTGGTGAAACCCAGCTTGCGCACCGCGAGCGAAACCCGCACGATACCGCGGGCCAGATTCCGGCGCGCGCGGCGATGGTCTTTCGGACGTTTCTTCTGCGAAACCGTTACGTATTTCTCCTGCAGAAGACCGGCCTTTTTGTAGAGCTTGGCCATGGCATCGATCTTGCCGGTAAATTCGTTCAACCGGTTCTGCAGAATCTCGTCGGTGATCTCTTCCTCGTCGAAGGTGACGACTTCCTTGATGGAGCGCACGCCCTTTTTCAGGTCTTCGCCCATGGCCAGCAACTCGTGAATGACGATGGGAGACCGCGAGAGCGCCTTGAGCACGCGCAACTGCCCACGCTCAATGCGCTTTGCGATTTCCACTTCGCCTTCGCGCGTGAGCAGGGGAACGGTTCCCATCTCGCGCAAATACATGCGGACGGGATCGTTAGTTTTTTCGAGCGCGCCCGGCGTGAGATCAAGCTCAACATCCTCACCCTCTTCACCTTCTTCGAATTTTTTATCGAGCGCGGCGGAAGGCAGTTTGGGGCCTTCGAGCACGTCGATGCCTTGCGTGCCAATGGTAGTCAGAAGGTCGTCCAGATCATCCGGACTAACAACGTCCTGAGGGATTAGTTCGTTTACCTGGTCGTAAGTCAGGTAGCCTTTCTCTTTGCCGGCATCGACCAGCTTCTTTATGTCGTCGTACTTATCTTCAAGAGCCAAGAGGTGTTCCTCAAATTCTTCAATTCGCCCGCGAGGGGCGTGTGATACGGCCTAAAAGGTGGGAATCTGGGGTAGCGCGGAGTTGTGCCCTAGCACAAACCTTCAGAGTTTAGCACATAAGTGCTGCCCGGTCTATCACTTGCCCAGAAAAGATCCCCGCCGCTCGCCGCTATCTCTAACTCCGCTAAATACTTAGATGATTTTAACCGCTGTTTTGTTTCACGCACTCTTCTTGTTTCCGGCCGTATTTCTTAGCCCGTCTTCGGCCAGGCTGGGATCGCGGAGCGCGCGGCTGAGCCGATCTTTTTCCAGCAACAACTCGTTCCGCAGCTCCTTATCGTCCCCGACGCCAGGCTTGTTCAGTTCGCGCTGTACCTGCTCCAGACGGCGGCGCAGGTGAATGCGCCGCAGCGCGCGCACCGCGCCCTCCAGGCGCTCGGCGCTTAGTTCTTCGTCCTCTTTCAATAGGATGGAGGCTAGCATCCGGCGCTCGCCCTCGGAGCGGGGCACTTCCATTACATCGGCAAGGTCGGCGCCGGCATTGAGTAAGGCCTCGACCAGCGATTCCGTGGCGAGCCCGCGATGCAGCCCTTCAGTTTCGAGCACATACTGCGCCTGCCGCGCCGGATCAAACTCCTCCTCTTTTACGACGTCATGGGCGCCATCGCGGGCGGAAAGATGCTCACCCGACTGCATCTGGCGGGCCGAGGCCAGCGCCCGAATCAGAATCCGCTCTGCGTCAGTCGCTTGCGCCTCCGACGGAGCCTTCACCGATGCCGCCGACCTCTCCGAAGCCACATGCCTCAGCTCCTGCCGCAACACGGCAGAATCAATCCCCAACTTCTGCGCGATCTCTTGGCCCAACTCGTCGCGCACGATTCGGCTCGGAACGCGTTGAATGTGCGGCAGAAGATAGTTCACGGCCTTCACTTTGCCCTCGGCGCTGCGCACGGGAAAATGACTTCGAGCCCGGTCGATCAGATAATCAAAATATCTTTGCGAATGCTTCAGGGCGTCGCCGTAGGCGTCCTTGCCCTTGCGCCGGATAAAGAGATCGGGATCGAATCCCTGTTCCAGAGTGAGCACCTTGATCTGAAATTCTTCCTCGACCAGCAAGCCCAGCGTGCGTTCTGTGGCCTTCGCTCCGGCGGTATCAGGATCGAAGTTGACCACCGCGTTCTTGCTGAACCGTCCCAGCAGCTTCGCCTGGATCTCAGTGAACGCCGTGCCTGAACTGGCGATCACGTTGTGAAAGCCGGCGGCGTAGACGGAAATGCAATCCATCTGGCCTTCAACCAGAATCGCGTAATCCAGTTTGCGGATCGCTTCTTTCGCCTTGTCGAGGTTGAACAGAACCCGGCCCTTGGAATAGATGCCGGTCTCCGGCGAATTCAAATACTTCGGACCAGCTTTCTCTTCGGTAGCCAGGGTTCGCCCCGTGAAAGCAATGATCCTTCCCGCATCGTTGGCGATGGGAAACATCACCCGATTGCGAAACTTGGAATACATGGCGGACGCGGAAGCGGGCTTCGAGCTTCGGCTGTCGGGCTTTGGCGGATCGTCAGTCCCTTCAGTCTTGTCATTCCGAACGGGCGCAAGCCCGCGAGGAACCTGCTGTTCGCCGCCACCACGCTGGCCGTCGTCCTGCTTCCACGAGAACAGCCCGCTCTCCCGCAGCACTTCTTCGCTGAACTCGCCCGCCAGGCGGTCGCGCAGCAGGAAGCCGGAGTCGGAAGCAAATCCGATGCGAAAGTGGGCAATCGTTTCTTCATTCAACCCGCGCCCGGCCAGATATTCTCGCGCCCGCGCGCCCTCGGGACGCTTCAAGCATTCCTGGAAAAACGTAGCAGCGCGCTCCTGAGCGTCGAGCAACTGCGCGCGCAGCTTGGCGTCCCTGGCCTCCGCCGGACTCGAATAGATAGCTTTGGGCAGCGGAATCCCCAGCTTCTGCGCCACCAGCCGGACAGATTCAGGAAAGGTGATGTTCTCGATCTTCTGCACAAAGCTGAACACGTCCCCTGACACGCCGCAGCCGAAGCAGTGATAAAACTGCCGCGTGGCATGCACCGAAAACGACGCCGTCTTCTCCCCATGAAACGGACAAAGCCCCGAATAGTTCTGCGCCCCAGCCTTTTTCAGCTTGATGTAGTCGCCGATGATGCGGACGATATCCGCCTGCTGCTTCACCGTCTCTTTGAAATCTTCAGTGGGCATGGATGGAGTGAGGGACGTGACACGAGTCCCTTGGCATTGTGAGCCAGAGGGGCGCTGATGGGAATATACCTGACCGGGATTGCTGTGGAGAAGCTGTGGAATAAGCTGCTATCCAGTTGATGCCCTAGGAAAAGCCTGCCTCATTGACTGCTCTTGCCGCCTGTCATGCTGAGCGTAGTCGAAGCATCCCTACCCTGTGTAGGCTGCCGGTCATCCACGGGTACCACTCCTTAGCCAAGTCCGGCGACTGCGGATTTCTCAACTCGATCAGCACGATCTTCTTCGCCCGGGACCAACCCTTCAACTGCTTTTGACGCGCGAGAGCCTTGTGCACGTCGTCGTAAGACGCTCAGTACAGAAGGCGCTCTACATCGTACTTATTGGTGAAACCTTCCATCTGATGGAACTTATGCTCGAACACTCGCTTGTGCGGATTGCCTGTGAAACCAATGTAGAGGGTGCCTGATAGGCTCCGCATGATGTACACGCAGTAGCTTCGCCGCTCTCGGGCAGTCATGGTGAAGGTAGGGATCCTTCGGCTGCGTAAGATCGTCTTTCAGACGATCTTAACTTCCCTCAGGATGACAAAACTAGACTCGCAACTCCACCACGGTCGCCCCGCCGCCGCCCTCATTCTGAGGAGGCTCGGCTACCGACTCCACGTGTGGATGCTGCTGCAACGCTTGTCGTAGCGCTTTGCGCAGGATGCCCATGCCGCTGCCGTGGACTACGCGCACGCGCGGCAGGCCGGCGAGAAATGCATGATCGACAAATTTTTCCACGGCCCGCGTAGCATCGTCCACGTTATAGCCGATCACATTGATTTCCGAAGCCGCGGTCTGACCTTCATTTTCGAGAGACACGGAAATCCCCCGCGCCCGTGCCGCCTTTACCGGAGAATCCGCCGCCCGCGCGGCGCTCTGGGCGCTGCTCAGCACCTCAGCAATATCGTCGCGCGCGATCTTCATCTTCATCGCGCCTACTTCCACTTCGAAGTGATTGTCATCGAGCTTGCGTGAAATCCTGGCCGCGCGGCCAGTTGATTTCAGCTTGACGTTGTCGCCTTCGGAGACATGCTTCACGACCTGCGGCTCGGCGTGAGGATCTCCCTGGTCGGCGCCGCTGGCGTGCGCCACCACAGTAGAATCGAACTGTTCGCGGAACTCGCGGCGCAATTTCGCGATCCGCCGCTCCGCGTCTTTCGAGAGCTTCTGTGCCGCGGCCCGCTCCTGGATGGCATTTACGGCCTCGCGTGCGTGATATTCGAAGTCGCGCAGCACGCTCTCCAGTTTTTTCTCCATCTCGCGAGTCTTCGACTGCTGCTCTTTCTTTCCTTCAGCCGCTAAGCGGGCCTTTTCGCGTTCAAGGTCTTCCTGGTCTTTCCGCAGCCGCAGCCGCTCGCCTTCCGCCTCGCGTAATCTGGCATGAAGTTTGTCCAGAAATTCGCCAACATCGCGAGCCTGCGTGCCCAGGCGCGCTCGCGCCCCGTCGATAATCGCGGGATTCAATCCCAGCCGCTGTGCAATGTTGATTCCCGCCGATGCTCCCGGCACTCCCAGCTTCAATTCATAAGTAGGCTGCAGCGTCGTCTCGTTGAAGCCCACTGAGGCGTTGATGACGCCCGGAGTATTCGCCCCATAGACCTTCAAAGATGTGTGATGCGTGGAAATCACCGTCATGCAGCCGATGCGGCCGAAGTGTCCGGCAATCGCGACAGCCAATGCCGCGCCTTCCTCCGGATCGGTGGCCGAACCCAGCTCATCTAGCAGCACGAGTGATTCGGCGGTCGCCGTCCGGGAAATGAAATCGATGTTCGTGACGTGGGCAGAGAACGTGGAAAGATTCTGCTCGATCGATTGATAGTCGCCAATATCCGCCAGCACCGCATCAAACACCGGCATTTCCGCTCGATCGGCGGGAACCGGAATCCCCGACTGCGCCATCAGGGCCAGCAGACCTGTCGTCTTGAGCGTTACCGTTTTCCCGCCCGTGTTGGGACCCGTGATTACCAACTGCCGCCGCTCGCCTTGAAGTTCCACGCTGACTGGAACTACGGCCACGCCCTTGAGCTTTAAGTTCCGTTCTAGCAATGGATGCCGGGCATTGTGGAGGAGAAGGCTCGCTTTGCCCGCTGACCCCTCGGCTTCGCTCGGGGCAGGCTCGCGAATGCGCCCGTCCCCACGTGGTCCTTCTTGGTTCTTAATACTTCCAGTTAACTGCACTGCTACGCAGTTGTATTCTTCGGCAAAGCGCGCCTTGGCAAACTGCAACTCTAGCTGGGCCAGCACTTCGGCGGATGCCAGGATCGCCTTCGACTGCTCCCCGATCTGCCGCGTCATTTCCAATAGAATGCGATGAATCTCTGCCTGCTCTTCATCCAGCAGCCGAACCAGTTCGTTGTTCTGCTCGATCGTTTCCAGGGGCTCGACGAAAACGGTCTGCCCGCTCGAACTCGTTCCGTGCACAACGCCCTGCACGCGCCGTTTCTGCTCAATCTTTACCGGGATCACAAAACGCTCGCCGCGGATCGTCACCAGTTCATCCTGCACGGTGCCGCCCTCAGCCAGGCGCCGCAAATAGCCACGCAGCGATTCCTGAATCACACGCCTCTGCTTTTCGATCTCGCGGCGAATCCGTGCCAGTTCCGGGGAAGCGCGGTCTTCCAGCGTCCCGTCAGGCTGAATTTTGTTCCGAAACAACCGAAGGAACTCTGTAAAGTCGGGCACGCCTTCTGAAAGCGCCTGCGTTCGCCGCCATTCCACCCTCATGCTCGCCGGAGGATGAAACGCAATCTCGCGCCACTCCGCGGCCCGGTCTACCACCAGCAGGACGTCGCGGATCTCCGTGGTTTCGAGCACTGCTCCTGCGATTCGGGACTTCTCAAGGAGCCTCGTAATATCCAGCAAGCCGGAAAAATCGAAGCGCCCTCCCACTCGTCTGAACTCTCGAACTTCCGCGGTCAGATCGTGTTGTTCAAGAATCCATGTGGAATCGGTCGAGGCAGCGAGCGCTTCAATCTTCGCCTGCCCCGGCGGCGAAGACGAATATGCGCGCAGCAATTCGCGCAGAGCATCGAACTCCAGGACGCGCGCGGAGCTGTGGGTAAGCGGCGAAGACATCGGAGTTTATGTTACAGGAAGGGCAGGACAAGGCTGCCCTCAACAATTCTTGTCGGCCGAGTTTGAATGAGAGAACGCTTTTCCTCAGCCTTCCACAAGCAAGTCTCTTCGTCCACAGTTTCTGCACAAGAGGGAAATGTTTTTCGATTGCGGCCTGGGGCGATCTGCCGCAGAGTGGTTGCATCGAAAACGTGGAATTCTCAAGGCTTGCCGGATGGTGAATGCGGTGACGCCGGTGGCAGTCGGCAATTCTCGAGGGTGAATTGCCGGGGGAAATTGGAAACGCGCGTGAGCGCGTACCGGTTGCCCGGGCTTTGCGGCCTTCCTCTACAGTCCGCTCTTTGAGTGGGCTGGACCACTGGCCAACGCAGGGGATGCAGAGAGGTGATTCTCAGAATCATGATTCTGCAGCCAGTACTGGTAAATGCGGCGCTCCTGAGTGCTGGCGGACCAGTACCATCGTCCCGACGCTCCTAGCGGCGGGAAGGCAAGACGAGAGATCCACGAACGATGCGGCTCGGGTGGCTGGCCCGGGCCGCATTTGTTTTTTCGAGAGCTTTTTGCCACGGATTCGCGCGGATCTGCGCGGATAAACCAAGTCTCGATCGGACGGCGGTGCTTTCTGTTTGTGTTAGGGACCTGTTTTCGCGGGGCTTCCACAGCATAGTGCCAAGGCTTCACAGCTTCTCCACAATTCATTTGGAATTTCGCTTTGTCTTCGCTTATGCTGGGCGAGGGATTAGGACCAGACTGTTCTACGAAATCATGGCGACTACTGACTACAGCATCAGCACTCTTCCGGCGAATGTAGAAGCGGAGCGGTCGATCCTGGGCGCGATCCTGCTCGACAACTTTGCTTATAACCAGGCGGCTGAACACCTGCGAATTGAGGACTTTTCGCTGGACTCGCACCGGCGAATTTATGGGCGGATGGTCGATCTGGCGGAGTCGTCGCGGCCGATCGACATGATCACGCTGATCGAGGAGCTGGATCGGCACAAGGATCTGCAGGCGATCGGCGATGTGGGCTATGTGTCGAGCTTGCTGGATGGCGTTCCGGACCGGCCAAGCATTGAGCACTATGTCAAGATCGTTCGCGACAAGGCGCTGCTGAGGGGGCTGATTCACGCGGCCAATACCGCGATTGCCCGGGCCGCGGATCAATCCGATACTGCCGAGGAAGTGCTCAGCGACGCTGAGGCTGCGATCTTTCAGCTCTCCGAGAAGCGCATTGGGCGCGGGTTCATGGGCGTGCAGGAGATCGTCCGTGAGTCGTTCGGCTCGGTCGATGCACTGCTGCAACGTGGGCAGCGCATCACTGGATTGGCCACACACTACGAAAATCTTGATGAGATGACCAGCGGGTTGCAGCGTTCCGACCTGGTAATCATCGCGGCGCGGCCTTCCATGGGCAAGACTGCATTCGCCATGAACATTGCCGAGAACGCCGCCATCAAGGACCAGCAGGTGGTGGGGGTGTTTTCGCTGGAAATGTCGCGGGAGGCGCTGCTGCTGCGGCTGCTGTGCTCGACGGCGGAAGTGGACGCGCACAAGATGCGCACCGGTTCGCTGTGGCAGGACGACACCAAGAAACTGGTGCGGGCAATGGAACAATTGGCGCATGCGCCCATTTACATCGACGACACTCCCGGAATATCGCTGAGCGAGATGCGGGCCAAGGCGCGGCGCCTGAAGCAATCGCAGGGCAGGCTTGACCTGATTATCGTGGATTATCTGCAACTCATGTCGGGCGGGAGCAAGCGTTACGAAAACCGGACGCAGGAGGTGTCGGCGATTTCGCGGGGATTGAAGGCGCTGGCCAAGGAACTCAGCGTTCCGGTGGTGGCGCTGTCGCAGTTGAGCCGCGCGCCGGAGAGCCGCGGGGGCGATCATCGTCCGCAACTTTCCGATTTGCGCGAGTCAGGGTCGATCGAGCAGGACGCCGATCTGGTGATGTTCATCTTCCGGGAAGAAGTCTACAGACAGGACGACCTCGACTTGCAGGGCAAGGCTGAAATCATCATTTCCAAGCAGCGCAATGGACCGACGGGCAAACTCATGTTGGCCTTCCGCAAGAACTGCACCCGGTTTGAGATGATGGCCGAAAGCGGCTTGGCTCCGGAGGAGTGATGCCGATTAGGTACAGGGATGCCTGTAGATTCCGGTGGTAAGTACCTTAGGAGCTTTGGGTTGCGCCCAGCTTTCCTGCTGTGGAAAAGCTTGTGGAATTGGTAGCCGCGCCAAAAATACCTGCCGGTAAAGATTTGTCAGCCTTTTGTTGCGGAGAGTTTTCCGCCTCCTAAGACCCTGAATAGTAACCAGTTAGGCAATTCACTCGGCATTAACAGAGGTCTGACCCGCAAGAAGCCAGCTTATTCCCGCTTTTGAGATTTGCACATTTTTGGGTCCTGAGCTTTCGATTCCGCATTCCTCGGACGAGGAAAATCAGCTCAATTACTGTCTTCGCCGACCTTTAGCACGGCCAGGAAAGCTTCCTGGGGGATATCGACGCGGCCGATGCGTTTCATGCGCTTTTTGCCTTCTTTTTGCTTCTCCAAGAGCTTGCGTTTGCGGGAAATATCACCGCCGTAGCACTTGGCGATCACGTTCTTGCGGATGGCGGAGACGGTCTCGCGGGCGATGATTTTCGAGCCGATGGACGCCTGGATTGCTACCTCGAACATCTGCCGGGGAATCAGTTCTCTCATTTTGGAGACCAGCGCCTTGCCGCGCTCGTAGGCAAAATCACGATGCACGATGATGGAAAGGGCATCGACGGGCTCGCCGGCGACCAGGATGTCGAGCTTGACCATGGGCGATTCCCAGTAATCCGCCAGGTGGTAGTCGAGCGAAGCGTAGCCGCGGGAGACTGACTTCAGGCGATCGTAAAAATCGAGCACGATTTCATTCAGCGGTAACTCATAGTGCAACATCACGCGCGAGGAGCTGACGTACTCGAAGGTCTTTTGCTTGCCGCGTTTGTCCTCGACCAGCTTCAGGATTCCGCCGACATATTCCTCGTTGGTGAGTATCGTGGCCAGGATTACCGGCTCTTCGATTTTTGCGATCTCGCTGGGATCGGGCCAGCGCGAAGGATTGTCGACCTCGATCATCACGCCGTCGGTTTTGTAGATCTTGTAGCGCACGCCGGGCGCAGTCGTGATGAGTTCGAGGGCGAACTCGCGCTCCAGGCGTTCTTGAATAATTTCCATGTGAAGCAGGCCGAGGAAGCCACAACGGAAGCCGAAACCCAAAGCCACGGAACTTTCCGGTTCGAAAAAGAAGGACGAATCATTCAGCCGCAGTTTCTCGAGTGCTTCGCGCAGGCGGGTGTGCTCGTGCGCGTCCACGGTGTAAAGTCCGGCGAAGACCATGGGCTTGATTTCTTCAAAGCCGGGGAGTGCTTCGAAAGCGGGGTTGGCGTCGTCAGTGATGGTGTCGCCGATTTTTGTGTCGGCGACATTCTTGATGTTGGCGATCAGGAATCCGACTTCGCCGGCCTTCAGTTCGTCGATTTCCACCGGCTTGGGGGATTGCACTCCCAGAGTTTCCGCGTCGAAGGTTGTTCCGTTCGACCACAGGCGAATCCTTTGTCCCTTGCGCAGCGTTCCCTGGAAGACACGAGTGAGTATCACCACGCCGCGATAGGCGTCGAACCAGGAGTCGAAAATGAGCGCCTGGAGACGGCTGTCAGGGTTGCCTTTGGGCGGCGGAATGCGCTTCACAATCGCTTCCAGCACGTCGGGCACCCCCTGGCCGGTCTTGGCGCTGATGAGGACGGCATCGGACGCATCGAGGCCGACAGCGCTCTCGATCATTTCCTTGGTGCGTGGAATGTCGGCGCTTTGCAGATCGATCTTGTTGATGACAGGAACGATTTCGAGACCGTGATTGATCGCCAGGTAGGAGTTAGCCAGGGTTTGCGCTTCCACGCCCTGGGAGGCATCGACTACTAGCAGCGCGCCTTCGCATGAGGCCAGGGATCGGGAGACTTCGTAGGAAAAGTCGACGTGGCCGGGGGTGTCGATCAGGTTGAGCTGGTAGGTGTGGCCGTCATGAGCGGTGTACATCATGCGGACCGCATGGGCCTTGATGGTGATGCCGCGCTCGCGCTCCAGGTCCATGGAGTCGAGCACCTGGGCCTGCATCTCGCGCGCGGTGAGGGATCCCGTTAATTCCAGCAGGCGGTCCGCCAGCGTGGATTTACCGTGGTCGATATGCGCGATGATCGCAAAGTTGCGGAGGAAAGCGGCATCCATAGTTCAGTGGCCGGTGGCCAGTTGTCAGTGGCCAGTAAAACCGGATCGATGTCGACCTGGCACCGGCTGCGGGCAACTTCTCTTGAGAGGCTTCGGGCTAAACCTTCATTCTAGCAGGCGCGGATTTTAGCAGGCGGCGAGCAATTCTCAGTTCCGCGTCCCGGGTTCTCAGTTAGCATGCTGGTATGACAGGAGCGCCTTTAGCACCTTTCATCGCTATTGATCACGTTCAACTCGCTATGCCAGCGGGCGAAGAAGAGATGGCCCGCGGTTTTTACGAAGATCTGCTGGGAATGACGGAACTACCGAAACCGACGGCGCTCGCGAAGCGTGGTGGATGTTGGTTCGGGAGTGGCGGGGTGCAACTTCATCTTGGAGTGGAGAGCGATTTTCGTCCAGCAAAGAAGGCGCATCCGGCCCTGCGCTGCCGTGATTATGCGGCCCTGCTGCAGCGATTGCGAGACGCGGGAATCGAGGTGACCGAGCCGCACGATATTCCCGGGGTGAGCCGTTGCCACGTTCACGATCCATTTGGAAATCGGCTTGAGCTTATCAGAGGCTAGAACTCCCTGCGCGGTGTTCGCAAGAATCCTCGATCCGTTACAATCTTCCGGCCAGAGTTCTCCCAGTTGAGGTGGCGCGTATGCGGAAGGCGTTTTTCCTGTTTACCTGCGGTCTGGTGGTGGTTGGCGTGGCTTCGGCGCAGACTCTCTCGCCGCAGGTGCGCGGGTTCGTGAAAGTAGATGCGCCCGTTGTGGCTCTGACCCACGTGCGTGTGATTGACGGAACGGGCGCGGCCGCGCGGGACGACCAGACGGTCGTCATCTCTAAAGGAAAGATCGAGTCGATCGGAGACGCGGCTTCGGCGAATGTCTCCAAAGATGCTCAGGTGCTCGACCTGCACGGCTACACCGTGATTCCCGGCCTCGTCGGCATGCACGATCACATGTTCTATCCAATGGGTAACGGCATCTTCGGGGAAATGGGGTTCAGCTTTCCGCGGTTGTACCTTGCCGGCGGCGTGACGACCATCCGCACGACGGGTGCGCTCGAGCCTTACACCGATCTTGAACTCAAGAAGCAGATCGATAAGGGCGAAACGCCGGGACCGAAGATGCACGTGACCGGGCCTTATCTGGAGGGAGCTGGCAGCTGGGCGCTGCAGATGCATCAGCTCTCCGGGCCTGACGACGCGACGAAGACTGTCAATTTCTGGTTGGACCAGGGCGTCGACAACTTCAAGGCGTACATGTTCATTACTCCGGCGGAGCTCTCCGCTGCGGTGGCTGCGGCCCACAAGCGCGGCGCGAAGGTTACGGGGCACTTGTGCTCGATTGGCTTTCGGGAAGCGGCAGAGATCGGCATCGACGATCTTGAGCATGGGCTGTTTGTCGATACGGAATTCCTCCCGACAAAAAAGCCGGGGGAATGCCCGAACTCGCCTGAGGGTCCCGACCTCATGGCCAAGCTCGACGTGAATGCAGGCCCGTTGCACGACACGATTCTTGATCTGGTGCAGCACCACGTTGCAATCACATCGACGCTGCCCGTATTTGAGATGAGCGTGCCTGGACGGCCCACGATCCAGCAGCGCGTTCTGGATGCTCTCACGGTCGAAGCCCGGAGCGCAGTGCTCAACAACAAGGTGCGCGCGAGCGATGCGAGTCTGATCCGGCAGCGCTATCACAGCGACGCTTCGCCTTGGCCGGCCGCCTTCAAGAAGGAGTTGGAATTTGAGCATGCCTTCGCGCAGGCTGGAGGTTTGCTGCTGGCTGGATTGGACCCCACGGGCATGGGCGGGGTGATCGCTGGGTTTGGAGATCAGCGTGAAGTCGAGTTGCTGGTGGAAGCGGGCTTCACTCCCGTGGAGGCAATTCATATCGCAACCGCAAACGGGGCGCAGTTCCTGGGAGAGTTGGATCGCATCGGGACAATCGCTGCGGGGAAGCAGGCGGACCTGGTCGTGATCAAGGGCGATCCGTCGAAGAAGATCGAGGACATCGAGAATGTGGAGACCGTGTTCAAAGACGGCATCGGCTACGATTCGGCGAAGCTGATTGAGTCGGTGCGCGGGGTAGTTGGGAGCCGTTGACGCAGTGGTCAGTGTCCAGTGTTCTGTACGAGCTTTTGATCTGAATCGCATGATTGTTCTTGCTTCTGCCTCGCCTCGCCGCTGGGAGTTGCTGCGCAACGCCGGGATTCCGTTCGCGGCGCAGCCGGCTGACATCGATGAGAGCCTGCTTGCGGGGGAATCGCCGCGAGCTTGCGTTGAGCGGCTGGCGCGGGGGAAAGCGCTGGCAGTTTTTCAAAGCCGGCCGCGGGATTATGTTCTTGGCGCCGACACAATCGTTGTGGTCGATGAAACCATCCTCGGCAAACCTCGGGATCGCGACGATGCTGCGCGCATGTTGCGAATGTTGTCGGGGCGGAGGCACGAAGTGATCACCGGAGTGTGCGTTGTAGGACCAGTGTTCAGTGGCCAGTGTTCAGTTGCCAGTAACGGCGACGCGCTGACCGCTTCCGAGACTACTCTTGTGACGTTTTGCGAATTGTCTGACGAGGAGATTCGCGACTACGTTGCCATCGGGGAGCCTATGGATAAGGCGGGGGCGTATGGGATTCAAGGCATCGCTTCACGCTGGATTCTGCGCATCGAAGGCGACTACAGCAATGTGGTGGGATTGCCGGTGGCGCTGGTGTATCGCATGCTGCGAGAGCGAGGGGCGCTCTGAGTGGCGGGGGATTCTCTTACGTGGGGCTTCGGCTAGGACTTCTTTTCTTCCTCTTTTTCCTTTTTTGGTTCTTCGCCTTCCTTCATTGCGGCCTTGAAGTTGCGGATGCCTTCACCCATACCCTTGCCCAGCGACGCAAACTTGCTGGTGCCGAAGAGCAGAAGGAAGATCGCTATGACTACGAGCCAATGCCAGATCGAAAACTCACCCATAGCTCCTCCAAGGGGCCCGGCGGGCGTTCCGAAAGCGGCGCGGATCAGCGGAACTGCCTGTAAAAAGTCTAGGCTATGACAACTTCGGAGTCAAAAGAATCCGCCTCCGCTAATTGCCATGATCGGAGTTAGCGACGCTTACGAAGCTGCCCTTTCGAAGTCTATCCTAGAAGTACAAGCTCCCGGAGGTTCGCGTGATTCTCAAGCGTTGCGTTCTTTTGCTGGCCCTGCTTGCTGCATGCCAGACTGGTTCTTGCGCTTTCGCTCAAAGCTCGGGGCAAGCTGCGGCCACTTCGCAGGGTGAGCATCGTAAAACCAGCGAACCCTACACGGGGGACCTCACGATTTTCGACTCTCCCGGGCGAGACGAACGCCTGCAGATCAATCGTGTGATGGATATTCTGGGCATCACGCGGGGGAAGACGGTCGCAGATATTGGAGCCGGGTCAGGCTGGTTCACGGTGCGAGCGGCGCGGCGCGTGGGCGATGGCGGCGTGGTTTATGCGGTGGATATCAATCCGGATTCGATTCGTTATGTCGATGCTCGCGCGCAAAAGGAGCAGTTGCGTAATGTCAGGACCATCCTCAGTAAAGCTGATGACCCGATGCTTCCTGCAGGTACGGTGGATGCAGTTCTGCTGCTGAAGACGTATCACGAAGTTGCCGAACCCGTTGTTCTCCTGCGGAATCTGCGGGTGGCTCTTCGTGCTGGCGCCAAGGTTGGAATCATCGACCGCGATGGCAATGGTGAGAACCATGGGGTGGGCCGCGACGTCGTCCTCCGCGAAGCCGCGCAGGCGGGTTACCGGTTGCTTGGGCAGTATGACTTTGTGAAGGGTGACAAGATGGATTACTTCCTGGTCATGGTTCCCAAGGAATAGGGTTCCCGGAGAGCGGTTCCTCAGACCTCTAAGGTCTCAGGCTTCCTCAATCATTCCTGCGAGTAACAGTGCGCGCCGCGGCAGTTCGGAAACCACGATGAATTCGTGCACGGCGTGGGCGCCATCTCCTACGCCGCCCATACCGTCGAGCGTGGGAATGCCCATACCAGCGGTGAAGTTGCCGTCGGAGCCTCCGCCTACGGCCGCTTCTTCGAGCTTCCATCCCGCCTGATGGGCAATTGCCTGGGCTTTCTTGTAAAGCGCTGCCACTCCCGCAGTTCGCTCCATCGGTAGGCGGTTGATGCCGCCTGTCATCTCGAGCTTGCAGTGTTTGTCGAATGTTTTAAGGGAGCGCAGCTTGCGGTCGAGGCCAGAGGCTTGTTTCGCGCTCTTGATACGCACATCAATCCCTGCGGAGGCCTCGGCTGCGATTACATTCGTGCGCGTTCCGCCTTGCACCAAGCCTGGGTTTACCGACAAGCCCTGCCGCAAATTGTTCAGTTTGGCGACCACTGTGATCTGGCGCGCCAGCTCAAGAATCGCACTGTGGCCCTTGCCGGGATCGAGTCCGGCATGGGCCGCGACGCCTTTCACGGAGAGCGTATATTCACCGACGCCCTTGCGAGCGGTCTTGACGGCGCCTCGCAGCCCGGCGGCAGGCTCGAGCACGAGCACTCCGGCAGATTCTTTCGCCAGCCTCTCGGTGACCTTCCGCGAAGAATAGCTGCCCACTTCTTCGTCTGAGACGAGAAAAACTGTGACCGGCCTTGACACCTCTCCATGCCAGGTTTGTAGCGCTTCAATGGCATGGAGCATGAGCGCGATGCCTGACTTCATGTCGAGGACGCCTGGCCCGTGCAGGCGGCCATTCTCTATTTTGCAGGGCATCCCAACCAGCGTGCCCAGGGGATAAACCGTATCGTAGTGCCCGATCAGCAGAACGGGCCGGCGACCGGTTGCTCCCAAGCGAGAAGCTCCGGGAAAATCAATTTGCAAACTGTTGCCGAAGTCGTTGCTAGGGTGGAGTCGGGTCCGTCCGCCAAGCGCTTCAAATTTGGACGCCAGGAACGCTGCGATGTGGTCGACCGCCGGCTTGTCGTCACTGGGGGACTCGATTTCGACGAGTTCGCGAACCGTGCCAACCATTCGGTCGAGATGTTGTGAGAAATAACGCAGGCGATCGCCCCATGCGGGCTGGGTATGTCCTGCTGTCGATTCTGCTGTTTTCTTCCTGGGCACAATTTCCTTTCGCGGGCAGAGTCGCTGAGTCCGCCGGGGATACAACGCGGTACAGTATAATCTTCAGGCCGATCAGGACGAACTGGTTGAGATGGACTGGCTCGGGTGAATCGGCTTAGATAAATCATGATTGACAGTTCTTCACTCGTGACCGACGCTGCGGCATCCAAAACGGGGCTCGACATTCACGAGATCCTGAAAATTCTGCCGCATCGCTATCCATTTCTGCTGATAGACCGGGTCCTGGAACTGAAGCGCAAAGAGCGCATCGTAGCCATCAAGAACGTCAGCATCAACGAACCCTTCTTCAACGGCCATTTTCCCGGATTGCCCATCATGCCGGGCGTGCTGATTGTGGAAGCTATCGCCCAGGCTGGAGGCGCGCTGCTGCTGACCGAAGTGGAAGATCGCAGTGACAAACTGATGGTCTTCACCGGAATCGAGCGCGCCAAGTTTCGCCGTCCCGTGAGTCCCGGCGACCAGCTGCGGATTGAGGTGGAAGTAAAAGGCTGGCGCATCATCCCGCGCATGATCGCTGCGAAGATGCAGGGTTTCGCGTATGTTGACGGCAAGCGCGTCGCGGAAGCGATGGTGTCGTGCCAGCTCATCGACAGTTCACGCGGACGCGGCGACGCTGCGGCTGACAGTGGCGACGCTCAGGAATGAACCGGAGTCGAGCCTGGCGCAAATCAGTTCATCCCTGATGATGCAATGACTCAATCATGAGTGTTCACCCCACCGCCATCATCGATCCGCGAGCTAAAGTGCCAGCATCGTGCAAGGTCGGGCCCTACTGCGTGATCGGCGCTGACGTCGAACTTGGTGAGGGTTGCCGCCTGTTGTCGCACGTAGCCATCGAAGGTCCAACGAGAATCGGCAGCGATAACGCGTTTTTTCCGTTCTGCGCCGTCGGCATGGACCCGCAGGATACCACCTACAAGGGCGAACCGACGCGGCTGGAGATCGGCGACCACAACGAGATTCGCGAATGCGTCACCATCAGCCGGGGTACGGTGAAAGGCGGCGGGCTCACCAAAGTTGGCAGCCGCACGCTGATCATGGCTTACGCGCACATCGGGCACGACAGCGTGATCGGCGACAACTGCATGCTGGTGAACGGAGCTACGCTAGGCGGCCACGTGACCGTGGAAGAGTGGGCGGTGGTGGGCGCGCTTTGCCCGGTGCATCAGTTTGTGCGCATCGGCACTCACGCTTACGTGGGCGGTGGCACGACGATTACGCAGAATGTCCTGCCGTTTTCCATGACGTCCGCGGCGCGCAATACGCACGCGTATGGAATGAATAAAGTCGGCCTTGAGCGCCGCGGCTTTTCCAAGGAGCGCATCCGCAAGATTCATCACGCTTACAAGACACTGCTGGCGGCGAAGATGAATACTTCGCAGGCGCTGGAGAAATTAAAGGCAGAGCCTGACCGCGGCGAAGATGTGGATATGCTGATCAGGTTCATCGAGGCTTCGGAGCGTGGAGTAATTAAGTAACGGTGGCTGTAGAGACGTAGCTTGCTACGTCTTCCTCGCCGCAGGCAAAGACGTTGCAAGCAACGTCTCTACACTATGGAACGCATTGGCCTCATTGCCGGCAACGGAACGTTTCCTCTCCTCATATTGGACGCCGCGCGGGCTCAGGGACTGGAAGTTGTCGTAGTTGCGATCAAGGAGGAAGCTTCCGCCGAGATCGAGGGTCACGGTGCGGCGTCGGTTCATTGGCTTTCGCTGGGCGAGCTTTCGAAGCTGATCGAAACTTTCCAGCGGGAAGGCGTGCACCGCGCCATTATGGCCGGGCAAGTGAAACACAAGCAGATTTTCTCTGCCATCCGGCCGGACTGGCGCCTGGCCAAGCTTCTGCTCTCGCTGACCACGCGCAACACTGACAGCCTGCTTGGCGCTGTGGCCAAGGTTCTGGCGGAGGAGGGCATCACTCTGGAGAGTTCGACTGGCCTGCTGGAACCGCTGCTGGCGAAGCCGGGAACGCTTACGCTCCGCGCGCCGAGCGAACAGGAACGCAAAAACATAGACTACGGCCGCACGGTGGCCCGCCAGTTGGCGCAGTATGACATTGGCCAGACCGTTGTAATCGCCGAATCAGCTTGCGTGGCGGTCGAAGCCATGGAGGGCACCGATGCCGCCATTGAGCGCGCCGGGCACATTATGGGTTCGCTGCGTGGAGATGCTTCCACGCTCAGCCGTGCCCTCACGGTGGTGAAGATCGCCAAGCCCAATCAGGATATGCGCTTCGATGTTCCCGTGATCGGAGTGAAGACCATCCAGGTCATGCAAGCGGCAGGAGCAACTTGTCTTGCTGTAGATGCGGGAAAGTGCCTGCTGTTCGATAGGGAGAAGCTTCTCGACGCGGCCAATGCCGCAGGAATCGTGGTTGTGGCGGACCCGGCCAGCTGACTGACCGAGAATGCGGCGTTAACTAGCTCGGACTAATCATCTCCCACGGGGCGACGTGATCCTCGCATCGCAGACATGGGACGGGAGCGCATCTCGTGTAGTGCGCGCGTGAGATCGTAAGCAGTCTGTAAATTCATCCAGAACTCAGCGGAATTCTTAAAATAACCGGCCAGCAGCAACGCTGTTCGCGGGGTAATTCCGCGTTTTCCGCGCACCAACTCATTCACCCGGTTCAAAGGGATATTGAGTGTGCTTGCCAGTTCCGCCTGGGTGAGACCTTCTGGTGCAAGAAACTCCTGCAACAGGATTTGTCCCGGATGAGTGGCGATACGATGGCTCGGCAACATAGTGGTCCCCCTAGAGGTAATCAGTGCATTGCACGTCGAGTGCGTTGCCGCCAGCGAAGCGGAAAACCACGCGATATTGATCGTCCACTCGCAGGCTGTAAAAGCCCGACCACTCGCCTCGCATTTTCTCCAGCCGGTTTGACGGAGGGGCGCGCAGGTCCTCCAGCGTAGTGCTGGCGTTCAGCAGGTCCAGTTTTACCTGGACTCGTGTCCATAAAGCTTGCGCAAGTCTCCGCGCGGCTTTTGTGTCATGGCCGTGAAAGATGTCTTCGGCGGTCTTGTCTCCAAAGGAGACAATCATTTCTATGACTAAACATTAATACCGTGTATGTGTAAATATGTTGACGAATATTTACTTAGGGATGAAGTTAGGGCTATGACCTCTTCAAGCTCCGAACCCGCCTTGATCGCCGAACAGCTTCGCCGCGCTTTTGAGGGCGACGCCTGGCATGGTCCTGCTGTGCTTGAGTTGATAGAAGGCTTGGACGCCGCCACAGCTGCGGCTAAGCCCCTGCCCGACGTTCATAGCATCTGGGAGTTAGTGCTGCACGTCTCGGTTTGGGACGGAGCAGCACTCCGACGACTGGATGGCGAGATATTTCAGCCTGAAGGTACTGCTAACTTCCCTGTCGTTCCGAACCGGCCAACTGAAGACGCGTGGAAACGAACCATTGCCGACGCGAAGCGCACGCATGATCTGGTGGTGAAGACGGTTGCGGCGCTGCCTGAGTCTCGCCTCCGCGAACGCGTCCCCGGCAAGAAATACGACTTCTATTTCATGCTGCACGGAATCGCCCAACACGAGCTCTACCATGCCGGACAAATTGCCATCTTGAAGAAAGTGCAGGGGCACGCCGCGAAGTGAAGGGGCGGACGGGCAAGGTTTGCGGTTCACCACTGTTTGAAAATGACCCCGACCGCGGCCACAATCATCGCGAATCCGACGGCGTGGTTCCAGCGCACTGGCTGCTTTAAGTAGAACACCGAGAATACCGAGAACACGACCAGAGTGAGGACCTCCTGGATCGTCTTGAGTTGTGCGGCGCTGAATTCGTAGGAGCCAATGCGGTTGGCCGGCACCTGGAAACAATATTCGAAGAGGCAATCATCCAACTAATCACGATTACCTTGAACAGCGGGACATCACGATATTTCAGATGGCCGTACCAGGCGAAGGTCATGAAGACCTTGGAAACGGTCAGCAGAGCAATGGCTCGCATGCGGTGAGACGTTCCTAGTGGGCAGTTGCGTGATCGGATCATGGGGCGATTAAGACCCCAAAGGAACAGGGGCGTTGTAATGGCCCAATCGTCCGATTCCGCAATTATTCAATCTATCGCAGATGCTCTTTCCTGGCTTTGCGTTTACAATTCGTTGTTCCTGCTGGCAACCGGCCAGGTGAGAGTTCCTTCCTGCAAGCTGAGAACCCGATTTCCGTCGCGGTGGTGGGTGCAGGCGTCTTCGGACGCAATCACGCGCGGGTCTATCAGGAACTGGAACAGCAGGGCGAGCCGGTTCGACTGGTGGGCGTGGTCGATCCTAATCTGGATCGCGCCGATGCCGTGTCGCGCGAGTTCGGCTGCCGGGCTTTCGGGTCGGTCGAGCAGATGCTGACCACGCATAGCGAAGTGCGGGCGGCGTCGGTGGCGGCGCCTACTGTGCATCATCTTGCGGTGGCCCGTTCGCTCATGGAAGCGGGCGTCGATGTGCTGATCGAGAAGCCGGTGGCTGCTTCGTTGGCCGAAGCCGACGAGTTGGTGAAACTGGCTGCCAGGCATAAGCGCATCGCTCAGGCGGGACACCTCGAACGCTTTAATCCGGCGGTGCGCGCGACCATCCCGCTGCTTACCCAGCCCATGTTTTTCGAAGTGCACCGGCTCAGCGTCTTCACTCCGCGATCGCTTGATGTCGACGTTGTGCTTGACCTGATGATTCACGACCTGGACATCGTGCTCTCGTTTGCCAATTCTCCTGTGAAGGAGGTTCGCGCGGTCGGCCTGCCTATTCTTTCGGGCAAAGTTGATATCGCCAACGTGCGGCTGGAATTCGAATCGGGATGCGTGGCCAACTTCACGGCGAGCCGGGTTTCGACCGAACGGGTGCGCAAGCTGCGCTTCTTTCAGCCGCAGCAGTATGTCTCCGTCGACTACGGACGCCAGGAAGTTCTGGTCTTCACCGTGGGCGCCGATGAATCGAAGCCGGGCGCGGGCGCTCCTACAGTCAACCCGCAGATTAAGGTGGCTAAGCCTCCGGTGACTTCAGAAGAGCCTTTGCACGCGGAATTGAGGTCGTTCCTGCATGCGGTACGGCAGCGCTCTGCCCCAGTGGTGCCGCTCGAAGATGGCCTCCGCGCGCTGGCTCTCGCGCTCGATATTGTGGGCGAGATTCGGGAGCATGGGAAGAAGGTCGGCCTCGCTGGGATGGCGAAGACGAAAGGCTAGCGCCGGGATTACGCACGTTTTACAAATGTTTACACACGTAAGTCCCACCCCTCATTTGTGGGTTCGCAGAATCCCCTGAAAGATGCGAAAATAAAGGCAGCTTGGCCGCGGTCGTTCGCTGCGTCATCCTGTGAAAAAGCGGGATGCAACGTGGGGTGGGGGATCTGTGTCTAACGGACAAGCCTGGCTCGAACAAGCTTAGGTCATGCCCATCACGCAAATTCCATTCCAGGATCCGGCGCCACCTCCTGAGAAACCTCAGGCGGAACAGCTTGGGCTGTACGACGCCCAGGGATGGGAAACGGCCTACCGGGCTATGGACGACGATGCCCGCGTACCGCATCTGCTGATCCAGTTGCAGGACGATCTGGCGCGTTCGCGGCGCCGGGAAGCCGCCTGGATTTCCATCATCGTCCACCTGATTCTTATCGTGTTGCTGGTCAAGATCGAGAGTCTGGAAAAATACCTGCCATGGCACTCGGCGGTCGCGGCAAAGAATCTGACGACCGGCAAAGATGTAACGTTCCTCGAGCTCCCGTCAGACTTGCAAAAGGTGCCGCATAAGAACTCGAATATCATTTCGGACAAAGATCGGGTCGCGACGACGCGGCATCCTCAACTGGACATGAAGGAGCTGCGCAAGAGCCTGGCGACGCCTCCTCCCGGAGCGCCGGGATCGACAGCACCCCAAGTGGCAGCGCCGCCTCAGTCGTCCGCTGGGTTGGCGCAAAACCAGCCCGCTCCCCAGGCAGCGCCTAATCCGCAGATCGCGCAGTTACAGACTCCCGCCACACCCAACATCAAGAATGAGTTCAATAAGTATTCTGGTTCCATGTCTGCAGGCGACGCAATTCAGGAGGCGGCGCGGGCGGCTTCGCGACCTGGAAGCGGTCAGGGCAATGGCGGCGACTTCGGATTAGGGACAGGAGCGCATGGCCGCCAGGTGGGCAACCTTGAGATTCTCAGCGACACTGAAGGCGTAGACTTTGGCCCCTACCTGCAGCGTGTGCTTCATGATGTGCGTCAGAACTGGTACAGCGCCATTCCAGAATCCGCGGCGATGAAGCACGGAAACCTGATCATCGAATTCGCTATTACCAGGGATGGGAAAGTCGCGGGCATGAAGCTGATCGCCAGTTCGGGCGATATTCCGCTTGATCGCGCGGCCTGGGCCGGCATCGTGGGCTCAGACCCATTTCCAGAGTTGCCCAGCGAGTTTGGCGGACAGTATCTGGCGCTTCGCTTCCGCTTCTACTACAACCCCACCAAAGATGAAATGCAATAGCTCCTCTCGAATCGCTCAGGCGTGAGAGCAGAGCCCGCTAGCTTTTCCCTAGCCGAATCGATCCATCTCCGGTGTGAATCATCAGCAGATTTCCGCCGCCGTTCAGCTTGCCGTGAATCTCGCTTTGGCGAATCTTGCCTTCGGTGGTGACTGGCATATCCAGATCAATGTGGCCATCGCCTGTGTGCAGGTCTACGTCTGCTGCCAGGTTTTCCGGCACTTCCAGCGTCACCCCGCCATCGCCGCTCTCGAGCTTCCAGCTCGCGGCCAGGGCCGAGCCGGTTATCGCCTGCGCGTCCACGCGCCCGTCGCCGGTTTTTAGATCAAGCTCGTCGAAGCGTCCATTGGCGTGGATGTGACCATCCCCGGTCATCGCCCGCAGCTTACCGTCCACACGGTCAATCTCCTGCGAGCCGTCTCCACTCCGCAATTGCATCTCCCCTTTGAAATCTCCCAGGTCAATCTTGCCATCGCCGGTGTGCAGGTCAACCCGGCCTTGGCGTGGCATGTGGATGTCGACGTCGACGCGATGACCGCCATGGTTGCCCCATTCGACGGTGACGCCAAGGCCGTGGGTGTGGGGATAGCGCACATCAATCTCGACCATGTCACCGGTCTGGTGTTCTTCAATGCGGATGCCATCGTTGCCGATCTTGTAGCGCTCGGTAGTAACCTTGGCCTCGATGGTGTTCTGGTCCCAGGTGGAGACGTGAATGTTGGCATCGGAAGTGTCCACCCGCAGATCGGGATTGCCGGTAAGAGTATAGGTCTTCGACCATTCGTCAGCCCGCGCCGGCAGCACGGCCAAAGAGCAAACGATGCCGCCGAGAATCAGACCCGTGGACAACCACTGTTCAAGCCCCATTCGTTTCATAAAAGCCCCCGCCGGGCGAGCACACCCCTGCCCGTCTCTTAGACGAGGTTACGCGGGATTCGTGAGTTTGGTTCCATCGAAAACCGGGATTATTCGGCTTCTCTGCGCCGCATATACGCCATCCGAATCAGGGTTCGTTCTGAAAACGGTACGTAGAGCAATGCCGCACAGGCTGCGAAAGCCGTGCCCAGCCCGATTTTCTGAACCAGCAGGAAGGGAGCTACTGCCCACAACTCATCGATCGCCAGAATGAAAGGAAACATGCGCTGGAACTTGTCGTCCAGGCGCTGGTAGTCGAATCCTGCGGCCGAGAGCAGATAAAAGCGAAGCGGAATACCCACTCCTGCGGTCACCATCACCGCGGCCGCCAGCACGGTTGCTCTCCATCCTGGCAAGAATGAGTCGACGATTCCCTGCACGGCGTGGATTCGGGAGAGCGCGACCACATAGAAGATCAGGTACATCACCTGAACCAGAGCAAACAAGCCGCGGGTCAAGCCGCGGCGGGGGATGGGAACTTCGAGTTCAGGATGCAGAGAGTTCGGGAAATCCTGGCCGACAGTTGCCGCTGTCGAGGTTCGCCCGGGTGTCCCTGAAATGTTTTGTACCGGCGCAATGAAACGATACCCGCGGCGCGCCAGCGTCTCGATATAGCGTGGGCTGGATGCCGAATCGCCCAGAGTCTCACGCAACTTGTTCACGGCGGTGTTCAGGCTGTGGTCAAAATCCACGAAGGTGTCGGCGGGCCACAGCTTCTGGCGCAATTCCTCGCGCGTGACTACATCGCCGACGCGCTCCAGCAGCAGAGCCAGCACCTGAAACGGCTGGTCCTGTAGACGGACCTTGGTACCGTTCTTGCGCAGTTCGCCGGCGGCGAGGTCGAGCTCGAAGACTCCGAACCGCGCGATTCCGGGTAAAGCAGGCATGAGTAAAGACGACGCGTAGTGTAGCACCAAGCTGTAGCACCAACGCTGTGGCAGCAGGCCGCGCGCGTCTTATGGCTGAGCGTACAATATCTGCGTGCCTGAAGCCCAGCGCCAGAACGATTCCCAGCGAAAGCACCGCCGGCACGCGATTTATGCCACGGAAACTTCCGGCCTGCTGCTGGTAGCTTTCCTGTTGCTCGTCCTAACTTTGATTCGGTACTGGCACGCCGTTCGCTGGAGCGTGCGCTGACGGTGCAGCCTGAACCGCCGCTGGTGGCAGTGCTCGGCCCCACGGCCAGCGGCAAGACCGCTCTCTCTCTGGCGCTTGCGGAACGCTTCAACGGCGAGATCGTGAACTGCGACTCCGTCGCCATGTACCGCGAGTTCGACCTCGGGACCGCCAAGCCCACCGCCTCCGAACGCGCCCGTGCTCCGCATCACTTGCTCGACTGCGTGGCACCGACCAGCCCCGTCACTGCCGGCGAATATGCTCGCCAGGCGCGCCAGGCGCTGGATGAGATCAAAGCGCGGAGCCGTTTGCCGATCCTCGTGGGTGGAACGGGACTCTACCTACGCGCCCTGCTCGAAGGTCTCTTTCCCGGCCCGCAACGCTCTGAAGAACTGCGCGAGCGGTTGCGCGAGCTAGACAACAGGCGCGGCTCTAACTACCTTCATCGAATTCTGCGCCGCCTCGATCCCGCGGCTGCGGAGAAGATTCACGCCAACGACACGCCCAAGCTTATCCGTGCCATCGAGGTGTGTCTGGCGTCGCGCCAAAAGATGACGGAACTCTGGCAGCAGCGCGAGCCGTTGCGCGGCTTCCACATCGTGCGCCTCGGTCTCGATCCGGATCGTCAGGCCCTCTATGACCGAATCAATCGCCGCGCGCAACAGATGTTCGAAGCCGGACTCGTCGAAGAGACGCAGCGTCTGCTGGAGAAATACGGCGACGCTGCCGGACCGCTGTCTTCCCTAGGCTACAAGCAGGCAGTGCAATTCCTTCGTGGAGAACTCACGCGCGAGCAAGCGCTGCAGGCCGCTCAGCAGGCCCACCGCAACTACGCCAAGCGCCAGATGACCTGGTTTCGCCGCGAACCGGAGGTCCACTGGCTGCGCGGCTTCGGCGACGATAAGCAGGTTCAGGAGACGGCGTCGGCATGGGTCTCGGGTCTCAGGAGTTAGGTCTTGGGGTCTGTTCAATGGTCGTGACCCAACACCCAAGACCTAAGACCTGACACCCGCCATTCTGCTATCGTTCTGTTCATGCATCGCATACCCGCTCTCCTGCTCCTGACCCTCATGCTTGCCACGGCTGCATCTGCAAAGGACAAATATCAGCGTCCCGGTCCGATCCATTTGAACCGTGATGGCGAAAGATGGGCCGAGAAGACGCTGCGCAAGCTGACTCTGGAGGAGAAAGTCGGGCAGGTATTCATGATCTGGTGCCGCGCCAGCTTTCTGAACGTGGAGAATCCGGAATACCTGCAGTGGCTCGAAGAAATACAGAAATATCACGTCGGATCGTTCGCCATGACGGTCCATGTGGACGGTTCGTATCTTCTGCGCAGCGAACCCTACGAAGCCGCGGAAATTCTCAACCGCCTGCAGAGTGAGTCGAAGCTGCCGCTGCTGTTCGGGGCCGATTTCGAACGAGGCGTATCGATGCGCCTCTTGGGAACCACAGTCTTCCCGCACGCCATGGCTTTTGGAGGAGATGGCAAGATAGAAGATGCCGAGACTTTCGGCAGCATCACGGCGCTCGAAGCGCGCGCCATCGGCATTCACTGGAATTTTTTCCCCGACGCCGACGTGAACTCCAATCCCGCCAATCCGATCATCAACACGCGATCGTTCGGCGAAGACCCCAAGCAAGTCGGCGATCTGGTCGCTGCCTACATCAAGGGAGCGCATGAAGGCGGGATGCTGACCACGGCAAAACACTTTCCCGGCCACGGCGACACAGCTACTGATTCGCACCTCGGCGTAGCCAGCGTCAACGTGGACCGCGCCCATCTCGACTCCATTGAACTGCCGCCCTTTCGCCAAGCTATTGCGGCGGGAGTTGACTCGGTCATGGTGGCGCACGTGACGGTCCCCGCACTCGATTCCGATCCCAACCACGTAGCCACAATTTCGCCCGCGATCGTCTCGGACTTGCTGGAAAAGCAACTGGGCTTCAAAGGAATCATCGTCACTGACGCACTCGATATGGCCGCGCTTACGCGCCTGTTCGCCAACACCGTCGGCCGGGCCGCCGTTGAAGCCTTCAAGGCCGGCAATGACGTTTTGCTCATCCCCGCCGACTTTCCCGCGTCGTACAACGCCATGCTCCAGGCGGTTCAGTCGGGAGAAATCTCCCGCGAACGCCTTGACCGCTCAGTGCTTAAGATCCTGAAGACAAAGGCGTCTCTCGGCCTGCAGGAGGCACGCACCGTTGACGTGAAGGCGCTCGCGAACCTGGTGGGCAAGCCCGGGAACCTGGCTTTCGGCCAGCAGGTGGCCGATGCAGCGGTCACGCTGGTGCGTGACAACGGCAAGGTTTTGCCCCTCAAATCTTCGCGCAAGAACCAGGGAACCTCGAAGGCGGCGCTTCCGTATACAACACAGGAGGAGACACACAACCAAACGGTTGCGGTGCTCTTCTCCGACGACGTGCGAACGGACTCCGGGCGGATTTTCGGCCGCGAAGTTCGCGCCCGAATCCCCGACGCGCGGGTGCTGTACGTGGATCCGCGCATCGCGGCTGGGATGACCGATGAGGTGCTGAAAGCCGTCGACGAAGCTACAACCGTGGTCGCCGCTGTTTATGTGATCCCGAGCGCGGGCAAGGTGGGGAATGCGGTCGGGATGGCCGATGCGACCGGGGCGTTGTTGCAACAACTGCTGGATCGCGCAGCGGAAAAAACTGCGATCGTGGCCATGGGTAATCCGTACCTGGCGGCGGACTTCCCCAAGATCGAGAATTACATGTGTACCTTTTCGAACGCGTCGGTATCGGAGCTGAGCGCGGTTAAGGCGCTGTTTGGGGAAATCGCCATTCACGGGCATCTTCCCGTGAGCATTCCCAATATCGCCCAGCGGGGCGCCGGTCTGGAGCGTCCGGTCCAAGTTGTCAATGGAGGGTCTTAACATGCGCAGGAACAACTTCTCAGTATTTGTCATGGCCGGAGCCAGCTTCGTGGCACTACTGCTCTTGGCCGGGTGCACCGTGAACGTGAAGAAAGAGGCTGACGGACAAGACAAGCGGGTAGACGTGAACTCTCTTCTCGGCAACGTCCACGTCAGCAAACAGGCAGACGTTGCCGATGTCGGCCTGGCCGTTTATCCCGGCGCCCGCCTGAAAGAAAAAGATATCGACGGGAGCGACAAGGGCGCGAATGTGAATATCTCTGGCTTCGGCTACGGACTAAGAGTGGTCGCTGTGCAGTACGAATCGGACGATGCACCCGCGAAGATTCTGTCCTTTTACAAGGATCAGTTGAAGAAATACGGCAACGTGCTGGAATGCCACACCTCCAAGGGCAACTGGAACGTGAACATGGGACCCCAGGGATCCAAGAATGGTTCGAACGAGCTGACCTGCCAAGGCAGCGGCGGCGACGACATCGAGCTCAAGGTAGGCAAGCAAGACGATCAGCACATCGTAGCCGTGCGATCCGATGGCAGAGGATCGAGCTTCTCGCTGGTTTACGTAAGGACCCACGGAAAAGACACAGAAATCTAGGCGCGCATCGGCAATAGTCTCCCCGTTCCTTGCGCCTGTTCTCGTCGTGCGATACCTTCAATATAGTCCTGCTCCAAGCTCTGATGGATCATCCCTGCCACAAGTGCGGTCAAAGCATCGAAGACGGTAAACCCTTCTGCTCACAGTGCGGCGCTCCCCAGATTCGCGTGGCCATGCCAGAGCCTTCGGCCTCGTCCGCTCCGGGCGACTCCTTGGCCGCTGACCCACCCGTTTTTTCCCTGGATCCGCCCACTGTCCCCATGCCTCTGAGTGCTCGGGTGCTTTCCACGGGGATCGAATGGTCGCGGGCCCTTCGGGCTTGTGCGATTGCCGCCTTAATCTCCATCGTGGTGATGTCTCTGCGCCTGACGGTTCCACCATTGGCCACGTTGGGCGCGGGATGTTTGGCGGTGATTCTTTACTACCGCCGAAACCCAAGCTGGAGAGTTACCGCTCGTTCCGGAGCGCAAATCGGTGCTGCGACCGGCCTTCTCTCTACTGCCGTCTTCGCCGTATTCCTCGCCATTTTGCTGGCCATGCTGCAAGCCGGAGGACAAGTTCGCCAGCAGATGATCGACGCCCTCCAGCAAGTTGCATCTCGCTCCCATGACCCCCAGGTACAAGCCACTCTCGACCTTTTGAAAGCTCCAGAAGGCTTGGCCGCCAAGTTGATCCTGAGCATGGTAGGTTTCTTGCTGATCTCTGTGGCTGCAGGCAGCATCGCCGGAGCCTTGACTGGCGCCTTCCTGGGCCGGAAGAACCGGCCATAGGCCGTTGCTTCGCCGCCCTTACATCCGTGAAGCAAGTGTGCGGCATTCTGCCGCCGAAACAGGGAGGGAACCCGGCCTTGCCGCAAGCCGCGCTGGCCGCGTATGATGCACCGTTTGAATTCTCACGCGATGAACAAACCGGCACGCGGTTCACTGCTCGGTATCGAGCACCTGGAGGACGGAGAAATTCTGGGCCTGCTGAAGTTGGCTCGCCGGATGAATCCGCTCAAGGCCCGCCCGCTGCTGCGCAACCGGCGCATCGTGCTCCTGTTTTACGAAGCTTCCACCCGCACTCGATCTTCTTTCGAGGTTGCCGCCAAGTCGATGGGCGCCATGACGATCCTGGTGCAGTCCTCAGGATCGAGCATTGAGAAGGGCGAGTCTCTGCTCGACACGGCCTACACCCTGCGTGCGGTGGGCGCGGACGCGATCGTGGTACGCCATCCCTCCGCCGGCGCGCCCCTTCTGATGGCGCAGCACCTCGACATTCCCGTCATCAATGCCGGTGACGGCATGCATGAGCATCCTTCGCAGGCCTTGCTCGATGCCTTCACCATCCTGAAACATAAGAAATCATTCAAGAGCTTGCAGATCGCGATTATCGGCGATATCTACCACAGTCGCGTGGCCCGCTCCGCGTGTCATCTGCTGAGCCGGTTCGGCTCGAAGGTAATCCTTTGCGGCCCTCCCGAACTCATACCGGACTTCGCGGCCACTCTCGCTCCGGGGCTGCGCATCACCCGGCACATCGAAGAAGCACTGCGCGGCACGGATGTGATTATGCTGTTGCGCGTGCAGCAAGAGCGCCTCGCCGGGAGAAAAATCCATTTGCAGGACTATATGGCGCGCTATCAAATGACTACCTCGCGCCTGAAGCTGGCGAAGCGGGATGCGATCGTCATGCATCCCGGGCCCATCATCCGTGGCCTTGAGTTGACCTCGGAGGTAGTGGATGGTCCCAACTCCGTTATCGTGGACGAGGTGCACAACGGCGTCCCTACGCGCATGGCGATCCTGGCCCGGGCGTTGGGTAAGGCCCGATGAAAATGAGAAGGTAGGGGAAAAGAGTTCGTAACTTTAGACCGAATGGCGCCTGACAAATCCAAACCGCGATCGATCCTCATTAAGGGCGGCCACGTCATCGACCCTGCCGCGAAGATGAACGCGCCTATGGACGTTCTGCTGCGCGACGGCCGCGTTGCCGAGATTGCCGCCCCCAATAAAATCCGCGGCGGCGCCGACGAGAAGTTCGATGCTCGCGGCCTGATCGTTGCCCCGGGATTCATCGACCTGCATGTTCACTTGCGTGAGCCGGGACAGAGCTACAAAGAAACGATCGCCACCGGCACCGCCGCCGCCGCTGGGGGAGGGTTCACCTCAGTCTGCACCATGCCAAACACCGCGCCTGTCGTGGATACAGCTGAGTGGGTCACATGGTTGCGGCAGCCGGAGCGCGGCGCTGTGGTCAACGTGTTCCCGATTGCCGCGGCAACCCGCAGCTCGCGCGGCGCTGCGCTTACTGACTTTGCTGCACTGCAGCGGGCTGGCGCGGTGGCTGTGACCGATGACGGCAAACCCATCCTCGACGACGACGTCATGCGGACAGCTTTGCAGCTCGGTGCCGAGCTGAACCTGCCGGTGGTGCAGCATGCCGAAGACACGCGCCTCACCGAGCACTGCTCCATGCACGAAGGCCCCACCAGCTTTCGGCTGGGTCTGCGCGGCATGCCGGCTGCCGCCGAGGCCAACCTCGTGGATCGCGATGTTACCCTCGCGCAGCAGATTCGCGAATCCCGGCTGCATGTAGCGCATCTTTCCACCTCCGACGCGCTCAAGGCCGTGCGCCGCGGCAAGCGCGCCAAGGCCCGCGTCACCTGCGAAGTCACGCCGCACCATTTCACCCTGCTCGACCAGGATGTCGGCGAGTACAACACGAATTTCAAGATGAACCCGCCGCTGCGTTCCGCCGCTGATCGCGAAGCGATACTGGTCGCACTCGCCGACGGCACCGTCGACGCCATTGCCACCGACCACGCGCCACATGCCACGCACGAGAAGGAAGTCGAGTTCGAGCGTGCGGCGTTTGGCATCACTGGACTCGAAACTGCGCTGGCCCTTGCCATCTCTAAGCTTCACCGCGAACACAAGATCCCGCTGACGCGCATCGTCGAACTCTTTACCGCGGGCCCGGCGCGTGTTTTCGATCTCCGCGGCCGCGGATCGCTCGCGCGCGGCAACTTCGCCGATGTAACGATCTTTGATCCCAAGAAGCGATGGATGTTTGAAGCCGCCAAGTCGCGGTCTTTGTCGCACAACACGCCCTTTGATGGCTGGCAGTTTACGGGGAAAGTGGTTGCGACGATTGTGGGCGGGGGATTCGTGCACCGTGCCGACTGAGGCGCACTGCAGAGATACGTTTACAGGCTCAAGCTAAAATCCCCATCCTCTTCCCCACTCTCCCCAGCACCTCCAGCGCCTGGTCCAGCTCTTCCTTCGTGTGCGTCGCCGTCATAATGGTGCGGATGCGGGCTTTGCCCTCCGGCACGGTGGGGAAGGCGATGCCAGTGCCGAGCACGCCCTCTTTGAACAGCTCGCGGGAGAAGTCCATGGTGAGTTTGCCATCGCCGATAATGATAGGTGTGATCGGCGTCTCGCTCGCCGGAGTGGCCTGGCCGCCGATGTCGAAGCCGAGCAGACCGAGTTCTTTTTTCCAGAAGCGAGTGTTCTCCCAGAGTTTCTCCATGCGCTCGGGTTCGTTTTCCAGAACTTCGAAAGAGGCAATGCAGGTTGCGGCGACCGACGGCGGATGCGATGTCGAAAACAGAAACGGACGCGCCCGATGATAAAGAAAATCGATCAGATCCCGCGTTCCGCAGACGTATCCGCCGAGCGCACCGATAGCTTTCGATAGCGTCCCCACCTGAATATCAACGCGGCCATGCACCTTGAAATGATCGACGGTGCCGCGGCCGTTGCGGCCGAGCACACCCGAGGCGTGTGCGTCGTCGACCATCATGATGGCGCCGTATTTCTCCGCGACATCGCACAGTCCAGGCAGCGGCCCGATGTCACCATCCATCGAGAACACGCCGTCGGTGATCAGCAACTTCTTGCCGGGTTCGTCCTTGATGCTGGCCAGCTGCTCTTCCGCGTGAGCGACGTCTTTGTGGCGGAAGACGAGAATCTTTGCCCGCGACAGGCGCGCGCCATCGATGATCGAAGCATGATTCAGTGCATCCGAGATGATGAAATCGTCTTTGCCCAGCACCGCCGAAACCGTTCCTGCATTCGCCGCGAAGCCTGACTGGAAAACTACGCACGCCTCGACGTTCTTGAAGCGCGCAATCTTTTCTTCAAGCTCCATGTGGATCTTCATGGTCCCGGCAATGGTGCGCACCGCGCCCGATCCCACGCCATACTTGCGCGTGGCTTCGAGCGCCGCTTCGCGCAGCTTTGGATGCGTGGTCAGTCCCAGATAATTGTTCGACGCCAAGTTGATGACCTTCTTACCGTCGAAGGTGCAGATCGGCGCCTGCTCGTCCTCGAGAACGCGCAGCTTGAAGTGCGTGCCTTTGGCTTTGAGCTCTTTGAGCTGGTCGGTGAGATAGGAGAGCGGATTGGTGCGGATTGCGGTAGTCATGGAAAAACCTCGAAACCTATTTGCCACGGATTCACACGGATCAACGCGGATAGAGCTTGATCAGTGTAATACCAGAAGTGCATCCGCCTCGAAACACTCAGAACATGATCGGGTTTCCGGTCGCAATGCTGGCCTCACACAGTTGCTTCATGTTGGTGAAGAATTCTTTCTCAGACTCGGCCAGGATGTCGCTCGAGTGGAGCACCGTATTCACTTCTTTCAACAGTGCCGGCGACTGTTTGACCGGGATCCAGTCGCCAGTGTGCGTCCCGTCGTAAAGAACTTTCTCGAGCAGGATGGGAAATCGCGGCCCTGGTTTTCCCTGCAGATGGCGCAGAAAGCTGCGCAGATTCCCTACCTTCGTAATGTTGCCCAGAAAAAACGAAACAATAAATCCTTCGTGCTCGCAGGATTCCGCAAGCCAGCGATCGTGCGCTTCCCATTCATCGTCGGTGGGATCACCCTTCAGAATCGGCTCGCCGCTTTCGTCGAAGGTGAGCCGGTCCGGGAGCGGGTGGGGCTTGGCTTTGCCGTCCCGGATGCAGGTGCAACGCACGAACGCATCAAGGGCCATGGGGGGTACCTCCGTCGCAATGCTTCGTTACAGCGAGAGCAACCTGATCCGGGAGTCAGCGGGCGAGACGCCCGCTCCACATACTTACTTTACGCCGTTCGGATACACCAATATTTTACTAGCCTCGCCCGTCTTCAGCCGCTCCATTGCCTTGGAGAAATCCTTCAATGCGATGCGGTCTGTAATTACCGGATGCAGGTCGAGTTTCCCGGCCTTGAGCAGCGCGGTCATCTGATACCAGGTCTGGTACATGCGGCGTCCGTTGATGCCCTGCACCGTGATGCCTTTGAAAATAATGTCTTCGGAAAAGTTCAGCGAGATAGGTTTCGAGGTCAGGCCGAGGAGGGAAATTCTTCCGCCCCGGCGCACAATATCGAAAGCGGTTCGAATCGAGTCGGGATGGCCCGCCATCTCGAGCACCACGTCCACGCCCAGCCCGTCGGTCTTCTCCATGACAATGGCGCGCACGTCTTCTTTCGACGGATCGAGGACGTAATCGGCCTTCATTTCGCGCGCGATCTTGCGCCGGTGCTCGTTCACTTCGATGGCAAACACGCTGGTCGCACCCACCGCCCGCGCAACGGCAATGGCAAACAGTCCGATTGGCCCGCATCCCGTAATGGCCACGGTTTTCGCGGCGATCTCCCCAGCCAGCACGGTGTGAACCGCATTGCCCAGAGGATCGAGAATCGAGGCATACTCCTGCGGAATTGCAGGATCGAGTTTCCAGATGTTCGACTCGGGGATGACCACGTATTCGGCGAAGGCGCCGTCGGCGTCCACACCGATAATCTTTACGTTCTGGCAGATGTGCGCCTCGCCGGTGCGGCAGAGCAGGCACTTGCCGCAAGCGACATGCATCTCCGCCGAAACGAAGTCACCTTCCTTCACACTCGTGACTTCATCCCCGAACGCGGCGACTTCACCGCAGAACTCGTGCCCCGGAATGAGTGGAGGATGAATCCGGTTCTGCGCCCAGCGATCCCAGTTGTAAATGTGCAGGTCGGTGCCGCAGATGGAGGCCACCTTCACCTTGACCAGAACGTCGTTTCGCCCCAACGCGGGGATTTTTACCTCGCGAACCTCCGCGCCCGGTGCGGCCTCCGGTTTCACAACGGCCAACATATTGGATGGCATGACGGATACCTTATGAATTCAGACTCGGACACAAAACGTATGATTCTAGCACCGCCAGAATACTCGATGCGCTTCTATGGTTGCTCGGCACAGAGTCCAATGGCTACGCTCGGTTAGACTTCGGCGCAGCTGTTTTATAGTTTTCCGACTCGCCCCGTGGAATGCTCAACGTCTTCCACTTGACGGAGCGGATGTGCTTGGCCATGAAAACGATCTGCCCGGTGTGCTGCGCATAGTGAGCGATCTGGCGGTTGATGGCCTGCAGCACGGTGTGGGGCTCTCCGCGGATGGTCACGGTGCGCATCACGTCCTCCGGCTTTAGGCCATCGATCGCAGCAAACACGCGCGCCCAGCCTTCGTCCCACCACTTCGTAAGATCGGCGCGAGTGGTCGCAGGATTGAGATCAAATTCCTGGTCGCGATAACGGTCGGGTTTCTCTCCGTCGGTAGTGAGGAAGTCGGTAAAGCGCGAGCGCATGTTGCCCGCCATGTGCTTCACGATGACGGCGACGGAATTCGATTCGGAGTCGAGCGTGACGAACAGCTCTTGATCTTTGAGTTGAGCCATTGCGCCCTCCGCGAGGCGCTTGTGCCCGCGCATCTGGCGGTGGGCTTCTTCGATGTAGTGGGCTGCCAAATCCAAGGTCATCTTCCCCTCCTAATCAAGCTACTTCACATCAACTCTTCCCCCAGCCGCCGCCGCCGCCGCCCGGCGATTCAATCCGGATGCGCTCGCCCTTTCGAAGCCGCGTGCTGAATTTGCCTGGCATCTCTTCGGTCGAGCCGTCGCTGCGGATAACCCCGGCTTTTCCGGGCGTGCCCGCCTCGCCGCCGGCAAGTCCCCACGGCCCTCGAGTACGCCGGTCTGCCAACAACGTGACCTCGCAGTCAGTCAGCACTTCAATCTCGCGGATAATTCCGTCACCACCCCGATATCTGCCGACCCCGCCGCTGCCTGGTCGTAGCGAGTAGTGGCGGACCCGCAAAGGATATGCATACTCCAAAGCCTCCGCCGGAGTGTTCAGCGAATTCGTCATGTGCGTGTGCACACCGGAAACGCCGGACTTGCCGGGCCGCGCTCCCATGCCGCCGGCGATCGTCTCGTAGTAGGCGAAGGGCCGGCCCGTCCGGGGATCGATTCCGCCGATGGTGAGGTTATTCATTGTTCCCGACGCCGCAGCCGGAATCTTATCCGGAATAGCCTGGGCCAGCGCTCGCAGCAATACGTCAACCATGCGTTGCGACGTCTCGACATTCCCTCCTGCCACCGCCGCGGGTGGTCGCGCATTCACAACCGTGCCTTCCGGAGCGATTACCCGGATTGGGTACATCAGCCCCGCGGTTGCCGGAACATCGTCGGCCAGCAGACAACGGAAAACGTAGAAGCACGCGGAGTAAGTAATCGCCTCGACCGCGTTTATGCTCCCCTCCACTTGCGGATCGCTCCCTGTGAAATCGACAGTGATCATTTGCTTCCGTCCAATGCTCACCTTCACCGCGATCTTTACCGGCTTGTCGCTGATGCCGTCGTTATCCAGAAAATCCTCTGCGCGATAGATGCCTGCCGGAACACGCTGCAGAAACGAGCGCATCAGTTCCTCGGAATAATCGAGCAGATCCCGCGCCGCCCGCTGAGTCTGGTCAAGTCCGTAGCGCACACAAACTTCGCGCAAGCGCTCCGCCCCGGTGTGGCAAGCCGCGATCTGCGCACCCAGATCGCCTTCACGTTCCTCGGGTGTGCGCACATTGTTCAGCAACAGCGCCAGCACATCGCGCTCCATCACGCCCGCCCGCATGATCTTCACCGGAGGGATGCGGAATCCTTCCTGATAGATCTCGCGGCACAGGCCCATCGATCCCGCGTAAGCTCCACCCAAGTCCGCATGATGCGCCCGCGATGCAACATAGAAGTCAGGTGAGGTGCGACCCCGTGGACGGCGTGGCTTCACATAAACCGGAGCTACCAGCGTGATATCCGGCAGATGGGTTCCGCCACGGAAAGGATCATTGAGCATGACCACGTCTCCCGGCGCCATCTCGCAAGCCGTAATCGCTGCCCGTACCGACATTGGCATCGAACCCAGGTGCACCGGCATGTGGTCGCCCATCGCGATCACTTCACCTTCACTATCGAACACAGCGCAGGAATAATCGCGACGCTCCTTGATATTGGGAGAAAACGCGGTCCGGCGCAGCGCGGCTCCCATCTCCTCGGCAATCGAGTGAAAAAGGTTCTTGAAGATTTCGAGTTCGATGGGATCGCGCCGCATGAGGCGCAGTGTACCGGAAGCGCGAAGCGGGAACCAGCACGGAGCCGGTTCGTTTATCGCCGAATTCGTGTCGGCCACCGAGCAATCACCAACCGGACGGCAACTCTCCGCAGAGAGAATTCTTCGCCCCACCTGCACAATTCTGTTGACACCGCGTTCACACTGCCGCAATATCTTGTGTTAAGGACGCTACCCGTACCACAAGTTGGGTGGCTTTTTGCAATTCGGTCCGGTAGTTAATCGTTTGCAAGGGAAAATCGCTCACGGAGGAACCTTCATGGCAACGAAGAAGAAAGCAAAAAAAAAGAAGAAGCACTAGCTGTCTGCGAAGCGATACTTCGCACGGGCCAAGATTTTAACCAGCCTCTCAGGAGAAGCACCTCTTGAGAGGCGTTTCCTTTTGCCGACCCCGAAATTCTTAGTGTCGAATCTTCCAGGTGTGTCACAATTGTGAAACCTTCGGTTTCGAAGGTGACCGTGAGCATAATTGCAAAGAACATGAGTGCCAAGAAGAACGCGGGCAAGAACCGAACGGATGAAATCTTCATCCCGGACAAGCTCTACTTTCGCATTGGCGAAGTGGCCACTCTGTGCCGCCTGCCCGCCTACGTGCTGCGTTTCTGGGAAAGCGAGTTCCCGCAACTCAAGCCGGTGAAGAGCAGCACCGGCCAGCGCATGTACCGCAAACGCGATGTGGAAAGCGTCCTGCGCATCAAGCAATTGCTCTACGAGCAAGGATTCACTATCGTAGGCGCGCGCCAGCAACTGCGTTCCGAAGCGAAAAGCGATAAAGGCCAGTCCGCCATTCCGTTCCCGACACAATCGTCTGCCGAGATGCAACGCATCCGCCAGGGCCTGCGCGAGATTCTGAATCTGCTCTCAACGCGGCGCACGGGATAATTCTGGCGGAACAACTCCTGCGGGATAGCCCGTGCGAAAGATCTGCGGCCCATCCCGCCGACGTGCCCTGCGGTTCACTTGATCAATCTCAACTCCCAACTGTTTTGTTATGCGACGAGAGTTGGAGAACTCACAACTTCCTCCGGCTCCTGGGTGTAGAATTTGCCTCTGCGCCCGGGGGCCTAATGAGGATTCAATCGAATGAGCGAAGGACTGGTTTGTGGAATGTGGCGGAGATGGTGAAGAGTCGGTTAAGGATTGCTTTGTTCTTACTGGCCGCGATCGCATTGCCCGCCCTGTCTTCGGCCCAGGACGCAAATGGAAGAATCTTCGGAACGATCTACGACCAGCAGGGAGCGGTAATCGCGGCTACGCAGGTTACCGTGACCAACACCGCTACGCAAATCGTCCGCAACGCCGTTACCGACAGCCAAGGATATTTTCAGGTATTGGCGCTTCCCATCGGCAGCTACAAGGTGAAGGCCGAGCACACGGGATTTCGCACGGTGATCAGCGCCGAACAAAAGCTGTTGATCAATCAAGCCTTGCGCATTGACATCAAGATGGAAGTCGGCGCGTCCAGCGAGAGCGTCGACGTTGGGGCCGAGGCTGCGCCGGTGGAAACCGTCAATCCAACTCTGGGGCAGTCGATCACAGGACGAACCCTCACCAACATGCCGCTCAACGGTCGCGACGCGCTTGACCTCGCTTTGCTCCAGCCCGGAGTGACGGAGAGCAATGACGACAATGGCGGCGCCGGCAACTACAGCATCGCCGGGGGACGAACTGATTCGGTCACGTTTCTGCTCGACGGTGGGCTGAACAACGATCTGCTGGATAACAGTAATCTTCTCGATCCCAATCCTGATTCCATTGCCGAATTCCGTCTGCTTACCAGCAACTACACTGCAGAATACGGGCGCAACGGGGGAGGAATCATCAGCGAGGTCATTAAATCAGGCTCCAATCAGATCCACGGCAGCGCCTTCGATTTTTTCCGCAACCGGGTACTCGACGCCAACGACTTTTTCAACATCCCGTTGGGGATTCCACGGCTCGACCTGAAACGCAACCAGTTTGGCGGGACGCTGGGTGGACCTATCCGCAAGGATAAAATCTTTTTCTTTCTCGCTTACCAGGGACAGAAGCAGATTCAAGCCGTGCCTGACGTCGATATTCCGGTGTACACGCCGCAGGAACTGCAGGGAAATTTCTCCCAGGTGATACCAGAAGACGGCGTGACCTGCACAACGGCCGGCGGTTGCCCAGACCCGAATGTCGCCGCGTTCCTGGAGAACAATCCCTACTTTGCGTCGCCGAATGGGAATGCAGTACAGGCGATTATCGACCCCACCAAGATCGACCCCGTAACCCAGAATTACATCAATGCCGGCCTGGTCGCGACTTCGGCGACGAACCAGACGGTTTGCAACGGCAATGGAATATGCACCGGGCTCCTTTCTACCTCATTGGAGCAGACGAATAACGCGGATGAGCTGACCACCAAGTTCGACTTCAACCTGAGCGCCAAAGACAAGGTTTCCGCTACGATCGGCGCGAATCGCACACTGTTTCTGAACCCGTTCCCTTATGCCACCGTGCCGGGATTCCCCAGTCGCACGACCGCCGATTATTACTTTACGAACATTGGCTATACCCGGATCTTCTCTCCTACCCTCCTGAATGAGTTTCACTTTGTGACTCATCGCAGCAATTTTCTGCAGGATAGTGTGACCAAGCAATTGCCCACCGGGCCCAGCCTCGGCGTCGGCATTACACCCGACCTCGCAACCGGCCCCACCAACATATTCTTCGACACTGGCTATCAATTTGGTCCTAGTGAGAATGGTCCTACACGCTTCGTGGAGAACACTTTTTCCTGGACCGATGCAGTTTCCTGGACTCAGGGAAAACACAACTGGAAGTTCGGAGCCGGATTCTCGCCGTACCAGGAGAACCTGCTCTATGACTATTACACGAACGGAGAGTTCGACTTCGATTCTCTTGATGGTTCCAACGCCTCTGGGAATCCCTACGCTGACTTTCTGCTTGGAGCCCCGTCTGCCTATTTTCAGGGACCGCTTGCCGCTTCCAACATTCGCAGCAAAAGCACTTATGTATTCGGCCAGGACGAATTGCACGTGCGCAAGAACGTGGTGCTAACCATTGGTCTGAGGTACGAATACAACACGCCCAAGCGCGACACCCAGGGCCGCAGTTTTTCAGTGATTCCAGGATTGCAGTCGCAACGATTTCCCAACGCTCCGCTGGGGCTGGTGTTCCCCGGCGATCCCGGAGCTCCAACCGGCGTGAACTTCCCCGACAAAAAGAACTTCGCGCCCCGCTTCGGCTTTGCCTGGGATCCAACCGGAAGCGGCAAGACCAGCATCCGCGGCGGCTTCGGAGTTTTCTATGACATCCTGAAGGGCGAAGATAACCTGCAATTCAACGGTGAGGTCCCGTTTTATGCAGAGCCGGGTCTCTTCTTCAGCAGCGTTGGGCCGTCGCAAAGTGGGCCGGTTGGTTATCTCGAGCAGCCTTATCAGTCGGTTCAAGCTGTAAACCCATTTCCTTCGACACCTCCTACAGCCAATGTCAGTTTCGCGCAATTTCTTCCAATCAACAACAGTGGCGCCGTCTTTATAGTCGACCCACACCTCCGAACGCCCTATGTCTACCAATACAACCTGAGCTTGCAACGCAATCTTTTCGCGGATACAGTTTTGGAAACAAATTATGTGGGCAGTTCCGGACGTGGATTGACCTCGCTCAGAGACTTCAATCCCATGGTACTGGGAACTACCAATCGCGCCCTCGACAGCAGTTGCTTTCAGTGTTTTGGCCAGCTTCCGGAATTCCAAAACGTATCGGATGCAAACTACAATGCTCTAGAGGCGAGCCTGACCCGGCAACCTAAAAGTTCCATCCTGGGCACGGCTTATTTCACACTCGCGTACACCTACGGCCACAATCTGGATAACGCGTCAGGGTTCGCCCAACGCAACTCGCAGGTGCCGGCTTATAGCCCAGATCTTTTCTACGCCTCTGGAGACAGCGATGTCCGGCAGCGCATCAGCTTCAGCGGTGGCTGGGACCTGCCGTTTGATCGGATGTGGGCCGCGGGTCCAAAGCGGCTGACCAAAGGGTGGAGCATTTATCCCATCGTGACTTGGCGCACCGGCTTCCCCTTCGACATTCCGGCCGGGTTGGGCGATACAACTGATCCTGCTAACCCCGGAACCTCGGGCGCCGGCGATCCTGTTCTTTCCCACGCCGCCGTCGTTGCGCCCATCAGAACGTTTGATCCCCGACAGCAGCGCACGATTTTTGAGAACACTTACAACTCAGTGGCCATCTCCGGCACCAACCCCGTCCAATACGAGTGTCAGATCACCACTCAACCGGTTACTGGGCATTTCATCTTTGATCCCAACAGCTTTTCGAACGTGCCCTTGGAGAATAATGCGTACTATGACACTCAAGTCATAAACAATGTTCCTACGCTGGTCCCTAATGCTTGTTTCCCGCAACTTGATCCGGTGAATAACCCAGGGGACCGTACCTACGGTCTCGCTCGAAATGTCCTGCGCGGACCGCATTTGACGAATTTAGACGTCGCACTGGCCAAAACAACGGCTATCACGGAGCGCGTCAGCTTGGAATTTCGTGTGGAATATTTCAACGCCCTGAATCATCCCGAGTTCGCGCAACCCACAGTGCTTGACGGCGCCACCAACATCAATGGTGCGACTTTTGGGCAGATTACGACGACGGGAAGCTTTCGAGGTGCGGCGCCACGCATCGGCCAGCTGGCAATGAGGCTGACGTTCTAGGGTTTTGGTTTTGGGTGATGGTATTTAGGTGAGGTGCCACCAGACACGCATAACCCTGGCGCAAGGGCCTGCGGCGCACCTATCCGCGTTCGCCCATTTTCACGCCACGCGCTCGGGAGTTGGCTTCTTTCCCGCGTTCGCCGCGTCCAGGCGGATGCGGCTGACGCGTGACGTCTCCTGAACCAGATCTTCGGTGACGGTCGCGCGGTCGCCTGCCATTACCGACCCTGCGGCCAATGCAAAGCGCAACGCGTCGGCTTGATCGTCGAAATACAGAATGACTTGCCCGGACATAAGAATTCCCCCGATGTGAACTTCTCTCAACTGCATCCCGACAAGAACCCGACGAGAGTGGCACGGCGATCAGCGTGACCCAGATGCAGCTTTCTACGATTGTCGGGGAACGGCACTTCCGGTCAAAGTACTCTTCTTGGTTCGCGGTTTATCGGAAGTGCATGCCGCGTAACAGCTTGATCTGAGAAGAATGGTCGGGACGGGCAGATTTGAACTGCCGACCCCTCGCACCCCAAGCGAGTGCTCTACCAGGCTGAGCCACGTCCCGACTAGGAA
>Ga0209380_10000081_pt1 | contig 53974 bp, 46 predicted proteins | sample HubBroMetageWFT6_FD_188347 | JGI IMG/M metagenome (GOLD analysis project Ga0209380, IMG submission 188347) | Warmed and freeze-thawed soil microbial communities from the Hubbard Brook experimental Forest, New Hampshire - Hubbard Brook CCASE Soil... | ecosystem: Environmental > Terrestrial >...
ACCGGCCGCGAACCGCGGAAGGCGTAGTACGCGATGTATATGTAGCACAGCACGGGCAGTAAAAAGGCGTGGTGAATGCCCAGGCGATCCGCAAGCGCGCCTTGCGCCACCGGCAAAATCGCGCCGCCGACGATGGCCATGATCATCATGCCGGAGCCGTCGCCGGTGAGTGGACCAAGTTTTGCAATTCCCAAGGTGAAAATGCTGGGGAACATCGTGGAGTTGAAAAACCCCACCAGGATGATGGCCCACATAGCCGCTTGTCCGAACGTCAGCATCGAGGTGCACACAAGCAGCGCTGCGGCGATTGCCGCAATTACCGACGCCGCCCCGGTCCGTGGCCGCAGCAGCGCCGCGGCGAGCCAAACGTTGATGCTGGCGATGCGGCCGCGCCGCCGCCCGGCAAAACCCTGCTCCGGCACGTCTCTATTTCCCGTTCTCACGAGTGACGATCCCGGGCAGTTCAAGGACAAGACGCCGGAATGCGTCGCCGCGCACTTCGAAATTGCGATACTGATCGAACGAGGCACATGCCGGCGAAAGCAGCACGACCGGCTCGCCCGCCCTGGAGGCGGCGGCATCGCGCGCGGCCGCCGCGACCGCTTTGTCGAGCGTTCCCGTGGTCTCGTGCGCGACGTCAGCGCCGAGGGTCACCGCGAACCCTTCCGCCGCTTCACCAATCAGATAAGCCTTGCGGATTCGCGGAAAGAAATGGCGCAGCGATTCAATACCGCCGGTCTTCGCCCTGCCGCCGGCAATCCAAAAAATATCGTCGAAGCAAGCCAGTGCCTGGGCGGTGGAATCGGTGTTGGTCGCCTTCGAATCGTTGACAAAGAGCACGGCGCCGCGCTTTCCAACTTCCTCCATGCGGTGATGGAGGCCGGGGAAAGAGCGCAAACCCGCCTGGATCGCGGCAGGAGAAAGGCCTAGCGCCAGCGCGGCTGCGGCCGCGCATGCGGCGTTCTGCGCGTTGTGCTGGCCGCGGAGCGAGCCGATGCCGTCGATCCGGGCGATCGGCGATAACTTCGCATTCGCGGCGCGTATGATTTGGCATTCCTTGACGTAAATCCCGTCAGACAACGCTTGTTGCGACGACACGCGGGTCACGCGTTTCGCTGATTTTCCCAGCCGGTCGGCGATGGCCCGGCACCAATCGTCGTCGATGCCGACGATGGCTTCTCCATTGTTCGGCACTCCCGCCACCAAACGTTCCTTAACCGCAGCGTAGTGTTCCATGGTGCCGTGACGATCGAGATGATCTTCGCTGAGATTGATCAGGATGCCGACCGAAGGATCAAGCGTGGGTGCGAGATCGATCTGATACGACGAACACTCGATGACATGGACCCGTCCTCGGCGTGGCGGCGCCAGCGACAAAATGGCGGTGCCGATATTGCCGCCGAGCTGCGCGTCGAGGCCGGCGGAAGCTGCTAAATGCGCAACCAGCGCGGTGGTGGTCGATTTGCCGTTGGTGCCGGTGATGGCGACGAACGGCGAACCGGCGGCGACCTGACGGCGCTCCCGGCAAAACAATTCGATATCGCCGATAACTTCCACGCCCGCCCTGCGCGCGGCTTGCACGCTCCAATGCGGCTGCGGATGGGTGAGCGGGACGCCGGGGGCGAGCACCAAGGCGGCGATGTTCGACCAATCGACTTTGCGTAAATCAGCAACTGGAATGCCGGCGGCGGATGCCTTCGCCAAACTGTGCCCGTCATCATCGAAGGCGATGAGCGAAGCGCCGCCCGCGATTAGCGCTTGGGCGCTCGCAAGCCCCGAGCCGCCGAGACCAAATACCGCAACGGTCCGTCCGGCAAACGTCGTGACCGGAATCACGACGAAGCAATCCCGGCGGACCGGCGAGACATCGAAGTCATCGCAGCTTCAGGGTCGACAGGCCCACGAGCGCCAGCACGACCGAGACGATCCAAAAACGGATGACGATCTGCGGTTCGGTCCAACCCAACTGCTCGAAATGATGGTGGATGGGCGCCATCTTGAAAACGCGTTTGCCGGTGAGTTTGAACGACACCACCTGCACGATCACCGACACCGCTTCGAGCACGAACAGCCCGCCGATAACGGCAAGTACGATCTCATGCTTGGTCGCGACCGCAATGGCGCCGATCATACCGCCGAGCGCGAGCGAGCCGGTGTCGCCCATGAAAATCGACGCCGGCGGAGCGTTGAACCACAGAAAACCCAGGCCGGCGCCGAGCACGGCCCCACACAAAACAGCAAGTTCGCCGGTGCCGGCGACATAGTGGATTTGCAGATAATCGGCGAATACCGCGTTGCCGGAGAGATACGCGATCATGCCGAAGCTCGCGGCCGCGATCATCACCGGCACGATGGCAAGCCCGTCGAGGCCGTCGGTCAGATTCACGGCGTTGCCGGCGCCGACAATAATGAACGCCGCGAACAAAACGAAGAACCAGCTAAGATTGACCACCAGCTCTTTGAAGAACGGAAACACCAGCGAGGTCGAAAACGGCGTGTGGCCGAGTTGGACCAGCATGACGCAGGCCGTGCCGGCGATCAGCGTCTCGATCGCCAAGCGGGTGCGCCCGGCGAAACCGCTATGGGTCTGCTTTTTGACTTTCAGATAATCGTCGTAGAAGCCGACGAAACCGAACCCGATAGTGACCCACAGCACCACCCAGACGTAGGGGTTGGCCGGATTGGCCCATAACAGCGTCGACACCAGCATGCCTGACAAGATCATCAGGCCGCCCATGGTCGGCGTGCCGGCCTTTTTGATGATGTGGGATTGCGGGCCGTCGGTGCGGATCGGTTGCCCCTTGCCTTGCAGGAGCCGCAGCCGGTCGATGAAGAATTGTCCGAACAAGAAAACAAAAACCAGGCCGGTGATCACCGCCCCGCCGGTTCGAAACGTGATGTAGCGAAAAACGTTAAGGACCGAGAGCTTGTCCGAAAATTCGACCAGCCAATAAAGCATTTGCTTTTCAACTCATTGCGACCGCGGTTTCAAGCGGCTCTCCGCGCGACGACGAACGTTGCAGCGCCTTGACGATAGGCCCCATTCGCGAACCAAGCGAGCCCTTGACCATGACCGCATCGCCGCCACGCACCGCTGACAATACCTGTGCTTCGAGCGCCGCAGAGTCTTCCGCATAGCCGCCCCGGCGGCCGGCGGGAAGAGCCTGCCACAGTGCCCGCATCAACGGCCCGCAGCAAAATACCAAATCGATGCCGTTGGCATTGACGGGCGCGATGAGGCCGCGATGGAGCGCCTTCGCCCGCGGTCCGAGTTCCAACATGTCGCCAAGCACGGCGATGCGGCGGCCGCGCGGACCGATAGTCGCCCGTCCGAGCAGCGCCAACGCGGCCTCAACCGAAGCCGGATTGGCGTTGTAGCTTTCGTCGATCAAAAGCGCAGTGCCGCCGGGCAAATCCAGCTCGATTAATTTTCCACGGCCGGCAGGCGGCTTGAATTGCGCGAGCGCGAGCGCCGCAAGCGCCAGGTCGGCTCCGACCAACTCGGCGGCCGCTAAAACAGCAAGCGAATTGACCACGAGATGATGCCCGGGCGCACCGATCTTGTAGGTGAGCTCGGTGCCGAGAATGTTTGCCTCGACGGTCGAGCATTCCGGATGCAGCGCAAACTTGACGAGCCGCGCTTCCGCTTTCGGGTGCTGCCCGAACGAAACAACGCGGGCAACCTCGGCCTCTTTGGCGCGGCGCAGAAGGTGGGCGAATTGCGAGTTGTCGCGGTTAAGCACGGCCGCACCGCCTTTTTGCAGTCCGAGAAAAATCTCGGCCTTGGCGTCGGCGATTTTGGCGAGCGTGCCAAAAAATTCCAAATGCACCGGCGCGATCGCGGTAATCAAAACAACGTCCGGACGCGCGAGCCGTGACAGCGGCTCGATTTCGCCGGCGTGATTCATTCCCATTTCCAGGATCACGTAGCGCGCAGTCGCCGGGCAACGCGCAAGCGACAACGGCACGCCCCAGTGATTGTTGTAGGACGCGACCGACGCATGCGCCTCGCCTTCCTTCTGCAATGCCAGCAGCAACGCATCCTTGGTGCTGGTTTTGCCGACCGAACCGGTAACCCCAATCACCTTTGCGTCCGTCCGCTTGCGTGCCGCGGCAGCAAGGTCGCGCAATGCTGGCAACACATCTCGTACCAGCAAGAGCGGCGCATCGGGCGGAAACTGTCCGCGCCGTTCGGCGGCGATCACAGCGAGCCCCGCTTTGGCCATGAGCGCGGCATCGACGAATTCGTGCCCGTCGCGGCGGTCGGCGAGCGCGAAGAACGCTTCGCCGGGCGCGATCGAGCGGCTATCAATGGAAATACCGGAAATCGCGCTCGGCAGAACGCCTTGGCGCTCGGCGCCCATTGCCGCCGCCATCTCCGCGACGGTCCACAGCGGGCCCGCGCTCATGCCGCTTGCTCCTTCAGCGCCGCGGCGACTTCCTCGTGATCGCTGAACGGCACCACCCGATCACCGAAAATCTGGCCGGATTCATGGCCCTTCCCGGCTATCAACAACACGTCACCACTGCGTAGTTCGGCGACGGCGGTGCGGATCGCTTCGCGCCGATCGCCGATTTCAATGGCACCTGGCGCCGCGGCAAGGATAGCGGCGCGGATGGCCGCGGGGTCCTCGGTACGCGGATTGTCATCGGTCACGATCACCCGATCCGCCTTGGCGGCGGCGACAGCGCCCATCAGCGGGCGCTTGCCACGGTCGCGATCGCCGCCGGCCCCGAACACGACAACGAGCCGGGACGTGACCACCGGCCGCAGCGCCTCGATCGCCTTGGCGAGCGCATCCGGCTTATGCGCATAGTCGATGAATATCCGCGCACCACGACTTGAGCCAACGAGTTCGATCCGGCCTTTGGCGCCGATCAGATGTTCGAGTGCCGGAAACACCGAGACCGGGTCGCTGCCGGTGGCAATGGCGAGCCCGGCGGCGACAAGCGCGTTTTCAATCTGGAAATCACCGACCAGCGGCAGCCGGACTCGAAACTTTTGGCCGCTGTATTCCACCGACAAAACCTGAGTGAAACCTTCAGTCAGACTTTCGGTAAGCCGAATAATGCTGCCTTCTAAACGGCCGACGCTGAAGATCCCAAGCTTTCGCGCCTTGGCAAGTTTTATCACCTCGTCCGCGTGCTCGTGGTCGACGTCGACAATTGCGGCGCCGCCCGGCGCAATCAATTCGCCGAATAGCCGGAGCTTGGCCGTCAGGTAGGCTTCGAAGCTTGGATGATAATCGAGATGATCGCGGGTGATGTTGGTGAACGCCCCCGCCGCAATGCGCAAACCGTCGAGGCGGAATTGATCAAGCCCGTGGGAGGACGCCTCGATCGCGAGATGCGTAACGCCGTCCGCGGCCAAAGCGTCGAGCGAGCGATGCAGGGCGATGGGATCCGGCGTGGTCAGCGCGCCGTAGGTTTCGCCGCGCGGAGATACAATTCCGATCGTGCCGATGCTGGCGGCGCGAAGGCCCAGCGCGGCCCAAATCTGCCGGGTGAAAGCGGTGACCGAAGTTTTTCCGCTCGTTCCGGTGACGGCGGCGATGACGCGCGGCTGGCGCGGAAAAACTTTGGCGGCCATCAGCGCGACCGCGCGACGGCTATTGCCAACGCGCACCGAGGTAACCCCCCCGGGCAATGCGGCGTTCAGCCCGCTTTGCGCGACCACGGCGACGGCGCCGGCGGCGACCGCCGGCGCGACGAATTCAAGACCGTCGGCCTTACCGCCAGCAATCGCCACGAACACGTCGCCGCGCTTGACCGTGCGGCTGTCCGTCGACACGCCTCCGACCTCGATCGCGCCGGAGCCAGCCTCGATTTGGGCGTCGGCGGGCAGAATGTCGGCAAGCTTCATCAAGGGTCGCGATCCAGAGCGACAAGGGCTCGGCAGGACGGCTTTAAACGGCCCCGCCTTACCTGCTTTCCCGCGCCGAGACCAGCATGAGGTGATCGGCGGCCGGAAGGTCCATGCGCGGCTCGATGCCAAGTAGCGGAGCGATACGCGCGACCACCGCGCCGCCGACCGGCACCGCATTCCAGCCGGAAGTTTTAAACCCATGGGTCTCCGGCAAAACTTTCGGATCGTCGAGCATGATCAACAACAGATAGCGCGGCTGATCGGCTGGGATCACGGCCATAAAATCGGTGAGCACGCTGTTCTTTGAATAATGTCCGTTGACGACCTTGTCGGCGGTGCCGGTTTTGCCGCCGATATAATAGCCCGGTATCTCGGCTTTGCGGGCGGTGCCTTTCTCGACGTTGAGTCGCATCAGATAGCGCATCATTTCGCTGGTCTCGGGCTTTATGACCCGTTTGGCCAGCGCGTCAGCCTCGGCTTGCGTGCGCTTTAAGAACGTCGGCGGAATAAGCAGCCCGCCATTCATCAGCGCCGCCACGCCCATGACTGCTTGCAGCGGCGCGACCGAAAGGCCGTGACCAAACGCGATGGTGATTGTGTTGAGCTCGCCCCAGTGGTGAGGAACGATAGGTTCGGCACTCTCCGGCAATTCCGTACGCAGGCGGTCGAGTTGGCCTAGCTTTTTCAGGAACGCCTTGTGCGCCTCAACGCCCATGGACAACGCGGTGCGCGCGGCGCAGATGTTCGAGGAAAAGGTGAAACATTCCGGAACGGTCATCATCCGGTTTTCCGGCTCGAAATCGTGGATCTGAAACCGGCCGACTTGCATCGGACCGTGCGCGTCGAAGGACGATTTGAGCGTCACCTTCCCTGAATCGAGCGCCATCGCGAAGGTGAACGCCTTGAAGGTCGAGCCCATTTCAAAAACGCCTGTGGTCAGGCGGTTGATCCGGGTGGGATCGAGCGCTTGGTGCGGGTTGTTGGGGTCGTAATCCGGCTCCGACACCATCGCGACGATTTCGCCGGTGCGCACGTCGAGCACAACGCCGGCGGCGGCGAGCGTCTTGTACTTGACGTGTGCCGCCGCGAGCTCTTCGTGCAGCGCATGCTGTACGCGCAAATCGACGGCGAGTTGCACGGGAGTCTGGAGGCGATCGGTGGCCAGGCCCGCCATGTGCAGCGCGGCAAGGCCGTTGCCGTCGAGCCACTTCTCCATGCCGGCGATGCCTTGGTTATCGATGTTGACGTGGCCGATCACGTGCGAGACTTCGGAGCCGTTGGGATAGACCCGCTTGTTCTCATTGAGAAAGCCGATCCCCGGCAGGCCCTGCCGATAAATCTGCCGCTGTTGTTCGGCCGTGAGATCGCGCTTCAGCCAAACAAACCCCCGCTTCGAGGCCAGACGTTCGCGCAGTTCCGGCGCATCAATATCGGGCAGATCGGCAGTGAGCAGCTCGGCAGCCTCGTCGGCGTCGATCAGCCGGCGCGGCTCGGCGAATAGCGACGGTACGCGCACGTCGGTCGCCAACACTTCTCCATTGCGGTCGAGAATGTTGGGACGCGCGGTGGCCACGGCATCGCCCGGGCCGCTGCGGTGAGCAGTGCGGTTATCCGGAAGCGCGGCAAACATGACCAGGCGCAACGCAATGACGCCGTAGGTCACGGCAAAGAACAAAATGGCCAATCCCACCCGGGCGCGCGCTTTAGCGGTCCGATCAGCCGAAACGCCATAGAGCAGGCCGCGCACAATCTCCCGCCAGGACGGGAGCGGACGCTTTATCGCGTTTTGCACAAAGGCGATCATTGTTTCAGCGGCCCGCACTGGCGCCAGCGCGGGTGTTTGTCGCCGCGGGCGGCTTTGCAGCGCCGATGACGCTGCCAGTCGCTGCGGGCGACGCGTCGGAGTCTTGAAGGAAAGCGCCGATCGGATCTTGGCTGCCCGGCTGCACCAATTCGGGCGGGCGCTCGGGAAGTTGATCGAGCGAACTATATTGCGAGGGTTCGATTTGCTTGAGCGGTAAAAAGCGCTTGGCGAGCGCTTCGATCCGCGCGGGGTTATCCAATTCGGCCCACTTCGCCTCCAATCCGGCAATGGCGTCGCGCTCGCGGCGCACCTCGCTGCGAATTTTGGCGAGCCGCTCGGCCTGCACCGTCGAGTCGAATTTGATGCGGTAAACGTAAGCCGCCGCAAGAATGAGCACGCCGACAACGATGAGATTGAGGATACGCAGGATCATCCGCGTCCTCGCATAATGTCGTCGAGCGCCGGGACGGACGGCAGCAAGGTTTCGTCCGTCGATGGATGTGGCGGCGCATCGGTTCGCTCGGCAGCGCGCAGCTTTGCCGAACGGGCGCGCGGGTTGGCTTCGACTTCGGCTTCATCCGGTGTCAGCGGCCGCCGCGTCAACGCGCGGAAGCTCGGCGGCACGGCCGTCGGCTGCGGCAGATGCCGCGACAAGGAAGGCGCCCTGCTCCGTGTCGTCAGGAAGCTTTTGACGATGCGATCCTCGAGCGAATGAAACGCCACCACCACCAAACGGCCGGACGGTTTGAGCGCTCGCTCGGCGGCAGCGAGTCCGCGCGCGAGCTCGCCCAGTTCGTCGTTGACGAAGATCCGCAGCGCCTGAAAAGTCCGGGTGGCCGGATGAATTGTGCTGTCGCGCGACCGAACTACTCTTGCGACCAGATCGGCGAGCGCCCGTGTCGTTTCGATGCACTGCTCGGTGCGCGCTTTGACGATGGCGCGCGCAACGGCGCGGGCGTGGCGCTCTTCGCCCAGGACGGCGATGATGGTGGCAAGTTGCCGCTCGCTGGCGCGGGCGACAACGTCGGCCGCGCTCGTCCCGGAGTTTCCCATCCGCATGTCGAGCGGTCCGTCGAGCCGGAATGAAAATCCGCGCGCGGCGTCGTCGATCTGCATGGAGGAGATGCCGACATCGAGGACGACGCCGTCCAAGCCGGACGCTCCATGCCGCGCGGCAATCGCATCGAGATCGGAGAACAAGCCTTCCGTCAGTGTCAGGCGGCCCTGCGCTTCGCGTTCGAGCGCTGCGCCGGCGGCGATGGCATTACTGTCCCGGTCAATGGCAATTACACGCGCGCCGGGTGTTTCCAGGATAGCCCGCGTATAACCGCCGCCCCCGAAAGTGGCATCGAGATAAATGCCGCCGCCGCGCACGCCAAGCGACTCGATCGCAGTGGCGGCGAGTACGGGAATGTGACGAGCCAGTCCGCCAGCGACAGCGTTGCTGTCGCTGCCCGCCATCATTCCCGTGCTCCGAGCGGAGGTCCCGCCGCCATCCGGGTTGCCAGTTCGGCTTTGAACGCGCGGACCTTTTCGGTGGCCTCCGTTAGTTCCGCGCGGAAGCGCCCTGGCTCCCAGATTCGAAATTTGTGACCGAGGCCGACAAACATCACGGCACTCCCGATGCCGGCATGGGCTTTGAGCGCTTCGCTCAGCACGATCCGGCCCTCGCCATCGATCTTGAGAGTTTCGCTCGTGCCATAGAGCGCGAGCGAAAACTGCTCGCGTTGTTCTGAATAAGGTGGAAACCGCGCGATGAGGGTTTCGATCTCCGCCAGCAAGCCGTTGCCGCCGGCATCGAGCGCCGGCCGGTCCAACGCCGGGTAGCAGTACAAACCTTCGAAACCGTCCCGCACCAACACCGCCCGGAATGAAGCCGGCACCGACACGCGGCCCTTTGTGTCCAATCGCTGGATGTGGGTGGAGACAAAGCGGTGCATATCGCCGATGGCTGCATGGGCCTTGTGCGCCGTCAGACCCGCTGCGGCAGCCCCCCTTAGCCGAGGCGCTTTTCTCGCGTGCCGTTGGAGCGTCTGGGATGATATGGGATACCATGGGATACTATGGGCGTCAACGCGTCCGGAAGTGGCCCCAGCGCCACTTCGCCTAATGCCGATTAACGAGGCGTAAGCTTAAGGAATGGTTGAGTTTCGGCCGTTAGCGGACGGCGCTTATTCCGACACGTTCGGGTTCCTGCCGACTGGCGTTGCCGGGGGGTCACGTAAGACCGTTTTCTCGGGCGGCGACTCTTCGGGCTCCGCAAACTGGTTTGCTGCCGCGCCCCCGCGTTCTAAGTTGGCTTATGATGGCCCGTAACGCCTTTGGTGCCGAGTCCTGTCTGGTTGCTGAATTTCGCCCCTCGCCTAATCACGGGGAGCGCAAGGACGGCCGGCGGCCGGACATGATCCTCCTGCACTACACAGGGATGCCTGAAGCGGGTGAGGCGCTCGAGCGCTTATGCTCGCAGGGCAGCGAAGTCTCGGCGCATTATTTCGTCTTCGAAGACGGCCGTATCGTGCAAATGGTGCTGGAAAACCGCCGCGCCTGGCACGCCGGCGAATCGGTCTGGGCCGGCGAGACCGACATTAATTCCTGCTCGATCGGCATCGAGATCGTCAATCCCGGCCACGATTACGGTTATGTCGAGTTTCCGAAACGGCAAATCGCGGCGGTGACTGCGCTCTGCCGCGGCATTCAAACCCGGCACAACATTCAGCCGACACGCGTGCTTGGCCATTCCGACGTGGCGCCGGCGCGCAAACGCGATCCCGGTGAAAGATTTCCGTGGCGCACGTTGTGGGATTCCGGCGTCGGCCACTGGGCAAAGCCGGCACCGATCAAAGAAGGCGGTCAGTTGCTCGCGCTCGGCGATCGCGGCGATGCCGTTTCCACCATGCAGGATCTGCTGAGCCAATACGGCTATAGCGTCGTGATTAACGGCATTTATGACTCGGTGATGTACGATCTGGTGAGCGCCTTCCAGCGCCACTTTCGGCAAGAACGGGTCGATGGCGTGACGGATGACTCGACGCGCACGACGTTGCGCGATCTGCTCGCCACCCGCGGCCGGGTCCGCACTATTGCCGGGCGCACCCGCGACCTCGCTTCGCTCGCCCCTTGACGCGGTGCGCTAGCGTCTCCATTCCTCTTTTGTCAGTTGGTCGGACGGCCGCTCCGGCAAAAACCGAAAGGTTGCCGGGGAGGAAAGTCCGGGCTCCATGGACAGTCGGTGCCGGATAACGTCCGGCGGGCGCGAGCCTAGGGAAAGTGCCACAGAAAACAAACCGCCGCGGCGCGTTGCGTGTTGGCTGCGGTAAGGGTGAAAAGGTGCGGTAAGAGCGCACCGCGCGGACGGCAACGCCCGCGGCAAGGTAAACCCCACCGGGAGCAAGACCGAATAGGGACGGCACGAGAGGTTGCGCGCAAGTGCAAAATCTCAGGTCAGAGTCCGGACCCGCCGTCCGGGTAGGTTGCTTGAGGCGCCGGGCAACCGGCGTCCCAGAGGAATGGCCGTCGCGCATGCGGATCGTCGATCCGCATGCCCTCCAGAACCCGGCTTATAGACTGACTGATGTTGACTTGAAGGGCGCTCGGCGGAACCCCGCCGGGCGCCCACCAAGTTTTCGGCGTCAGAGCTAACAAACAGTGCCGCCGCGAAGTTCGACTATTTGATCAGAATTCGCTTGTTTGAACGGCCTACAGCCGAGTTTTGACGCTTAAACAATATTAATCAAAGCCAAATTCGCTTGCTTCGCGCGGCCGTCGGATTTCGCACGTCGACGTTGTCATATCGCCACTTGTCTGGAGCTTTTGCTTTACCGCGTATTAGGTTCGGCAACTCCAACATTATGAAAAGCCGGGCAGGCTCAAATGCCGGCCCGCGCCGCCAGCGATCTTGCTGGGGCGATTAGCGATTGACGGTCGAGAACGGCGTATGTTTCGAGTGCTTTCCTGTCTCGGCGGCCAGCATGACCTGCGCCTGGTTCTCCTCGCCGGCATCGTCTGCTTTGTTACCTGCCTGGTCGCCGTTAATTTGATTCATCGCGCCCGCCAAACGCAGCACCGAGCGCGTTTGGCCTGGATTATCACCGCCGGTGCGGCAAGCGGCTGCGGTATCTGGGCGACCCACTTTATCGGCATGCTCGCTTATGAGCCGGGCGTTCCGGTCGCCTATGACCTACCGTTGACCCTGCTGTCGTTCGCAGTTGCGTCGGCCCTCATGAGCGCCGGTATCGCGCTCACGATCACCGGTGGGAGCGTGAAAGGCGCCTTGCTCGGAGGAGGCGTTGTCGGCCTCGCGATCGCGCTGATGCACTTTATCGGCATGCAAGCGTTGCAGGTGCCGGGCCACGTCAAGTGGTCGCCTGATCTTGTTGCAGCCGCCATCGTGTTCGCCACGGTTTTCGGCATGGCTGCGATGGAGACCGCGCGTCGCAGCGGCGTCGCCATGATGCTGCTCGCCGCGATTACGCTCTCCGCGGCGATTATCCTTCTTCACTTCACGGCAATGGGCGCGGTCGAGATCGTACCGGATCCGACCCGCAGCGTGACGCCATTTTCTGTCTCGCCGAGTGTATTGGCGCTCTACATCGCCGGCGCCACCGCGCTCGTTCTCGCCGTCGGCTTTGCCGGATCAATCATCGATCGCCGCATCGGCGAAAAGACCGAGTTGCTCGAGGCCGCGCTGCAAAACATGTTTCAGGGCCTTTGCATGCTCAACGCCAAGCGCGAGGTAATGGTCGTCAACGACCGTTTTCTCGAGATGTTTGGGATCGGTCCCGATCAGGTCAGGCCGCTGATGCCGGCGCTGGAGTTGATTGAGGCGGCGGAGCGGGCTGTCCCTTTCGGCGCGGAAACGCTGCTCAACATGCGGCGATGGTGGTTGCGCCTGATGCGCGAGAAAAAATCAGGCAAGGCGGTTTTTCAACGCAGCGACGGACGGATCTATTCTGTGTCGCACCGGCATATGCCGGCGATGGAAGGCTGGGTGGACACCTTCGAAGACATTACCGAGCGGCGCAACGCCGAGGAAAGAATTGCGCATATGGCGCGCCACGATACGCTGACCGGGCTGCCCAACCGCATGCACTTTCGCGAGCGGTTCGATAAGGCAGTCGCCGCCGTTGATCGGACCGGCGCGTTCGCGGTGCTCTGCCTGGACCTCGACAATTTCAAGATCGTCAACGACACGCTTGGTCATCAGGCCGGCGACTCGCTTCTGCAAATTGCAGCGAAGCGCATTCAGGCGGCGTTACGCAAGAACGACCTCGCAGCCCGTATCGGCGGTGATGAATTCGCGATCCTGCAACTCACCAAGGAGCAGCCATCGGCCGCGATCGCCCTCGCCAACCGCCTCGTGGAAGTCATGCAGGAGCCGATCATGATCGGCGAGCAGGAGGTGCTGGTGGGGGTCAGTGTCGGCATCGCTCAAGCTCCGGCCGACGGCGCTGACGCGGACACGCTTTTGAAAAACGCCGACCTGGCGCTTTATCGGTCGAAGGCGGACGGACGGGGAACTTATTGCCTGTTTACGCCACAGATGAACGTCACCATGCAGGCTCGCCGCGTGCTTGAGCTGGATTTGCGAAGCTCGTTGAGTACTGACGCGTTTGAACTTTTTTATCAGCCGATCATCGACATCGCGAGCAACAAGGTCACCAGCTTCGAAGCGCTGCTACGTTGGCACCATCCGCAACGCGGCCTGCTTTCGCCTGCAGAATTCATTCCGCTCGCTGAGAAAACCGGATTGATCGTACCGATCGGCGAATGGGTCCTGCGCGAAGCCTGCTCGCAGGCCGCAAAATGGCCACGCGACATTCACGTCGCGGTCAATCTGTCGCCGGCGCAGTTGAAGAGCGCGAACTTTTTACGATCGGTACTCGGCGCTTTGTCGTCCTCGCAATTGTCGCCAAAACGTCTCGAGCTGGAAATCACTGAATCGGTGCTGTTGCAGGACAGCGCCGCCGCCACGGCGATATTGCGGCAACTGCGCGACCTCGGCGTGACGATCTCCATGGACGATTTCGGCACCGGCTATTCGTCGCTCAGTTACCTGCGCAAGTTTCCGTTCGACAAGATTAAGATCGATCAGTCGTTTATTCGCGATCTCGCAAAAGGCGGGGATAGCCTTGCGATCGTCCACGCCGTCACCGGGCTGGGCAACAGTCTGGGAATTTCAACCATCGCCGAGGGCGTCGAAACGGCAGAACAACTCGATCGCCTCCGCGCGGCAGGTTGTACGGAAGCGCAGGGTTTTCTCTTCGGCGCCGCGAAGCCGCTTAACGAGGCGATTAGTCATCTGGACAGGAACCGGCAGCTCCGCGTCGTAGCTTAACGCGAGCCGTCGCCAGAGACCTCGAAAGGGGTCCAAGAATCTGTTGCGGACCCCACCCCACCCGCCTATTTAAGCCCTCCATGGATACCCTCACGGAAACAGCGCCCGCGTCCGGGACAGCCCGCGCCGCGCTTATCGAGGTCGAGCTCGCGGCGGTCGAAACCGTCGCCCGCGACACCAATACCTACACATTCCGCCGACCCGACGGCGGCCGCTTGCCGCCCTACAAAGCCGGCGCGCATATCGACATCCATTTGCCGAACGGGCTGATGCGTCAGTTTTCGCTGGTCATTCCGAGCCCGGATCCGGACAGCTACGTCGTCGGCATCAAGCTCGACGCAGCAAGCCGCGGCGGCTCGCGCTACATTTTCGACGAGCTGCGCGTCGGAAACACGCTGAAGATCAGCGCGCCGCGCAACAATTTCCCGTTGGTCGAAAATGCGGAGCATATCGTTCTATTCGCCGGCGGCATCGGCATCACGCCAATCTGGTGCATGGCCCAGGAGCTCACCGCGCAGAACCGATCGTGGAAGCTTTATTATTCCTGCCGCTCGCGCGCCGACATGGCGTTTCTCTCGGAGCTGGAGAAACTGCCGGCCGAATCCGTGCACCTGCATTTTGACGACGAAGCCGCCGGCAAGTTTCTCGATATCGCCGGCGCCATCAACGCGGCGCCCGCGAGCGCGCACTTTTATTGCTGCGGGCCTAATCCGATGCTGACGGCGTTCGAGGCGGCCGCCGCGAGCCGGCCTCACGCCCAGGTTCACCTCGAATACTTCACCCCCAAGGAAGAGATCGAAAGCAGCACGCTGGGCGGCTTCTGGGTGGAGCTGGCGCGCTCCGGCGAGGAATATTTCATTCCTGAAGGCAGGAAGGTTCTCGAAGTGTTGTACGATGCCGGTGTCGACGTCGATTATTCGTGCGAGCTGGGCATCTGCGGCGAGTGCATCACCAACGTGATCTCGGGTATTCCCATCCACCACGATTCCGTCCTCAGCGAAGAAGAACAGGCGACCAATGAAAAGGTCATGATCTGCTGCTGCGGGTGTAAGAGCGAGCGCCTCGTCCTGGATATGTAATTCTTGTCAGTGTCCTTTTTGGTTCTGAAGTTCGCATAAGAATGCGCCGCAATGCCTGGCGAACGTCAGAATCAGAATACCGGATGGGATGACGCCGCCGACATCGTCGTCATCGGAGCGGGCGCGACCGGGTTGCCGGCTGCCATCGTTGCCTGTGAAGCCGGGGCTTCCGTCATTGTCGTCGAGGCGGAGCAACATATCGGCGGCCACGCCATCACCAGCGGCGGCAATCTCCCGCTCGGCGGCGGTAATCGTTACCAGAAAAAATACGGCGTCGAGGACTCGCCCGACCTGTTGTTTCGGGATTTGATCGACTGGACCGTGGTCGAACCGAACGGCGCGCCACCTTACCGCTACAACGATCACGAGATTGCCCGCGCGTTTGCCGAAAACAGCGTACCGGCCTTCGACTTCTTGCTCGCGCACGGCGTGACGATCGTCGACAAGGCACCGGATAATCTGAGCGGACACGAAATAGGCATTTCGGTGCCGCGCACGTTGCACTGCGCCGCGATGCACTGGCCGCTGGTCCAAACCGGCAAGCCCGCCGATCCGAGCGTGCAGGCAACGACGTCGTCGGGCAACGGGCTGATGCAGCCGCTGAAGGAAGCGGCGCTGAAACTCGGCGTGAAAATCCTGGTCGAGCACCGGATGACAGCTATCCACCGGGAAGCGCAGTCTACAGGTCGCGTCACCGGCATCGCGGTCGAACATGCCGGCGCCGGGCGCAACATTCGCGCACGCAAGGCTGTCATCATCGGCACCGGCGGCTCCTCGGGTAACGTCAATTTCCGCCGCATGTTCGACCCGCGGCTGACCGAAGAATATTGCGGCCTCGCCGGCATGCCCTGGTCGGATCAGGACGCGAGCGGTGAACTCGCCGCCATGGCGATCGGCGCCTCGCTATGGGGATTGACCAACTTCGCCGGCGAATACGGCACAGGTGTCACCAAGCCGGGCTCGATCGGCTGCCAATACAACTACGCCAATTTGCGATGGCTGCCAGACAGCGACGTGTTCGATAAGGCGCGCGCCACCGGGCTTAAGGTCGCCGATTGGCAGGATGTTATCCTCGTCAACATGCTGGGCAACAGGTTCTATGACGAAACCGGTCGCCAGTTCACGCCGAGCATCTTCGGCGGTCTCGCGGATTATCACCAAGGCAGCCAGCGAAATCTCACCACGGTCAAATACAACCCAAGTAATTTCATCAACGCGGCGCTTGCCGGCATCGGCGACGGCAAAAATGGCGGCGGACCGATCTGGGCGATCTTCGATGCCGATGCGGTCAAGCGCGAGGCTTGGCGCCCGGCACCGCCGCACGTGGATGTGGACGCCGGCTTTTTCTTCACCGCCGGCACTGTTGAAGAATTGGCCGCGAGAATCGTGATGCAATATCAGCGCGTGCCGATGCCGCCGCGGAACCTTGCGGAGACCGTCGCCCGCTACAACGCTTTTGTCGAAACCGGCGTGGACGCCGAATTCGGCAAACCGAAGCCGCGCTACAAAATCGAAAGGCCGCCGTTCCATGCCGCCTGGGCGACGCCGGTCATCCACGACACCCGCGCGGGTCTGCGCATTAACGCGCAATGCCGGGTGCTCGACATGAATGGCGCCGTGATCCCCGGACTTTACTGCGGCGGCGAGTCTGCGGGGGGCTTGAGCCTGCACGGCCTGCCGCGCGCCATCTGCCAGGGTTTTATCGCCGGACGAAATGCCGCCGCGGAAATGGGCGATATTTGAAGGCCGAAATGACGTTCTGAAGCATCGGCGTGCCGTTGCCCTCAACGCGCAATTACGCTAAGTCCGCCACAATAGAACCTATCGGAGAGATGCGATGGCCGATCATGCCGATGTCGAATACGCGACAGCGACCGGGAACGATTTGGCCGCGCACGAGCAGAGCTACCGAAATTTCGTAACCTTGGTGAAAACCGGACTCGCGGTGGTCGTCGTCATTGTCATCCTGATGGCGGTTTTTCTCGCCTAACCGCACTTTACACGCCGCAACGGTTTGCCGCGGATCGGCCGCGGATGTCAGCTTCGTGACCGGAGGAATGATGAAAATCGCGGTCGCCGCCGAAATCGACGCAGGCGAACCGCGAGTCGCCGCTACGCCTGAGACCGTCAAGAAAATGCTGGCCCTCGGCGCCGAGGTCGCGGTCGAGCCCGGTGCCGGGATAAAATCCGGCATCCTGGACCAGGATTTCGCCGCAGCCGGCGCCAACGTCACCGCGGACGCAGTCAGCGGCGCCGATATCATTTTGAAGGTGAGGCGGCCGCAAGCATCGGAATTATCGCGCTACAAAAAAGGCGCGATTGTCATCGCCATCATGGACCCGTTCGGCCATGACGAGGCGCTCCGCCGCATGGCCGATGCAGGCGTCATCGCGTTTGCGATGGAGCTGTTGCCGCGCATTACCCGGGCGCAGGTGATGGACGTGCTCTCGAGCCAGGCTAACCTCGCTGGCTATCGGGCGGTCATCGATGCCGCAGCCGAATACGGGCGCGCGCTGCCAATGATGATGACCGCCGCCGGCACCGTGCCGGCCACCAAGGTGTTCATCATGGGAGCCGGTGTCGCCGGTCTTCAGGCCATCGCGACCGCGCGCCGCCTCGGCGCCATTGTCACCGCGACCGACGTGCGGCCGGCCGCCAAAGAACAAGTCGAAAGTCTCGGTGCCAAGTTCATCGCCGTCGAGGACGACGAGTTCCGCGCGGCGGAAACCGCCGGCGGCTACGCCAAGGAAATGTCCAAGGAGTACCAAGTCAAGCAAGCCGCGCTCGTCACCGAGCACGTCAAGAAGCAAGACCTCGTGATCACAACCGCGCTCATTCCCGGACGTCCGGCGCCGCGGTTGATTTCCGCGGCGATGGTTTCCTCGATGCGGCCCGGATCGGTGATTGTCGATCTTGCGGTCGAGCGCGGCGGCAACGTCGAAGGCGTAAAAGCCGACGCCGTGGCCGATGTCGGCGGCGTCAAGATCATCGGCTACAGCAATGTGCCGGGACGGCTCGCCGCCACCGCATCAAGTCTCTATGCCAAAAATCTTCTCGCGTTCCTTGACGTGCTGGTCGACAAAAAGACTAAGTCGCTCGCGGTCAACTGGGATGACGAGATCGTCAAGGCAACCGCGCTGACCCGCGACGGCGCGATCGTGCATCCGAACTTCAAGCCCAAAAGCGCCGCGTAGATGCGGTCGCCAGCAAATCTGCAACGATAGAGGCGCGCCATGGTGACCCTCTCGGTCCTCGCCCAACTCGACATCGTATCGATCGCTCAAGGCGGCGCTCATGCGGCGAGCGAAATCGTCGATCCGTTTGTGTTTCGCCTGTCGATTTTCGTGCTCGCGGTGTTCGTCGGTTACTACGTCGTCTGGTCGGTGACACCGGCGCTGCATACGCCGCTGATGTCGGTGACGAACGCGATTTCGTCGGTCATCGTCGTCGGCGCGCTGCTTGCGGTCGGCGTCGCGCTGGTTGCCGACGATACCGGGCCGATCTGGGCGCGCGCCTTCGGCTTCGTCGCGCTCGTATTCGCGTCCGTCAACATATTCGGCGGCTTTCTGGTGACCCAGCGCATGCTCGCCATGTTCCAACGGAAACCGAAATAACATGAGCGCCAATCTCGCCGCGCTGGCTTATCTGATCGCGGGCGTCCTCTTCATTCTGGCGCTGCGCGGGCTGTCGCATCCGGTCACCAGCCGCCAAGGCAATTTGTTCGGCATTATCGGCATGCTGATCGCGGTAGCGACCACGCTCGCCGCGCACCCGCCGGCCGGCCTTGGCGCGTGGGGACTAGTGGTCCTGGCCGTCGCGCTCGGCGGCGGCGCCGGTGCGGTGATCGCGCGGCGCGTGCCGATGACCTCGATGCCGGAACTCGTCGCTGCCTTTCACTCGCTGGTCGGCATGGCGGCGGTGCTGGTCGCGGCCGGCGCGCTCTACGCCCCCGCCGCGTTCGGTATCGGCACCGAGCACGCTATTCACGGCCAAAGCTTGATTGAAATGTCGCTCGGCGTCGCCATCGGCGCGATCACCTTTACCGGCTCGATCATTGCATTCCTGAAACTGTCCGGCCGCATGAGCGGCAAGCCGATCGTGCTGCCCGGCCGGCATGTCATCAACATCGCGCTAGCAATCGCGCTTGTCGCGCTGATCGTCTGGTTCTTCTTGGCGCAGCACTATCTCGCCTTCTGGTTGATTGCCGCGGCGGCGTTCCTGCTCGGCGTTTTGATCATCATCCCGATCGGCGGCGCCGACATGCCGGTCGTGATCTCAATGCTCAACTCCTATTCGGGCTGGGCGGCGGCCGGCATCGGCTTCACGCTGGGTAATTCGGCCTTGATCATTACCGGGGCGCTGGTCGGTTCGTCCGGCGCTATCCTGTCCTACATCATGTGCAAGGGAATGAACCGCTCGTTCATCTCGGTCATTCTCGGCGGTTTCGGCGGTGAGGTTGCCGGTCCCAGCGCGGATGGCGAGCAGCGTCCGGTCAAGCTGGGCTCGGCCGAGGATGCGGCTTACCTTTTGAAGAACTCTTCCCGCGTCATCATCGTGCCCGGCTATGGCATGGCGGTGGCGCAGGCGCAGCACGCGCTTCGCGAAATGGGCGACAAGCTCAAGGCCGCGGGCGTAGATGTCAGCTACGCCATTCACCCGGTCGCCGGGCGCATGCCCGGCCACATGAATGTCCTGCTGGCCGAAGCCAACGTGCCCTATGACGAGGTGTTCGAGCTTGAGAATATCAACTCGGAATTCGCGCAAGCCGACGTCGCCTATGTCATCGGCGCCAACGACGTGACCAATCCAGCCGCCGAGGACGATCCGAAGTCGCCGATCTACGGCATGCCGGTGCTCCAGGTGTGGAAGGCCGGCACGGTGATGTTCAACAAACGCTCACTGGCCTCGGGCTATGCCGGGATCGACAATCCGCTGTTCTATCGCGACAACACCATGATGCTTCTTGGCGATGCCAAGAAGATGACGGAAGAAATCGCCAAAGCGATTTGAGTACGGACCGCTTGCGGACGGACGAGCGGACACTGATCTAGCCGTTTATGAGCGTCGACCCTTCGGTTCCCAATCCGCCATCACAGCGCTTCGCCCGGTCGTCTTCACCGGGCAAGCCAAATCGTCGGTTGTTGCGCCTCGTCGCCATTCCGGTCCTTGCGGGAGCGGGCTTGCTGATTTATCGCGGACTGCAGGAGCGTTTCGTATTGCCGGAATGCGATTCAAGCCGCGCCAAGGATACGCTTACCGGCGTCCTCAAGGGGCTCGACTCCGCGCCGCTGCGCTACGAGCCGATCAAGACGATTTCCAGGAACGATAAAGAAGTGGTCTGCAATGCAGCGCTGCCGCTGCCGGATGGCGCCACCCTCAACGTCGATTATCGTTTCTTTTGGCAAGGAAGTTCTGCGCAAATGAAATATTCGATCTCGCGCAACGAGCCGAAGGCTTCGGGCGGAAGCGTGCCGCGCTCGGAGTAGCGCGGCGAAGTCAAACCGAACCGAGTGTCACCGATAATCCGTCGCGTGGCAGCGGAATCGGCCACATGCGCCACTCGGGCCGATAATCCGGCGCGATTGAGACCCGCACGTTGCCGAGGAAGTGCCAACTAAAGCACTTGGCCTGCATGTAGGCGAAGTTCAGCCCCAGGCACATATGCGCGCCGCCGCCGAACGGCACGTAAGCGAATTTGTGTCGGCCGCGCGATGCCTCAAGCTCGAAACGCCGCGGATCGTAGCAATCCGGCTCCGGCCAAATTTCCGGCATGAAATGCGTAAACAGCGGATTGATGTTGATGCCGGTACCGGCCGGGATGCGATAGCCGCCGAATTCAAAATCGCGTATCGCGCGCCGCGGCATGGAAGGCACCGGCGGCGCCATCCGCATCGCCTCTTTGAAGGCCATTTCCGCCAGCGGAAGATCCTCGAGGCGCTCGAACGGCAGCGGCTCCCCCGCCGCGGGCCCGAGGTCGCGGACTTCGGCACGAACTTTGTCCTGCCAGTCCGGATTTGCCGCGAGGCGGTAGACCAGCGAAGTGAACGAGGAAGTCAGCGTGTCGTGCGCCGCCAACATGAGAAAGATCATGTGGTTGACGATGTCGGCGTTCGACAGAAGCGTCCCGTCATCCCAGGTCGCGCGGCACAGATGCGAAAACAAATCTTCGCCACCGCGTTCGCGCCGCAGCGGAATCTGCCGGTTGAAATAATCGACCAGTTCCGCCCGGCCCTGCATGCCGCGGCGCATCGGCGTGCCGGGCAGCGGGGCGCGAATGACCGCGACCGAAGCCGCCAGCATGGCAATGAACGCCTGCTTGATCGTTTCGAGCTCGGCGCCCAACCCGCCGCCAAGGAACGAGGTCGCCGCCAGGTCGAGCGTCAGTTGCTTGATCAGGGGGTAAAACTTGACTTCTCGCCCGCGCGGCCATTGCGCGATGCCGCGCGCAATCCCGGCATTGAGCTCGGCCAAATAGGACTGCATGGGGCCGGATTTAAACGCGACCGAAAGTGCGCGCCGGTGCAAGCGATGCTCGTCAAAATCAAGCAGCATCAGCCCGCGCGGAAACAACCGGCCGAGGATGACATCCCAGCCGAGGCCCGACGAAAAGATCTTCTGCTGATCGAGCAGAACGAGCTCGTTGGCCTCGGGCCCAAGCAACGAGACGTTGCTCTGGCCGAAGGCGCGGCCGCGATAGACCAGGCCGTAACGCTGCGCTCGCCGCTCGACGAAACCTTTCGGGTCAGCGAGAAGCGGCAAGGTCTGTCCGAGAATGGGCCAACCCTCGTCGCCAGGGATGTGCGAGAGCGCGCTGGCTGACGTCGGCGGCGGCGGCGCCTGATAGACCGGGGCTCGTGGGTGACCAAGCGCCTGGACCGACATGGCATCCTCCTTCACTTTTGTGCATCGACAAAATACAAGCAATCGCTCACAATAAATACTCGCATTGCCAGAGCGCGCGCATGACCCGCAAGCCGTCAACAAATCCAAGAAAATCAGCGTCGCAGGCGCGATCGCGCCAGACCGTCGATGCGCTTCTCGAAGCAACCGCTCGCGTTTTGATAAAGGAGGGCTACGACAAAACGAGCACCAACAAAATCGCCACCGTGGCGGGCGTCAGCATTGGCTCGCTGTACCAGTATTTCCCGACCAAGGAGTCGCTGGTCGCGGCCGTCATCGACCTTCATATGCACGAGATGTTTCGGTTAGTTCGCGAGGCGCTGGTCAAGGTGGCGACCCGCCCAATCGAAGCCGCGGCGCGCGAACTGGTTTCTGTCATGATCGAAGCCCACCGCGTCAATCCAAAACTGCATCGTATTCTGGTCGAGCAGACGCCGCGGACCGGCAAGCTTGAAAACGTCGAGGCCGTCGAACGCGAGGCTTACGGGCTGGTTCGCGCTTATCTCGAGGCGCACCGAGATGAGCTCGATGTTGCCGACACGAATCTTGCGGCGTTCGTGTGTGTAACCGCGGTCGAAGCGCTCACCCATGCCGCCGTCGTGCGTCCCCGCGAAAGACTTAGCGACGAACAGGCGGCAAGGCCCGTCGACGATGTGACGCGCCTTGTGACCCGATATTTGCAAAAATCGCCAGTCACCGAAGCGGCGCGAGCGCCCGCACAAGAGCGTCCGGCCAGAGCCCAACCTAAGCGCGATAGGCCGCGAGAAAAGCGCGCACCGCGACGCCCACGTTACGCTCGATCTGCTCGAGGTTCGGCGCCGGCGCGAAGTTGAAGACGATCGGCTTGAACAGCGCGGCGTGGGTCGCTTCCATGAATTGCGCGGATGCGATGCCGATCTCGTCTATCTGGAGTATCCCGGCATCGACCTGCGCAGCAAAATATTCGGCGAGCCGCGCAATTCCTTGGGCCGGTCCGCTCTCGTAGAACTTGCGGCCGACCTCCGGCATGCGGTCTGCGATTCCAATGACGGTCCGGATCGCCTGCGCCTTTTCCGGCCGGCACAGGAATTTTACGTAGGCCACTCCCAGCCGCTTGAGCACGGCTTCGACGTCGTGATCGTTCGGATCGAGATCGAAAATGCCCTCGGCTTGCGCGTCGCATTCCTGTTCGACGATGGCCTCGAACAATTCCTCCTTGTGCTTGAAATACACATAGAGGGTGCCCTTGGAGACCCCGGCGGCGCGGGCGATGTCGTTCATGCTCGCTGCATCGAAGCCCTTGGCGAGGAACACGGCGCGGGCGCCATCAATGATCTGACGGCGCTTGGCGCTTTCGTCCTCCGCAGGAGCGGTCTCGTGCCGTTCGAGGGTGGCTAACGCGGTCATTTCCGATCCTCCGGGCTGGTATAGCGGGCTCGCTCGTTCCCTAACCGCCCGATTTCATTGGCCTATGAACGACGGATATATATTGACCGAACGGTTCGGTCAATATTGACTTCCGCGTTCCGCCCTTCTATTTTGACCGAACGGTTCGGTCAGTTAACCAACCGCAATGGAGTGCGACCCATGTATCGCAACCGCGCCGAGGCCACCTCCCCTTTCCAGGTCGTGCCCGCAGGCGAAGACTTAAATCCACCGGCCGAAGCTGGGGAAACGCTGCCGCGACCGCCGCAAGCGGAAGCGCCCGTCCAACCCCTTCCGGTGAAGGCTGCGCCGCAGCCGGTCCGCAAAGCGCGGCCGAAGCGATCTCGGCGCCGCGTGGTATTCGGCGCCATCGCGCTTTTGGCCATCGGTGCTGTTGGCTACTTCGGTTACGAGTATTGGACAGTCGGCCGGTTCACGGTGACCACCGATGACGCCTATGTACAGGCCTACAACACCACGCTCGCCGCAAAGGTCTCCGGCTATCTCGCCAGCGTTCCGGTGACCGACAACACCGTTGTGCATGCCGGCGACGTGATCGCGACCATCGACGACGGCGACTACCGCCTCGCGGTCGACTCCGCGCGCGAAAAAGTCGCCACGCAGACGGCGACGATCGCGCGCATGGGTCACCAGATCGAAGCGCAACAAGCTGCCGTCGCCCAAGCCAAGACGCAACTCACCTCCGCACAGGCCGGGCAGACGCGCACCCAACTCGAGCTCGAACGCCAGATCAACCTAGTCGCGCGTGACGCCTCGAGCCGGCAGCTTCTGGAGCAGGCACAAGCCAATCGCGATCAGGCGGTCGCCGCCGTGCAAGGCGCGCAGGCGGCAATCGAGTCGGCCGCCGCCAATGTCGACGTGCTCAAGGGGCAGCAGCAGGAAGCGGTCAGCACGCTCGACGAACTCAAGACCTCGCTCGCCAAAGCCGAGCGCGACTTGTCGTTCACCGTGATCCGCGCGCCGATCGACGGCGTCATCGGCAATCGCGCCATGCAGACCGGCGATTTCGTCCAGACCGGGCAGCGGGTCGCAAGCCTGGTGCCGCTCGACGATGTTTTTATCAACGCCAATTTCAAGGAGACCCAAGTCGCGCGGCTGCGGCCGGGCCAAACCGCGTCGATCGCCGTCGACGCCCTGCCCGAACACACCATCGAAGGCACGATCGAAAGTTTCTCGCCGGCCTCGGGCGCGGTGTTCTCGTTGCTGCCGCCCGACAACGCTACCGGCAACTTCACCAAGATCGTGCAGCGATTGCCGGTGCGCATCCACGTGCCGCCAGCCATTGCCCGCGAAGGCCTATTGCGGCCGGGAATGTCGGTGGTGGTGAGCGTCAACACCAAGGCCGACAAAGCCGCGGCTGACGCTTCGCGCACGCACAACGCGGCTCGCTAAAGCACGAGGCCGGTCGTGGCCCAAGCCACCACGTTCCCCATCGCGGCCGCCCTGCCCGCCGAGACCGAGCGGGTCGATCCGCTCCGCCTTCTTGCGTTCCTCGCCATGTGCTTCGGCATGTTCATGGCGTTCCTCGACATTCAGGTGGTGTCGGCCTCGCTCTCGGAAATCCAGGCTGGGCTTGCCGCATCGAGCGACGAAATCACCTGGGTACAAACCTCCTATTTGATGGCCGAGGTCGTGGCCATTCCACTGTCCGGCTTTCTCGCTCGCGCGCTCGGCACCCGCATCATGTTTGCGACCGCCGCGGCCGGTTTCACCATCGCGAGCCTGATGTGCGGACTCTCGTCGTCGATGGGCGAAATGATTTTGTGGCGGGCGCTGCAGGGTTTCATCGGCGGCGGCATGGTGCCGACGGTGTTCGCGTCCGCCTACGCCATATTCCCGCGCTCCAAACAACCGGTGATCACGCCGCTGATCGGCCTCGTCGCCACGCTTGCGCCCACCATCGGGCCAACGGTCGGCGGTTATCTGACCGACATGCTGTCATGGCACTGGCTGTTTTTCATCAACATCGTCCCTGGCATCGTCGTGACCATCGCGGCGGCTACGCTGATCGATTTTGACAAGCCTAATTGGTCGCTGTTCGAACGTTTCGACATTCTCGGACTGATTTTCATGGCGCTGTTTCTCGGCGCGCTCGAATACGTGCTTGAAGACGGGCCGCGCTACGACTGGTTCGAGGATTCGACCATCGCACTGGCGGCGGTCGTCTCGGCAAGCGCAGCGGTGTTGTTCTTCATGCGCGTATTGACGGCTGGACAGCCGATTGTCGACCTGCGCGCGTTCACCGACCGCAATTTCGCCTTCGGCAGCATGTTTTCCTTCGTGCTGGGCATCGGGCTTTACGGCCTGACTTACCTCTATCCGGTGTTCCTCGGGCAGATCCGCGGCTTCAACGCGCTGTTGATCGGCCAGACCCTGTTCGTGTCGGGCATCACAATGTTTCTGACCGCGCCGCTTGTCGGGCGGCTGATGACCAAGCTCGATCCGCGCCTGATGCTGGCGTTCGGATTCACCGTGGTGGCGATCAGCAATTGGCAGGCGACCTACATCACCAGCAATTGGGAATTCGGCGAACTCTTGATCCCGCAAATACTGCGCGGTTTCGGCATGATGTTCGCGATCGTGCCGATCACCAGCATTTCGCTCGGCACGCTGAAGCCGGAAATGCTGAAGAACGGTTCCGGGCTGTTCAATCTGACGCGCAATCTCGGCGGCGCAGTGGGACTCGCTGGCCTCAATACCGTGCTCGACAAGCGCATCGACCTGCATTTGGCGCGGCTGCACGATTCCATCACTTGGTCGCGGCAGCCGGTGGTCGAGGCACTCCATAATTTTGCCGCGCGCATGCCCGGCTCCGACGCACAGAACATGGCGCTGAAATATCTGTTCCTGTTCACCCGTCAGCAGGGCATCGTGATGGGCTTTGCCGACGTGTTCCTGCTGCTGGGTCTGTTGTTCCTGGTGTTCGCGCCGTTGGTGTGGTTCATGCGCCGTCCACCGCCGGTCACCGGGCCCGCGCCCGACGCGCATTAGCTCCCGCTCACCCTACCGAGGAGATGCACGATGCAAGTCGCACTAAGGCAACTCGCCGAAGACTTCCTCAGCTCATTCGTTTTTCTCGGATTCTATCTCGCGACGGGAAGCCTGCCCCTGGCGGTTGGTGTCGGGATGGCCGTCGGCGTTGCACAGTTCGCGCTGGCAAGATGGCGCGGCCGGCGGCTGGAGGCGATGCAATGGCTGAGTTTCGGGCTCGTCATTGTACTGGGCGCGATCTCGCTGATCACTAACGACACCCGTTTCATTATGGCCAAGCCAAGCTTCATTCATTTCGCTATCGGTGCGGTGATGCTGCGGCGAGGCTGGATGGACCGCTACCTGCCGCCGCTTGTGAAGGATAACCTGCCGCAGCAGGTCATCGTCCTGACCGGCTATGCGTGGGCCGCGCTGATGTTTGCGCTCGGGCTCGCCAATCTCTACGTCGCCGCCAATTACAGCCCGATTGTCTGGGGCTATTTCCTGTCGATCGGTGCCACCGGCGCGAAGATCGTTGCGTTCTTGCTCCAATATCTCGTGTTCCAGATTCTCGTTCGGCGGCGGCTACGGACGCCGCCGCGTGCTTTGCCCGGAACAACCGCGGGAATGCAAGCGAACGGATAGGTTCACGTCGGCTATTAATCGGCTTGGGGTTTTCCATACCCACCCGCAGTCGGCGTCTGGATGATAATCGCCTCGCCGGCATCGATGATCGTTGCATCGCAGCCATCGAGCCTTTCGACGCGGCCATCGATTCGCCGGACACAGTTTTCGCCGACCTGCCCATCGTCTCCGCCGCCGAGGCCAAACGGCGGCACCCGGCGATGGCCGGACAGAATGGTGCATTCCATTTTTTCGAGAAAACGGATGGTGCGAATAATGCCGTCGCCGGCATTCCAGCGGCCGCAGCCGCCAGAGCCTTTGCGGATATGAAAGTCCTCGAGCAGCACCGGATAGCGGAATTCGAGAATTTCCGGATCGGTGAGCCGCGTGTTGGTCATGTGGGTATGCACGGCGTCGGTACCGGGAAAGCCCGGCCCGGCCGGCGAGCCGGAGCAAATCGTCTCGTAATATTGATAGCGCGCGTTGCCGAAATTCAGATTGTTCATGGTGCCTTGCGCCGCCGCCATGGCGCCGAGCGCGCCGAACAGGCAATTGGTGACTTCCTGCGAGGTCTCGACGTTACCGGCGACCACCGCGGCGGGAAATTCCGGCGACAGCAGCGACTTTTTCGGGATGACAATGCGGATCGGTCGCAGGCAGCCGGCATTCATCGGGATGTCGTCGTCGACCATAACGCGAAACACATAAAGCACGGCGGCGCGGGTCACCGGCTCGGGCGCGTTGAAGTTGTCCGGCTGTTGCGGGCTCGTTCCGGTGAAGTCGACGGTGGCTTCGCGCTTCTTGCGGTCAACTAGAATGCGCACACTGATCGTGGCGCCCCTATCCGTGGTGATCTGGAACGTACTGTCGTGGAGCTTGCCGATGACGCGGCGCACACTTTCCGCGGCATTATCCTGAACGTGCCGCATATAGGCCCGCACCACGGGCAATCCGAAATGACGCAGCATATTGCGCAGCTCACGCACGCCCTTTTCGTTGGCGGCGATCTGCGCTTTCAGATCGTTGACGTTTTGCAGCGGATTACGGGCCGGGTATTTGCCGCTCTTGAGCAGCGCATAGGTTTCTTTCTCGCGCAGCCGCCCGCGCTCGACGAGTTTGAAATTGTCGATGTAAATGCCCTCTTGTTCAATCGAGGTGGCGTTCGGCGACATCGACCCCGGCGAAATGCCGCCTATGTCCGCGTGGTGGCCGCGCGAAGCGACCCAGAACAATATTTTGCCGGCCTCAAACACCGGCGTGCAGACAGTGATGTCGGGTAGATGCGTGCCGCCGTTATAGGGGGCGTTGATGGCATAAACGTCGCCCGCACGGATGTTGCCGCGGTTCATGCGGATAACCGTTTCGACCGCCCTATCCATGGAGCCGAGATGCACCGGCATGTGCGGCGCGTTGGCGACGAGCGAACCGGTGCCGTCGAACACGGCGCAGGAGAAATCGAGCCGCTCCTTGATGTTCACCGAATAAGCTGTGTTTTGCAGCGCCACACCCATCTGCTCGGCGATCGACATGAACAGATTGTTGAAAACTTCGAGCATGACCGGATCGGCGCGCGTGCCGATGGCGTGAGCGCGCTTGCGCTTTCGCACGCGCCGCAGCACCAGATGATTCTTTGCCGTCAACGTGGATTGCCAGCCGTGCTCGACGACCACGGTTTGATGCGGCTCGATGACGATAGCTGGGCCTCCGACCTTTTGCCCGGGCAACAGCGCCTCGCGCTTATAAACGAGAGCGCGGTGCCACTTGCCGCCGGAAAAGAACTTGGTACGCCGCGCCGGTTTCGGCATCTTGCCTCGCGTGATTTTTCGCGGCTTCTCCGTGAACGCGGCGCCGGCGCCGACGGCTTCGACCGATATCGCCTCGATCACCAGCGACTTTTTGCGGTCGATGAACCCGAAGCGCGCTTTGTGCGCGCGTTCGAAGGCAGATTGCATCTTCGTTAGCGAGAACGCTCCGCCCTCGCGCTTTCGCGAAGTGCTGTAGGCCTCGACAATGATCGGCGTGTCGGTCCCGGCGTAACGGATGTGTGCGCGCGTGTGGACGGTAATTTCCGCAACGCCGACGCCTTGGCTCAAGACCTCCTGCGTCACTTCGCGAGTGAGTTTCTTCGCGACAGCCTCAAACCTTCCACGCGCGTCCTTACTGAACGGCTCCTCGATCGCCTGCTGGCGGACGCTGCGGATATCGGCCAGCCCCATGCCGTATGCGGAAAGGAGCGACGAATATGGATGAATAAGCACACTCGTCATGCCGAGCGCATCGGCGACCAAGCAGGCGTGCTGGCCGCCGGCTCCGCCAAAACAGTTGAGCGTGTAGCAGGTGACGTCGTAGCCGCGTTGCACCGAGATTTTCTTGATCGCATTCGCCATGTTTTCGACGGCTATGGTGATAAATCCGTCGGCTACTTGCTCCGGCGAGCGGCCATCACCGATCTCCTCTGCCAAGGCGGCGAATGCGTCTCGCACCGCTTCGGCGTCGATCGCCGCGTTCTGCTGCGGACCGAAAATCTTCGGAAAAAAGTCCGGAATGAGTTTGCCGGCCATGACGTTGGCGTCAGTCACCGCAAGCGGCCCGCCGCGCCGATAGCATTTCGGTCCCGGATCCGCGCCGGCGGAATCAGGCCCGACGCGAAGGCGCGCGCCGTCAAAACGCAGGATGGAGCCGCCCCCTGCAGCAACGGTGTGGATCAGCATCATCGGCGCGCGCATCCGCACACCCGCCACTTCGGTTTCGAAGGCGCGCTCGTATTCGCCGGCAAAGTGCGAGACGTCGGTCGACGTGCCGCCCATGTCGAAGCCGATCAGCTGGCGGAAACCGGCTTCGCGGCCGGTCGCAGCCATCCCGACCACGCCGCCGGCCGGGCCGGAAAGGATGGCGTCTTTGCCGCGAAACAACTGTGCCGCGGTCAACCCGCCGGACGACATCATGAACATCAGACGAGCTTCTTCACCTCCGCCTCCTGGAGAGGCTTGAGCTTTAGCGTCCCTGGAATGAAGGTCCCCCGCCACTTGAGCGACGTAGCGCCGTAGAATTGGCGAAAGATATGCGTCAACGACTGTGGTATCGCCGCGGCCGACCAGCTTGATGAGCGGCGAAACCTCGTGGCTTGCCGAGACCTGCGCGAAACCCAGCTCGCGCGCCAGCGCCGCCGCTTGGCGTTCGTGCTCGGCGTAGCGGTAAGCATGCATGAACACTACCGCGACGGCCTGGATGCCATCGGCGAGTGCGCGGCGGAGGTCCCCGCGCACGACGTCAAGGTCTAACGCGCACTCGACCGTGCCGTCGGCCCGCACCCGCTCATCCACTTCGACGACGCGCTCATAGAGCATGTCGGGCTTGACGATGTGGCGGGCGAATATCTTCGGCCGCGCCTGGTAGCCGATGCGCAGCGCGTCGCCGAAGCCTTTGGTGACGAGCAACACCGTCCGATCGCCCTTGCGCTCGAGCAGCGCATTGGTGGCGATGGTCGTTCCCATCTTAACAGCGCCGATTTGCTCCGCAGGAAGCGGCGATCCGGGCGCGACGCCGAGAAGCCGGCGGATGCCGGCAACGGCGGCGTCCGCATAGGACTCCGGATTTTCCGAGAGCAGCTTATGGGTGACGAGTTTGCCGTCCGGTCGCCGCCCGATCACGTCGGTAAACGTGCCGCCGCGATCGATCCAGAAGTCCCATTTCTCCCGCATCGTTATTTATAGGGAATAATCGCCAAAGCGAAGCAATCCGGTTCGGCGCGCAGCTTGAAATTTGCCCGCGCCGTGACCGTTCAAAAGCAGACTTGTTCGCGGAGCACGATCCTTTCCGAAAACCGGTATCCACTTTTCGGGATCATGCCCTAGCGCTACCTACTTGTCGCGCGCCAAAAGCCCGGCAATAGTCCTGATTTGGTTGCGCGCATATTTCGGCAGCCCGGCGCTGATCGAATCCCCCGAGTTGAACGATGATTCGCCCATCAATACTTGCGCGGGCACGAGGTTGCGCAGCACCGGGACGTTCTCGTATTCCTTTTTCTTGTCGAGCACGCTCTCATCGATTGCAAGCGCCACGAAGGCGGTGACCACGGTTTTGTCGGTGTCGGCCGGGTCGGCCTGGAACACCGCGAACATCTTTCCGAACTTCATGATTTGATTGACGTAGAAAAGGTTCTGCTCGAGCGCGCCGACCACCGGCGCGTCGATGCCGGTGAGCTGTTTTATACCCTCCTGATCCAGGTCAGTGGGCGTCAGTTGCGATAGCTCGCTCTGAAAATCGATGTGATCGGATACCTTCTTGGCGGAATCGCGCAGCTTGTTCACCAGCAGGATGCCGATCGGAATCCTGCCCTCGAGCTTGTAACTCGATTGGATGCAGATCAGCGGCGTCCGCCCCGTGCACCACTTGCGTTGCGGGTTATCGTTCCCGGTACCCTGCGGGTCGGTGAATTTTTCGATGTTATCCGCGGCGAGCAACGTGTGTTTGATTGCCGGATCGATCTTTTGCACAAACGCGAGCGTCACATAGCGCGATAGATCGATGGTGCCAGGCGCGCGATCGAGCACGAAGCGCGCCTGCGCAATGTACATGACGAGTTTCTCGGCGACCGGGCCGGCCGGATGATTGGCGCTTGCCGCCTTGACAATCGTGGGTTCGGTGTAGCTCGGGAACAGCGACAAAAACTTCCTTTGAACCGGGTTCCAGTCAGCAAAGGGAATAAGATTGTCCGCGCCAGTCGCGTCACCCCGCACATCGTTGAATAGGATGGTGTCGGGTTTGAGCTGGGCCAAATCCGCATTTCCGAGCAAGCGCGAGTCTTCGATGCGGAAATCCTGCGCGCCGGCGCAGGATAACGACCCCAACAGGCCGACCAGCGCGATCGCGTGTCGCATGCACATTTTCATTTTGGCCGCGTGAAGTTCAGTTCGCCCGTCCGTCCCAGAAGGATCCGAAGAAGCCGCGCGCCATCGGCTGCGACCCCGGCGGCGGACGTTGACCGGGATAGGGCGGCTGCTGAGCCTGGGCGGGATAGGGTGGCGGACTCTGCCCGGGATAGAAGGTACGCCCATTGACGAAGCGGTCATCCTCGCGTGGCGCGCTGGCCCAGTAGCCTTGGCTGCTGGGTTGCGCCCCCACTTGGCCTTCCGAGGGGGAAGCCGAGGCGTCCTCTTGCGGCACCAGTTGATACTGCGTCTCGCTAAAGCGACCGTCGGCACCGAGCCGGAAATGCTCGATGAAATTGCCACGCCCGCCTGCGGTAATGCGATTGCCGGACGCGTAGTCGATCGGCAGGTCGACCAGATGAAGCTGAGCTTCGTGCGAGGGTCCGTTGAGTGGCGCTTTCGGCGCGATGCCATCCGCCCATATGGCTTCGAGGATCGGCTGGAAGATCGGCAGCGCCACTCGCGCTCCGGTCGCATTCGTGCCGAGCGAACGGCGTTTGCCGTCGCCGTTGTCGTAGCCGACCCACACCGCCACGGTGACATCGTTGGTGAAGCCGATGAACCAGCCGTCGACCGCATCCTCCGTCGTACCCGTCTTGCCCGCAACAAAAGGCGAGAGCGCACCAATGGCGCGCGCGGTACCCCGGGCGACCACACCCTGGAGCATGGTTTTAAGCTGATAGAACGACGCGGGGTCAGCGGCCCCGATCATAGGAAGCGGAGCCTTCGGATATTCATAGACCTTGCGTCCGCCGACTTCGATCGAATCAATGCCGTGGGGCTGCGGCCGGGCGCCCTCGTTGGCGACCGCGGCGTAAAATGCCGCGAGGTTGATCATGTGCACTGGCTGCGCGCCGAGCACAAAGGGATAGAAACGGACGCAGTCGGTGTAGATTTTTGCCGCGACCGCCGTGGCGCAGACATCGTCGAGGCTTTGCGCCGGATCCCGGTCGATGCCGCCTTCGAGCAGATGGGCAGTGACGACGTTGACGGAATTCTCCAATCCGCGCCGCATGGTGTAGAGGCCACCCGAACTGTTGTCGGCGTTGCGCGGCGACCAAAAATCTTCCGGCCGCGCGAAGCCACCCTGGTCGCGCGCGATGACATAGCGGCCGCCGGCGCCGATCGGCGGCAGCGTCAACGGCTCGTCCGGCACCAGCGTGTTCGGCTGCAAACCTTTTTCCAGCGCGGTGAGATAAGTCAGCGGCTTCATCGCCGAACCGGGCTGGCGCTCGGTTTGCACCGCTCGGTTCAGTTGGCTCAGCGGATAAGAAAAACTTCCCGCCATGGCGAGAATGCGCCCGGTCTTGTTCTCGATGACGAGCGCCGCGCCTTGCACGCCCGGCCGCACGCGCAATTGCGCTTGACCGCCCGCGCCTTTGCCCTTTGCCGCTTTGCTGTCGATCACGTGAACGTAAATGACGTCGTAGAGGCTAAGCTTGCGCCAAATTTGCCCGAAGGCGCCGGTCAACGGCAGGACGCGGCCATCGGCAAGCCCGACCTTGATCAATCCATCGCCGCGCTTGCCGCCGCCTTTGTCGAGGATCACAGCGGCATCCCAATGGACGTCGTAAAGCGGAAGATGCAGCGCCGTCAGAGCCTGTTGCCAAGCCGGCATGGTGCTCGCCGACGCACTTGAAGCGGACGACACCGAAGCCGGCGCACCTGTGGGTGGCGAACTTGTAGAAGCCGCGGGCGATTGCCGTCCGGCACCGAGCTTTTGCACGGCGTCGGCGATATTGGCTTCGGCGCCGCGGAACTGAGCGCGGCCCGCCGATAATTCGTAATGCGCCAACCCCTCCTGCAACGCGGCCTCGGCCTCACGTTGCAGCGTCGCATCGATGGTGGAGTGCACGGTGTAGGGTTCGGCGGTGAGATTAGCCACGCCGTCGGTTTTCGCTTCGCGGCCGAGGAAGTCGATGAAATGGAAACCGCTGTCGCGATGCGGGCGCTCGAATGCGGCGAGCTTGGGCGGGTTCACCAGCGCCTGGTCTTTCTGTTCGGCGGTGATGACGCCGTCCTCCTGCATACGGCCAAGCACGTAGCTAAGCCGCTCATTGGCCCGATCCGGATGACGATCTGGATTGAAATAGCTCGGTCCCTTGAGCAAGCCCGCAAGCAACGCGCCTTCGCCCAGCGATAGATTCTTCGCCGGCTTGCCGAAATAACTACGTGCCGCCATTTCGACCCCCCAGGAGCCGCGGCCGAGATAGGCGGAGTTGAGGTAGAGCTCGAGGATTTCCTGCTTGCTCAGCGTCGTTTCGACCCGCGAGGCCACGATCATTTCGCGGATTTTGCGCTCGTAGGTCACGTCGTCGCCGACCAGAAGATTTTTGACGACTTGCTGGGTGATGGTGGAGCCGCCTTGCGGGCGACCCGGACCGCCGAGGTTGCCGATGAAAGCGCGGATGATACCGCGCTCGTCCACGCCGTGATGCTGGAAGAAGCGCCGGTCCTCGGCGGCGACGAAAGCCTTCTGCACGTTGTCCGGAATGTCGGCGAGCGAGACCCAAACGCGCCGGTTGCCGGGCGCAAACACCTCGGCAAATTTCGCCCCCTTGCCGTCGAGCACCATGCTCATGCTCGGCAGCTTTCTTCCTTTAAGCGGCGTTTGGTCCGGCAGGTCAGTCGCCGCGCCGTTGAAGAATTCGATCACCTGCCCGAGATCGACGACCGGATTATCGACGCTCTCGTTCTTGCAGAACTGCCCATAGGCGGTGTTGAGGTCGGCGAAATTGATGCCGTGAAAAGCCTTGGCGCTGGCGCCGAGCGCCTTTGGGTCGTCCAGCGCGGTTGAAATCAAATCGTCGAGGTTGATGGACTCGATATCGAAGGCCGCGCGCATATGCGCGCATCCGTTGCGCAATATCTGCACCACCTCGCCGCGGTCCTGTGCCGGGTCAAAATGCGTTTTGACCGCCTGCGGCTGGGTCATGACTTCACTGAGAGCCAGCGCAGTCGCAAATATCTTAACCAGAAGGATGTCCATGTGGGACGCGAGGCAACCGTTTTCCGGAGAGCGTTACAAGCCAGAACGCGAAGTATAGCTATCCGATCCTTATAAAAAGACTTTTTTACGAATCCTGCACATGTCCGCGTTGCGCCTCGATGACGCAATCTTCCTACCACCGCCTCGCGAGCCGGCGCCAGCCTTGGATATCCCATTGACGGGGAAGCCCAAAAGCGCCGCCCGCCTTACGCCGCTTTGTCACTTTTTCTCGCCGCTAATCCGTCGAAATGGCCGTGCCGCTGAAGCCATGCCAGCAGCACGAGTGCCGGCAGTCCGGAGAGCGCGCAAAGCACAAAAAACCAGGCCCATCCGACCGCGTGGGCGACGTATCCGGTACCAAGCGCGAAAACGTTGCGCCCGAGCGCGGCGAGCGCGGTCAACAACGCATATTGGGTGGCGGTGTAGAGCGGATTGTTACACAGCGCCGAGAGGTAGGCGACGAAGATGACGGTGCCGACCGCGTCGGTGAAAAATTCAATGGTGGTGGTGAAGGTCAGCATCGGCACGCTGTTGCCGGCGACGGCTTGCCAGGAAAAGGCGAGAATCATCACGGTTTGCAAAATACCGCCGACCCACAGGCTCGCCGACAGCGGCAGTGCTCGCGCAATAAGCCCGCCGACAAAACCGCCGAGCACCGCGACAATAAAACCGACGCCGTTGCGGATCGCGGCGAGCTGCGGCAGCGAAAATCCGAGATCGAGGACGAACGGCGTCAAGAGCGCGAAGGCGAGCGCATCGGCAAGTTTGAACAAGGCGACAAATGCCAACGCCGCCACTGCAAACTTGCGCGTCAGGAAATCGCGAAAGCTATCGAGCGCCGATTGCAGTGCCCGCCTGATCGAGTTGCGGCGCGACGGACGCGCGTGTTCCGCTTCGGCCGCCGGCGAAGACGCCGGCTCAACCGCGAGCAGCGTTGCCAGCACGCCGACAAGGACAAGCGCGGCCATCGCCAGATAACAGCCGGTCCAGGCCGCGCGATCGCCGAACGACAATCCACGCAGCACGGTCACTAGAAGGAGTGCGCCGGCCCCAGAGGTCAGCGCGCCGACGCGGTAGGCGGCGACATATGAAGCCATGCCGGCGGCCTGCTCGTTCTCCGGCAGGCTCTCGACACGAAAGGCGTCGACCACGATGTCCTGCGTCGCCGAGGCCGCAGCGACGATGAACGCGGCCGCCGCGACCAGAAAAGCCGACGTCACCGGATCGCAAAACCCGAGTACCGCAATCGCCGCGATCAACCAGGCTTGGGACAACAACAACCAGGCGCGGCGGCGGCCGAACGCCTTCGCCAGGAACGGAACATCAAGCGCGTCGACCAGTGGCGCCCAGAGGAATTTGATGTTGTAGGGCAGCGCCACCGCCGCGAACAGTCCGATGGTTTTGACGTCGATGCCGCTCGTTTTCATCCAGGCTTGCAAGGTCGCGCCGACGAGCACGATCGGCAGGCCGCTGGAAAATCCGAGCAGCAGAACGACGAGCACCCGCCGCTGCAAGTAGACGGCGAGCGCCTCGGTAAAAGACGGGCGCAAACGACCTATTCCCCGGCCTCGAGCTTGCGCAGCATCGGCGCGGGGATCACCGCGCCCACAACCGCATCCTCGCTGAATTCGACGTCCTTGATGCGCGTGCCGCGGTGCTCGATTTTTTGCGTGGAAATGAGGATCTGCCGGACGTCCTCATTGGCTTGGCCGAAATGCTGGCCGAGCTTGGCGACCCGCTCGCTCATCCGCCTGACGTCGTCGACCAGAAACGCCACTTCCGTCTGGATGCGGCCTGCCGCCTCGCGCATGCGCGCATCCTTCTGGATCTGCAGAATGACGTGAATGGCGATCATCAACAGCGATGGCGAAACGATAACGACGTTGGCGCGAAACGCCTTTTGCACGACATCGTCGAAGCCGTCGTGCAAGTCGGCATATACCGATTCCGACGGCACGAACATCAGCGCCAAATCCTGCGTCTCGCCGGGAATGAGGTATTTTTGCGCGATGTCGGTGACATGCTTGCCGATGTCCGCGCGAACCCGCGCGGCCGCCTGCCGCCGGGCGTCGTCGCCCTTGGCGTCTCGATAAGCGGTTACCGCTTCCAGGGGGAACTTCGAATCGATGACCAACGGACGCTGGTCCGGTAGGAACACCGCGCAATCCGGCCGCAGCCTGTTGGAGAGCGTATATTGGAATTCGTAGCATTCCTTCGGCAGACCATCGCGCACGATCAATTCCATGCGGCCTTGGCCGAACGCGCCACGCTCCTGCTTGTTGGCGAGCACGCCCTGCAGCGAAGTAACCTGAGTTGACAGCTCGGTGATATTTTTTTGCGCCCGGTCGATGACCGCGAGCCGCTCGTTGAGCTTTTGCAAATTTTCGGCGGTTGATTGCTTGGTTTTCTCCAGCGAATCGCCCATGCGATGGGAAACTGAATCGAGCCGCTCGTTGACGCTGTGAGCGAGTTGCGATTGTCCCTTCGCCAGCATTCCGATCATCGCCTCGAGGCGGGAAGCCGCATCGGCCTGCGCCCGCGTCAACTCCGCCATCGCGGCGTCGTCGCTGCGCCCATTTCGCCGCGAGCGCCAAAGCAAAACCGCGATCGCGATGCCGGTACAGCAAGCGACGAGAATGACGGCCAGGGCGGCGATCCAAGCGCTTTCGCTCATGACGTTCGTCTTACGTGATTCGCCGCCGCGAGCGGCTAGTGGTGAGCCCGTCTCGGAACAAACAGGGAACGTACATAGCGCGACTCGGCCGGTCGAAGCAACAGCGAGGGGAGCGGATTTGACATTCGCTGCCCACCAAACCGCTAGCTCGTGAAGCGAATGTCGAATCCAAAGCTCCACAGGGATTGATGTTTGCTAGTGGTCCTTTGATTCTGACATTCGCATGAGCGCGTCCCGAGACCGGATGCGAATGTTAGAATCGGACCACTAGCCCGCATTGACCGTGGTATTTGCACCGCTTACATCGCGATCATGGCGGTGCGCGAAATCCTAAAACTTCCCGACAAGCGGCTGCGGCTCGTCTCCGGGCCGATCAACCGCATCGACGCGGGCGTGCGCGCGCTGGTCGAGGACATGTTCGACACCATGTACGCCGCGCCCGGCATTGGACTCGCGGGCATACAGATTGGCGTCGCCAAGCGCATCGTAACGATGGATCTTTCCAAGAAGGAAGAAGAACAAGAGCCGCTGGTACTGATCAATCCTGAAATCGTCTGGGCTTCCCCGGAGAAATCCACCCACGAGGAAGGCTGCCTTTCGATTCCGGAATTTTACGAAGAGGTCGAACGGCCGAGCGTTGTGAAGGTCAAATACCAGGACCTTGAAGGCAAATGGCACGAGATCGAGGCCGATGGCCTGTTTGCCACGTGCGTCCAGCACGAGGTCGACCACACCAACGGCATGCTGTTTATCGACCACATTTCCAAGCTCAAGCGCGACCGCGTCATCAAGAAGTTCATCAAAGCAGCGAAAACGGTACCGAAGAGCAAAGTGGAGGCGTGATTGCCGCTTCGCCTCGTCTTCATGGGCACGCCGGACTTCGCCGTGCCCACGCTGCTTGAGATTGCCGATCAACACGAAATTGTCGCCGCCTTTACCCGCGCTCCTCGGCCGGCGGGACGAGGCCTGGCGCCACAGCAGAGTCCGATCGCACGTGAAGCCGCGCGCCTTGGTATTCCGATTTTCACGCCGAAAATGTTGAAGGACGCAACGGCCGCGTCCACGATCGGCGCACTCAACGCCAACGCCGCCGTGGTGGTCGCCTACGGACTCATTCTGCCAAAAGCCATTCTCGACTGTTTCCCGCTCGGCTGTTTCAACCTGCACGCCTCGCTATTGCCGCGCTGGCGCGGCGCCGCCCCCATTCAGCGGGCGATCATGACCGGCGATAACGGCACCGGCGTCATGGTGATGAAGATGGAAGAAGGCCTCGACACCGGACCTATCGCCATGGCGGACCCGGCGCCGATCGGGGCCGATATGACGGCGGGCGAGCTGCACGACGAACTCGCGACGCGCGGCGCCCGGTTGACCACGGTCGCCCTTGCCGCGCTTGAACGCGGCTCGCTGCAATTGACGCCGCAATCAAACGACGGCGTGACTTACGCCCACAAGATCGAGAAGAGCGAAACCCGCATCGACTGGGCGAAATCCTGGAGCGAGGCGCACAATCACATTCGCGGCCTCTCGCCTTTTCCCGGCGCCTGGTTCGAGGCTGCCGACGTCGGCCGCGTCAAGGTTTTACGCAGCACTAAGGGCGAAGGTGCCGGCAAGCCCGGCCAAATACTCGACGATCGCCTGACCGTCGCTTGCCGCGACGGCGCGGTGCGCCTCGTCGAAGTTCAGCGGGCCGGCAAGCAGCCGATGGGCGCCGAAGAATTTTTGCGCGGGACGCCCATCGGCCGCGGCTACGTCCTGAGCTGAGCGCCATGCCCCGCTACAAACTCACCATCGAATACGACGGCACGCCGTTTGTCGGCTGGCAGGTGCAAGACAACGGCGTTTCGGTCCAGGGCGCCATCGCCGCGGCCGTTACCGCCTTCAGCGGCGAAACCGTCCCCGTTCAGGGCGCGGGACGCACGGACGCCGGCGTGCACGCGCTTGGTCAAGTCGCCCACGTCGACCTCGCCAAAGATTGGGAAACCGATTCCGTGCGGGACGCGCTGAATTTTCATCTGCGTCCCCAACCGGTCGCCGTACTTTCCGCGGAACGCGTCGGGGACGATTTCGACGCACGCTTTTCGGCGATCAAGCGGCATTATCTCTATCGCATCGTCAACCGCCGCGCCGATCTCGCGCTCGAGGCGAGCCGCGGCTGGCGCGTGGGGCGGCCGCTTGATGCCGAAGCGATGCATGGCGCCGCGCAAAGGCTGGTCGGCCGGCACGATTTCACAACGTTCCGCGCCACGGAATGCCAGGCAAAATCGCCGGTGAAAACGCTCGAACGCCTCGACGTCGCCCGCGGCGGCGAAGAACTGAATGTCACCGCAGTGGCGCGCTCCTTCCTGCATCATCAAGTGCGCTCTATGGTCGGTTCGCTCGTTCACGTCGGCGAAGGCAAATGGAGCGCTGGCGATCTTGCGGCGGCACTCGCAGCGCGCGACCGCGCGCGCTGCGGCCAAGTCGCCCCTCCGCAGGGGCTTTATTTGGTTCGCGTGGAATATTGATCGTCACGCATCCGGGTAACGCGCAGCCAGCGCCGCCGCTTCCGCGGCATCCTCTGGCGTATTGACGTTGAAGAATGGATCGACCGGCGCGTCCGTCCATGCGGCGACGGCCAGCGGATATCGCGCGGTCCATTGGTGAACCGCCCGCATCTGCTCGGCGGTGATCGCTCGGCGCAACTCTTCCCGCAACTGGATCGGCCAAAGCGCGACGGTCGGATGGCGGCGCCCGGCCGACTCGGCGCAAGCCAACGCCGCCTGACTCTCGCTTCGCGCCGCATGCAGGCGCGCGACCAAATCGCGCGGCAGGAAAGGACAGTCGCCCGGCACGCTGACAAGCCACCCAATCGCGGGCGCGTTCTGAGCTGCCCAATCGAGGCCGGCCAGAATTCCGGCGAGCGGACCGGGATTGCCCGGCACGCTGTCGGTGATGACGGTCAGCCCGTGCGGAGCCGCCGGCGGATCGGAATTACTGTTAAAAACGATATTGTCGCATTGCGGTCGAAGGCGATCGAGCAGGCGATCGAGGATGGTGAAGCGACCGATTTGAATCCGCCATTTGTCCCCACCGCCCATGCGGCGCGCCAACCCTCCGGCGAGCACCACGCCAAGCGTTGGTGGATGAGTTGAGGACAACGGCGCCGGCTCTTCAAGTTAAGTTTGCTTCTTGACGATGCCTTCAGGGATGGCCTCCGTAAAGGCGTCCAGCGCAAAGTTTCCTAACCAAAATCTCTTTATTTGATCGGCCGCGCTCCCCCGGTGAGCGCAGCGTTAACTTCAGTAATGGCAGCGTCGATTTGTTGAACCGCAGCCGAAAAATCCGCATTCCGTCGGGATTTGAGAATTATGAACGCCGAAGACGCCGCGCCGGCCCGACTTCTTGTTGTTGACGATCAACCCGACAACCGCAACGTGCTGAACCGATTCTTCACCCGGCGCGGCTTTGAGATCGTCGAGGCGGCGGACGGAGCGGCCGCGCTCCATCTGATTGCCGCACAAAGCTTCGACGCGGTTCTGCTCGACATCGTCATGCCGGGGATGAGTGGTTTTGACGTGCTCAAGGCGATTCGCGTCAACCACTCGCCATCGCACCTCCCGGTCATCATGGTTACCGCGAAGGTCGACACCGAAGACGTCGTGGAAGCTTTGCAGCTCGGGGCCAACGACTACATCACAAAGCCAATCAACTTTTCCATTGCCAATGCCAGGCTCCAGAATCAGCTGGCACGCAAACATGCGGAGCGTCGGCTGGCCGATCATGTGCAAGAATTGGAGGCAACCAACTACCGGCTGGAAAAAGAAATCGCGGAGCGCAAGCAGTCCGAAGAGCGGGTCCGTTACTTGGCCCAGCACGACGCGCTGACCGGGTTGAGCAATCGCGCTCATTTCCGCGATCATCTGATCCGTGCGCTCGGACGCATGGACGAAGATGGTGGCGGTTTGGCGCTACTCTTCATCGACCTCGACCATTTCAAGCTGATCAACGACACTCTGGGACATCGCGTCGGCGATTTGCTGCTGATCGCGATCGGCGAGCGATTGAAAAACTCGGTCGACAGGCCCGATGGCGTTGCGCGCCTGGGCGGCGATGAATTTGCCGTTATTCATACTGTAAAGGGCCGGCCGGAAGCGGCCGGTCAGCTGGCCGACCGGATCATGGATGCCATCGAACGGCCCTACGACATAGAAGGTCATCGCTTGGGGCTTGGTTGCAGCATTGGCATCGCGCTCGCGCCCGAAGACAGCTGCGATCCCGATGTGCTCCTGAGCAACGCCGACCTGGCGCTCTATCGCGCCAAAGCAGAAGGCCGCGGCGTTCGCCGCTCATTTTTACCCGAAATGAATGCGCGCGCGCAGGCACGCCGTACTCTGGAGTCCGACCTGCGCAACGCGCTGCATGCGGGACAGTTTGAGCTGCACTATCAACCGGTTTGCAACCTGTCGTCAGGCTGCATCAGCGGGCTGGAAGCGTTGCTGCGCTGGAACCATCCAGAACGCGGTATGATCTCTCCTGCGGATTTCATTCCCTTCGCCGAAGAAATCGGCCTGATCACGCCGCTCGGCGATTGGGTTTTGCGAGAGGCGTGCAACGCCGCCAGACAATGGCCGGAACAAATGAATCTCGCGGTCAATTTGTCGGCGGTTCAGCTCCGCACCGGCAATATCGTGCAGAATGTGGTCAATGCGCTCGCCATGACCGGATTGTCCCCGAAACGCCTTGAGCTCGAAATAACGGAGACGACACTCCTGGATGACAATCAGAACACGACGCAGGCGTTGCACCAGCTGCAAAACATGGGCACACGCATCGTCATGGACGATTTTGGTACCGGGTATTCAAGTCTCAGCTACCTGCGAAAATTTCCGTTCGACAAAATTAAGATCGACCGATCATTCGTTCGCGAATTGCCGGCGGGCAACGACAGCAGCGCCATCGTGCGTTCGATCATCCACCTGGCGAACAGCATCGGCATGCCGACGACTGCCGAGGGCGTGGAAACCGAGGCACAGCGGGCCTATCTGCAAAGCGAGGGCTGTACCGAAGCGCAGGGTTTTCTCATAAGCCGTCCCCTCCCCTTCGCTCAATTACGAACGTTGTTCGCGGACGTTGCCGACATACGCCGGGTAGCGTGAGTCGGTCGGCGCAATACCGGTTAGCCGAAATATTTCTCGATAATCCGCCGATAGATCGCGGTGAGCGCGTGTAGATCGGAAAGCGGCGCGCATTCGTCGACCTGGTGCATGGTTGCGCCAACCAGACCGAATTCAAGAACCGGGCAATAATCCTTGATGAAGCGCGCGTCCGACGTCCCGCCGGACGTCGAGAGTTTCGGTTTTTTTCCGGTTATCTCGGCAATCGCGGCGACGGCGAGTTCCGTGAACGGGCCGGGTTTGGTGACAAACACGTCGGCGTTTGAAGGCTGCCACTCAAACGCGTAGCGGATGCGGTCGCCGGCGGCAGCTTTCGTCCGGTCTTCGATCAGCGTTTTGAGCGCGCCTTGGGTGTGCCGATCGTTGTAGCGGATGTTGAAGCGCGCCCGCGCTTGGCCGGGAATGAGATTGACGGTGACGTTGCCGACGTCGACCGAAGTAAATTCGAGGTGCGAGGGATCGAACAAGTCGCTGCCTTGGTCGAGCGGCGCTTGCAAGGCGGCGATCAGCGTGACAAGTCCACGGATCGGATTGTCGGCGCGGTCGGGATAGGCGACATGGCCCTGGCGGCCCTCGACAATCAGGGTGCCGTTGAGCGAACCGCGCCGTCCAGCTTTGACGGTGTCGCCGATCCTCTCGACGTTGCTCGGCTCGCCAAGAACGCAATGGTCAAACTTTTCGCCGCGTGCGGCCGCCCATTGCAAAAGCTTGACGGTGCCGTTGACCGCGACGCCTTCCTCATCCCCAGTGATCAGGAACGAGATCGATCCGCGCTTGGGCCGGCCGTTATTGGCGGCGAGGTGATCGAGCGACGCCGCGACAAAGGCGGCGATGCCGCCCTTCATATCGGTGGCGCCGCGACCATAAAGTTTCTCGCCGGCAATTTCGCCGGCAAACGGCGGATAACACCACGCCGCCTCGTTGCCAGGCGGCACGACGTCGGTATGGCCTGCGAAAGCCAGATTGGGCGACGTGTCGCCGATACGCGCGAATAGGTTCTCCACCGGCGCCGCGCCGCTCTCGGTGAATGTCTGGCGGTGAACGGCGAAGCCGGCCTTTGTCAGCACGCCCTGTAGATAGTCGAGCGCGCCGCCCTCCTCCGGCGTGATTGAGCGGCAACGGACGAGGTCGCGGGCGATGGCGACCGGATCGGCGTTCACAGCGGCAACCCCAACGCGCGCATCACCCGCCAAGCTGCATCAGCAAGAGATTGTTTTCCCGGCGCACCCAGCCGGGAATGAGAAATGCATCCACCACGACCCAGACGAACGTGATAAACCATCCAATGACGGAAATGGTGAGCAGCACCTGGGCGATGCCGACGCCCTTGCGTCCAAGATAGAAATTGTGCGCACCAAACCAACCTAGAAAAAACCAAAGAATATAGGCGATCACCGCGCTTTTTCGGTTGGCGTCATAGAGCAACAGCGTACGTGTGTCCTTTGACAGCGGGCCTTGCTGCTGCGCCGCCTGCGCAATCCCGATCGAACGTTCGTCACTCATGAAATGCCTCCATGGTCGGCGTTCGTCTCAAATCTTCGCCAGCGGATCCGGCCCGTTTGGATTGGGGCCAACGGTGCCGCGGCGAAAGCCAAGCTCGACCAGCAAAACCAGCCCCAAAACCGCCACCGGGACTTCGACCGCCAGCAAAAGCATACTCGGACTTTCATCAGTACCGCCACTGCCTACGCCCAGAAGCGAAAACAGGTCAGTTAGAGCAGCCCCGCCAAAAAAGAACACCAACAGCCAAATCGGCAGGTTTCGGTCATGCAAGCGCTTTATGGCGACAGCGAATTCCGGATAGGTAAAGGCGAGATCGACAACGGCCGCGAGCCGGTCACCTTGGATTTGTTCGGCGAGGAAACCAGCTACCAGTTCGGCGAGGATCAATATGCCGCTCGCCAACCAGAACGTCTGGCGGCCGATGCGGCCGTGGAACCCATTGAACAAATAAAGCCAGTTCATATACGCCACGCGCGGGCTAATCCCGCAGCAATTCGTTGATGCTGGTCTTGGCGCGGGTTTTCTCGTCGACGCGCTTGACGATGACCGCACATGCCAGACTCGGCGTCGGCGCGCCATCTGGCCGCGGCTTTCCGGGAAGGCTGCCGGGCACGACGACCGCGTAGGGTGGCACCTCGCCCTGGAAAATTTCGCCGCTCGCGCGGTCGACTATTTTGGTCGATGCGCCGATGAACACGCCCATCGAGAGTACCGCGCCCTCGCGGACAATCACGCCCTCGGCGACTTCCGAGCGCGCGCCGATAAAGCAATTGTTTTCGACAATCACCGGCTCCGCCTGCAGCGGCTCGAGCACGCCGCCGATGCCTGCACCGCCCGAGATGTGGCAGTTCTTGCCGATCTGCGCACACGACCCGACCGTCGCCCAAGTATCGATCATGCTGCCGCTATCGACATAGGCGCCGAGATTGACGAAGGACGGCATCAGCACCACGCCGGGGGCGATGTAGGCGGAACGCCGCACCACGCATCCGGGCACCGCGCGAAATCCGGCGGCGCGAAAACGCTCGGCGCCCCAGCCGTCGAATTTCGAAGGGACCTTGTCCCACCATACCGCGCGGCCGGGACCGCCGGGAAATACGCTCATGTCGTTTAAGCGAAACGAGAGCAGCACCGCCTTTTTGAGCCATTGATTGACGTGCCAACCGCCGCCAGCGGCCTTTTCCGCGACGCGCGCGGCGCCCCGATCAAGGAGATCAAGCGCGGCTTCGACGGCCTCGCGCACGCTTCCTTGGGTCGCGGGCCCAATCTCATCGCGTCGGTCGAACGCGGCATCGATCACTTTCGCCAGCCCATTCGATCCGGTCGCGGGCGCTTTTTGGGCGACGTCGGCGGCCATGCAGTCCTTACCCTCTGTTGCGGCGGTTTGTCGGAGTGCAGCCGGGCGATGTCAAGTTCGCGGCGATTGCGCCGAGAAACACCGTCAAATCGTCGGTAACGTGATCAACGTACGGCTCGTCGCGCCCAGCGAGCTCCCAATCCTCGCGAAAAACTTCGCGCGTGCCACCGGGCACCACCAGCACCGTCGTCATGCCGCGCGCATGCGGCACCACCAGGTTGCGCGACAGGTCTTCGAAAATCGCCGCCTTGGCGGGATCGACGCGGTGACGATGGAGAAAACGGTCATAGACCACGGCGCGCGGCTTCGGCTCAAGCTCGGCCGCGGCAATATCGAACACGTCCTCGAAGTGCTCGAAGATTTCGAGTCGCCGCATCACCACTTCGGCATGACGCCGCGTGCCATTTGTCAGAATGAGCTTGCGCCCGGGGAGCCGGGAAATGGCGGCGCCAAGCTCCGGATTAGGAGTCAGCAGCGAGTGATCGATCTCGTGCACCATCTCCAGAAATTCGTCGGGCACAAGCCCGTGTTCTTCCATCAGTCCGCGCAAGCTCGTGCCGTAGCGGCGATAATAATCTTTCTGCACGCGAAATGCTTCGTCGCGCGTGACTTTCAGGAAATTGGCGATGTAATCGCGGATCCGTTCATCCACCTGATGCCAAAGATTCAGGTGATGCGGATAGAGGGTGTTATCGAGGTCGAACACCCAGGTTTCGACATCGGCGAAGCCGCGAGTGCGGGTAGCGGTGTTACGCTCATTCATCGGGCTGCTCGTGGGCGATGCGTCCGGGCGACGGGATGTGATCTATCCGCGCGCGCCAATCTTGACAATGATCGCTTGGCGATAGCCGGCCCACGCCAATAGCTGGATTCAAGAAGCGCCGAATCGGCGGCAGCCCCTAAAGCCTGGCCACGGCGCTTTAGCCTGCCTCGCGCCAAGCTGCTGCGGGCACCAAACCTTGGAGAGCTCCGTCGTGCAGGCGTACCGGGTCGCGTTCGCCTTCCATCGCAAGCCGCAGCACCGAGCGGGCAAGCTCGTCAGGCCTCACCGTCGTGTTGCCGACGGCCTTGAGCGTCAACCATGCCTCGTCGAACGCCGTCTCAAGTATGACGAGCGTTTGCGGGTCGAATGAAGAGCTCTGGAACCCTCGCATGGTCCGGCCTCATCGCGATGTTAAGACCCCCCTGTTTACGGAACGGTGAAGCATCGACCGCCAACTTGTCCGAGTTGTGACGGTACGCCAGCGTCACCGGCGGCCGTGCGGGGCGGAAGAGGCTCTATTTCCACAATTGGAAGGCGACCAGCGCGGCAAGCATGGTGACGCCGCCAACCGCCTGCAGCGGCGTCATAACCTCGGAAAGCACGAGCGCGCTCAGCAGTGTTGCCGTCAGCGGCTCGAGATTCATGATCAGCGCCGTGCGAAACGCTCCTATGCGAAGCGTCGAAACAAATACGAAAAGAATGCCGGCCGTGGTCGCCACACTCATGAAGATCAAGGCGGCCCAGCCGATATTGGTTTGAGGCGGGGTCCAGGTCCGAGTGGCCAATGAGATGCCGACGAACACGACAACTTGCGCGGCGACCGAATACCAGGTGGTCAAGCGTGCGTCAGCGCCCACAAGGAAAGCGCGGGTCGCAATAAGCACGCCGGTCCGGCAACAGGCCGCGCCGATCGCGTAGACAATACCGATGAGTGCCAATCCGGCCGGGTGGGCACCGATCATGATTCCCAAGCCGAGAAACGCGACAAGTGCGCACGCCACGCCTTGCCAGCGCAGGCGTTCCAAACCCGTCGCCGAAGCCACGAGCCCGGTCAGCAACGGATAGACGAAATAAGTCAGCACCGCCGTCGGCACGTCGTTAAATTCGATCGCCTTGAACAGGCAGAAAATAAGCGCGGCGAAAAGGATGCCGATGGCAATCGAAATCCAACGCACGCGCGCGCTAGCGGCCGGCCTCGGTCCGAACCGCAGCCACGCTGACATGAAGGCTAATCCGACGACGCTGCGAAAGGACAGCATCGTGAGCACGTCACAGCGCGACGCGATGATGATCTTGGCGAGCACGTCGGAGACGCCGAGCGCAACTGCCGCGGCCAGGCCCGGCCCGGAGGAAAAGAAGGAACGGAAAGCCACGCGGCGGGAACTCTCGGATCGCAGATGGACGCCCGAGATACGCGGCGGCGGCGGCAAGCGCAACTGGAAAGCTAGTAGGCCTGCTTCCTCTCGCTTGGTGCAAGCGGAGCCGACGGCGCGCGGACGCCGAACGGCCATTTGAGCATCTGCGCCGCGCGGATGAAGGGAGCGATCAGTTCTCCCCTGATGGTGTGTGCATGCTCGCGATCCGGCTCGACACCAAACTCAAGGCGTTCATTCTCGGCCGCGGGAATGTACAGCGTGCCGAACATCCAATCCCACACCGCGAGGCAGCTGCCGAGATTCTTGTTGAAGTGGGCGGGATTGCGCGAGTGATGAATTTGATGATGCGCCGGGCTCATGAACAGGCGTCCAAGCCAGCCTGTAAACGAAATCCAGATCTGCGAATGTTGCAGATGCACATAGAGGTAGATGAAAAAGACCAGGACCACGTTGCTGTCGGACAGAACGTATTGCGGCATCGGTTGACCGAGAAGGTAATCGCCGAGGCCGTTCGCGGTGCCGATCGTAACCGCCAGAATATTCAGGAAGACGCACATATAGATCGGGTGCACGCGAAAATTCGTCAGCGGCGTCAGCACCGTCGCCGAATGATGCACTTTGTGGAATTCCCAGAGAAACGGAATGCGATGCGACAAATAATGATTGATCCAATAGCCGAGCTCATAGGCCAGAAAGATCATCACGGTGATGATCGCCCGCGACACGTATCCGGGGAACGGCGCCGGCGGCAATGCACCGAACAATGAAGTCAGGCCGTCGGTCACGCCGCGGCTAAGCGCGCCATAGGACAAGATCGCCCAGCCGAACACGATGCCGAATACGAAAAGATTGAAGTAGAAATATCCGACATCGGCGACGTTCGACCGGCTGGTCAAAAGCTGCTTGGGAAACATGGCTCGAAGCAGCGGCTTAAGACGGATGCGGCGGCCCTTGCGATAGCGCCGTCCCGCCAGGACTAAAAACCCGATGGCAAACGCGCAGAGCAAGGAAAAAATCGAGAAATGCGAACCGGGCGCCAGCAACGCCTTGTACAGCTGACTCAAAAAATACGAGATGCCCGGCCAAAAATCCAAGCTCGCCTCCACGGCCGCAGTGAATGAGGCTTTTCACTTAGCCGGGATTGGTAAAGGCCGCGTTGTGCCGCCGCGCTCCGCGCGGTTAATGGCGGGTAAAAAATCCGAGTCGCATCACGCGGCAACTATGCGGTTCTAATTGTGGATGAGCGTGCCGGCGCCGAGCTCGGTGAACAACTCGAGCAGAACGGCATGCGGCACCTTACCGTCCAAGATAACCACACCCTCGACGCCCCGCTCAAGCGCTTCAATGCAGGTTTCGACTTTGGGGATCATCCCGCCGGAAATCGTGCCGTCGGCGATGAGGCGCCGGGCGTCGTCGGCTGACAGTTGTTTGATGAGGTTCTTCGATTTGTCGAGCACACCCGGAACATCGGTCAGAAGGAGCAGCCGCTTCGCCTTGAGCGCGCCGGCAATGGCGCCGGCGAAAGTGTCGGCGTTGACGTTGAACGTGCCGCCGTTCGCCGCCGCGGCGACCGGCGCCAAAACCGGAATAATTTCGCGGCCGAGAATCTGCGTCAACACGGTGACGTCGACTTTGTCCGGCTCGCCGACCAAGCCCAAATCCACGACCTTCTCGATATGGGAGTCGGGGTCGACGACTGTGCGCGTGAGCTTGCGCGCGATCAGCATATTGCCGTCCTTGCCGGACAATCCAATCGCCTTGCCGCCGGCGGCGTTGATGTAGCCGACCATTTGTTTATTGATCAGCCCGGACAGCACCATCTCGACAATTTCGAGCGTCTTCTCGTCGGTGATGCGCAAACCGGCTGCGTACTGCGACTCGACACCAACCCGTTTGAGCATGGCCTCGATCTGCGGTCCGCCGCCGTGCACGACAACCGGATTGATGGCGGTCTGCTCGAGCAGCACAACGTCGCGGGCGAATTCGCGCGCCAAATGCTCGTCGCCCATGGCGTGGCCGCCGTATTTGATGACGATATTCGCCTCATCGTAGCGCTGCATGTACGGCAACGCTTCGGAGAGAACGCGGGCAATTTCGTGCTCGGAAACGCTCATGGGCGGCCCCATCGGGATAATCTCGAATTGGCAACGCGCCGCCTTGTAGAGCATGATTTCGAAAAGTGGAAACTGGTTATCGCGCTCTATCGGGCAAACGGCGAGCGCGAAAGAATCGCCGTGGCCTTTATCTTGAAGCCGCGGAGCCGCGCTCGCGGAGCAGGCGGGCTATGGCGGCGCGGAGTTCCGGCATGCCTTGGCCGGTGCGCGCTGACGTGGCGATGACACGGGGAAAAGCCGCCGGACGTTTTTGCACGGCGAGTTCGATCTTATCGCGGCATTCGATCATGTCCGCTTCGCGCAGCTCGTCGCATTTGGTGAGCACGACCTGGTGGCTAACGGCGGCTTTGTCGAGCGCCGTCAGGACGGCTTCATCGATGCGCTTAAGGCCGTGGCGCGCGTCGATCAGCAAATAGACCCGCGCCAGCGCTTGGCTTTTGCGCAGATACGCCTCGACCACTTTACCCCAAGCTGCGGCCTTGGCCTTGCCAGCGGCGGCATAGCCGTAGCCCGGTAAATCGACCAGAACGAGGGGGCTCGATCCGGCAAAGAAGATCAACTGTTGGGTGCGGCCCGGCGTGCTCGATGCGCGCGCCAGCGCCTTCCTGCCGGTAAGCGCATTGATAAGGCTCGACTTGCCGACATTGGAGCGGCCGGCAAACGCGACTTCCAACTCGCCCGCGCGCGGCAAAGATTCAACGCTGCCGGCGGCTGAGATAAAGCTCCACTCGCCTGCAAAGAGCCGCCGCCCGGCCTCGATTTCGGCATTGGAAAAGTCGGCCGCCGTGCTGACCGTGGTCGTCGCTGTTTTCATGGCCGACGAATGTCACACCCCGCGGAAATGAAAAAGGGGACATGCGTCCCCCATTTCGCGGGCGGAGCTTCCGGCGAGCGCCCGGGTCAGGCGGCGGCCGGATCGGGTGGGTCCGTTCCGGCAGCGACCGGCGCATAAGCCTGGTTTTTCGCGCTGCCCTGATAGCGGGCTGCGGCGGCCACTGCTGAAATGCCGATTTTTCGGTAGCGTAGGTGCAACGCCACGGGTTCCGCCGGCGATTTTCCCGTTTTTGGTAAGTCTTTTGCCGTCTCGATTTTCGCGTCTTCCATTTTGACTAATCCCCGTTCCCGTGTTTGCGGCACGTGGCCCGCCTCCTAAGCCGGCACTGCGGCTGAATTGGGCGGGGAATCGCTCAGCTACGTGACGTTTGCTTGCGATTCCCTTGCACTCGCAAAGAGGACATCAGGCGCGGTAAACCGTTGGTTAATGGGCAAAAAGGGGAATGGTAAGAACCTTGCGCTAGAGGGAAATCCACAATTGGCGGAGGCTAGTGCGACATTCCTGCAACACTCGCGGGCGACATCGGCGTCGACCCATGCGAGTGCTGGCGTCCATGCACCGATTTCGCTATTTGGAATGCGGGGTAAGGCTTTCGCTGATTCAAGGCTGGGACAGGCGAAAAAGTAGGTCACCGATGACGATGCGTGCGCTGGCATTTGTGGTAGCTGCGATAGCGTTGGGCGGCTGCGTTCAGGACAATGGCACCCTCGATCCGGTGAACGACGCCAATTGGAAGCAGCGCGACAAGGACTTGATGTCCAACCTGCCGTACAATCAATCGGCAGTGGGGGAAGCTTACCGCCGGCATTTTGTTGAATATCAGCGCAAAGAAGCGCCCGGCACCATCCTCATCGATAGCGACAACAAATTTCTCTATTACGTCCTGCCGCAGGGCAAAGCAGTCCGCTACGGCATAGCGGTCGGCGAAGAGGCGCAGGCTTGGAGCGGCTTGGCCAAGGTCGGCCGCATGGAAGAATGGCCGGCGTGGCACCCGACACCCAGCGAACAGCAACGGCTTGGACCGCTCCCGGAATATGTGACTGGCGGCCCGCATAACCCGATGGGCGCGCGCGGCATGTACCTCTATTCCTCAAATAGAGACACGCTCTACCGAATTCACGGCACCAATCAGCCGGAATATATTGGATCTGCCGTGTCGTCAGGCTGCATCCGCATGACGAACGAGGACGTGATCGATCTCTACAACCGGGTGAAGGTTGGAACGCCGGTCATTGTTCTCGGACCGCATCAATCGCCGTTCGGCGTCGCGCGCATGGCAGGATCGACGCCGTCCAACTACTGACGGCTTATCCGGCTCTAAGCTCCGAGTACGACCTGCACGACTTCGGGCGGCATGCCGAGCCGCGCCGGAATAAAGCTCGTGCCAAGCCCTCCCGACACGATCAAGTGCCGTCCATCTTCGACCACGTGTCCGTACGCATAGCGCGCGCCGTATTTCGACGGCACGAAGGCCGGCCAAATCAGCGGTAGCCGGATTTGGCCGCCGTGCGTGTGGCCGGCAAGCGTCAAGGCGATGCGCTCCGGCAAGTGGGCGAAGATGTCGGGCTCGTGCGCCAGAAGCACGATCGGGTCGCCGGTGCGGATTTGCGAAAGTGTGCGCGGCAAATCGTCGACGCCGCGAAAGCGGCCGTGCCCAAGACGATAGGCGCGCTGATCGCCGAGCCCGGCGAGCCAAAACCGTGCTCCTTCCGGTCCGAGCAACACCGCATCGTTTTCAAGCACCGAAATGCCGACCGCAGTGAGCGAAGTGCGGATGCCGGCGGGATCGTGCCACCAATCATGATTGCCAAGCACAGCCCAGGTCCCAAGCGGGGCTGACAGCCGCGCCAATTCCGCCGCCCATATTCTGTTGGGCATACGTACGTCCACGAAACGATAGGTCGCGATGTAATCCCCGAGCAGAACGACAAGGTCGGATTTCAGCTCGTTGGCGGTATCGACCATGCGGCGAACGTGCGAGACGGTCATGTTCGGGCCGCCGGCATGTATGTCGGCAATGACCGTGATGGACAGACGGTGGCCGCTCGGCCAAGCCGGCGGTTGCGGCGCGTAACGGGTGACGGCCAGGCTTCGCGCTTCAACGCCGCCCGCATAGGCGGCGGTCCCAACCAAAGACGATCCCGCTACGCCACCGCTGGCGGCGAGCAGGCGGCGCCGCGTGAGACGCGTTTTGGGCGACGAATTGGGTCGCTGCGCTGCGCCCACTAGTATATCCGGCTTCATGGCCGGGCTCGTAGCTTGGGAGAAGTGAACATAAGGTTCACTGCAACGTCCGATTCCGGCGGCATTTTGATCTGCGGAGCGAGCAGCGCAACGCTGTTACGGTTCAGCCAGCTTTTCGCTCGTCACCCAATCGAGCGTTTTGTCGAGCGCCCGACGAAGCTTCTCGAACAGTTCCTCGATTTGCGGCGCTTTGATCACAAGCGGTGGGGACAGGGTAAGCGTGTCGCCGCCCACGGCACGCACCAACAACCCTTCTTCTTCGGCGAAGCGCACCGCACGCGCACCGACGCCGTGCCGCGGATTGAACGAGCGCTTAGTCGACTTGTCGGCGACAAGCTCGACGCCGCCGATCAACCCTAGTCCGCGCGCTTCGCCGACCAGAGGATGCTGACCCAACAGCCGAAGCCGGCCCTGGAACAGCGGCGCGCGCTTGGCGGTATTCTCAACGATGCGGTCGCGACCATAAATCTCAATCGCCTTGAGTGCGACCGCCGCGGCGACCGGATGGCCACCATAAGTGAACCCGTGGCCGAACGCCCCGATCTTGTTGCTCTCGGCAAGCAGCGCTTCATACATCAGCTCGGGCATCATCACCGCCGCTATCGGCAAATAGGCCGATGACAGCGCCTTGGCGACCGAGAGCGCTTGCGGTTTGAAATCGAGCTTTTCGCAGCCGAACCAGGTCCCCAATCGTCCAAAGCCGCAAATCACCTCGTCGCTGATAACAAATAAGTCGTGCTTGGCGCATACCGCCATGATCTTCGGGAAGTAAGTCCGCGGCGGCACAATGACTCCGCCTGCGCCCATGACCGGCTCGGCAATGAAAGCGGCGACGGTGTCAGGTCCTTCCTGCTCAATCAGGGCGTCGAGCTCGGCGGCGAGCCGCGAGGCGAAAGCTTCCTCGGTCTCGCCATCTTCGGCGAAGCGATAATGATGCGGACAACCAGTATGCAAAAAGCCGGTAAGCGGAAGGTCGAAATCGCGATGGTTGCCCTCAAGCCCGGTGAGCGAAGTCGCGGCAACGGTAACG
>Ga0209380_10000082_pt1 | contig 53937 bp, 50 predicted proteins | sample HubBroMetageWFT6_FD_188347 | JGI IMG/M metagenome (GOLD analysis project Ga0209380, IMG submission 188347) | Warmed and freeze-thawed soil microbial communities from the Hubbard Brook experimental Forest, New Hampshire - Hubbard Brook CCASE Soil... | ecosystem: Environmental > Terrestrial >...
CCCGCTTGTCGGTTGGCTCGTGGGCGGGCTTAACCATCACATCGTCCACCACCTGTGCCCTTTCGTGTGCCATACCCACTATGCTCCGCTGACCAGGATCGTGAAGGAGACTGCCGAAGAGTTTGGGGTTTCCTATCGGCAGAACCCCACCATGACGGGGGCAATCCGGCATCATCTGATACTCTTGAAGCAACTGGGGAACGAAAACTGATTCTGAGCGTTTTATCTTTTACCTAATGGCCCAGCTACCATTTCCTACGAGTGACATGAAATCTCCTGCGGTTCGAGGCGAATATCAGGATCGCTGGGTATGAGCTCATCAGCGCCTGTCCCCGTCGTTTCCCGATTTCGCTGCTTTGCGGATTCTCGCGCAATGGCGCGCAATCCCGTGCAGGTTTTGTCCAGGTACAGCGAAATCTTCGGCGACACATTCCGGATCCATATCGGTGGTCTCAAGGAGGCGATGGTTACCATCGATCCCGCTGTCATTCAGCACGTGTTGAAGACCAATGCGGAGAACTACAAGAAATCCGAAATTCAAGTAAAGCGAATGGGCCACTTCCTGGGGAAAGGTTTGCTCACGACCCACGGAGAAGCCTGGCGCACGCAGCGGCGTCTCATCCAGACGGGCTTCGATCGAAAGCAACTCGACGCGCTGTCCTCCATCATGCAAGACTCCCTTGCCGAGTCGCTGCGGGATTTCGACAGACAGGTCCGTAGTGGTCCCGTCGATATCTACCCCCAATTGATGAAAATTACCTTCGCCATGGTCGCCCGATCGCTATTTGGCGCACGATTGAAGGATGAAGACATCGATCTGGTCAGCCATACCATCTGCACCGTCCAGGAATTCATCGTTCGGCAAACCCTTCAGCCCTATCTGAATCCCTGGTTCGCCGTCTCGGGCGAACTGCGCAAACACGAAGACATGCGAACCCGCGCGGACGCCGTTCTGCTCGAATACATCAGGAAGCGCCGCCACGAACCGCCCGGCCACGATCTGCTGCAGACCTTGCTGGATGCACGTTACAGCGATGGCCAAGGCATGAAGGATGAGCTCATCCTGAGCGAGAGCATGCAACTCCTGGTTGCCGGCCATGAAACATCGTCGAATGCGCTATCGTGGCTTCTTTATCTTTTGAGCTCGCGTCCGGATTGTCTCGAAAGGGTGCGGCGGGAGTTCGATTCCGTGCTCGGCGAGGCGCCCCTGAGCTACCACGACGTGCCCAAATTCGAATTTGTGACTCAGGTCATTCAGGAGGCGCTCCGCCTCTACCCCCCGTTTTGGATGGTCGATCGCATGGCTGTCGCAGACGACCGCGTAGGCGACGTCGCTATTCCCCGTGGATCGATGGTCATTGTGTATGTGTACGGTGCGCACCATGCTCCGCGCTACTGGGAAAATCCGGAGAGTTTTGATACGGAGCGTTTCACTAAAGCAAACGAGAAGCTGCGCACACCCTTCACCTACCTTCCCTTCGGGGGAGGACCGCGAGGCTGTATCGGCGGAAATTACGCGATGCTGCAGATCCTCATGATTCTGAGCGATCTGCTCAGAAAATACGACTTTCAGTTGGCTCCGGGCCAAATGATCGAAGCTCGACCCATGGTCATCCTGCGGCCGAAACACGGAATCCGCATGATGTTCACCAATACCATCGCGCCTGCCTCGTGCATGGCATAGGCCGCGATCCGGTCGGAAACAAACTTGAGTTGTAAGGCGTGAAACATTGAGACAGCATTTGTTGGAACGTCGGTTCCCGTGGGCAAATTGTGATCATGCGCTCATTGAAGGAGCGCATTCGTATCGATAAATGGGATGAGCAGGTCTCAGATCGGAGAGAATGTTTCCCACGAAAAGACCAGCGCAGCACCTTACCGCAGAACTCCCACGCAGACAATCCAGGGTTGAGACGACGATTGGTATTGACCCTGGAGATGTCTTTTTTGACGCGCTGTGGATCACGATTCGCCGAAGCGGTCTACAGTCGTGCGGGCAGCAGGGCCTTGTTCTAGGGGCAAGATTCCTGTGACGCCTGCCACAGGCGCCGCGAGAGCCGCGTGCGAGATTTTTCAAAAACGCCCGCAGCGGGCAACTCTTCCGGCATAAACTAGTTCAGGTTCTGGCCTATTTCACATCACCCGGGGAGCATGGCATTCGCGCACAGCCGTGGCAGTGGGAAATCGTCGACTGAGTGATCGCTTGACACATGGATTGATTGGGATGGGAGTGATATTTGCTGCACTGGGTCTTGGCCAAGCCGTGGATCGCTTCACGATCCTCGATTTCGATGGTGCAACCGATCGTCTTCCAATCGAGATGTTGTTCGGGGTGGGCATTCGCCTGGATGACTACGAAACTGGCCGAAGGATTTACCAACACCGAATGGAGACCTCCGCGCGAATCACGTTGATTCGGGATCGCAACAACAAGATTCGTCGCGCGGTGAAAGCAATCACGCCCGTGCCATATCCGAAGAATCAGCAAGCCATTCGGGTCATTCGTAAAGAAGCGGATCGGATTGAGGGGGCGTTGACCGAGATCAACGCCTCGGCAGCGGCGCGCCGGTCGTTCACAAGGCGGCCAAAGGCTTGACTGTTCGAAACCACCCTTGCCGTCGAGCTAAAGTCGCGCAAGATCATTCCGCCGATGTCATTGTGCGTTGGCCTTAGACGCATGGTACGGACGTAACGATATGATCGCAGCTTGGGTTGGCGCGCTGTCCTTTTCTATATGGGTCTACCTGCTCGCCGGCAGAGGTCGATTTTGGCAAGTATCGCGCGCCGTGACCGACCTGAAACTGCCACTTACGTCCCCACCTCGCGTGGCGGTCGTAGTGCCCGCACGCAACGAGGCGGATGTCGTTGGACGGGCAGTCCGATCATTGCTCGAGCAGGATTATGCCGGGCGACTGCAGATCTTTGTGGTCGATGACCACAGTTCGGATGAGACGGCGAGTGTGGCGCGCCATGCCGCAGCAGACGAAGGCCAACGGCTCACGGTCATTTCAGCGATGCCCCTGCCAACGGGCTGGACGGGAAAGATGTGGGCGCTCTCGCAAGGAGTGCAGCACACGGCCGAGTTCGCTCCTGATTACTTCTTGTTCACGGATGCAGACATCATCCACGCCCCAGACAGCGTCACCTGTCTGGTTGCGCGCGCACAGGCGGGCAACCTTGACCTGGTGTCGATGATGGCCTTGCTACATTGCTCGTCACTGGCTGAGCATGCCCTTATCCCGGCATTCGTTTTCTTCTTTTTCATGCTCTATCCACCGGAGTGGGTCAGGAACCCCAAGCGCAAGACGGCAGGAGCTGCCGGCGGCGACATCTTAGTTCGCGCCGAGGCTCTGGCGAGGATAGGGGGGATCACCTCCATCCGAAACGAATTGATCGACGATTGCGCTCTGGCGCGGGAAATCAAGCGAAATGGCAGTGTATGGCTAGGATTGACGCCGAACACATGCAGTATTCGCGGTTACGCGAGCTTCAGCAGCGTTGGCCGCATGATCTCGCGCACCGCGTTCTACCAGTTGCGACACTCGGGTTGGTTGCTGATCGCAACCGTTCTCGGACTCGCGATCACATACCTGGTGCCGCCTGTTATGGTTTTCTTCGGCGGATGGGCGGCGGTTTGGGGAGCCGCGGCCTGGCTGCTGATGAGCATTGCATTCTGGCCGACGCTACGGTTCTATTCGCGCTCGCTGACGTCGGCGCCCCTGCTTCCTCTCATCGCACTGTTCTACACGGGCGCAACCATCCATTCCGCGATTCAATACTGGCTCGGTCAGGGTGGTGAATGGAAAGGCCGCGTGCAGGATGTAAAGAGCCACCTTGCTGGTTAGTGGGCTATCCGTCGACGTGGAATCCCGCTCGAGTTTTCTACAATCATGGGGCCTGTTTCGTGAGGTGCAAGCCGGATCAAGGTGCGGAGCATTCGTACGCAGCCTGCTGGAAGCCCGATCTGACATGTCAGGATGGATCGAGCGACAGCGACGACCTTTCCCGCCGCGGAGTCTCGCTTGCTGGGGTTTACCATGAATGGAAGTTTACCGCGGAGTCTGAACCGGACGGCGCAGTTGTTGAAATCAGACGATAGCGTAAATTGACGACGGTCAGCTTGTGGCCAAGGACGTAAAGGGTCATTGTGAGTTTTCGACAACTCGGCGTGATACGGGTTATATTGCAGGGGTGAAGAGAAAGCCGCGACTTGGCAAGAAGAAGGCGCTCGCCCGTTCGTGGGTGAACAGGAAATTCCGGCCTGGCTATCGAGGCTACCCCATCGCCACGGTGGCCTTCTATGGACCCGATGACAAACTGGCTACCAAGGTCGTGGTGAGTTTGTTCCTCACGGAAAGCAACGAGCCAGATTTTCTCGGGCGCTGGTACTCCGAGAGCGATATAGACGTACGCCAAGATCTCGACATTGGCGAACAGATTCTAGGCTTCCTCAAGCCGCACGCACCTCGCTCCACTGTCCTCACTCAGGGGATTATCGGATGCCCGCATGAAGAAGGTGTGGACTACCCAGAGGGCACGTCTTGCCCGCAGTGTCCGTATTGGGCCGGACGCGACCGCTTTACCCATGAGCGTATTCAGTGAGCGGGCGAGCCAGAGTCGACATGGTCCGAGACTTTATTTTTCGCGGACAAGAGGTTAATGAGTAAAGACGATTTTTGTGCGCCGGGATAGTGCAGTGAAGCTATTTTAGTTGATGGTCCAGCAGGCGAGGGCAACTCCATTACACAGCGCCATGTCCGAGAGACGTTGCCAAATGTTGTAACCAGGCCATCATACTTGTAGCCGCTCGGTTACGAGTTTAATCGCGATATTACGCCAACCATCGCCCCCAATTAGAAGCCATTACAGCGAAACCTAACAAATCGGCGCGGGGATTCCCACCAGCCAGAGGATTGCGGGCGGCCCGACACAACTTTACAAGGGTTCACAAATCTCTGCACAACTTCCGTCATATTGGTAGGTTAGCTTACTGAGACAATTGTTCTTTGCGGTATTTCGGTTCTTACCATGGAGGAGTTTAGTGCAATGAAGAGCAAGCTCGTCCTTTCTCTCGTCGCGTTATGCGTTGGCATCGTCTCGGGGAGTGACTTTGCATTTGGACAAAAGCTTTACCCCGTACAGGGCCCACTAACGGCGCAGACGCCCCAGCCGGTATTTTCCGGCCAGATCAGGCGGCCCGTGTTTTCGGCGGGACCCGTGTTCTTGCTACTGAAATCCTGGACCGTTGCCAATGGAGAAGTGCTCCAGGGGAGGCCAAAGACAGTGAAGGCGTCTTCCGTGAATATGCCCGAGGTCGGCGCCAGCTATCCTCCGCAGCCCAACCTTGCCTTCGCTTGGGATGCCGTGTATGGGCAGGGATTTTTCGTGGCGAAGATTCTGGGCAAAAAGTTTGGGCAGGGTGTTTTTATTGGAAATCAGGGAACACTTCTCCAAGTAGAGACGCTGGATGGGCGAAACGGCGTGGCGGTAGACAATAAGGGCAACATTTACAAGATGGTCTGGCAGTGACTAGTAGAATGATGCCTAAACAACATAGCAATAACCCTGTCAGGCCACGACAGACTCGGTCGGCAGAGTCTCCAATTTGTATTTCCATTTGAAGACAACCGGCTCTTCCTTCACTTCTTGCAAATACAGTTCAATGCGGGCGCGTAACTCCGCCTTTGAGTTTACTCGGATGCCACGCAGCAGGGTTTTGGCCAGCTTCCCAAAGAATGACTCCAGCAGGTTGAGCCACGATCCCTGCTTGGGGGTGAAGATAAAGTCGAATCGATTCGGGACGCTGTCCAAATACATTCGGGTCTCCTTCGAGATGTGGGCCGAGTGATTGTCCAACACCATGCGAATGCGAGCTCCGGCAGGATAGTGCTGATCGGCCAGGCGCAGAAACTCCACAAATTCCGCACCTGCGATGGCGATCTCGAACCAAGCCCAACACCTCCCCACTCCGCAGGTCGATACCCGCCAGCAGGGACACCGTGCCGTGGCGCCTGTATTCATGATCCCGTCCCACCGTGGCATGACAACCCGGCACCGGGGGCAAATCCGGGGCCGTGTTGCCGATCGCCTGAATCCCGGGTTTCTCGTCATAACTGAGTACCCCCACCACCTCAACCGGCAGGCCGGTGGTTCGCCATACTCCTACCTCCCGGTAGAGGTGTAAGACTTCAATCATCTTGGCTTCAAACTCCGGATCACGTCGTTCCAGATAGTACTCCAGCTTGTGCGGCCGTACCGGGTGAGCGGCCAGAATCTTGGACACCGTTCCTCGTCCCAGCTTGCTTAAACTCGGTTGGCCCAACTCTCCACAATGCTTGCGGATAAGCTTGGGCAACATCCGGGTCGTCCACTGCTCCTGGGCATAGCCCAACTCTTTGGGCTTCTGGCAGGCCAAGTTGACCACCCAGGTCTTATCCTCGTCGCTGATCCGCGCCCGCCGGTCCCCGACCGGGTAGGTCTCCGAGGGCGGCTGCCCGCACCCCCAATTGCAGTGCCTTGGCAATACAGCGCTCGACCTTAGGACCGTCTTGGTAGTCCTTCTCGGTCAATTCGTAGCTGCTATGGAATTTCACTATCCATTGAGGGAGATGCAGGCAATCGCACAACCACTGTCCGTGCCGCATGACTTTTCTCTTCCGCCGCGTTACCCTTGCTGTTCAATTTCCCCCAGCGAGTCACGCGTGAGCACTCCTTCCGTCACCCGCAATAAGCGTTCGGTTCTGTGGCGCAGCATATTCCGGATCGAGCAGGTGCTCGTGACCATCGGGTTCGCGGTCTATGCCCTCTTGGTCTCGATCAACCAGCGGGCTTCACTGTTCATCATCATGATTGCTACCCTCACGGTGGGCAACCTTGTCATTCCCCTCGCCTTCGCCAGCCGGCGTCTGTATGTGACGCGCCCGTTCCCGTGGAACTGGGTCGCATTTTTCCCGGTCCAAATCGTATTCGGGGTGATTTGCGCCGTGGCCTCGATTCTGTTCCTGCAGTTGACCAAAATTGACCCGGAGCCGTTCTCATTTCTCTTCACCAAAAACGGTTATTTCGCCATCGTCGTCGTGCTGATCGCCACCGGCGTCGGGTTCGGTGTGGAAGAAGTCCAGCGAAAGCTGAAAGAACGCAACCAACTGCTGGAGCAGACCGTCGAGAAAGGGACCATCGCGCTGCAGCAGCAGGAAGAGGAACTCAAGCGGGCGCGCGAGATTCAGCAATTGCTGCTGCCCAGCACATTGCCGCAGCCCGCCGGAGTTCAGATCGCCGGCGCGTGGCAGCCTGCGCGCGAAGTCGGTGGCGACTACTTCGACGTGATTCAACTCGACAAAGATCGCGTCGGCATTTGCATAGGCGATGTTGCTGGAAAAGGGATCACGGCTGCGTTGCTCATGGCGAATCTCCAGGCCTCGTTTCGCGCCTTCGCCACCACCGAGGCATCGCCTGAAATGGTCTGTACCAAGCTGAACAGGTTTCTTTGTGCAAACATCGCTTCGGGAAAGTTTGTAACCTTCTTCTACGCGGTGCTCGACGCCAATTCGCGCACGCTTACCTACGAGAATGCCGGACACTCACCCGGGCATCTGCTGCGCAGCGACGGCACGACAGAAACTTTGCAGGGAGGAGGAGCAGTGCTTGGCGCGCTGCCGGATTGGACCTACCAGAGCTACACCGCGCAACTTCAACCGGGCGACATGCTGCTGCTCTCGACGGACGGCATCACGGAAGCCGAAAACGCCCAGCTCGAAGAGTTCGGCGACGAACGCCTCCTGCAAGCCGCTCGCGCCCGCGACGGCAGTGCGCTCGAGATTCAACGCGTCATCATGCAGCAGGTTAGTGCCTTTTGCGGGGGAAACTTTCGCGATGACGCAACCTTGCTTGTTTTACGAATCATTTGAGCGGCGCCGCGCAACCACGCGCGCTTCGTCTTTGGGTAAATAGTTGATGTCAAAATGGTTGAGGTGAAAACGTGACCCGAGTCCGACTGACCCACAGTCAACAAGATAAATGCCCATCCTTGGAGTCCTACCCTCATTTTCCATACAATCGAGCGGTCAAGGTCGGTCCAGACCTAGCGTTTAGGAGCGGACGATATGGCGAAAGAAAATGGTTTGGTTCAGGTGGCCAGTAAATATTCCGTGGAAGAAACGTTGCGGCGACTGGAGGCGGCGTTTGCTTCGAAGGGGTTGCAGGTATTTGCCGTGGTGGATCATAGCGGCGAGGCGGACAAGGTTGGGTTGGAGATGAGGCCGACCAAGGTGGTGATTTTTGGGAGTCCAAAGGCGGGAACTCCTCTGATGGTGGCATCTCCGAGCCTTGCGATAGATCTGCCACTGAAGGCGCTGGTGGCAGAGGACGCTGGGGGCAAGGCCTCAGTAACCTACAACAGCCCCGAATATCTGAAAGAGCGGCATGGCGTACCCGAGGAGCTGATGAAGAATCTTGCAGGCGCGGGAGTTGTGATCGCCAAAGCTGTGGAATAATGCTGGGCGGCACGGACGGGACAATGGTGGAGAATCCGAATCGGGCACGCGACCACTTGGCGAATGAGCGAACGTTTCTGGCGTGGGTGCGGACGGGAGCTGCGATCGTTGTGTTTGGGTTCGCGATCGGGCGGTTCGCGATCGCAATGCGGCAGCTGACCGCGCTGCAGGGGCACCCTGTGCGCACCGCGGGGATTTCGGTGATCATGGGGTCTTTTACGATTATTGCGGGCGTGGCCTTAGTTGTAGCTGGATTGGTGCGTTATCGCAAGACGCGGACTCAATTGGATGCGGGCACGTTTGAGCCAGCCGGGTTTGTGATGGATCTGATCACGATTTTGACGGTCTTGTTTGGGTGCGTGCTGGCCGGATATTTGATCTATACCGAGAAGATTCTGGGGTGAGAAATATTCCTGCATAGAGAGCAACCGCAGATTTCTCGCCTTGCTCGAAGTGACAAACTCGAAACGCTCGGGATCACAACTTAGGAATTTAGGGCGGCTCCGAAAAACTATGGCGAACGATCAGGAAAAAGAGGCGGCGGCGCGGGCCAGTTTGCAATTCGTGAAAGACGGGCAGGTAGTCGGGCTCGGTACGGGATCAACTGCAGCTTTCTTCATCAAACTGTTGGCCGAAGAGGTCAAGAAAGGGCTGGGTATTCGAGGAATTCCGACTTCGGTGCGGTCGGGGGAACTTGCGAAGAGCTTGGGAATTCCGCTAACCACGCTGGACGAATGCCAGGAAATCGACGTCACGGTAGACGGCGCGGATGAGGTTGACCCGCAGTTGCGGCTGATCAAGGGTGGCGGCGGCGCGATGCTGCGAGAGAAGATTGTGGCGTCGGCGACAAAGCAGTTGGTGATTGTGGCGGACGCTTCGAAGCAGGTGCCGGTATTGGGAAGGTTTCCGCTTCCGCTGGAAGTGATCCGGTTTGCTCAGGCATTAATTGCGAAACGAGTTCGGGCGCTCGGAGCTGACGTGCAGCTCAGGACCGGATCGGACGGCAAGCCCTATGTGACCGACGAGCACAATCATATTCTGGATTGCCACTTCGGGCAGATTCCGGATGCAGATCGGTTGGGTTGCCAGTTGAGCGACATGCCGGGTGTCGTGGAGCACGGCTTGTTTATCGGAATGGCTAAGGTGGCGTTGTTTGCGAAGGGCAGCGAGATTATCGAGCTCAGACGATAAATAGCGACGAAAAATCAAATTGACGAATTTGAACAAGGCTTGAATGTCGACTGAGCCGCAGACGAGTGGAGGGGGCGGGCCATCGCGACGGCGCGTGCCTCGGTTTCCGCTGCAGGCGACCCTGGACGTGACCGTGCTCCGGTCGGGGATTCCAGATACGGTGCCGGGACGTGCGGTGAACGTGTGCGAGCGCGGCATTGCGGCGATGCTGGCGGAAGAGTTGCTTCCAGGCGAGGCGGTGGCGATCGACGTCCAACTGTCGCCGGTTGCGGCTCCGTTGCAAACTCGCGCAATCGTGCGGTATCAGGACAAGCTTCGCAGCGGGCTCGAGTTTGTGGGTCTGTCGGCTGACCAGCGAGCGGCGATACGGAATTGGGCCAAACAGGAAATGCCCGAGATCGTAGCTACGACAGAGCCTGCTGCCAGGCCCGAACCCGTCGCCAACCCGGGGCTTATTGCGAGTACGCCTGCAACACCAGGGACCAGGGAAGTCTCGAGCGGCGGCGTGTGGCGCAAACCACGGAGGAAGCCGATCGGTTTGGGATGGATTGTGGTTGTAATCCTTGTGCTGCTTGGCTGCGCCGTATTCTGGTGGCGCTGGAACCGAGGTTGGGAGGAGTTGGAGTCGGGGCTGAAGCCTCCGGAGAAAACGCTCGCGGAGCGGCCGCAGGCGCAGGTGGCCGCTGACGTAATGGAGAAGTTGGTGGTCCACCGCGTCCAGCCGGCATATCCGGCGGAGGCGCGCAAAGCGAGGCTGCAAGGCATCATCGCGCTCGACATTGTGGTGGGGCGCGATGGATCGGTGGTGAGCATGCACGCACTGAATGGTCCCGACGTACTGGCACGCGCGGCCATGGACGCGATGCGTTGGTGGAAATTTGAGCCGTATCGTGTGAATGGAGAACCGGCCCCCGTGGAGACAACAATGGCAGTGGAGTTTAAGCGGTAGCTGAGAGCCGGCTTCGGACTTGGATGCGTTACGAGTTTGCCTTTAGCCAGAAGGCTGACTGTGACAAGAGTTCACGCGCGAGGTTTTCGGAGGGCGTGTAGCACGGCAATGCCGCTGGTGCTGAAGCAGATGACAGCTCCCAGGGTGGCGATCAGCATCAGAGTGCTGCTGAGGTGCAGGACGTCGGCGAATACTGCGGCAACCGCAAACAATAGCCCCAAGACATTCAGCCAGAGCGGTGCGTGGACCGGGGCGTTAAGATCTCTGCGGAGACGCAACTGAAGCAAGAGAGCAGCAAGTCCGATGGCAGCCACGACGACAATCGCCAGTGGACTGAAGAATGCTGGACGGCTCGTATAAATCACAACCACGCCGAGCGCAAGCAGCAATAGGCCGGCGGCAACGATCCTCAAGCGCAGGGATTTAGGCGCGCCAGCCGGATTGGAAGCGGGATCAGGCAAAGGGTTCGTTCCAAGTTATACAGGGCCAAGGCGAAGTGTTCAAATGGATGGCCTGTCCGACTCACTCACATTGAGCTACTATTTCCAAGTTTCGGGCGTGGAAAGGATTCCGACGATGTTCTGCTGCTGGTATTGCACCTGCCTGTTCTGGTAACGTCGACAGCCGAGAGACTTGAAAATGTCTGCGCATCGCGCCGTGAATTCTTCACAGGTCGTCAACATCGAGGATCTGCGCCATCTGGCGCAACGCCGGGTTCCCAGGTCGGTATTCGACTACCTGGATGGCGGTGCCGAAGCCGAACTCACGTTGGCGGAGAACTGCCGGGCATTTCGCGATGTCCTGTTTCGTCCCCGCGGTGCGGTTGCGGTAGGAATTTGTGACCTGAAGACTCGCGTAGTCGGAAATGAACTTTCTTTCCCTGCCATACTTGCGCCAGTGGGATACAGCCGTTTGATGCATCCCGGGGGCGAAGTTGCAGCGGCCCGCGCAGCCGGAGAGGCAGGCACAGGATACATTCTCTCTACTATTTCGGGTCACAAACTGGAAGATGTAAAGGCGGCGTCGCAGGGGCCGGTTTTTTACCAGCTGTATCTGCTGGGTGGGCGAGAGGCGGCCGAGGGCTCTCTTGACCGGGCCCGCCGCGCAGGATTTGCCGCCTTGGTGATTACGGTCGACACGCCCGTCGCGGGGCTGCGGGAGCGGGATCCTCGCAATGGAATGAAAGAACTGCTGGGCACTTCGTGGTTCGCGAAGATGCCCTACCTGCCGAATCTTCTGGCTCATCCGGGCTGGCTGGCCTCGTTCTTGCTGGACGGTGGTGTGCCCAAGTTGGAGAACGTAGTGACTCCGGGCAAAGGCCCGATGGACCTCCTGGACGTTGGAGCTGCGCTGGCGAGCGCCACCGTGACCTGGGAAGACCTGAGATGGATCCGCGAAGTTTGGTCGGGGCCGATCGTTGTGAAAGGGCTTCTGACAGGCGACGACGCAAGACGTGCTGTGGATGAGGGCGCATCTGCTGTGGTGGTTTCGAACCACGGAGGGCGGCAACTGGATTCGGTTTTTCCGACCTTGCGGGCGCTGCCGGAAGTCGTTGCCGCGGTCCACGGGCAAGTCGAAGTCCTGATGGATGGAGGAGTCCGCCGCGGCAGTGACATTGTGAAAGCGCTTTGCCTGGGCGCGCGCGCGGTTCTTGTGGGGCGCGCCTACGCTTACGGACTTGCAGCAGGCGGGCACGCGGGAGTGGTGCGGGCGCTGCAAATCTTGCGCTCCGACGTCGAGCGCACGCTTCGATTGTTGGGTTGTCCCTCGATCGCGGCTCTCGATCGGTCCTACATCGAGGTGCCCCCAGCATGGTCCGCTCATTAAGCTTGCCAAGCCGCGGCCGTGCGGCCTGCTATTACTGCGGTCCGTGCGAGCGGGGATGCATTACGCGATCGAAGTCCCGCAGCGTAAACGCGACCCTGCCCGCGGCAACGAAGACAGGGCCGGATGACGTTACGGCCTTACAGCGTGGTGCACACAAGGGGGCTTTACTGCTTCGAATGGGAAAAGCTCTGGCACCCGGATATCGCCGACCCTGAGATCGCAATCGCCGATTACGCGCGCGTCGTCGGCCAATGCTTGGGAAACGCCCGTGCGTGCGGCCTGGACTGGCAAACAAAACACCGCCTATCCATGAGTCGGCGCGCTGTCAGAAATCGTTTCGGTCTTCGCATCCCAGAAAACCTTTTTGCCCGACCAATAAGACTGCGCCGCCATGATGCAAGCGACGGAATGCGCGAATCCGTTATGTACCGTAGCGTGGGGCGGTTGGCGGGAGCGCATGCATTCAAACCAGTTTGCCATGTGCTCGGTCGTCAGGTCATCGATCCCAAGAGGCGGAAGCTTCGTCTCGCCGGGCAGGAGCACATACTTGGATTCTCTTTTCTCATCGATGTCGGAGTCGTCTTCGTGCGTTCCTTTTTCTTCGATCACTTGATAACGCGGGCTGCCCTCGCCTCCCTGGTTGATCAGACTCGCGGTCTTTCCCATGTAGCGCGTAAAACTGGGCGCGTCATTGCCGAAGCTGGTTGAATAGCTGACTAGAAAACCCTTCGGATACTGCAATAGGGTCTGAAACGTATCGGCCGTCTCCCGTCCATCGTGCCAGGCGAAGACTCCTCCCTGCGACACGACCGACTGCGGAAAACTGTCATCCATAAACCAGTGCACCAGGTCGATGGCGTGACTCATCCATTGATCCGGAATCCCGCTGGAAAATTCCCTATACAGACGAAACTCAAAATACATCTGCGGATCGAATGGACGCGCAGGCTTCGTCATCAGCCATTTGCTCCAATCGGTATCCTGCTCGCGAATCTTGTTCACCTCCGGACGGCCGCGCCACCGCGGACCGTGGTAGTTCCACACAACCTCAACCTTGCTCACATCCCCGAGCGCACCGCTGCGCGCCACTTTCTGCGCCGCGACCGGATAGGGCTCACTGCGATGCTGAGTGCCGACCTGGACGATGGTCTTGGCTCGAAGCACAGCCTCGCGCGCCGCTTTTGCTTCCATCAGAACATTTCCCATCGGCTTCTCGACATACGCGTCTTTGCCTGCCTCGGCGGCCATTTTCAGGATTGGCGAATGCGAGTGCTCCGGCGTAGAGATCAGCACGGCATCGACATCCTTCATGGCAAGCAGTTCTTCCACGTGCTGCACGGCCCGCGGAGCCCTGCCGTAATAACCCGCATTCGTGGCTCCGGCTTTCTCGCGGTTTACCTTCCACAGGTCGCAGACCGCAACCATCTCCACGTGGTGGCTGTCCTTTAACTTGGACGCAATTGAGTCAAGATCGCCACCGCGGTTTCCAATGCCGACATGCCCGAGTGCGATGCGGTCGTTCGCGCCCACGATGTTTCCGTACGACAGCGCGGTACGCGGCAGGACTACGCCGCCAGCGACGACGGCAGCAGACTTACCCAAGAATGTTCGACGATTGATCTGCGAAGATTCACTCATGTTTGGCTCCGGTAGACGAAACGATTGGTCATGCTAAGTGGCATGTGTGTTTCAAGTCAAGGAATAGCTGGGCACGTGAATAGCTAGGCCTGAAGCGGGTCCAGTTTCATCTTCAGACCGTTCGCAGCCAAAGGCAGCGAGCGCAGCCGCACATCGCTCGCATCAAAAATGGCATTGGCGATTGCCGGAGCCAGCCCGACCATGGGGCACTCGCCCGCGCCCGCCGATGGAAGATCCTTGCGGTCGAGCAGCACCGTCTCAAGCACCGGAACATCGCTGAAGCGCGGTACGCGATACTCTGACATCCGGCCGTTCAGAATTTTGCCGTTCTCGAATTCGATCTCCTCGAAAAGGGCGCCACCCAACGGTCCCCAGGATTGAATAGCAGAGGATGGCCCGCCAGCTTTTTTACGCTGTCTCCGATGGTGCCTTCATATTGCAGCAGTCCGCTCGCGACGCCGGCGCTCTCCTACATGCCGCCCAGATCGCCGTTCCAGTTGTAGGTGATCCCCGACGTGCGGCGGAGCAAATCGCGAATTGTAATTTCTTTCTTGGCTGGAATCGAATCGGGCTCGCCGGAGTCCGGCTTTACCAGCACCTTCGGATTCTTGAATTCGAGCAGGTAATTCGAAACCGGATCGTCCAGCAGGAATTCGCCCTCTTAGTAAAGCATCATGACGGCAACGCTGGTGATGGGCTTGGTCATGGAACAAATGCGGAACATCGCATCCGGCCGCATTGGCTTGGAGGCCTCACGGTCCATCATGCCCTGCGACTTCAACCAGGCAACGTGTCCGTGCCGGATCACCAGGGTGACGGCGCCTGCAACTTGCTTGTCATCGATATCGTGCTGCACCGCCGTGCCAATGCGCTCCAGTCGTTCCGAAGACAGGCCGACAGATTCAGGCTTGCCGGTTGGCAGATGCTGCGCGAATGGCCAGGCGCTCAGTACAAGAAGGCCGAGCAGAACCGGAATGATCTTCCGGTCCCGCTCGGCAAAAGTCAGACGCATGATTCCTCCCAGGCTTTACGTCGACTGGATGGTCTTCGAAGCCGCATCCCACATGACTGGCTTCCTGCGGAAATAGGATTCGTTCGCCATATGACAAGCGATTGCGGCGTGATTGCCGAACACTGCATCCTCGGTCACCGGCTTACGCGATTTCACCGACTGGAAAAAGACATTCAAGTGTGGGCGCATGTCATCCCAGTCGTGCCCGCGATACACGGTGTCATCGTGCATGGGTTCTTTGCCGAGCTGCGGGTCATGCTCCGCGTGCCACTGTTTCAGATATTCCTCATGCAATTTCGCCGGGAAGCTGTCTGCGTAGTAGCTGGGAGCGGTATCGACGCCCGATTGCGGCGAGTGCCGCAGCTCGAACTCGCCGGCATCGAGAATTCCCTTCGGCCCCATGAACCGCGCCAGTTCCGGGGTTTCCGTTCCGAGTCCAAGACGGACATACACCGGAACTCCGTGATAGTCGAACAGCACGGTATGCAGGTCGGGCATGTCGCGCCCATCTTTGAACCGGAAAATGCCTCCCATGGCTATCGCTGATGTCGGTATTTCATTCCAGCCCAGCGTGACCAGCATGCCGCTGATCAGGTGCACCATCAGATCGCCCGCGACTCCCGTGCCGTAGGCTCTCCAGCAACGCCAGCGCGCGAAATGAAGGTTGTTGAATGGTACCTTCGGAGCATCATTGAGCCACGTGTCCCAGTCCAGCGTTTCAGGTGAAAGATCGGGCGGAGGCGGATATTCCCACGCGCCAGTCGGATCATTCCGTCCCAACGTAAGCTCTACCATCTCGACGTCGCCGATCGCTTGGTTCGAGTAGAGTTCACGCGCTTTGGCGCACAGCACGGAACTGACGCGCTGCGAACCGATTTGTACGATGCGATTATTCTTCTGTGCCGCTTCCACCATGGCTAATCCGTCCGCCACGTTGTGCGACATCGGCTTCTCGCAGTAAATGTCCTTGCCCGCGTTGCATGCATCGACCACAACCCGACGATGCCAGTGATCAGGTACAGCGGCCACGATGCAGTCGATGTCCTTCCGATTGAGCAAATCTTTGTAATGCCGCGAAGTGGGTAGACTCGAATTGCTCGTGATTTCTTTGGCCAACGTATGCCGTCCGTCATACAAATCCGCGGCGCCCACACACTCCACGCCCGGAATCGTAATCGCTCCCGACAGCAAGCCGGAGCCCTGCATGCCGATTCCGACCATGCCAAATCGCACCCGATCGCTGGGCGCCACGGCTCGCGGAAACGGTTGAGCTTCCAGGTGGATCGTCTTCGAAACCAGCAGGCCACCCGCAGCGGCCGCCGCACTTCCCTGCAAGAATGCGCGCCGCGAAAGAATGCGTTTCATGCAAATCCCTCCGAATGACTTTGAGTGTGAGTTGCTCGTGCCCCAGCTACTTCTTAAACGGCTTAATGGCTACTTCCTTGAAAAACACGATGTCGTTGTCGCTATGATTCTGCAGGCCCATATAGCCCAGGTTGGGCCGCGGACCGCGCTGCGGCTCGAAATCAAACTTCCGGTCGGGTACGGGATCCCCATCCTTATAGTCTGTGATCTTTACGCCATTAAGCGTAACGATCGTGCGCGGACCATCCAGAGTAATGTCCATCGTGTTCCACTCCGGTCCCGGCTTCCACGCCTTTGCCAACGGTTTGGTCAGCGAATAAAGCATTCCGGTGGAGTGATACTCATCCTCGTTTGAGGTTTCCGGATGGTTATCGATCTGCACTTCGAATCCGTAATGCACCGGCATCCATTCTTCGCGAGGCTCAAGCGGAATGCGGATGAACACTCCAGAATTGTCGTTCTCGTCCCGCATCCTGTACACGACGTGGATCATGCAATTACCGATCTTGCCGCCCGTCCAATAGAGCAGGCCCATTCCACCGTGAGTGTGAATTAAGCCATCTTCCACCGTGTCGTTGCCCGGTCCAACGTGCTTCCAGCCAGTCAGGTCTTTGCCGTTGAAAAGCTGTTGCCACTTGTCGGGATCGCCTTTGCAAGCATTCTGATTCTCATCAGCGGCAACCGCAAGCGAGACCAGGGCAGCAAATACAAGAATCGAAATAATAAATCGTTTCAGCATTGGGGAATCTCCTCAGTGTTCTCGCTAATCTATGTTGGACAGACCAACATACTCGCACCCACGTCGGGAATCAAATCGAACTGGTCGGCCCCCTTGATCCCGGAGGCCAGATGATGCCGCAGCCCGAAAAACGATGGCGCCCCACCCGCGAGGGTGAGACGCCATCGTAGAAAGCACGTGCGCTTTGGGCTGTCCGTTCGTTAATCCATTTCCCGCGCCGCACCGAAGAAGCGCGCTGCGGCTGCCGCACCGGAAGCGCCTTCAGCCTCGCGTTTTTTCTTCCAGTCGGCCTCGGTCAGCACGATAATGGCATCCGCCTTCTTCTTCTTTAGTCCGGCATTGATCCCAGGAAGTTCCTTCTGCGTCAGCTTCTGGAAGTCCCCGATCACGTCTTCCAATTCGCGCGCCAGAGAATCAGCACGCGCCGCTTGATAATCCGACGGCCGTCCCTCGTAGCCATTGACCGTGCCATAGAGTTGCCCCAGAAGTTCGCGGATGCGCTCTTCTCCGGTGATCATGCCGCCCTCTTTTGTGGCGACGATCTTCGACCGCAGCTCATCACTCTTCGCCGCCAGATCCTGCAGTTGCTTGTGCAGCAGATCTTTTTCCTGCAGCTTCGCAGCTCTCGCGTGGGCGCCGTTGCGAACTCCCTCGATCGCCTCCACCGAGTATGTCATGTGTTCGATCGTGTGGTAAATCTTCATCGTCAAATCAAACTGTGCCTTGCGGTCCTCTAACGAGAACTTCGCCCGTGGATCAAGCTCCACGTTCAACTTTTCGGTATAAACGTTGTCGCCTTTGGTCATCTTTACCGTATAAGTGCCCGGCAGTACTCGCGGACCTTGCGCCGCCTCGAACAAGGCGGTCGCCGCAGGCGGTACGGCCGGGGCTTTCACGCGCATCGACCAACTCGCGCGGTTCAGGCCCCGGTGCTTGCTTCCGGCAACGGAATCGACTTGTTTGCCGTTCTCGTCAAGGATCTCGATCTTGAGGTCGCCAAAGATGTGTCGTCCCTTCTGGTAGTAGGTGATCTGCGCTTCTCCTGGCCGGCTGCGGCCCGAGAAAGTTTCGTCTCCTTCAGCCCATCCGCCAAATGTGTCGAAGTACTGCACAGCCTTTCCCGGAATCAGGACGGCTTCCTTCGACATCAAGTCGGGAGTCAAAGCCCGCAACGCTGAGATGTCGTCGATGATCCACATGCCTCGTCCGTGCGTCGCCAGCACCAGATCGCTCTCGCGGGCCTGTACCGCAATATCGTCTACAGCCACGGAAGGGAAGTTGCTTCCTTTGTATTGGGCCCAGTGCTGCCCGCCATCCACCGAGATCCACAACCCGAATTCCGTGCCCAGAAAGAGCAGATCTGGATTCACCGAATCTTCCTTGATCACGTGAGCGAATCCGCGCGCACCGCTTTGCTGCGCTGGCAGCGCCGTCCAGGTCTTGCCATGGTCGGTTGTCTTGTAGGCGTAGGTCTTCATGTCGCCGAACGTATGCCGGTCGAAGGTGGCGTAAGCGGTCCCCTCCTCGAACCGGCTGGCCTCCACCGTCGAGACCCACGAATTCTTTCCCAACCCGGCGATATTGCCCACGACGTTGGTCCAGGTCTTGCCGCCATCCTGAGTGATCTGCAGATTCCCGTCGTCGGTTCCGACCCAGATAACCTGGCCGTTCTTCGGCGATTCCGAAATCGAATAAATCGTGGTGTGCATTTCTGCCGATGAATTATCCACGGTCACGCCACCCGATTCTTCCTGCTTCTGCTTTTCCGGATCGTTCGTCGTGAGGTCGGGCGAAATGCGATCCCAGGTTTGCCCGTGATCGCGCGAGCGGAACAGAAACTGAGCCCCGATGTAGATCGTGCCTTTTTCCGTGGGGCTCATGTGAATCGGTGTGTTCCAGTTGAAACGCAACTTCTTCTCGCCGTAGTTCGGTAGCGGCTTGATGCCGCGAATTTCATGCGTGATGCGTTGCACGCGGCCGATCTCTCCGCCCTGCGCTTCGGCGTATATGTAGTTCGGATCAGAGGTGTCTTCAAACATCCAGAAGCCGTCGCCCCCGTACATGTTTTCCCAGCGGGAATTCGCAATTCCGCCCGGGTAAGAGGAATCGCCCACCCAGGAACTGTTGTCCTGCAGTCCGCCATACACGTGATAGGGATCGGAGTGATCGGTGCTAACGTGGTAGAACTGCGAAACCGGCAGGTTGATCTGGTGTTTCCAGCGGTTGCCGCCGTCCTCGCTTCGCCACAAGCCGCCATCATCTCCCGCGATGACGACGTTCGGATTCTTCGGATTAATCCAGACATCGTGAAAGTCGCCGTGATCATTGCCCGAAACTACATTGAACGTCTTGCCGCCGTCGGTGCTGTACAGCAGGATTAGATCCGGCTTGAAAATCTTGTTTTCATCCTTCGGATCGACAATCAGGTTGCCGAAGTAGAACGGACGCCACACCATGTAGTTGCTCGCGTCGAGCTTCGTCCAGTCCGCTCCACCGTCGTCGGAACGGTACAGCCCTCGTCCCTTTTCCGCTTCAATGTTGGCGTAGACAATCTGCGGCTTCGACGGCGCGACCGCCACCGCGACACGACCCCAGGGCTTGGCTGGCAAGCCTTTGGCGTTGCCGTCTTTGATCTCGGTCCAGTGGTCGCCGCCGTCGGTGGACTTAAACAAGCCGCTCCCCGGGCCACCGGAGCGGAACGTCCAACCCTGTCGCCGGAAGTCCCACATCGACGCGTAAATTGTTTTCGGCTCATCGCGGCTCATCGCCAGCAGAGCGCAGCCCGACGACCCATTTGCGCCGGCCAGAACTTTGTTCCATGTTTTGCCGCCATCGGTCGTCTTGTAGACGCCGCGCTCGTCGTTGTCATCCCACAGATGGCCCGTCGCGCATACCAGCACATTATTTCCATCTTTGGGGTCGACCAGAATCTTCGCAATATGCTCGCTGTCCTTGAGTCCGACGTTGATCCAGTTCTCGCCGCCATCGGTGGACTTGTAAACTCCATCTCCGATCGAAACACTATTCCGAAGCCAGGCCTCGCCGCTGCCCACCCAAACCGCTTTCGGATTCGACGGATCAATCGTGACCGCGCCGATCGACTGCACATTCTCACGATCGAACACCGACTTGTACGTGGTGCCGCCGTTGACCGACTTCCAGACGCCGCCGCTCGCTGCCCCAACGAAAACGGTGATGCGGCCGTCTTGTTCAACCGCATCGATCGCCGCAACGCGTCCGCTCATCGTGGCTGAGCCAATGTTGCGCGCTGGCAAGCCGGAGACCGTGGCCGCATCGAATTTATAGCCACTCTGGCCTAAGGCCAGGACAGAGCAGCCCAGCAAGGCGATACCACTCCACAAGCTCACATTCATGGTCTTCATCATCTTCATCATCAAACCGCGATCGGCAGCGCGTAAATTCATAATTAAGTCCTCTTCCATCAACTCGGTGAGTAACGCAATCTGGTACGCCAGATGTGGACAGATGAGTTCCGGCGGTTGGCCAGCACCAATTACTTCTTTTCGACGTCCGCCTTGGCTCCCTGCTTGAGAGAAGCCGGCACTGCAAAGTCCGCCTTGTCGATGGGCACATTCACTTCAATCTTCTCGATCGTCGTCGTTTGCGCCGCAGGGTTCGCCTTCGATCCTTGAGAAATCGAGTAGGGATACATCACGCCTGCCACTGGCTTGTACGATCCCATTTCCGTCACGCTTTCGCGAACCGAGCCGCGGACGAACTCCTGCACTTCCTTCCGAATCTCCAAGAAGGTATCGGGATCGAGGTAGTAATAGACGATGTCGCCGTCTTTCAGCGTGACTTTCAGTCGAAGCGCGTCGTCGCCATCGACGACGTCGTGACCGAGAAACTCCACGGTGTTGCCCTTTTCCTTGAAATCCACCAGAGGACCGTCGAAGTCCGCGTCGAGCAGCAAGTCCTTCAGGTCGTCTTCCCCCATGAACTCCGGATCTTTGTGTCCGCCGAACGGCTGGATCTGCCAGCCGGTGGTGCCGTCGTAGGCGGTCACCGCGGTCATCCCCTGCAGGGAAAAGGTTTCCCGCACAAGATTCGGGCGCTCGTTTTCTTGTAGCGTCGCCGCCGTGAATCCGCCTCCCCCGTTCAGTTTGCCTGTCAGGCGAATCGACTTGATCGCCTTGATCTTTTCGATCCCCCCTTTCGCCTGGATGTTCTTGTTGACAAGCTCCTCGGCATTCTGCCCGTAGGCCAAAACGCTCAGGCATGAAACTGCCGCCAGCATAATCACTGCGTGACGCATGGGAAAAGACTCCTGTTGTATGGGACTTGGGACCTGGGCAATGAGACGAACAGTACTCTACCGGTAAGTAGATGTACTTGCCAAGCCCGAGTTGTCGAATCTTAGTTAATAAATCTGGGGAGCAAAGATGCTCCGGTGCCGACAGCCGCCACGCCGGTCCCGCCAGGGCGAAGCCCGGCGGGAGAACAACGAAGCCAGACGCAACCATGCATCGAAGCCGGCAACCAGTCATCCACGGTGAATTGCAAGTGCGAAACCGACCAAACCGGTTCGCTTGAACCACCGACGGGTAAACCTACTTCGTGGCCTCGGCTCCAATCTTCTCGATCACCATCGCGCTGGAACCGCCGCGAGCGTACACTTTTCCGCTGGCCGTGACTCGCTGTCCGGCAAAGGGCATGAGTTTGTCATTCTGACCCGCCGACGGGGTGGTGTCGGCAATCGGCCAGTAGATCGTTCCGTTGTCCGACAAGATCACCAGCGGGGACCCAGCCTGAGCGCATGCCTGAGCGCACTGCGCACTGATCGGCTTTTTCAGACCTTTGGTAAATGCGCAAGCCGAATCAAGAACATATCCGTTCACTGAAACGGATTTGCCCGTGTCGCCGGAAGCCAACAAGGCTGCGAAGACGAATGCCGCGACCAATACGCTCGCTGTTCTTTGAATACTCATTTTTTGAACCCTCTCTTGAAAAAGTTGGAATTTGTCGACGGATTTCCCCACATGGCAGCCTAAGTTAGCAGACGGGCCTTTGGGTGCAATAGTAAAAACCGACTATGCTTTTCTATCTACGAAGATTTTCGTTGACACTACGAATATCTTCGTAGTATGTTCCATTCCATGAACCAGCCTCCGCACAAACCAACCGCTTCAGAGCTGGAAATTCTTCGGGTTCTTTGGCACCGAGGACCCTCCACGGTTCGTGAAGTGCATGAATCCCTCAGCGAGAAAAAAGATCTCGGCTATACGACGGTGCTGAAGCTTCTGCAGATTATGACCACAAAGGGCACCGTGCGCCGAAACGAAACACAGCGGGCGCACGTCTATGAAGCATGCCTGCCCGCCGAGCAAACCAAACGGCAAATCGCCGGGGATATGCTGCAGCGGGTGTTCGAGGGTTCCGCGAGCCAGTTGATGATGCATGCGCTGGCCGGAAGCAAGTCTTCTCCGGAAGAGATTGGCGAACTGCGCCGTTTGCTGGATGAATATGAAAGGGGCGGGCGATGACCAGCATGATGAATTGGGTTTCTCCTAGCGCAATGCAGTCCTTGGGATGGGCCTTGTTGCACTTTCTCTGGCAGGGAACTGCGCTCGCGGCCCTGGCCGCAGGTGCGATGGCCTTGTGTAGTCGCGCGTCGCAGCGCTATCTGGTCGGCCTCGCGGTGTTGGGATTGATGCTGCTGGCTCCGCTGGCGACTTTCTTCTATGGGCATCAACGTTCCGGTGAAGTAGCGATCGCAAAGTCGTCGCGGATCGCTATGGCTGAATCGGCCACGATCAGGAACCGAACCGTGGCGAGAAGTTCGGCCCAACCTTTTCTCATCGCGCGCTCGATTCCTCTCGCGCCTTCACTTGATGCCCTGCCCTGGCTGGTCGAGGCATGGCTTCTTGGCGTCGCCTTCTTCAGCCTTCGCTCCGCCGGTGGGTTCCTGCTGCTCGAGCGCGAACGCCGCCGGCAATCGTCGGTCGTCAGCGAGCGGGTCCTCGAGATCTGCTCCACCCTGCAGGACAGGATCGGCCTCAATCGCGCGATTGATTTTTGCGAGTGCAAGTGGCTGCAGGCGCCGGCAGTGATCGGGTGGTTTCGGCCTGTCGTGTTCCTGCCGGTGACCGCCCTGACGGGCCTCTCCGAAGAACAGCTTGAGGCGGTGATCGCTCATGAACTGGCGCACATTCAGCGCTTCGATCCCTTTGTGAATGTGTTCCAGGTTTGCGTGGAGACGTTGCTCTTCTACCATCCCGCGATCTGGTGGCTGAACAAAAAGATTCGGGCGGAACGCGAGCATTGCTGCGATGACATGGCGGTCGCACTGTGCGGCAACGCCGTCGAGTATGCGCGTGCGCTTACGCTGATGGAGGAATGGCGGAGCGCGCCGGTTTTCGCCATGGCTGCGAACCGTGGTCCGCTCACCGAGCGCATCGTTCGCGTGCTCGGATTGAAGACGCTGGGCGCGGGCATGCGCGGCATCGGATTGGCGGGCAGCATCCTCTGCCTGATTGCAGCATTGGTCGCCGGAAACGCGCTGGTGGAAATCGCGCACCCAAAGTCCGCGCTTGCGGCCCACGATTCGCAGCTAACTCCGGTTGCGAGCACTCCTTCGCAACAGCCTGCGAGCGCGAGCCCTCCAAGATCAAAGCCTTCGCCTGCTCATCCCCAAGGCACTGGGGCGAACTCATCCGCCTCAGAGTCCGCATCGCAGTCTTCCTCGGCATCTTCTTACATTGACTCCATGAAAGCTGCAGGACTTGGCGACCTTACGGTTGATCAACTCATCGCCTTGAAAGTTCAGGACGTCACGCCGGAATATGTCCGGGAGCTCCAAGAGCAGGGCCTGCATCTCGACGTAAACAACCTGATTGCGATGCGCGTGCAAGGCATCACTCCCGAGTACATTCGCGGGCTGCGCGCCTCCGGCCTCAATCCGGATATAAACCAGATCATCGGACTCAAAGTGCAAGGCGCCGACGCCGAGTATTACAACGGGCTCAAAGAAGCCGGTATTCAGGCCGACGTGAACACTCTGATTGGGCTGAAGGTGCAGGGCGTAACTCCCGCATACGTTCGCGAACTCCGCGCTGCGGGCCTGACCGTTACGGCGGATCAGGTCATTGGGCTGAAGGTACAGGACGTTTCTCCCCAATACTTGAAAGGGTTGCATGAGCAGGGAATTGATCCACCAGCGGACGATGCCATCGCCATGCGGGTTCAGGATGTAACTCCGGAATACGTTCGCGACATTCGGGCTCTTGGGCTCAAGCCATCCGTGAGCGAACTCATTGCCATGCGCGTGCAAGACGTCACGCCGGAATTCATCAAGGCTTTGCAAGCCGCAGGATACAAGTTCAGTGTCAGCGACATCATTGGTGCCAAGGTGCAGGATGTTACGCCTGAGTTCATTGAGCGTGCGCAGAAGCACGGATTCAAGGATTTGACTCTGCAAAAGCTGATTCAACTGAGACAGCTGGGGATTCTGGATTCGAAGGCCGATCTCTAGAAAGCCGGCTTCTAAACGTCCGTTTTTACCTGGCGCGGGGCTTCCCCCACGATTGGACGGCCGAGAGCGGCCATCGCCACATGGCCATCACATGGCAATAAAGGAGATGATTTATGAGAATGCGTCGCACTCTCGCGTACTTGGTGATCGCATCCTGCGTTCTTCTGGTTGCGGTGAAGGATCGAGCGGCGGATGTTCAGAGCGGCGATTGGACCCTGAGCAAATCGAACGATGCCGGCAAAGTCGAGTTTTCGCTGATCGAACACCATCACGGCGGTAGGTCGAGTCACGAATCGGACTGGCCTGCGAGTTCGTTTCAAGGCGTGGACTTTTCGAGAGCCGGACGTCAGGATGTTCATTTCACGATCACCCGCGACGCAGGCAAGATTGACTGCGAAGGGTTCCTCAACAACGGGGAAGGTGCTGGAATATTCCACTTCCAGCCGGATTCGAATTATCCGCGTGAGCTGCAGGCGCTCGGTTTCTCGGTCGACGACGAGAAGCAATTCACCATGGCGGTCATGGATGTGAGCCAGGAATTCGCACGTCAGATGAAGGGTGAGCATCTTAGCGATCTGGACACCGATAAGCTGATCGCGTTTCGCATCTTTCGCGTGGATGCGGCTTTCATCGAGGCGCTACGCGCGGAAGGATTGAAGATTTCCGACGCCGACAAACTGGTTGCCTTCCGCATTCATGGTGTGAGTCCGCAGATGGTGCGCAGCCTTCATCAGGTCGGCTATTCACCCGACGAAGATACATTGATTGCGATGAGAATTCACGGCGCGACACCGGAGTGGATGGCAGATCTCAAGCAGCGCGGTTACGATCACATCGACCTGGAGAAACTGATCGCGTTTCGCATTCACGGAGTTTCCCCGGAGTTCATCCAGAAGTTGCAAGCTTTGGGATATTCGCATCCCGATCCAGACGAATTGATCGCGATGCGCATCCACAACGTGACACCGGAGTACATCAGCGACATGCGCACTCGGGGAATTCACGACCTCAGCATCGACCAACTGGTGACTATGAAGATCCACGGCATCGACTAGAGATATCGACTAGAGATACGGTGAGGGTTCATTGAAGCAAACAGCCGTGAGCGAGAGCGGTTTTTTAGTGCTTCACGGGCGAAGGTGAGTAGCCCTGCCAGATGTATTCAAGCGCTTCTCGAAGTGTCTGCTGTTTCGTCGCCAGGTCAACGTGGGCAGCGTCGCGGGCGAAGATGAACTGATAGTGATAGCCCTTGGCAGCGAGTACCTTCGCCATATTCTCGTTGGCCAGAACCCAATCGTGCATGTTGTCGCGCATCACGTTCGGATTGAAAAGATCCCGGTCCCCCACCTCCATCCAGATTCGTACCGGCTTCACCGGGCTGTTGGGGATCAGATGCTCATGAAATTCCCAGGCACCATGGGGCGTCTGCGGATCGTAAGGCCACTGCTGGTTGATGAATGTTCCCGAGTAAGTAAGAACCCGGTGATAAAGCTCAGGGTGATACCAGGCCATGATCAGCGCGCAGGAACCTCCTGAGCTGCCACCCATGCTTGCCCTACCCTCGGGATCTTTCGTGAGCTTCACGTGGGCTTGGCTTTCGACCATGGGCAAAACTTCCTTTTCCACAAACTCGGCATAGACTCCCGACATAGTGTCGTACTCAAGACCGCGTTCACTTCCTTGTGCGTCTCCGCTTCCGTTCCCAATCGAAATGGCAATCAGCACCGGGAGCTTATGTTGCGGAATCAGATTGTCCAAAGCCGAAAAGAGCAAGCGGTCAGGACCGTCCGCGCCGACGATGAAAGGTGCGACGCTGCCGGGCAGGTACATCTTGGGGACATAGACGGCCACCTTCCGCGTGTAGGGAGCAGGATGGCTCGTTGTGACCACCAGCTTTGCCGGGTCCCCAGGATCCACGGATCCGAAAGTATTCGCGTCGCGTGCGATGCCGGGATAGATCTTGCTGTCGGACGAGGGCATGGTGAACTCAATCACCGTTCCGTGAGGTACGCCGTTCTGGGCAGGCATTTCCGGAGCAGCGTTATGGGTTGGGCCGATGATGAAATTACCGTCCGCATTCGCCGGCGGGTTGGTGCCGTCCGGCAATTCCTTCGCCTGGACGTAGCCGGGAGTCTTCGGGTCGCGCGTGGGCGGAGCAGGGCGCTCGCTGCGTTGTGCTGACAGAAGAGACTGGCCCAACACGGGATTAACAGTCGCGATCAGGCCAGCCAATAGTGCAATGCTCAGAGGATACCGGGTCCGGGTGAAATCGTTATGTTGCAGCATGGAGGAACTCGTAATTTGTCAGAGATAGAGCCGAGAGGCCGGACAGCATGTTACCCACTATCGGGCTGCCCCGCTAGTCATCTGTTTCGTCCTCTGTTTCGTCCTTGGATTCGTCCGCTCCAAGACAAAACCTCGCGTGTTCAACTCGCACGACATTTGCGAGAACCATGCCACCGCAGCTGGCTGTCTGAGCGTCAAATGACGCGTTATATTCTCCCTCGTCAGATTACCCGGCCGAGGACTCATTCATCGCCTACGACTCCTGCGACTAATTGATGATTTATCGGCAGCCAGCTCTGTGCTAGACTGTGCGGCAAAGTCGGGGTTCCCCCTGCCCCGCATTTTCCCTCCTAAATTCAACGGGCCAAGCAAGTACAACTGAAAGGAGAGGATATGAGAGTCACAAAGCTGTTATGGATTGCCATGTGCTTCCTCCTGGCTGCGCCAGCAGTTTGGAGTCAAGCGACAACTACAACCTCAAGGCCTGGAATTCTGGGATATCTCGACCCGCAGACAGGGGCATTTCGACCGGTTCCTCAAGCGGCCGCGGAAGATATCGAAGCTCCTGCGGCAGCAACGATTGGGGGAACAATCACCGTAACACTAACCATTACCCTCAAGACAACCACCCTCACCAACATAACCTGCTCCGCTGCGGTTTCCGCGCTTGACGGGACGACCAGTCCCGTATTTTTTGAGGAGTCCAATACGGTAGTGGCCACCGGCACGGGGACGACAAGGACGTGCAAGCTGACCATACCCTACTCGTGGAGCCTCGCAAGCGCGGCCAGCGATAACATGACCACCGGTTACACGGTTCTGGGGAGCGCCGGCACGACTTTGACACAGCGGACCGCTTCCCGGTCTCCACTCGACGTGAGGAAAGTCCCTGCAAATGGTGCAATCACTGCTCTGACTGCCTCCGTCACTCTCTAGCGCCCACGGATGCCACTTCGAAACTCGGGAGCGAGATAACTGCCGCTCGACCCGCAAAATATCGCAATGTAGCAAAGGAGACTACCCCATGAAAAATTTTGGTATTGAGACGACGATGCAGAACAAGCGCCTGCTCCCTCGGATCTTGGTCACAACCCTAACGTTATTGTTTCTGGTTGCGGCCGCCCCTGTGATCGCCCAGCAAGACGAATCGGTCAGCGTCGACGTAACCGCCGCGGATCGTTTGGCCGCCACCTACAACATGTCAAACTTCCGCTATCACGTCTTGCCGGCCAATACGAAGGCAGGAAATGTGGCGCTTGCCGCCCGTAGCTTTGGGACGCCATTCACTGCTCACGCAACCAATGTTGTGAGCCCAACCATCCCCTCGGTGCCCGCTCCCGGTTTCTATCCCGAGGATCTCGTTTACTTCGGAGGCAAGGTTCTTGCAACGACCACGCCCCACGCAGTGTTCGTCAACACATCGAGCTGTGGAACGGTCGCCACCTGCTGGGGGACCCCCGTCAAATTCCTCTCCGATCTCAGCAATAGCACGTTCGTCCACCTTGTCGACCAATACGTTGGATCGACGGCCAGCAATCGTTACGCGCCCGGCTCATCCGCATCGGCCAGCATATCTCTTTTCGGGAGCAATGTGGTTGGGCAGAACGAGATTTTCGCAGTCGTACATGCGGCGGCGAAAACCCTTGGCACAGGCTACGGACACATGTATCACGTGTTCCTGCCAAAGGGGGTTGACACCTGTTTCGACCTGAGCTCCGTTTGTTATTCCCCGGACAACCCTTCCACATTCTTTTTTTGCGCGTACCACGGGAGCCTGACTTTTAGTGATATTGGCCACGTCCTGTTTTCCGTGGAACCGTATCAGAACGTTTCGGGTTGTCAGGCTGCACCACCGGATCCGAACGGGATTCTGGCGGATTCGACCAACTCGGTGCTCTCGCACGAGCAGTTTGAGAGCATCACCGATCCTGATATCAACAGCTGGATTTCCGACAGCAGTTTGCTGGCGGCAGGGGCGGAAATCGGAGATCTGTGTGAACCGCTGGGTAATAGCAGCGGCCAGTTCCTCGATCCGGTAGTCCACCTGAACGGTCTCTCCTACGAGATTCAGTTGGAGTATTCGAATCACTATCACGCCTGTGCAGGCGCACCGTAGGGTTACCCTGAACACTGAAACACCTCGAGCCGCCCGATGATGGGCGGCTCTTTTTTATGAAGCGGGAAGGCCGAGGCGTGATCAACGATTCCTGACAGCAGAGCCATTACTTTTTTGCGGTTTGCAGGATCGCTTCTGCTTTTGCTCCTCTGACTGCGTCCAGGAAGGGGCGCGCTGCGGCCGGCGTCTTCACTCGACCCAACAGCGTGGCGCGAGTCGTGACCCTGGGCCCGTACACTGCGAGCCTGGAACCATTGTCGCCGCGCACCAACGCACCATCGAAGGTCATTCCGAGGAAAGCTCCCTTGGCGCGAGAGTAAGTCAGGATCATCGTATTCAGCTTCAAATCGGTGTTCTCTGAAGAATGCCGTCCCACCGGACCCACGGCTACCGATGCATCTCTCCCGATTTCAAACTTGCTCGAGAGCAGCTTCTGCATGCCTTTACTGTTCTTGATGACCATCACAAGGTCGATGGCTTCTACACCGGCCTGAGTTCCCCAACTTCCGCCGCCAATTCGGATGAACGCCGGCGCACTCCAGCCTCTCGCCGTACGACAAGTTGCCACACCTTTGCCATGTTCGGCTCCGAAGACGAATCCTCCTTTGAGCAGGTGGGGGATGACGGCGACGCACTTGGCCTTCTTCATGATCCAATCGGGAATACGCTGATCCGGCACGTTCATGATCTCGTCCAGAACTGTGGCTGAGTGATTGAGGCGGTCGATAGCGTCCTGACGTTCGGAGCCCGCCCAGCACACTGTTCCGAAATTCAGCATTGCAAAAACCAGAATCAGTCTCTTCATGGAAAGCCTCATTTCTTTATCTGTATCTCTGGCAATTTCACTGGTCTTGTGCGCCTGCAGTTCGCTCGGGCACAAATCCGAGGAGGCCTGCCAGGCGCACCAAGTCAGTTCCTTAGCTTAGTAAGTCAGGGGTACGAAGTCTGAGCAATAAGGCCCATTTTGGGCAAGAGTGATGTCGCGAATTTCAATCGTGTGGCGGAGAGGGTGGATTTTCAAGGAGCTAGACTGCCGATTGATAGCTGCGCTCTATTTTTGGGGACTTCGTTTCTCACTTCAATACCGCGCAGCCAGTAGGTCTTTGCAGGGTTTTTCTTTTTCCAGGCGGCCGATTGCCGGAAATTCGCAGGTTGGACTACCAGTTCAAGCGTAACGTCGAAGCGGTCGATTTCGGCACCCTATTGGACATGACGCCTGAGGAACGAAATCGTCTCCACCAGTTGTGCGCTCAGATCGAGACCGAAACTGACCACCCCAAGTTCCTGAGACTGATGCAGGAGCTCAACCAACTGCTCGAAGGCAAGCATGGACGTCTCGAACGGACTACGCTGCCCGAGGATTTGGGGAGTGCTTCGTGATCGCGGGTGAAGGTGGCAGCGAAGATCCTGAAAGGATTGCATCAATGCTTTGCCGGGCGCCGGGTGTGCGGGCGAGACGCCCGCACGACCGCCGGCACAGGATGCCGGCGCTACTCTAGTGCGCCACGGAAAACTTCGTTTGCGGTGTCCTTAGCAAGTTTGCGGTTGGCGGCGGGCGGGAGGTTGGGATAGAATGCCGCCTATTCGGTTCCAGTGGGAACCCCGGTTCGGAACGACTCACGCCTAAGAGCTAAGGCTTACGATCCACGCTTCCGATCGGGCTGAGGAACGTCATGTACATGCCTCGCTAATTCGGCCTCGCCATATTTGCCATTCTGATTGGCCCTGTGCCATGCCATGGGGCTCCTGACTGACTTTTATTGACCGTCTGAGAGCAACGCTTGACGCGAAGGAGTCGCGGAAGTGGATGCGGAAAGTTAAAGGCAGTTATGGAAGCGATCTCGACCGCGGCCGAGCCGCAAACTTCACTGTGGGCCTCACTGATGGAGGCGGTCCGCGGTTCGCATCGCGATTACACGGCGGGCAGCTTGAACCGGGCGATTCTGCTCCTGGCTGTGCCCATGGTGTTGGAGATGGTACTGGAGTCATTGTTTGCCGTGGTAGACGTTTTCTGGGTGGGAAGGCTCGGGGCCAATGCAGTGGCAACGGTTGGACTGACGGAGTCGATGCTCAGCCTGGTGTTCGCGGTGGGCATGGGGCTGAGTCTGTCGACCACGGCGATGGTGGCACGGCGCATTGGAGAAAAAGATCCTGAGGGTGCGGCGGTTGCCGCAGTGCAGGCGATTGCTCTGGGCGTCATGGTTGCGCTCGCCATCGGACTGCCGTGCGGGGTGCTGGCTCCGCGACTCTTGCGATTGATGGGTGCATCGCCGGAGCTTGTCGCAGTAGGCAGCGGGTATACCCGAATCTGCCTGGGCGGCAGTGGTGCGGTGCTGCTGCTGTTTCTGAACAATGCGATCTTTCGCGGGGCGGGAGATGCGGCGATCGCGATGCGCTTGCTTTGGGTGTCAAACGTCATCAACCTCGTACTGGATCCTTGCCTGATCTTTGGAGTGGGACCATTCCCCCGCATGGGAGTGACGGGCGCCGCGCTGGCAACGTTGATCGGGCGCAGCATCGGCGTGATTTACCAGTTCTACCGGCTGCTGAAGGGGACGGAGCGGATTCACATTCTCACTCGGCAGCTGCGGCTGCACTTTGATGTGTTGTGGCGGCTGGTTCGAGTTTCGTTGACGGGGATTCTGCAATTTGCCATCGCGCACACCAGTTGGGTCGGACTCGTGCGGATTGTAAGCATTTTCGGTGCGGCGGCGCTGGCGGGATACACGATTGCGATTCGAATTGTCATCTTCGTGATTTTGCCTTCGTGGGGCTTGAGTAACGCCGCGGCGACGCTCGTGGGGCAGAACTTGGGAGCGGGCAAGCCGGAACGCGCGGAGGCTGCGGTGTGGCGGACCGGCCTCTATAACATGATCTTTCTGGGAACGGTGGGAGTGCTGTTCGTGTTATTCGCGGAGCCGGTGGTGCGTTTGTTTACCCATGATGCCGCGGTCGTGCCGCTGGCGGCATCCTGCCTGCGCATTGTGAGCTGCGGGAATATTGGATATGCCTATGGCATGGTCATGTTGCAGGCGTTCAATGGCGCGGGAGATACTGTCACCCCGACGATCGTGAATTTCTTCGGATTCTGGCTCTTGGAAATTCCGCTGGCTTATTGGCTGGCGATTCGGATGCAGATGCAGTCGAAGGGGGCGTTTTGGGCGATCGTGGTGGCCGAGGGCGCGATTGCGGGGGCTAGCGCCATTTTGTTTAAGCAGGGGCGGTGGAAGGGGCAGAAGATTTGAGGGCTGGAGATTCGTAGGAACGATCGACGGCGGTGACGATTTCGGGTATGCGGGCGAGGTGTCTGCAATACGGCCGGCAGGATATGCCGGCCCTACCTTACCGCGCTCTTGCTAGCACCAGGGTTACGTCATCGGGCTGTTCGTTGTCGCCGATCCAGTTGTCGACTGCCAGGGTGACGATCTGACTGATCTGGGGTAGAGGAAGGTCGCGGTTGTCGCGGACTAAATCAATCAGGCGTTGCTCGCCGAATTCGCCGAAATCATTTTCCGGCTCGGTGACGCCATCACTGTAGGCCAGGAAGATTTCGCCGGGATGCATTTCGACGGCGCCCTCGTCGTAAGTCATGTTGTCGAACAGGCCCACGACGGTGCCACCCGCTTCGAGCCTGCGGATGGCGCCATCCTTGCCGATCAAGATGGGAGGCAGGTGTCCGCCATTGCTGTAGGTGAGGTGATGCGAGCGTCCGTCGTAGATTCCCAGAAAGAGTGTGGCGTACTTTTCTGGCGGAGTGCTTTCGTAAAGCTGATGGTTGAGCAGGCTGAGCAGGGCTCCGGGAGAAACCTCGACGCCCTCGGGCCACGTGGCCATGATTCGGCCTGATCCGGCAACCGCGCCCACTGCGACTGGCTCCCGCATCTGGGAAAGATTTTCCATGCTGTAAGCGCGGACGGCGGAGTGGATTGTCGCCATCAATAATGCGGCGGAAATTCCTTTTCCGCTGATGTCGCCCACCGCCAGAATCAGCTTGTGCGAGCTTGCCGTGAGAAAGTCGTAGTAATCGCCGCTGACGGTACGTGCAGGACGGCAGAATCCGTGGACTTCCAGTGACTCAAGGTCGGAAACCGGGCGCGGAAATAACTGGTTCTGGACCTCCTGCGCGATCGCGAGTTCGTTTTCAAGACGCTGCTTTTCCTTCTGCTCCTGAATGAGCTTCTCGATGGAAGCCGTCATGGAGTTGAAGGAGATGGCTAAATCGGCAAGCTGGTCGCTGGATTTGACGGGGATGCGATGACTGAAATCGCCGCGATCGACGTGCCTGGTGGCGGCGTGCAGTTGCGCCACCGCGGCGGTGACGGTGCGGGTCATGCGCGTACCGATGATGAGAGCGATGAGCTCGATGATGGCAAAGAAAGCTCCGACCGCCATCAGGATGTAGGCGACGCCCTGAACGAACTCTCCCAGCGCGGCGAACAGGTGGCCGTATAAGACCGTAGGCCGCGTCGTTACTTGGAGCACCGCACCGACCTTTTCTTGCTGGCCGGTATTCCAATTCACCACAGCCAAAGGCGTGCCGAAGGTGATCTCGCGATCAAAGGCGCCGGTGGCCTCAGGAAGAGCGCCCACGCTAAAGGTAGGGTGCAATTCTCCGTGGCGTGTTTGGACCGTGTTCCCCGGCTTGATGGAACTAGAAGTAATGGTGCTTCCGCCCTTGGCTTTTTCGGGCACACCGCTCTGGTCATCTTTGTTGGAGGGATCTGGCTCGAACGTTACGCCCGAGGCCCAGAGCGTGATCTCGCCGAGGTTGTTTGCGATGTTTCCAACCAGTTCTTTGTCAAAAGGTTCGTTCGTAACCACGGTGAGCTTGTTGGTCGCCAACTGAAGCGAAGAACATACGCGGAGATCAAGTCCATCGCGCTCCCGGACGATATCGCGAAACCTGCCTTTCACGAAAACGGGGAGTGTGAGGGACGTGCCCTTGAACTCATTGCATAGGGGCAGAGGCTTGTCGCCGTACCAAGCGCAAACCTGGCGCCGGCTCCATGCAGGATCGCGCTTCCGGAGTCCGGCAAGGGATTCGGCCGCCGGGTTTTCTCCGCGCTCCAGTCGAGCTGCCAGTTCATTGGTGACTGCGGCATTGGCCGATTCGAGACTCCTCAACTGGGAGTGGATCTCGGAGGTGACTACGAACACGGCGAACTGTCCAGCCAGCCCATAAAGCGTGATCAGCGCCATGCCGACCAGCAGGACGGCTGGGATCACGCCGATGAAGACGTAGGTGACGATCAGACGGTTGCGAAGCCGCCACAAAACCTTTCGCCGGAGAGCCCGAAAAGCGAGGATGAAAAACAACAGGGCGGAAAGGAAGACGAGGAATCCGATCCATCCTCCCAGGTGATCGGCCCAGGAGCGAGCGAACAGGCCCATGAGTTTCTGTAGCGCGAACAGCACCGCGGCCATGGCCGCCAAATAGCAGGCCAGGCGCGCCATTCTGCCTTCGGGCCACAATCCGGCTTTGATCAACCGGAGCCGAACTTCTGGATAGGACCTTTGCATGCCGTTCGCCGACGGTACTCGGAAGATCAGGATTATAACTGCGATGGGACATCGAACTAGCGGGAAACCAACGCCGCTGCCGACGCCGAACTGCGCGCCTTAAGCGGGGCTTCGCCCGCTATATCTCCGGATAAAGATCGAAGAACGCTTCGAGGCTGGTGCGCAATTGTTTTTCGATATCTTCTTTGCTGCCCTCAAGCACGTGCATGGTCACGTGGGCTTCGCGGCCGTTGGAAAGCTTTACCGGGGCCTGACCCACTTCGAGCACATCCTCGGAGGGCAACAACCTCATGCCATAAACTAGCGTCAGATTTGCCATAGATTGATTTTACGACGTTACGGTGGAGTGCCGCGAATTGCGGTTTGGGTTCAGGATTCAGGGCATTGTCGTTTAGAATTCCGCCGTGGCTAGAATTCTATTTCCCATCCTCTTTATTAGTATTCTCGGGCTGGCGAATGCGCAGCAAGTTTTGGCGCAGGAGCCGGCGAGCAACCCGCAGTCGAACCAGCCCCAGGTGAAGGTCAACATGCTGAACGTGTGCAGCCCTTCCGCCGAGGAGCAGAAGGAGATCGCGGCAGCGCTGGCCCGCGTTCCTAAGGAACCATTGTTCGGCTCCGATTTCGAAGTTTCTCGTGGAGTGTCGACCTTAAGCGACATGCCGAGTTTCCTGTTGGCTGGGCAAAATACCCACGCTGCAGGCGAGCCTTCGGTGGCGAAGTATGTCCGCATGCGGCGGGAGTTTGCGGTGCAGGCGCTTTTTGCGAGAGTGCAATATTCCTTCAGCAACGACGGTCAGAATATGGTGGAAACGCTCGTTCTTCATGTGCGCGACCCGAAAGATCTGATTCAGGTTTCGATCGAGGATAGTGCGTCGTCGGTCACGAGTTCCGAAGCTATGCTTGGGTCGAACAGTCCGGCAAGCCGGATCCGCCTGGAACGTTTTGGCAAATCGTCGGTGGCGCTGGCTCGGTGTTTGGCCGCGGAGGGAGGTCCAGCGCCCGATCAGAGCGCGTATGAGCCGCTGTTTCGCGGTGCCTCCGAAGTGTTAGCGAACTATCGCAACCGCTTGGGCGTGAAAATCGTTGTGCCTGAGGAGTTGGCGAAAATCGGCGGGGAATCGAAGACGAAGGTTACGGTGAAACCAACGTCAAAGATGAGCAAACCGGTGAAAGAACAGAAGTGATTCGATCTCTGTGATTGTGGACAAGCGAACGAGCAGTCTTGCGAACATTCACGACGTAGTATGGACTGTCATTTCGAGCGACCCGATGAATTCAGACGCTGCCGTAACTGCATAGGTGCTTCGCTTCGCGCAGGATGACAGGATTTGTGCGGACCGAGGACGCCGCGGTAGGGTGTTGCATCAAAAACTGAGGTCCGCCATCTAATGTGCAGCGACATCATCCATGAGCGAAACTAGAGACGTTGTCATCATCGGATCCGGATGCTCCGGTCATACCGCCGCTCTATACGCGGCACGCGCGAATCTCAAGCCGCTTGTCATCGAAGGCCACGAGCCCGGGGGGCAACTCTCGATGACTACGCTGGTAGAGAACTTTCCCGGATTTCCCGAAGGGATTCTGGGCCCGCAGCTTGTCGAGAACATGCGCAAGCAGGCTGAGCGCTTTGGCGCCGAATATCGCATGGGACATCTCACCAGTGCCGATTTGAGCAAGCGCCCGTTTCTGCTGCATGTGGGCGTTCACCAAGTGCACGCGCAAACTTTGATCATCTCCAGTGGCGCCTCGGCGCGGTGGTTAGGGTTGCCGCATGAACAGCAACTCATCGGCCATGGAGTTTCGTCGTGCGCGACTTGCGACGGGTTCTTTTTTTCGGGAAAGGAGATCGCCGTGGTCGGTGGCGGCGATTCGGCCATGGAGGAAGCGCTTTTTCTTACTCGCTTCGCGACTAGAGTGACAGTGATTCATCGTCGTGATGCCTTTCGGGCTTCGAAAATTATGCTGGAACGCGCGCAGCATCACGAAAAGATTCAGTTCCTGCTTAACACCGTGGTAGAAGACGTTTACGATGCGCATCAAAAAGAGGTTACCGGCCTCAAGTTGCGTGATGTAGTGACCGGTAAAGTCTGGGATTTTCCGACTAGCGCGCTGTTTCTCGGGATCGGCCACGACCCCAACGCAAAGATGTTTGCCGGCCAGCTGGACACAGATGCCGATGGTTACCTTAAGACCCACGAATACGTGTTCACCCGCGTGAACGGAGTCTACGCCTGCGGGGACGTACAGGACCGCCGTTATCGCCAGGCCATTACTGCCGCGGGCAGCGGCTGCATGGCCGCCATAGAAGCGGAGAAGTTCCTGGAGGCTAAAGGCAAGTGAGATTCAATTCCCGCCCCGCAAGAGTCACTCCCCGCGGCGTTCTATCGAAGGTAGCCTGAGTTTGGTTGGTAACCGGAGATTGGTTACCTTCTTCCCACGATCAAACAGCAGTGGCTCAGGCATTCTCGCGGAGAGAACCTTCATGATCGCTCGCTTCGTCTGTTTGCTCGCCCTTTGCGGCAGCCTGTATGCGCAGCAGGCTTCCCAATCACTGACTATTTACAACCAGGACTTCGCGGTGGTACGGCAGGATATTCCGCTGGATCTGAAGTCCGGCGAAAGCCAGGTGAATGTGAACGAGATCACCATGCATCTGGAACCTGACTCCGTCATCCTTCGCGATCCCAGCGGTAAACATCCCGTAACTGTACTGGAACAAAATTATCGCGCCGATCCCGTGTCTCAGTTTTCGTTGCTCTCCCTCTACGAGGGAAAGACAATTGATTTCGAACATCCAGACCACACGATTGTGAAGGGAAGGGTTGTGCGTAGCGGATACGTGCCCCCGGACTACTTCCATGGGAACAGACAGTCTCTGGCCCAGGAGGAACCCATCATTGAAGTCGGAGGCCAGTTGCGCTTCGGTCTTCCGGGAACGCCAATCTTCCCCGATCTTACCGCTGAGGCGATCCTGAAGCCGCGCCTGGAATGGCTGGTCGCGACCGATAGGCCGGGCAAGTTTCCCGCGGAGTTATCGTACGTGACCGGCGGCATGAGTTGGCAAGCGGACTACAACATCGTTGCCCCCGAAAAAGGAGATCTGGTCGATATCGTGGGCTGGGTCACGATGGATAACCACAGTGGCAGAACATTTGAAAATGCCCGCATCAAGCTCATGGCCGGCGATGTAAATAAAATTCAGCCAGGGCAAGAGTACGACCGTGCCTATAAATTTGCCCTGGCCGCATCGGATGCAGGAATGGTGGGACCACCGGTGACCGAGAAAGCTTTCGACGAATATCATCTCTACACGCTTGAACGCAGCACGACGCTGCGCGATCGCGAAACCAAGCAGGTGGAATTCATCCATGCAGCCGGCGTCGCGACCAAACAGGTCTACGTTTATGACGGCGTCAAGATCGATCAAAACCGCTTCAACGGCTGGAACTGGGAGAACATTCGAAACGACCACTCCTACGGCACCGAGTCCAATCCCAAGATCTGGGCGATGCGCGAGTTCGTCAACTCGCAGGCTAACCATCTGGGCATGCCTCTGCCCAGGGGCCGCGTGCGCTTCTATCGCCGCAATGACGACGGCCAGGTTGAATTCACTGGCGAAAACACGATTGATCACACACCGCGCGACGAAACGATCCGCATCTATACGGGCAACTCTTTCGATCTTTCAGGGGAACGCCGCCGCACCACTTACGCCATCGACATGGGCAAGAGCATGGCCACAGAAACGTTCGAGATCAAAGTTCGCAACCACAAAAAAGAGCCGGTGGAGGTTCGCGTGGTAGAACACCTTTATCGCGGGAAGAGCTGGGAGATCACTACAAAGTCCGACGAGTACCAGAAAAAGGACAGCCAGACCGTAGAGTTTCCCATTACGGTTGTGCCCGATGGCGAAAAAGTGATCACATATACGGCCCATTATACGTGGTGAGAATGGGGCCAACCATGCGGGAATTCGCCCAGGAACGAGCTCACGCGGACGCTAGGGAACCGGGTGCGACCAGTCACGCCCTGCATATGCGCAGTTGTGATACAAACTTCTGTGGTCTTCCAACGAGCGGCTCGCGTTCCTTTTGTCGTCCTTTCGGACCTTATCCTTATCCTTCCCGACATGGCGGGTCATTCATGCTAAGGGCGTTCTTCGTCAATCTTTCTGAAAATCGTTTTTTGCGCAATTTTGCGGAGCGGTCGGCGATCGGTCACCGTGTTTCCGGGCGGTTCGTGGCGGGCACGGAAATTGCCGACGCGGTGCGCGTCACTCAAGCCGTCAACCGCGCCGGCATGAGCGTCAGCATCGACAACCTGGGCGAGAACGTCACCAACCCCGAGGAAGCGAGCCACAGCGCGCAGCTCTACCGTCAGATTCTCGACGCCATCGCGGCAGACCAGCTCAATGCCAACATCAGCCTCAAGCTGACACACATGGGTTTGGATGTGGATGAGAAGATGGCGCGCGAACTGGTTGCAGGATTGGTAGCCAAAACAGCCTCGATGCAGCCACCCGGCTTTGTGCGCGTCGATATGGAAGGCTCTCCTTATACTCAGCGCACCCTGGATTTTGTTCACGAACTGCACAGCATGCCGGGGAACCAGAACAGCGTCGGCACCGTGATTCAGGCTTACTTGAAGCGCTCCGAGAGCGATATCGAGAAGCTGCTGGCGGAAGGAATTCGCATTCGACTGTGCAAGGGCGCTTATAAAGAGCCCCCCGACATCGCTTTTGAAAACAAAGCGGATGTGGATGCCAATTACGTCAAGCTGATGAAGATTCTGATGAAGAGCGGCATCTACCACGGGATGGCGACCCATGATGAGAACATGATCCGCGAGGCGCAGGCTTTTGCCACGCGCGAAAAGATTGCGCGCGATTCTTTCGAGTTCCAGATGCTGTACGGCATTCGGCGTGACTTGCAGCAGCGTTTGGTAAAGGATGGCTGGCGCATGCGCGTTTACATTCCGTTTGGAACGGAATGGTATCCATATTTTATGAGGCGATTGGGAGAGCGTCCGGCCAACGTATTTTTCATCGCGCGGAACCTGCTGCGATCATAGAGAAGAGCGTCTTCGGGCGGAGCTGAGCGCTTTTATTATCGCGGCCCGTTCTCTCCGCCTTCGGCGGGAGCGAGAGGCAGACGGGTGGCCCCGCGCATCATCTCGCGTTCCTGGTCGGAGAACATTCCTCGGAACCGGTCGGAGTTAATGATCGATTCGCGCTGATCCGGCGGCATGGCGCGCAAGTCGCGCATGGCGGTCATGACCATGCGGCGGCGATCGGGAGGAAGTTGTCGCATCTGGCCAAAGATCTGACGCGCCTGCTGCTTCTGTTCCGGGGTCAAATGCTCCCACGTCTCCATCCGGTTTAGCATGCGTAATTGTTGTTGCGGCGGCAGATTCGAAAAATGCTGTAACCGTTGCTGCAATCGCTGCTGTCTTTCCGGCGGCAAGCTGCGGAACGCAGGATCATTGTGTAATTCGCGTTCCTGTTCCTCCGGCGGCATGTCTTTGTAGCGTCGCAGCCAGTCGCCTGCGTGGCCACGAGCTGGCGGATGCGCTTGATGCACCTCAGGCAGCGGACGCCCCGGTTGGCGTGGAGGCGGAGGCGCCGGGGGGGCATGTTTCTGCTGCGGCACAGGTGCGTGGAATGCGCCCAAAACCGCCAGACAGGGTAGGGGAATGGCGAAGGCTATCGCCAAGCTGGCGGTCACCAGCCAATCGGTCCTGTAATTTCCCCACCTCATGGCTCTGCCTGTATTTCCCGCGCACTTCGCCACTGTCAGTTCATCTTGGTTACAACGATCTTGGTTACAACGATCGCGCGAATCTTCTACGGATTCGCTGCGACATTCTGCTGCAAGTCCAGATCGTCGAGCAAGTCGAAATCGGAATACATATCGTGATTCTTATCCAAGGTCTGCAGATCGCTCACTGCGGTTCCCGGCGCCGAGTCCATCAAAGCCTCCTGGTCAGGGTGATACGCGATCTTGCCGCGAGTGACGAACAGGCCAACGCTCACTCCCAACATCACCGTGAGCGCAGCCGCCAGCACGGGCCGGCGAAACCAATGCATCGTCCATCGCGCCTGCGGCATGGCCATCTCTTCGCGCAACCGCGCTTGAAAGCGCACATCAAAATAAGGCGAAGGCTCTGGGGCTTGCCACCCATCCAGAAGCGTCATGGTCGCACGCATCTCTTTCAGCTGTTGCGCGCACGCTCCACAACTCTCCAGATGCTTACTTTCGTCCGCTGTCGGCTCGCTGAATCCAGCCGCCACATCGGGCATCCATTCGTGAATTTCATTGCATTTCATAACCACTTCCCCTCAACTCAATTCGCCACTGTCACTGTCGCTAAGAAAAATATCTCGCTAAACAAATTCTTTTAACTGTTCCCGCAAAGTCTCATAGGCCCGGAAGAGCAACGACTTGGTCGCCGACTCGCTCTTCTTTAGAACTTCGGCGATCTCCTTGTAATCCATCTGCTGGTACTTGTGCATGATGACGGCCAGCTTCTGTTGCTCCGGCAGCGCCTCTACCTTACTCCGAATCGCCATCAAGCGCTCCCGCCGCACGATCGCTTGCTCGGCAGTAAGGGCGCCGTCTGGCAGTTCGAGCGTGGTGCCGGTCTCCTCATCCGGTTCATCGAGGCTGACCGTAACCTCCGGCCGCTCATGGCGAGTGTCGCGCGCATGGTTGACCGCCAAATTGGTCGCAATCCGATAGAGCCAGGTTGTAAATTTCGCGCTTGCCTCGTAGCTTTCGCGCGAGCGATACACGCGTAGGAAAACTTCCTGCGCCAAATCTTCGGCAGCCGCCGTATTGCGCGCCATCCGGTACATAAAGCTTATGATCGGACGGCGATATTTCTGCACCAGATAATCGAATGCCGACTGATCGCCCGCCTTGGCGCGCAACATGATCTGGGCATCGGAAGTTCCCTCTACCGCTGTTGAAAATGAAGCCGACGCTTGCGGCGTCCCGGCAGCCATCAGCACCCCTCGATCAAGTGCAGCTGTGCTCACACTAATTTCAACCCCGGGTTGGCCTGAAAGTTGCGCTTTTTCCGGGCCGGATGTGGAGACAGAAGTCCCTGCGGGAGAAGGAGATAGAGGAGCTCGCGAGGGTTTGGGGTCTGGCGCCATACGAAAGTGAGGATCAACCCGGGTCACGAGCGATCCAAGACCGCCGCTGCCCCTGTCGGCGACTAGGCTACCACGGTCGGGCACCGTGCCGAAACTCTGCAATTGCACCCGGAGGTTCTCGATCGACGGAAAATTAGGCTTGGAGCCGCTGTCGCGTCTCCCGAACACGGCACCTGCCTGCGGCGCGACTGCCAACACCGCACCTGGCGCGAACGAATTTGCTCGTCTGCCCAAGCTGCGGATTCCATCACGCCATACACTTCAGTGTCAAAACCGCAGAGATTGCAGCGAGTCAGGTGCCTACCAAGAGGGAATCACCGCAATGTTATGCGACTGCCAATTACCCTGTAAATCCATGTTCGTCAAAATGAACTTGGGTGCAAACTTGGGTAGATATATTTTGCCCCAAGCTTCGCTGGGTCGGTAATTGTTCAGCCTATTCGAGGCGACCCGCTCGTCACTGCCTGCCCCAGCCCACGAGGAGACTCGAACCCTGAGCTCTACCGTGTCAAAGTAATTCCCCAACCGTTAAACCTGGCAGACGGCATTTTCGTCAGGCACAGTTGCTGCTCCAGGGGTCACACAGCCGAGCACTCTGGGACGGCAACGGAAGAGATTTCCCTGTTATGCACAGCAGCCTGCGTACCTAAGATCGAGTAAACTATCGCAAAATGTCCACTCAGCACAAAGGGCACGCTCGCGTTCCACTCACCAATCCGCAACCCCAAAGAGTGGGCAGAGAACGGGGACCTCAATCCCAAGCTGTCCAGTTCGAGACCGACGCCAGGAGTGTCCGGCAATTGCTGGCCAGCAAGCACTCCAAAGCTGCACTGGAGATGGCCAAGCAAGTGCATAAACGGTTTGCCACCGCGCAGTCCGAAAGCGTGCTCATCGAAGCGTATGAAGGCCGCATCCGCGCTCTGCTTCAGCAAGGAATGTCAGCCGAGGCCATGTCGTTAGTCAAATTGGTGGAGGCACGCTTCCCCACGGCACGCAATCGTATGGAGGAAGTGCAATTCGACATTCGTGCCAGCGCGGGGACGCTGGAAGAAATTGTTGCTCCGCTTCTCGATCCGGCCGCCCCCGCGGCTCTTCGTGAGAAGACGGAGGCCGCCATCCGACGACGGGTCGAGGATCCTTTGGAGTTAGCGCAGCTTTCGTCGCTTCCGCCCACCCACCCGTTGCGGGAATGCGCCGCCGGGGTGGCCGCCGCGTTGCGGGCTGTGACCACGGGAGCGGTCGACGATGTTGTTGTCTCACTGCCACAAGTCTCCCATCGCGGGCCCTTGTCCCCCTGGAAGGCTTTGGTCAACGCTATTGCTTGCTTCTATCGCGAAGATGATCGAGCTTGCCAGAAGTGGTTGCAGGCCGTCGCCGCCGACTCCGTAGCCGCGCGCCTGGTTGCGCCGCTGAGCCTGATGCTCGGAACGGGAGCGAGTTCCGGGCAGGGCGTTGCTGCAGTGAAGTTGGTGGCTTCGGTGGGGGCAGGCCGCGAGGTGATGGGACCGATTTTGGCTTCGCTCGAGCAGGCACTCAGTGAGCGGAAGAGGAAGCAAATTCTTCAGCTGACGCGCGAAGCAGTCACTCTCTGCCGGCAATACTGCCCCGACATGACTGAGCGACTCCGACAACACATTGCGATTCGGTGCATGCTCCGTGGCCTGGAACCAGACCCGGTTTGGGTTGCTCTTGGAGGCCAACCCCGGCAGGATGCATATTACTTTCGGCTTATGGCGCGTGCTCTCGAGGAACTCAAGGAGGGCTTTGAGGATCCTATCGAAATCATCGTCTTTTGGGAAGAATTCCGGCAGCAGGCCATCAAGGAGAAATGGTTCACCGCCAACAGCGCGGAGGACGGAGTGCTTTCGCTGCGCATGGCAAAGATCGCGGAACGGATCCCACCGGATATTCTTGAGGACCTGCGCGAGGAGGAGGAGATCATGCGATCGTCCCGCTCCGGCGGCGTGGGGGCACTGCCGTCCTTGAAATTACTCTCCCCCGGGGCGCTGTACGAGCGGGCCTGCCGCGCCGATCCTAGCCCTGAAGTCTTTGGAGATTGGCTGAAATGGGCAAAGACCGAGCGCGACTGGAGGGTCCCCGACCGCGTGGCCGAATTGTGGCGGACAACCAGACCCGAAGACGTAGGTCCCCTGCTCTGGCTGACGGAGTCTGCGGAAGAACGCGGGGCCTACAAGAGATCGCTCCAATTCCTAGAAGAGGCCGAGCAACGGGACCGCCTTAATCCGGAGGTTCGCAACGCCAAGCTTCGCCTGCTGCTGGCCGCCATCCTGCGCCACTTCCGTCAACGCAAGCCGCATTTGGCTGCTCAGGGAATTGACCGCATTGAAGCTTTACCGAAGGCGGCGGAGAGGGACCTTCCGGCTTTGGCAGTTGCGCTGCGACGACTGTGTAGGGGGCTCGAAAAAGACTTTGAAGCCGCGCGGCAGCTCGAGTCCGAACTGGACAAGCAGTTGGGCTCCGTGGCCGCGCATGTTCTTCTGTGGGGTTTAGCGGAACTCTCGGGGCTGGCGGCAAGTGAGATCGGCTTGCTGCAGTTCGAGATCGATTCCGTGGCCGCAACGAATCTCCCTGCCGGTGTGGCGCGAGCCTGTTCGCTCGGGGCCCTGACCGGTGTTCCGATCCCAGTTCCAAACGCATGGGAGCAGCCGTTGAGTGCGTCCTTGACAGAAGCGGACCATTCCCTCGATGCCGCCCAGATGTTGGTGCTCGGCGAGGCTGCGCTCCGCGGACAGGCCCCGCAGTTGGCATTTGCAGTTTCGGTGGCAGGGATGACGAAAGGTGGCGCGAACGCTAGATTCTTGTTTCTCCGAGCAAGATCTTTACCGATCTGGGCTTCCGATCGGCGGTACCTCTGCCTCTGTGCTGCGCTGGAGTTGGCGCGACGGGAGCGCGACACAGACCTGGCAGGTAAACTCCTTGATGAATTGAGGAAATCCCCGAGGCGCATGTTCGGACCGGATGACTTCCCATACACCATGGGGCGGGATGGCTTTTCTCTCGAGCCCGAGTTGCTGAGCCAAGTCTTGGAAGGGGAGATGACGGAGAGGGTGTTTCCGGTTCCCGGGCGAACCTCTCCACCCCGATATACTCGAGAAAATGTTTGGCAGCCCGAATCTGGCGAGGGTGACAGTCCGGAGGCTCGCCCTCACCCCGGAGAGTTTGACGGCGACGATGGAGATCTCGATGAGGACGATCTCGAACTTGCGATCGATGAAATTCTCGAGAGCTTGCCGCCTGAACTGCAGCGCGAGATGCTCGAAGCAATGATCCGCGGCGAAGATCCGAAAAAGATGGGGCGAAAATTCTTCCGCGCAGGATCGTTCGCGAAGACTGCCCAGCCGACTCCCAAAGAGAGCAAGAAGCCGGCCCGATCCCCATCACCAGAGCAAGGAGATTTGTTCTAGAGTATGAACCAGAATATGCGTGAGTCGAAACCGTCGTCGGACCCCTGGGCTCTGCTGGGAATCAGCGCGGATGCCGGGGATGACCAAATCCGTGCCGCCTACGTCCGCAAGATAAAAGAGTTTCCGCCGGATCGCAACCCGATGGAATTCGAATTGATTCGCGATGCTTACGAATTGCTGCGCGATCGCCGCCAGCGTGCCCGACATTTTTTGTTTTCGGTTGATCCGCGGGCGCCTCTTCCGTCGATGATGGAACCTGGTCCCAGAAAAAGAAAGTACGTGGGAGTGGGGCCCTGGCTCGCCGTTCTCAAGGAAAAGTAAAAGCCCATGGAAACAAATTCTGCCTCTGAGTCCGAGGGGCGCACCCTGACGACCCGAGAAACAATCTTGCGTGGGTTCGAAGTATGGCTGGACGAAGTGCTGGCCCGCGGGGAACCGCCTCAGGGCATGATCGCAGAATTGATGCAAGCCCTGGAGAGCGGCGACTCTTTACCCTCGATCGAGGGCCAGTGCGATCTCTATTCCTTGTGGTCGGCAATGACCGCTCTGACCCAGGAAGTGAAGTTGCAAAGCCGGACATTCAAACAGCTCAAAGATACACTGGCGCAAGTCTTGGATGCTGCCCAGGAGAGCCGGAGGGACGATTCCCTCTCTCATTCCAAGATTGCTGAAGAATTGTTTGCCGTACGACGGGAAATCGAGCGTAGGGTCCGGCGGGAACAGATCGACCTGCTGCTCGACTTGCGGGACCGCCTCGGACGGGGGATCGAGATGGTGCGCCTCTCAGAGCCCGCCTCACCCACCCGCTTTTCGAAATGGGCACTCTGGTTGGCGAAGTGGCGACGCGATCAGAAACCCACGCAGGACAGGCTGGGGGCATTGGATAAGGGCTACACCCTTACCCTGGACCGCCTTGAGCAAGCTCTAGGGGATTATCGGCTTAGTCCAATTCTCTGTGAGGGGGAGACGTTTGATCCGCATCGTATGACGGCGGTAGAAGTCGAAGAAACGGCGGTCGTTCCGGAAGGAACGGTCATGGGCGTTTACCGCAACGGCTATGAATGGGAAGGCGAAGTCTACCGTCCCGCTCAAGTCAAGGTTGCACGCTCGCCGAAGGAATAAGGATAAGGGAGAAGGATATGAGCGAATTGATCGTCGGCATCGACTTAGGTACTACGAACTCTGAAGTCGCCGCCTTTGTGCACGGCAAGATCCAAGTACTAGGCTCCGGAAAAACTAACATGCTGCCTTCGGTTGTGGGACTTTCGCCTTCTGGCGAACTGCTGGTGGGTGAACCAGCACGGAACCAGTTGGCACTCTATCCCGACCGCACCATTCGCAGCATCAAGCGCAAGATGGGGACCGGCGAAAAGATCGCGCTGGGCGACCGCGAGTTCAGCCCCCCGGAGATCTCGGCGCTGATCCTGCGGGAATTGGCAGTATGGGCAGGACGCACTTTCGAGCAAGCCGTCGAAAAGGCGGTGATTACCGTTCCCGCCTACTTCTCCGACGCGCAGCGCCAGGCAACTCGCGAGGCAGCCGCTCTGGCAGGACTGGAAGCGATTCGCATCCTCAATGAGCCGACGGCGGCGAGTCTGGCGTATGGCCAAGCTACCCGGCAGACGGCTATGGTCTACGACCTCGGTGGCGGCACATTTGATGTCTCCATCGTTGCTTTTGAAGGGGACGTGACCGAGGTGCTGGCCAGTCATGGCAACAATCACCTCGGGGGCGACGACTTCAATGACCTGCTGACCGCGCATCTGATTGCGGAGTTCGAGGCCAAGCACGGCGTCGATTTGAGGGCAGGGCATCCGATCGCTCGCGCGCGCCTTTGGTGGGCGGCCGAAGAGGCCAAGAAGCGACTCAGCTTCGAGCCGGAAGTCACCATCCGCGAAGAAGCGCTGGTCAGCGAAAATGGCCGGCCGCTGCACTTGGAGTTGGAAATCACGCGGGAACAATACGAAGCCATGATCTACCCGCTGCTCGAGAAAACTCTGGAGAGTGTTTCCAAAGCTCTCGCAGATTCGCGGAAAGGCCCCGCGGATCTGGATTCGATCCTACTGGTTGGCGGCTCGACGCGGACGCCCCTGGTTTCCCGACTGCTCCATGATCGCACGGGGCTTGTTCCCCGCGAAGAGATTCACCCAGACTTGTGCGTCGCTTTGGGCGCGGGCGTGCTGGCATCGCGGCTGGCGGGGCATGACGTGGAGCGTGTGCTGGTCGATGTTTCACCCTACTCGTTCGGCATCTCCTTCCTCGGGGAACGTGGCGGAGTGCTCTATCCTCATTGCTACAAGCCGATCGTTCCGCGTAACTGCCCTTTGCCGCTGACTCGCACCGAGCGCTTCTATACCAGTGCCCCTTATCAGGAAATCGTGGAAATCCGCGTCTACGAAGGTGAGGATGAAGACGCACTCCGGAATATCCTGGTCGGCGACTTTCGAGTGGAAAAATTAAGAGCGGTTCGCGAATCGAGCGAAATCCTCTGTCGCATGAATCTCGACTTGGACGGCGTCCTACACGTGACTGCTGTCGAGAAGTCCACAGGAAACTCTAAGCACATCACCATCGCCCGGGCACTTGAGATGAAGAGCGAAGCCGAAATCTCCGAGGCCCGCAATCGTCTCGAAGCGCTGTACTCTACGCGGGTGAACGAAAACGAAGAAGCGGTCGAATGGCCCGAGGCCGCGGAAGGCGAGGAAATCGTCGACCCCGAGGAACTCGATCTCAAGCAACAACCGTATGCACCCATACAAGCTGGTTCCCCCGATGAGGTTTGGGTGAAGGCTGCGCAGGAAGGGCGGCAACTGGTGGAACGCTCGCGCCGGCTCCTGGAACAAATGCAAACGGAGGATCGCGAGGAGGTGATTCATCACAATGAAAAGATCGGGGCGGCGCTCGCGGCGGAAGATGCTACGGCCCTGCGAGAGGAGACCAGGAAACTCGGGGAACTGTTGTTCTTTGTGGAGGGCAAGGAATGAATCCCTCGCCTGAGCCCGGTGAATGCCCAGTCTGCAGGGCCCGCTTCCGCGGCATGGTGACCTGCTCTCGCTGTGGTGCCGACCTCGCACCCTTGATGCTGCTGATGGCACATGCCTACTCATTGTGCCAGAAGGCTCGGCAGTCTTTGCAGCAAGGCGACGCGCGGGCCGCACTGACTTTGGCTGAAGCTGCACAGAATCTACATGCCACGCCAGAGGGGCGCCTCCTGCACGCCGTGTGCTCCGTCGCCGCCAGGGCATTGTGTCCGCAGTGAGCGTTCGGTGCAGCGTCAGGCGAGGCTCGCTGTTATGAATTCGTTCTGTTCAACGGCGTCCCAGGGAAACCAAACCGGGAATCGGGCCGGGAAGCGAAGTCCGGGTGGCTTGGGGCGAAGAAGAAAATCTGTGTGTCACACTAGCCTGTGGCTTAAGCGAATGCACGGACACCACTCGGGCTGGCCAGCCCGAGCGTGGAAGGCGGCATGAAAAACTGCGGCGAAGGAGTTCGACATGACACTCACCCCGGAGGGCTCTGAGCGCAATCGCCGCGGTAACGACAGCTCGCTTTCAGGTGTGGCTGCTTCAATGGTGAGATTATCGTGAACACCCCGCCGTCGTGGGTCAGCAAAACGCCATCGCGGTAGAAAGTCAAGCCGTTTGACTGGCAACATTTTGCCTGTCGGTGTCGTTCGACTGTTCGACTAAGATCCGAAGCCCTTCGCCTTTCCTCGAGTGGTCGCTCGCGCTCCATCTCCGTCCGGTACCAGCCAGAACAGCCATTCGCCGGGGACAAGCACCGCGGGTACGGCCCGTTCGTGCGGGGCGCGGATTCACTTCTGATGACCCACAGGACGTGGAACTGGGGCAGGCTGTTCAACCTCTGGGTCTTTGCCGCGTCCTTCGCCACGCGCTGCGTTAGAAAAGCCCCTCGGTTCTCAGGCCGAGAGGCTAGATCGATCACGGACTAGTGATTGTCCTGGTCCATATCGCTATCGCTATTTAGGGTTTGCCAGCCTGTCGCGGCGAACCACGCGCCGCCAGGAGAGGTGATCAAGATAACGGGAGCGGTGCACTGGTTAGGCAGTGTGAGCTTGGCAACGATATTTGCATCGCCGGCGTCGGCTCCGGTCGTGGCTGGAAATGTACCGGCCGAGAACAGCACGGACTTGGTTGAATCAGTGGGGTCCTGGCAACTCAGTTCGGCCCCAAACATGGCTGATGGGTTGGAATTGTTGAACGGAGCAATGGGAATGACCAGCCCTCTGACGAAAATCGTCAGCCTGCCGTCGGTCCGGAGTTCGCCCCGAACCGAGCGAAGAATTACCCAAGGCGCGCCGGCCCCCTGGACCCCTCGTATGACGTTGGCAGGACCGCTGCCTGGATCCCCAATCATCGTATTAAATTTCAAGATGGTCTTGCCGTGATCATCGCCATCCTCGGCGAATGACGCGCCGACCAAGATGGTGATGGCCAGCAGAGTAAGGACAAGTGCTGTGATGGCATGGTGCCGGCTGGAGTGACCCTGAATAGAACTCAGCGACTGCATACTTCCTCCTTAGAATTCGATTGGACAGACTTGAGCCAACCGTCGACCAGAGTCGTTCACTGAGCGGCCTTACTTGTCACGAGAACGTAAAAATTGGGTAATTTCAGGTCTCGGATGTCGTTTCGGTGAGACTCCGTGCAGGCGAAACTGGCTGCGCAGGAAAAGATGCTCAACCATCCGCTTCCAGCAGAAATGTGGGTGCAGGTGCGGGTGCCGGAAGCAGTTCAGTAAAACTCGGGTGGACAGGGAACTTGTGTATAACGATGAACTTACCGCGGCAAAGTGGGCGCTTAACTCAGCGGTAGAGTGACATCTTCACACATCGGACTGCGAAGTACATGTAAATACATGCTGGCCAAAATGAACTCGGGTGCAAACTTGAGTGGAGATTGTTTTCGCCCGAGGCTTCGCTGGGTTCGTGATTCTTCATCACCTTGGTGGCAACCCCCTCACCCCTAGTCTGTACCTGCCCCACTCAAACCCGACAGGCCGCATGACAGGGCCCGCCAGCCTGTCGCATAATGTCCCTCCTGTTTGAGAGGTGTGTCATGGGTAAACCAGTTGAGCGTCTCCCCTACCAAGGCCTCGGCGTCCGATCGGCAGGCATACGAAAACTATCGAAAAGACGTGAAACGCGGAAAGAGTCTCCTGCAACTCATGGCAGCGAAAAAAGCAACAACCCCGCAGATTCGTAGCAGTTGGTCTCCGAGAAGCTCTACCGCAGTGCAAACTCCACAGGGCATATTTGATGTTGTGATCTGCAACATCTCGTTACCACTTTAATAAGCACAGAGCGCCATACGGAACAGTTGCTGCGAGGACGCTGGCTGCTCACCAGTACTTCAGGCAGAATCGACATCAAGCAGAGGTTAATCAGGGAATAACGAAGTTTCCGCGTGGAACCTTTGAACAAGACGGGAAAATAATTACGTTTCACTCAGAGCTGGAGATGCAGCAGAGTGGAAGGTGTCAGGACGATGGCGGAACGCAGAACTCGTGCCGTGTTGTCCGGTGTCAAGCATTCTTTCCGGTCCGGGAGTTCTGATTGTCGTCCGTCACGTGTTCATGAAAAGACCTGTCGTTATCAGGCGGTCGCACAAGTGAGCGAGAGGAAAACCATTTTGACTCGCGGTGCGCAGGCCATGAAGTCTTACCAAGACGCCGTGATTCGACTGGCGGAAGTACCTGGTTTGGGGGTGGATTCTGCGCAACGAATCATCGCGGAGGCGGGCGCCCAGGCTAGCACGTTCCCCTCACTCGCCCGGCGAAAGGCAATCAATGCTTGCGCCGAGTGTTGAACCACGCAGCGCACGCGGCTGTGGCGAAGAAAGCAGTCATTTTCAGGTTGCCTTCGGCCGTCTGCTGCCCTGCCTAGGCGATCAGTCCGCGGTCTGGGCCGTTTGCCCATCGGTTCTGTCGCGTAGTTTGCAAGATCTTGCTTGAGGGGCGACGATGTATCGAGCAAGGCCGCGGTGCGGGCGCGAGCACTTTGCAAACTCGGCTACGAGGTCACGATCACACCTATAAACCAACTTGCGGTCAGGGTTGCCGTTCATGTCTTTGGAGAGGATTTTCGACGGAGTGTAATCGCTGTGATTTCGACAGCGACGCCAATTTATAGACGGTGGAGTGCAGCCTTGAACCCAACGTCGTCGTAGAATTTGAGGCGCTGTACCAATTTCAGGAGATCCATGCCGCCAACTATTCTCGCCGCGTTCTTTGAATTCTCGCGCACCGCCGTCTCGATGTCGGGCGCCGGGCTCGCGCTGCTCGTGATTGGCCTGTTGGCCGCGAAAAACGATATCGCGAAAGCGCGCGGCCCCAACAAGATCGTAGCCCTGACCAACTTGTGCTTCGCGATCCCGTTGGCCGCCTTCGGCGCAGAACATCTTTCCGGCGGAAAGATCCTGATGAACGCGGTACCGCCGTACATGCCGTGGCGTTTGTTTTGGGTATATTTCGTCGGTTTTGCGCTGATCGCCGCATCGTTGAGCATCGCCACCAAGATTCAGGTGCGATGGTCCGGCCTGCTGTTCGGGATCATGATGTTCCTCTTTGTGGCGATGTTACATTTGCCGAGAGCAGTCGCCAGCGGCGACCGAATCTCATGGACGATCGTCTTCCGGGAAATGTCGTTCGGCGGCGGCGGCTGGGTTCTGGCGGGAATTGCGAGAGGCGGGTCGCATGGGCCGGGCAGAAGTCTCATCACCGTGGGCCGCGTCCTGATCGCGATCGCCGCGCTCTTTTTCGGAGTTCAGCACTTTCTGCACCCCCTGGGACTTCCCGGAGTTCCACTCGAAAAACAGATGCCCACGTGGATTCACGCTCGAGCCTTCATCGACTATCTTACCGGTACATTTCTTATCGTTGCTGGCGTCTTCTTTCTGCTGGCGCGGAAGACGCGCATCGCGGCCACGTATCTCGGCGCCTGGATTGTGCTCGTGGTTGCGGTCATCTACGGGCCTGTCCTGATCGGTGCACTGGCGGACCCGACTACCGCGGCAAAAGTCGAGGGGCTCAACTACTTCGCCGACACGCTTCTGTTTGGCGGAGCGATTCTTTCGCTTGCCCGCACAATGACGGGCTCCGAATGAGCGTCGGTAACTGTTATAACCTCAAAAATAACCGGTCCAAACATGAGGTTTTGTGTAATTGATTTCAACAGTTAAGAATTTCTGCCCTCCGCGGCCACTAGACGAATCCCGGCCAGCCTGATGCCGAAGGCGCCAGTACCTTCAAGAACAAGAAGAAGAGATTCGACGTGATTCGACGTCGAAGCGCTGTACCGAAGCGAATCGCAGAGCGTAAGATAATGCGACATGCAACTCTGGTTTGCCCACGGCAGCGGTGAGCCTCCGCGAACAGCTCGTGACGCGGGTTGTTTTAGGCATTCTGAGCGACGACCTGGCTCCCGGGCAGCAACTGCCAAGCACAAGAGAAATGGCTCGGCGGTTTCATCTTCATCCAAATACCGTCAGCGCGGCCTATCGGCAACTCGAGCGGGAACGTTGGGTTCAGTCCCGCCACGGCAGCGGCGTATCCGTGCGAGAGGCCAAACCGGATGTAGCGCTCTCACCTGCCCTCACACTCGATCAAATTATTGCGAACCTCTTTCGTTCGGCCAGCGAACTGGGTTTTCCCTGAACTCCGACTCAGGGAGTTTGCCCCACGGGTGCGCGCCGCGCTGAACTGGCGCACCTGAAGATCAGCAGATCAGCGATATCGACAGCCAGCGGATGGTCATACATATCCGAGGAGGTAAGGGCCGCAAGGACCGCGATGTCATGCGCAGCCCGAAGCTGCTCGGTGCACTGCGCGTCTACTGGCGCGGGCCACGGCGCAAACTCATGAACTGTCTGTTTCCCGGGGGCTCATCCATCGGTAGTGGTTTCTCGCTTCCCCAAATAGCTACGCTCAACGGTTCAGTCTGAAGAGAGATTCGTTATGCTCAACCACTTGCTGAAGGAGAGCGGCTGTGCTTAAGCACGTTCAGCCAGGGCAGAATTTTGCGACGCGCAGAGCAACTGAGTCATCATTTAGCATAGAGGCTGAATTAGGACATGGGGTCGGCGGCAAGTCCCGGCGTTGTAAGAGCCATGAGAACAAATGCGATGACTTCGCCTGAAAGTGACAGCCACCAGTATAAGGCCGTGCTGCGCATCAGCGAAGCGATCGCCGCTTGCCGCGAACCTGAAGAACTGGCGAGGACTCTCGCGGATGAAATTGGCAAGTTCCTGCACTTTGATCACCTTTACTTCGTTGTGTTGAAAGAGGACTCCACAGAAATCGAGTACCTCGTTTGCGGCAAGGGTCCAATCCCTCTTCCGGACCTGCCGATGGAGGAGTGGCCAGTCTGGGAGGCTGTGCGCAGCGGGGAGCCACAACATACTGGCGATTGGGACACGGAAGAGCGTTATCCGCGATTTAAAGAGTGGGCAAAGAAAATAGGCCTCGGATCCGGAGTCCGCATACCATTGACGACGCCGCATCGTCGATTGGGTGTGTTCGGAATAAACCGCGACACGGTGAAACCATTCAGCGGGGAAGAAATAAGCTTCCTGGGGCTGATCGGGCATGTGGTCGCCTTCGCGCTGGATGACGGTTTGAATCTGAGGCGCGCGCAACAGCAAAATGATCAGCTGCAGTTGCTTCTGAACCTGACGAATCGAATCACGTCAAATCTGAGGCTGCGGGACGTG
>Ga0209380_10000086_pt1 | contig 53542 bp, 43 predicted proteins | sample HubBroMetageWFT6_FD_188347 | JGI IMG/M metagenome (GOLD analysis project Ga0209380, IMG submission 188347) | Warmed and freeze-thawed soil microbial communities from the Hubbard Brook experimental Forest, New Hampshire - Hubbard Brook CCASE Soil... | ecosystem: Environmental > Terrestrial >...
ATAAGTACGTGCCCGACACCCTGCTTCCTGACGACGATGTGCGTGGCAGGCCGGCGCCAGAGTGGATGCGATACTTTGACCACGGAAGGCCGTCAGCGCCGTGGCTGGCCCGCCGGGATGCGATAAGAGACATCCTGACCAGCGGCGACCGTTCGCCGGTACAGGGCGCGCTGGCCTGGATCTGGGCCCGCAGTACCGCAACCATCCCGATACCGGGCTTCCGTACGGTGGGTCATGTCCGGGAGAATGCTGGGGCCATCGAACATGGACCTCTTAGCGACAGCGAAATGGCCGAAATAGCCAGGATCCTATCCTGAGGTCAGTCGCAGACAGTCTCGCGGCGATCGTGACGCGCGTGTCTGTGGCAGGGGCTGCTGCGCGCCGATCCGCTACTTGAGCAGTTGCCGCGCCATGACCACGCGCTGGATCTGGTTCGTGCCCTCATAGATCTGCGTGATACCCGAGCTATGGGCAGTTCCCGCAGGTAGATGGCCTAGCGCAGGGCACGGTGTCAGCACAGATCCAGCACCGATGGCTAGCCGACGATGGGGTCCATCACTCACATGCAGGCCTGCGCCCGACGATGCGTGGCGGGCTGAGGAAAGCATGAGGTCGGCGCCGCTGGCCTGGCTGTGTAGCGCGTCAATCCGGCCGCAGATGAACTCGTGATGCTTGCCGTCGCAGGCCAGGTCTCGCAACCTCAGCCGCCTGTCCGCGAGAAGCCACCAGTCCAGCCCGTCTCTGCTCACTCTTCGTCGGCCTGCCCGGCAAGATCGCCGCTGCCGCTGCCGGGGCCCTGCACTCGCGCAGCGGCCAGACCCGCACGGAAAGCTTCGATCTCGGCTATGACGTGTTCGACAAACCGCCTGGTGCCCACGAGGCTTGCCACAACAACCGCCTCACCGCCCGACAGTTCGACCACCAGAGTCGACCAACTTGATCCGCCCGGAGCCCGACCAACCCGGAAGCCGACGATGGACGCCCACGGGATGGTCTTGCGGCGCAGGTAACGGTGATACACCAAGCCATCCGTTTTGAGCTCAAGGTGCTGGTCCACGAGGACGCCGACCACAAGGCAGATCCCGAACACCGAGACGAGCACCCCGGCGGCGATCTCTCCGGCGGCTCCGCGCGACGTGTCGGCGGCCATGGCAATACCGATCACCAGGAACAGGAACCCGCCGACCGAACCCCCGATGGTCGGGATGACCGAGCGGTACTTGCGCCGTGCGTTTTCTTGATACATGCCGTTGCCCTGCAGCCTGTTCCGCCCCCGCCCACACCGCTAGGGGAATGGTACTGCCGTTGAAAAATACGGGGTCATGGCCCGGCGCTTCGCCGACGCCGAGCTGCACGAGATCCCAGATCACTGGTATCCCCCTGGTGACCGCAAAGGACGATGCCGGCCCGAGGCCTTGAGTCAGGAAGGCGCCGGCACCCCCGAAGGAGCCGGTCAGCGTGAGCCGGAGCCGACGGTCAACAAGAGATCGACCCCGTTTGCGGTCAGCGACCGGGCGAAGCCGTACGACTGGATGCGCTGGTCTTCACGAACTATGCAGGCCCCTGCAAGCGCGCCACCGCACCAGAGAGTAGCTGCTCGGACGCACACGTGAGGAGCGCGCCGATTGTGGCTAGGGTGCCACGGTTGTTCTTGATGAACCGTCCGGCGTCTACGAGGCCGTGCCAGATGATGGTGAAGAGGTTGGTGGCGGTGTCTTCTTGGTGTATGGCTCCCGCGTGCCGAGGTCGCGTTCTCCGGGCGCGTCGGGGCGAACCCGTGCGTCCGCGCGCCTCCGGCAGTACCGAAGTCGCCGCCGCCACGAACACTCCCGAGCCCACGCCGCGTCCCCATGTTCTGGGTGCCCCGCTAACGACCTCGGCCTGCGCACGGTTTACCCCGCGATCGGGGCCTGACAGCCACATGGTCGGCGAACTGACCGCACCTGCCAGCCCTTAGTGGGCTCTAGTGGCATACGACCACTAGAGCCCACGGATTGGGTCTATGGAGTGGTGAACTCGACCGGGATACCGCCGATCACCTGCTCGATGTGCGAACCAGCGGCTTGCTCGTCAATGGTGAGCACGTCCTGGTTGAGGAACGGTGTGCCAAACGCAGCGGTAATTGCGGTCAAGGTGCCGGGGATGGTCCTGGTGGCGCCGGGCGGGATCGTCACCGTGGGACTGGTCACCCCGTCGAATCCCGTGTACGGCAGCTCATTAATGTTCTGCTGCGATGTCGCGGCCAGCGTATAGGCACCGGACCTCCTGCCGGTGTTGGTCACCGTGACGCTGAAGTTGACGCTGCCGCCCACAGGCAGGGACACGGAGGCGGAGTCGGGCACGTTGTTCGCCGAGAAGGTGGGGACCGCGCCGTAGCTCGCATGACCGTGGACGTTCTGGGTGAACTCCTTCCCGCTGGCCGTCTCATCCAGCGTTACCTGGATCGTCCACAAGCCAGGCTCCGGGTTGGGCACCGACAGCTCGGTACGGGTGATCGGCGAGCTGCCCGGCTGGAGCGCCGCGATCGGTGTCTGCGCGTAGTCAACAACGTTCGACCCGGCCCCTCCCCCGGGAGAGCTAGGCGCGGTCAGGGCGTAGCCGATGGCGTTGTCCGCGCTGATGTCGGCCGTGTGGAAGTTGACATTCAGGCCCGGTTCACCCGACGGCACGTCGATCTGGTAGGTCAGCATCGGGCCCTGGCCACGGGCGACACTGCTCGCGAGGTTGGCCACGAACTTCCCGCCGGCCGACGGAATCAGGGTCTGCCTGGTCACCGGCACGGAGACCGCGCCGCCCACGCTGCCGGCGAACTGAATCGACTCGGCATGCTGCCCAGCGGCCGCCGGGAACCGGATCGAGACCGGGATTCTCGCGCTCGAGTGGCCCGGGATGCTCACCGGGCCGCTCGCCCTGGCTGTGATGTAGTTCTGCGTGCTGAACTTGACCACAATCGGGCCCCGGTAGGAACCTGGCGCCAACGGCGCCGCCTGCAGGTGCGAGCGGCCGTTGTTCCAGTAGAAGGCCGCTGTCCACTGTCCTGGCGTCGGGTTAGACACCTCCACGTGCTGCAGGTTGGACACCGGGCCTGTGGGGGTTGTGGAGAAATCGTAGGAGATCTGCACCAGCCGACCCCGCGGGTCGAACAGGAACATCGCTATTACCGCGTTATTGTCCGGGTTCGGCGTCCTGAAGTCCGCGTTCAGCCGGTCGACGCCGCGCGGGACTCTGAACGTGATCGGGGCAGCGGCCGTCGGTCCGGTCGGCGGCACCGGGGCCGAGGCGGGCTGTGCGGACACATTCTCGGTCACGGTCGGGCCGAGCTGGGTCGCCCGGCCAAGCCAGCGGAACTTGGCCGTCACCGTTTGCGCCTGCGATGCGGAGTTGTAGAGCGAAACACTCTGCGTGGTAGCTGACCCACCGGTTCCGGTCAGCCGAAGCTGCGTAGGTGACGGGATGAGGGCCGAGGAGCCAGAATGCCTGGTGACCGTCGTACCCGGCGCCTGTTGCGCTGCGCGCACCGCCGCGTACACGTTGACCAGGCCCGCACCTTGCTCGGAAGCGGGCGCGTCGATGTCCGTTGCGGTACCGCAGAGGATCTCCTTGACCAGTGCGGGCGAGGGCCGCCCCCCGCGATGGCTGTCGGCGTAAGCCTGGATCACGTCCGCTGCCGCACCCGCGACCAGCGGTGCCGACTCGCTGGTGCCGCCGAACGCCTCAGTCACAGTGTTGCCGGGGCAGCCGTTCGCCACGGCCACGGGGTCTAGCGAGCAAGCCGCCTCGCCGCCGTAGCCAATCGCCACCAGGTCGGGCTCGTCGTTGTTCGGCGCGGGCCCGCCTGAGGACAGCGCTGTGATGTTGTTGTTCACCCAGCCTGAGTAGCCGTACGCCTGGGCGTTGAGCCGAAGCGCCGTTGTAGCGCCGACGCCGATGACGTTCGGATCTGACGCGGGCACCTCCAGCGTCTGGTCCACGCCCTCGTCCCCCGATGAGACCACCACGGTGATGCCGGCCGCCACGTAGGCGTCCTCCGCGGTGGAGAACGGCGAGAAGTCGAAGCCGAACAGCGATCCGAAGCCGAACGACTCAGACACGACATCGGCGTGCTCGTTCACGACCGCGTTATCGATGCCCGCGATGACCTCGGACTCCGGGGCCCGCAACGCACCCGGCGGAATCTGGCCCTGCGGGCCAAGGGTGTTCTCGTCCACGATCGTCGCGCCCGGCGCGTCACCCTCGATGGTGAACGTGCAGCCCTTCGGCAGGTGCGAGAACGGCAACTGGGTCGACATGTCGTAGACCACGTCGCCCTGCGCCGCCACGGAGGACACGTCACCGTACACCTCGTCATCGCCGGCGTCCGCGTTCGGCGTCGGACTGCCGGCCACCACGTGCTGCCCGTCCGGACGGATGAAGTTCGGGTTCCCCGCCACATTGTTCGCGTTGGAGATGGCGACGATCACGCCCTTGCCGGTGGCGATCTTGGACGACTGATCCGGATCGGACGGGTCCGCCTGGTCCACGACGTGCATCAGGGACAGCGCCTCGGGCTCGAGCAGCGGCTTCTTCGGGTTGGCCGGGCACAGTCGCTGGCTCAGTGCGGCTGGCGTCCCCGTGCTGGCCTGGGCTGGCGGCTCGATTCGCGTCATCATCGCGTCCGGCGAGATCGACGCCACCGCCGGGTTCGACTGCAGTTGCGCCACCGCCTTCGCCGACAGGTGCGCGGCCACGGCGTTCACGCCATCCAGTTGCCGCAGATCGACGCCGCCTGAGGACTTGATCGCCGACACCACAGGGGCTTGCGCGGTCTTTAGCGCCTGCAGGCGCGCGCCGCCATGGCCGACTTTCAGGCTCGAGTACTGGTTCTTCAGCGTCACGATGACCGGGCCGCCCGAGGCGGCGGAGCCGATGACAGGTGCCAGCGGCGCGGCCTGAGCAGCGGGGATGCTAGCAACGACGACCCCGCTGACGCCGAGTGTGAACGCGAATATCGGTATGGCTGTCCCCATCACAAGGCGGCGATGCACGGATCCCCTCCAGTCGTTCGCCGGGCGCGCGGAGCGGGGTCACCTCAAGCGCAAGGTGTAGCCAAACAGATATGCCTGGTATCCCTTGTCCTTTACCCCACATCCTGCACAGGCGCATATGGCATCAATTTCGCTGGTAACTTCCCATGGCCTCGCCCGCGTGTCAACGATCAGAGTCGGTTCGCTCGCGCACTGCAGCCCAGGCCGATTGGGTTGGTGGCGAGTGGCGAAGGTTTAGTGGAAGCCGGTCGCAGACTGGCGCTTGGAAATGTTCACGGCCCGGTCGACCGACCGGCGCATCACTTCAGCAGCTGCCGCGCCATCACCATGCGCTGAATCTGGTTCGTTCCCTCGTAGATCTGGGTGATCTTGGCGTCACGCATCATGCGCTCGACCGGGTAGTCGTGAACGTACCCGTAGCCGCCGAGCAACTGCACGGCGTCCGTCGTCACCTCCATGGCGACGTCGGAGGCGAAGCACTTGCAGGCCGAGGAGATGAACGTCAGGTCGTCGGCCCGGTCCCCCTGCATGGCTCGCTCCGAGCGCGCGGCCGCGGCGTAGGTCAGCTGCCGGGCGGCTTCGACCTTCATGGCCATGTCGGCCAGCATGAACTGCAGTCCCTGGAACTCGGCGATGGCCTTGCCGAACTGCTTGCGCTCCTTGACGTAGCCGGCGGCGTAGTCGAGCGCGCCCTGCGCGATGCCGAGAGCCTGCGCCGCGATCGTGACCCGCGTATGGTCCAGCGTCGCCAGCGCCGTCCTGAACCCCGTGCCCTCTGCGCCGATCCTGCGGCTGGCCGGGATCACGCAGTTGTCGAAGTACAGCTCCCTCGTCGGCGACCCCTTGATGCCGAGCTTGTGCTCAGGCGCGCCGAAGGAGAACCCCGCGTCGTCTTTGTCGACCACGAACGCGGAGATGCCGTTGGCCCCGGCCGACGGGTCGGTAACCGCCATCACGGTGTAGTACTGCGAGATGCCAGCGTTCGTGATCCAGCGCTTGGTGCCGTTGAGCACGTAGCTGTCGCCGTCGCGGACCGCGCGCGTCTTCATCGCGGCTGCGTCCGAGCCTGCCTCCGGCTCCGACAGCGCGTAGGAGAACATCGCCGCGCCGCTGGCCACCGGCGGCAGGAACTGCTGCTTGAGCTCCTCGGAGGCGGCGAGCAGGAGCGGCACGGTACCGAGCTTGTTCACCGCGGGAATCAGCGAGGACGAGGCGCACGCCCTGGCGACCTCCTCGATGACGATCACGGTGGCGATGGCATCGGCCCCCGCACCGCCGTATTCCTCCGGAATGTGCACAGCGTGCAGGTCAGCCTTGACCAGCGCGTCATGCGCTTCCTGCGGGAACTCGGCGGCCTCGTCCACCTTGGCCGCATGCGGCGCGATCTTCTCCTCAGCCAGGGCGCGGACCGATTCGCGGAGCGCCTCGTGCTCTTCTGACAGCGCGAACGCGGGGAAGTCATGGCTCATAGACTCGATAGTAGGACGTCCTACCGAATGAGCGAGCGAGCACATCGAGCGAGCACAGCGAGTGGGCACAGCCAGCGCGCGCCTCAGCCAGCCCCGACGCGATGATGAGGCGGTGACTTCCGAAACCGACCTGCTGTCCGCCGCGGGCCAGCAGCTGCTGGACTCGCTCCGCGGCGAGGATGTCACCCCCGACCGCGCGCTCGTGCTGGCCAGCGAGCTGCGCGGGCGCTACCCCCCCGGCCTCATCGCCGCCGCGCTGACCCAGCAGTCGCTCCGGATGGCGGCCAGGGCCAAGTTCAGCCGGGCCGACGTGATGTACTTCACGCGCGCCGGCCTCGAGCAGGCGTCCTCCGAGCTCACCGCCGGGCACAGCGCCAGGCGCTTCGCCGGCCTCGACCTGATCGCGGACCTGTGCTGCGGCATCGGCGGCAACCTAGCCGCCCTCGCCGACGCCGCCGGCCACGTTCTCGCCGCCGATGCCGACCTGCAGACCCTTCGTTTCGCTCAGCGGAACGGGCTGGCGCTCGGGCTCGCGGACCGGGTCACGCCGGTGTGCGCCGACGTCACCGGCCTGGCGCTCGACTTCCGCCGGGGTCCCGCGGCGGCCTTCATCGACCCGGCCAGGCGGGCGGGGTCGCGGCGGTTCCGGGCGGGTGACAGCCAGCCGCCGCTGGACTGGTGCCTCGGCCTCGCCGGCCAGGTCCCGGCGGTCGGAATCAAGGCGGCCCCCGGCCTGCCCCACGAGGTCGTCCCGCCGGGCTGGGAACTCGAGTTCGTCGCGGTCGAGCGCGGCCTGAAGGAGGCGCTGCTGTGGTCCCCGGCGCTGGCAACCTCGTCCCGGCGCGCGACGGTCCTGCCTGCTGGTCACACGCTGACGCCGGCTCCGGGCCCGCCGGTGCCGGTCGCTCTGCCTGGCGGCTACCTGCTCGACCCGAATCCCGCCGTGACCAGGGCCGGACTGGTTGAGGAGCTGGCCCGCGCCGTCGGGGCCTGGAAGATCGATTCGATGATCGCGTTCCTGAGCGCGGACGAGGAGATCCGCACCCCGTTCGCCCGCACGCTGCGGGTCCTGGAGTCCATGCCGTGGAACGAGCGGCAGGCCGCCCGCCGGCTGCGCGAGCTCGGCATCGGGACGGCCGACATCCGCCGGCGCGGGCTGGCCGGAGACGTCGAGCAGATCCGCAGGCGACTGGGCCTGCGGGGCGAGGGCAGCGCCGTGATCGTGCTGACGCGCCAGGAAGGCAGACCGTGGGGCCTCATCTGCACACCGGCGTGAGCTCGCGCCCTGGCGCCCGTCAGTCCGGCGCGGACCGCTCGGACAGCTCGCTGGCCGCGGCGCGGAGTCGTTCCCCTTTCGCTTGCGCGGTTGCCCGCAGGTCGGCCTGAAAGGCAGCGACGCGGTCGGCGAGCCGGCCATCGCTCGCCGCCAGGATCCGCACCGCCAGAAGGCCGGCGTTGCGAGCGCCGCCCACCGAGACCGTGGCCACCGGGATCCCGGCCGGCATCTGCACGATGGACAGCAGCGAGTCCAGCCCGTCCAGGTGCGCGAGCGGCACGGGCACTCCGATCACGGGGAGGGTCGTGACGGAGGCGAGCATGCCCGGCAGGTGGGCGGCGCCGCCCGCCCCGGCAATGATGACCTTGATCCCCCGCCCGGCTGCGGCCTGCCCGAAGCTGATCATGTCCGCGGGCATCCGGTGCGCGGATACGACGTCGGTCTCCCAGGGGACGTCGAACTCCGCCAGCGCCTCGACGGCCTGCTGCATCACCGGCCAGTCCGAGTCGCTGCCCATCACGACGCTGACCACTGGCTGATCGCTCACCGGAAGTCCCCCTCGTCCTCGGTGCCGTCGGCCAGGTAGCTCGCCGCCCGCCGGGCCCGGCCGCGAACCTGATCGAGGTCACGGCCGAGCGCCGTCACGTGGCCCACCTTGCGGCCCGGCCGCACCGGCTTCCCGTAGAGGTGCACCTTGACCGCCGGGTCGGCCGCCATCACGTGCGTCAGCCTGGACCGCAGGTCGGGATCTTCGCCGCCGAGGATGTTCACCATCACCGAGTACCTGCTGGCCAGGGCAGGCGAGCCGAGCGGGAGGTTGAGCACGGCGCGCAGGTGCTGCTCGAACTGCGAGGTCACCGCGCCCTCGATCGTCCAGTGGCCGCTGTTGTGCGGCCGCATGGCCAGCTCGTTGATGACCAGCCGGCCCCCGGTCTCGAACAGTTCCACGGCCAGCAGCCCGATAACGCCGAGGTCCCTGGCGATGGCGAGGCCCAGCCCCTGTGCGTGCGCGGCCAGGCCGGGCGCGAGGCCCGGCGCGGGCGCGACCACCTCGCGGCAGATCCCGTCCTGCTGCACGGTCTGGACGACGGGGTAGGCCGCCCCCTGGCCGCTCGGGGCCCTGGCGACGAGGATGGCCAGCTCGCGGTCGAAGCGAATGTACTCCTCGGCAATCAGCGTGAGTCCGTGGCTCAGGACCTCGGCCGCCTCGTCGGGGCCGCCGCAAACCCAGACTCCGCGGCCGTCGTAACCGCCGGTTACCGCCTTGAGCACGACCGGCCAGCCGGCCTCGGCCGCGAACGAGGTCACCCCGGCCAGATCGCTGACCGGGGCGTGGCGCGGGCACGCGTAGCCGAGCTCGGTCAGCCGCTGCCGCATGGCCTGCTTGTCCTGGGTGTAGCGCAGCGGCGCCGAACCGGGCCGGACCGCGTGCCCGGCCGCTTCCATGGCCTCGACCAGCGGGCCCGGTACGTGCTCATGGTCGAAGGTGACCACATCGCAGCCCGCCGCGAACGCCATCAGGTCGGGCAGCGAGCGGTAGTCGCCGATCACGGACTCGGCGGCCACCTGGGCCGCGCTGTCGTCGGCCGCAGCCGCGAGCACCCGGAAGCAGATGCCGAGGCCGGCGGCCGGGCCGCTGGTCATCCGGGCCAGCTGGCCGGCGCCGACCATGCCGACCACCGGGGCCGGGTCGGAAGCGGGAGTCTCATCCATTACCCGCCGTAGCCTATCCGGGTCAGAATCGCCCGTGCTGCAGGTCGCCGGACCGGCCGTGAGCAGCCTTCGCGTTGGTCGCGGCGGGTGGTCACGGGAGGCCGCAGGCCGTCCTGGCACTCCCCCGTCACTCCCCGGCAGCGCTGGGTCCGATGCTGCCGGTCAGTGACCGTTCCTTTGCTCGGGCAGGAGTTGTCGGCCAGCGTTCTCATGGGTGTCGGCCGCGCCGACAAGCAGTGCGCGGCCGACGTCCCGATCGGTGTCTCAGGACCGTGTGCTCCCATGGCGTGTCCTGTGCGCGAGCAAGGGGACGAGGGTTTGGGCGTTCGGGCTGCCCAAGCCGGTGACCGGGTCCCAGCCCGAGCCGGCCCGGTAGCCGACGAAGAGGCCGGTTGGCCAGAACACCGAGTTGTCGCCGGTGACCACGTCGTGGAAGGCGCGGTGGTAGGCGGGGCTGCGGGCAATGGCGTAGATGGCCGGGTTGACGAAGCCGAGGTGGTGGCCGGCGTCCTGGTCGGCCAGGGCGATCACTGCGGCCCACAGCGGGGTGGCTGCGCTAGTGCCCTGGGCTGGGTACGGGACTCCGCCGGTAAACATCAGCGTCATCGCGGTGAAGGAGTCAGCGTCGGCGCTGACGTCGGGGACGCCCCGCATGCGGCCGATGCGCCGGACGCCATCCTGGTAGGACGGCCGGAGGAACAGAGAGCTGTAACCGCCAGCAGAAGCGCTCGTGTCGGAGTTCCAGGCCATCTCGCCCTGGTAGGCGCCTGTGACGAAGCTGGCGTCCAGGGCGGTGCCGCCGACACCCAGCACCAGCGGGTCGGAGGCGGGCAGGCTGACCTGCCTGGGCGGGCCATTGTCGCTGATCACGCCAGTGTCCCCGGAGGAGGTGACAACCGTGACGCGGCGGCCGGCGGCCTGCTGCAGCGCCGCGTGCAGACGGGCAACCTGGGCCGGGCTGAAGAGGTGCTCAGCGTGGCTACCGCTGATCGAGACCACCGCCGCGTTCTCGGTGATGGCGGCGTGGATCGTTCCGATCACGGCGGCGGTAAAGTTCGCCGCGCTGGCCGTGGCATTGTGCGGTACGAGGACTACGTCGAGGGTGGCACCAGGCGCGATCGCGTGGACGATCTCGGTGTCCTCGACCTCCTCGGTTCCCGCGACGTAGGGCGCACTGGCCCCGGCGAGGCCAGTGGTGATCTTTAGCTTCGCCGCGGGCAGGCCGAACTTGCGGTCGAAGGCGGCCAGGTCTTTGCGGATGTCGGTGAAATCGCTGCCAGGGCGCTCGGCGAGCTCGGGCATCACCACGGTCTCGCCTTTGCCGCTGATCCCGCGCTTGAGCAGCGGCGCCACGCCGTATGCCACTTGGTACTCTGCGGGGCTGTAGCACTGGATGAAATAGCCGGGCGGCCCGCACACCACCGGGCCCGGTTGCACGGCGGCCGCATCGGACCGGTCGACCGTCGCGGCCTTTGCCGGGCGGGCGGGCGCGGCCGACGCAGACACCGCGGCCAGGCACGCTGCCAAGCCTGCCGCAGCAACCAGGCTCGCCGCTCGCGACAGCCGCCGCGGCCCGTCCTCGGGCCGCGTTGCCGCGTGCGGTCTCACACCGACGATCCATTTGACCGGCATGGCATTCCCCTTCGTCGAATTGCTTGTCCATCACCTCGTCTATTGCCTGCTGCGCGGCTCAGGTTCACGGAAGAGACGGAAACGCCGCCGCGCCTCGGACGGGCGGTGGTGTGGTTACGGGCCCCGAAGTTGTCGGCGGATGCCACAATTGCGGTAAGCGCGGGGCGCTGGCCGCCCTTTTCAAGAGGGCCCGAGAGCCAGGCAGCGAGCTGGCCAGCCCTGCGTCCCGCGCTCATCTCACGATGCGCCTGCCGCTCCCCAGAAGCACTCCCCGGCAGGCCGGAGACCCGCAGTGACGTGGGTTCCGCACCTAGCCGCCGTAGCCTACGGGCTCGCCTGGGCGGGTGGCAGCGCTGCCTTTGGCTAGGCCGGCCCGACGACGGCCGGGCGCTCCTCGGCGTCGGCCGTCGCATGCGGGAGGAACAGCGCGAACACTGCCGGCCGCGGCCGCACCAGCACCACCTGGCCGCCGTCGGCGGCCGCGATGGTCCGGGCGAGCGCCAGGCCCAGGCCGGTGCCGCCAGGAGAGCCGCTCACGCTGCGCTCGAATATCCGCGGGGCCAGCTCGGCCGGAACGCCGCTGCCTTCGTCCCTGACCTCGACCACAACCGACCGCCGCGTGCGCGACGTCCTGATCGTCACCGTGCCCGCGCCGTGCACCAGCGCGTTGTCCAGCAGCGTGGCGATGACCTGCGAGGCTCCGCCCGGCGTGGCGAACGCGTAGAGTCCTCTCTCGCCCGTCACCATCAGCCGCCGGTCGATCCGCCGGAAGGCAGGCTCCCACTCCACGACCTGCTGCCCGACGATCTCGTCGACGCTCGACAGGGCCGGGGCGCCCGAGGATGACCGGCGGGCGCGGCCGAGCAGCTGGCCGACCACCTCGGCGAGGCGCTCGGTCTGCGCGAGCGCGGCCGCGCCTTCCTCCCTGACCACCTCGGGCTGGTCGGCGGCGTCGATCATCTCCTCCAGGCGCATCGACAGCGCGGTAAGCGGCGTCCTGAGCTGGTGCGACGCGTCGACGGAGAATTCCCGCTCGGCCGACAGGAGCTCGTTGATCCGCTGGGCGGAGCCATCCAGGCCCTCGGCGACCCGGTCGAGCTCCTGGATCCCGTACCGGCGGCCGAGCGGGCTCGAGTCGCCCGAGCCAAGCCGGTCAGCCGCCGTCGCCAGCTCCTGCAGCGGCCGGAGCAGCCGCCGGGCATAGCCGAGGCCCAGTACGACCGCGATGCCGACCGCGACCAGCGCCACCGCGAAGATCAGCAGCAGCGCCTTGGCGACGTTGCCCGAGACAAAAGAGTCGTCGGCCGCGACGGTGACCGTGAAGTTGGGCGTGGTGGCTGCCTGGCTCATGGAATCGCCGGGCCGCAGCCGGACGCCTTCCCTGATCACGCCGCCGCCATTCTGCCTGATCACGACGTAGCGGTCGGTCAGCGCCAGGGCCAGCTGGGTGGCGTCCGGCGGCAGGCTCGAGTCCCATCGCTCCTGGAGGCTGTTGGCCACCGTCTGGGCGTCGCGGTGCAGCTGCTGATTCGCCTCGTCGAACTGGAGGCGGGTCAGCACGAAGCCCAGCGGCAGGCCGAGCGCGAGCACTGCGGCGACCGCCACGGCGATCATGGAGATCAGCAACCGTCGCTGCATTGCCTTGCTCCTGGTCCTACGTGCACGCCGCCATCAGCCTCCGGCGCGGTCAATCCCCGCGTTCAAATCTAAACCCGACCCCGCGCACGGTCGTGATGTACTGCGGGCTGTGAGCGTCGTCGCCCAGCTTGCGGCGCAGCCACGAGACGTGCATGTCGAGCGTCTTGGTCGAGCCCCACCACTTGCTGTCCCAGACCTGCCGCATGATCTGCTCGCGGGTCACGACCTTTCCGGCCTCCGCGACCATGAGCGCCAGCAGGTCGAATTCCTTCGAGGTTAGCTCGATCTCGGTAGTGCCGACCCAGGCCCGGCGGGCGTCGGTGTCGACGCGCACGCCCTGAACGACCTTGGTCTCCGACGCCCCGCGGCGCAGCAGCGCCCGGACCCTGGCCAGGAGCTCGGCCAGCCGGAACGGCTTGGTGACGTAGTCATCGGCGCCCGCGTCCAGGCCGATCACGGTATCCACCTCGTCCGCCCGGGCGGTGAGGATCAGTACCGGGACCGACTGGCCGGTGGACCGGATGCGGCGGCACACCTCCAGCCCGTCGATCCTGGGCAGGCCGATGTCGAGCACGATGAGATCGATGCCGCCGTTCTTGGCGGCCTCGAGCGTCTCCGGGCCATCGGCAGCAACCTCGACGTCGTACCCCTCGCGGCGCAGAGCCCTGGCGAGCGGTTCGGAGATAGCCGGATCATCTTCGGCGAGCAGCACGCTGGTCATGCTCTGATGGTATGGCGGCCGGCCAGTAATGCTCGCTCGATACACGCCCCGCGGGCCCGCCTCTTCCCATCATTAGCGCCCTGACCTGCGCAATTGATGGCCTTCGCGAGGATTGAGCATACGAATCAGACGGGCGTCACCCCGTGCCGGCGGCGGGAGAATCCCCGGTCCTTGCCCCTGGCGGCCGCGAACCGGCGGATTAGCTGGGAACGCAGATCCTCCGGCTCGACCACGTCGTCAACCACAAGTTCACCGGCCAGCCGGAGTACATCGATGTCGGCCTCGTACTCTCGCCGGAGCCGCTCGGTCTCGGCCGAGCGCTCGTCCCCGTCGGTGATGGCCGCCAGCCGGTTGAAGTAGACGGCGTTGACGGCTGCCTCGGCCCCCATGACCGCGATCTTCGCGGTCGGCAGGGCCAGCGTGGCATCGGGCTCGAAGCCCGGGCCGGCCATCGCGTACAGCCCGGCGCCATAGGCCTTCCTCACCACCACGCAGATCTTGGGTACCGTCGCCTCGGCCACCGCGCTGATCATCTTCGCCCCGTGCCGGATGATCCCCTGCCGCTCGACGGCCGTGCCGACCATGAAGCCGGGGACATCGGCCAGGAAGAGCAGCGGCAGGCTGAACGCGTCGCACATCTGAATGAACCGGGTGGCCTTGTCCGCGGAGTCCACGAACAGCACGCCGCCCTTGAACATCGGGTTGTTGGCGACGACCCCGATGGGCTGGCCATCGAGCCGGGCGAAGCCGACCACGATCTCGCGGGCCCACAGGGCGTGCACCTCGAACAGCGAGTCCTCGTCCACGATGCCGCGCACGTACCGGCGCATGTCAAAGGCCTGCCGCTCGCTGACCGGCACCATCGCCCGCAGGTCCGTCGGCTTGGGCTCGCGGGCCGGCTGGACCGGCGGCGGCTGCTGCCAGTTGCCGGGCAGGTAGGACAGGAAGTCGCGGACGGCGGTCAGCGCCTCGGCCTCGCCCGCCGCGAGGAAGTGCCCGCAGCCGGAGACCGAGCAGTGCATGCGGGCGCCGCCCATTTCCTCCAGCGTGGTCTGCTCGCCGACGACCATCTCGACCATGCGCGGGCTGCCGAGGTACATCGACGCGTTGCCATCCACCATGGCCACGAAGTCGCAGAATGCCGGGATGTAGGCGCCGCCGGCTGCGGACGGCCCGAACAGCGCGCAGACCTGCGGGATGGACCCCGAAGCCCGGACCTGAGTGTGGAAGATCTTTCCGGCGCCGCGTCGGCCGGGGAACATCTGCACCTGATCGGTGATGCGCGCGCCGGCGGAGTCGACCAGGTAGATCATCGGCACGCCGGTCGCGTAGGCCTGCTCGATGATCCTGATGATCTTCTCCACGGTGCGGGCGCCCCACGAGCCTGCCTTGACGGTGGAGTCGTTGGCCATCAGCGCGACCGGCCGGCCGGCGATCGTAGCCGTCCCCGTGATCACCCCGTCGGCCGGAAGGCCATCGGCAAGAACGTTCGCGAACGCGCCGTCTTCGGTGAAGCTCCCGGCGTCGACCAGCTGCGCGATCCGGTCACGGGCGAACATCTTGCCCGCGGCGGCCGCCTGCTCGTGATAGCGCGGCGCGCCGCCCCTGGCGATGCGGGACCGGACGTCGGCGAGCTCTGGATGGCCCGATAGAGCCGGGTCTGCGTTGTCACTCACGCTGGCGAGCGTACCGAGTCCCCGGCTGGCCGGGCACCGGGCCGCCCGCCCGCGGCCCTAATGAACGTGAAGGTTGACGCCAAGCAGCGCCAGCCACCACAGGAACACCGCCAGGAGCGCGGAGAAAACCACCTTCAGCACGCCCACGGTGAGGTAGTGCTTTTCCCACGCGACAACCAGGCCGATGATGACATAAATGACCCATAGCCATCTGAATCTCACGGCACCTACTCCGATCTCCCGCGTCCAGCCCGATGCGGCCCCTCAGGTGTCCCGAAAAAGGCTGCTCAAACATGCGTCCGTGCACATCGGCGCGCATCCCGCCGGAGACGCGGGCCGGGCCGATGGCGACCCAATTGCGATTCGGTGAACGGCTGCCGACATCCGAAATACGGCGTGGTGAAACTGCTTATTGCCATGTATGCCGTGATAGTCCAAGATCGACGCTGTAATGTCCGGACGCCGGTCGGCTGGCAACCGGCAAGCACCGGGTCCGGCTCACGAGGGGAGATCAGCAGTGCCTGTTCAGAAATGGGTGGCCGGCCTCGGCGCGACTGCGACGGTGGCGGGCCTGGCGGTCGTTGCTTTCAGCGGGGCAGCAGGGGCCGCATCCGCGCCGCACTACACGCGCCTGACTGGCAGCGTGGCGTCGTTCACGCGCTCGAGCCAGGCCATCGGCGCGGTCGGGGGCTCGGAACGACTGTCAGTGCAGGTGTGGCTGGCGCCGAACCTGAGCGGCGCGGAGAAGTATGTCGCCGCCGTCACTACGCCCGGCAGCGCGCAGTTTGGTCACTACCTGAGCCCGGACGCTTATACCGCCAGGTTCGGCGCGAGTGCGAGCGAGGCCGCCAAGGTGGAGGCGTGGCTGCGCGGCGAGGGCTTCTCGGGGGTGAGCGCCGACGCGCAGCGGGATTACGTCCGCGCCACGGCCGCCGTGTCGAAGATTGACTCCGCCTTCAAGGTGCAGATGGAAAACTACCGCTCCTCGTCGGCGGTCGCCGCTGGCCCGTACACCCTGCGGGCCAACAGCGAGCCGGTGACGATCCCGACCGCGCTGGCCTCAAGCGTCGAGGGCGTGACCGGCCTCGACAACGCCGCGCCGGAGATCCCGCTGGTGTACCAGACCAGCAAGCCCGCGGGCAAGGAGCCCACCGGGGCGATCACGGACGCTTCGCCCGTCGTCCCCTGCTCTGGCTACTACGGCCAGTTCTTCCAGAATGGCCTGCGCAAGCAGTTCGGCACGAACTCCTTCCCGACCGAGGTCTGCGGGTATTCCGGCAAGCAGCTGGCCGGGGCCTACGGGATGAGCAGCAAGGTCAACGGCCGGGGTCAGCGGGTCGCGCTGATCGAGCTCGGCCTGGCCCCCGACATGTTCACCACGCTTGCGGACTACGCCAAGGTCAACAACCTGCCCAAGCCGCAGCGCGGCCACTTCTCCCAGCTGTCGCTGGGCAACGACAACGCGTGCGGAGACGAGTTCTTCGTCGAGGAGCAGCTCGACGTCGAGGCTTCCTACTCGGTGGCCCCGGGCGCTAAGCAGCTCGTCGTTGATGGCAACAGCTGCAACGAGGGCGACTTCGGGCTCCAGGGTCTGTTCAACGCCGACCTCAAGGTCATCAACGGGAACGGCCATCACCCGCTGGCGACGATCGTCTCTAACTCGTGGGAGAACAACTTCCTGCGCGAGGAGCAGCCGGCGTTCATCACCAAGGTCGAGACGAACTACCTCGTCCGCGCGGCTGCGGTCGGCGTCGGCATGTACTTCTCGGCCGGCGACGGATCCAGCGTGTTCTCGCCGTCGGACAACCCGTACGCGATCGCGGTCGGCGGCACCACGCTTGGCATCGGCAAGGGCAACCAGCGGCTGTTCGAGACCGGCTGGTCGACCGGCGAGTCGGTCGAGACGCACAAGGGCTGGGTGCTCGTCGGCGAGCAGAGCGCGAGCGGCGGCGGCCCGAGCCTCGTCTGGGCGCAGCCCGGCTACCAGCGCGGCGTTGTCCCGGCGAAGCTCGCCAAGAACCAGGGCAACCGCGGCCTTTCCCGGTCGGTGCCGGACATCAGCGCGGACGCCGATCCGTTCACCGGCTTCGCGGTCGGGCTCCTGCAGCCGAACTCGAACAACCAGCTCGTCTACACCGAGATCCCGGTCGGCGGGACCAGCGAGTCTTCGCCGCTGATCGCCGGCATCATCGCCGACGCTCAGCAGGGGCAGCCCCGGGCCTTCGGTTTCATCGACCCGGAGCTGTACAAGCTGCTCGGCACCTCGGCCCTGCACGATGCGCTGCCGCTGACTAACCACAGTCCCGCCCTCTGGCGGGGAGTCGCCTGCAACGAGCAGAACTGCGGCATCCAGATCCTCACCACGTTCGACGATCAGAACCGGAACATGGAGGGCTACTACGGCCAGGTCACGCTGCCCGGTTACGACAACATGACCGGCGTCGGCACCCCGAACGGGCAGATGTTCATCCACGATCTGCGCCTGCTGGAGAGGAAAGTAGGTAGGTAGAACCTGAGACCGGAACCGGGCCGGCCGCCAGATGGCGGCCGGCCCGCGCCGGTCTCAGGCCGGTATCGTCCGCGTGCGCGGGCCCGCCCTGAGCACCTGCGAGGGCAGCTTGCGGCCGATGATCCGCTCCGCATCCGCCGCGGCATCGATCATCGCCTCCAGGTCGATGCCCGTGGCGACGCCCATGTCCTCGACCATGTGCACGAGTTCCTCGGTCGCGATGTTGCCAGTGGCGCCCGGCGCGTACGGGCAGCCGCCAAGCCCGCCGACCGAGGCGTCGAAGTCCGCGACCCCGAGCTCGAGCGCGGCGAGCACGTTCGCCAGCCCGGTGCCCCTGGTGTTGTGGAAGTGCAGGTTCAGCTCGGTGTCGGGATACGCCGAGCGGAACTCGCCGATCAGCCGGCGCACCCGGCCCGGCGTCGCCATCCCGGTCGTGTCGCCAAAGGAGATCCCGTCGGCCCCGGCGGCCACCGCCCGGCCGGCCACCTGCACGACCCGCGAGACCGGCACGTCGCCCTCGTACGGGCAGCCCCACGCGGTTGAGACGATGACCTGGAGGGTGGCCCCGCGCTCGTGCGCCAGCGCGATGATCCCGGCGATGTCGTCGAGCGACTCCTCGGTGCTGCGGTTGACGTTCTTGCGGTTGTGGGTGTCCGAGGCGGACACCACGGCCTCGATCTCCACCACCCCGCTGTCCAGCGCGCGGGTGGCCCCGCGCGAGTTCGGGACCAGAGCCGAGTACCGCACGGACCCGGCGCGGTCGATCTCACGCCAGACCTCATCGGCGTCGGCCATCTGCGGGATCGCGTCCGGCCGGACGAACGACACGGCCTCGATCCGCTGCACTCCCGTGGTCGACAGCCGGTTGATGAGCTCGACCTTCGCCGCGGTCGGCACCGGGTCCTCGTTCTGCAGTCCGTCCCGCGGGCCGACCTCACGCACCGATATCCGGCTGGGCAGATCTGACACCGACAGCCTCCGCTAGTAGGGCTCCGGCCGGTCCGGATTCTCTCTGGCCAGTCTCGCCTGCTCGTCCTCGACCAGCTGAAACAGGGTCGCCTGCACGTGCTGGACGTGCGGGATCTCGGTCAGCACGAGCTGACCGTGCTCGCCCGGCGACTCCACCACCAGGCGCCCGCAGCCGAGCACGCGGTCGAGCAGGCCCTGCGCGAACGAGACATCGCTGATGCGCGTGAGCGGGAAGTCCCTGCCCCTCCTGGTCACTACGCCCGCGCGCAGGCGCAGCCTCCGGTTCGTCAGCTCGTAGCTCGTCGTCCACCAGCGCAGCAGCGGACCGGCGACGAACACGATCGCGAGGATCAGCGCGGCCCCGCCGACGCCGAGCCGCGCGGGCGGAACAAGGCCGGGCACAAGGAGAAGCACGGCGAGCGTCGCCGCGATGATGAGTGCCAGCACGAGCACCGGGCGGAGCACTGTCTTCCAGTGCTGATGCATTCGCAACACAAGATGCTCTCCCTCGGAGAGCCCTGCCGCACCGACCATAGGCCCCATCGTGACACGTTATGCGCACAACCGGGGTTCAGCGAACGTGAATCACGTCCCCGGCGCTCACCGGCTCCACCCCGTCGGGCGTCGCGACCAGCAGCCTGCCGACTGCGTCCACATCGCACGCCCGGCCGGCCAGAATCGCGCCGCCGGGCAGCTCGACTCGCACCTGCATGCCGACCGTGGCGCACGAGCGCAGGTACTCGGCGCGAAGCCCGGAGCTGACTGCGTCGCCGGGCGGGCTCGCGTCGATCCAGCGCCGGTACCAGTGCTCGAATTCGCGCAGGATCGCGGCGAGCAGGCCGGACCGGTCGACCCCGGTCGCGCCCATGACCGCGAGCGAGGTGGCAGTCCCGCCGGGAACGCTGGCCGGGAGGTCGCCGACGTTCAGGCCGATGCCCACGACGACCGCATCGCCGGTCTGCTCGCCGAGGATGCCGGCAAGCTTGCCTCCCGGGGTGAGGACGTCGTTGGGCCATTTGAGGCTCACGTCCAGGCCGGTCTGGGCCCGGATGCCGGCCGCCACGGCGACGCCCGCCAGCAACGGCAGCCAGCCCCGGGAGGCCGGCGGCACCCCAGCCGGGCGGAGCAGGACCGAGAACGTCAGCGCGGCCCCTGGCTCGCTGACCCACTGGCGGCCGAGCCGTCCCCGGCCCCTGGTCTGGCGCTCGGCGACGAGCACGGTCCCCTCGGTGGCGCCGCCGCGGGCGGCCGCGATCAGGTCCTCGTTGGTCGAGCCGGTCTCGGTCACGACGCTCACGTCGGACCACAGCCTGCTGCCCGGCAGCACGCGGTCGCGCAGCGGCGCTGCGATCAGCAGGCTTGTCGGACTCTCGTTCATCCCGCCACCTTACGAGCCAGGTGTACCCGGGGAACCCTCGTTCCCGTTCTGACGACACGATTGCATCACGGAAAGTATCTCAGTGATCGCAATGCGCAACGAAGCCGAGGTGAGACGCTACTCTTCGACACGAGCGGCAAGATCGAACACCGGGAGCGGAGACGGCCGGACTGAGGACACCAGCGCGCGGGCGCCGGGCGGGGCTGCGGAACGCGGGGCGCCCGCCCGAGCGGCACGCGGCCGGACCGGGCCAGGGCGGCGCAGCCGGGATCGGGCGGTTAGCGGCACTGTTCCGGCCAGCACAGTTCCGGCCCTCGGTCCTGTGGCGCCGGCACCGGATCATGACGATCGCGGTGGCCGTGTCGATCGTGCCGCGGCTGATCGCGATGGCGGGATTCCGGCCCGCGCTGATGACCTCCGACTCGTTCCTGTACATGCGCGAGGCCGTCAACCATCGCCTCGGCGAGATCCGGCCGTCGGGCTACTCGATGTTCCTCGGCCTGTTCAGCGGGCTGCCGCACGTGCTGACGGTGATCACCGCCCTGCAGCACCTGATGGGGATCGCGATCGCCGTGATCGTCTACGCGCTGCTGCGCCAGGCCGGGCTTCCCGGCTGGGGCGCGACGCTCGCCGCCCTGCCGGTCCTGCTGGACCCGCGGGAGATCGCGCTGGAGTCCTCCATCCTGCCGGACACGCTGTTCTGCCTGGTGGTCCTCGTCGCGGTCGTGCTGCTGCTGCGGCCCCGGCCGGGCCCCTGGCGATGCGGCGGCGTCGCCCTGCTGCTGGCGTACGCGACGATCCTGCGCGGTAACGGCATCCTGCTGGTCGTCGTGGTCGCGGCCTTCCTGCTGCTGCAGCGGGCTGCCGGGCGCGCGCTGCTGGCGTTTGCCGCGGTGTTCATTCTCGCCGTCGGCGGCTACGCGCTGGGCTTCCACTCCGAGTACGGCACGTACAACCTGACCGCGAGCGACGGCATGTTCCTGTGGTCGCGGACGACCAGCTTCGCCAACTGCGGCGTCATCAAGCCGCCCGCCGACCTGCGGCCGCTGTGCCCGGCGGCGAACGTCCCGACGCCGGTGATCCCGGCATCACCGCCGTTCTCGCCCGCCAACGAGCTGACGGTCGGCTCCCCGGCCGACTACCTCTGGTCGGCCAACGCCTGGTGGCGCCGCGGCCCGAACGCCGGCTTCGACCCGCGGAACAACGCGCTCGCGATGCGGTTCGCCCTCGACGCGATCACGGCGCAGCCGCTGAGTTACGTCCGCGTCGTGGCGACCGACGTGCTGCTCACCTTCACCGGCACCGACCGGCCGCAGGACCAGGCGGACTTGTCGTTTACCCCCCAGCCGCGGCTGTCGCCGCTGCCCGGCTACTACCAGAGCTACCTGAAGGCGTACGCGAACACGACCGAGAACACCCACCCGGTCTACCCGTGGGCCAGTCTGATGTTCGGCTACCAGCAGCCGGTCTGGTTCCCCGGCCTGCTGTTCCTGCTGATCGTCGTCGGCGGGCTGGCCGGCGTGCTCCTGGACTGGCGGCGCCGCGGCGGCCCGCAGCTCCTGCCGTGGGCGCTGGCCGCCGTACTGATCATCTCGCCCGCAGCCCTCACCGAGTCGCTGTACCGGTACGCGATCGCGGCGATCCCGCTGGCATGCCTGGCCGCCGGGCTGAGCTGGCAGCGGCAGCGCGCGGCGCGGGTCAGCCCGGGCGCGGAACCGGCGGAGGCCAGCGGCGCGGGCTCGGTCATCGTCAGCCAGGCCGGCGCCCCCGCGGCTGAGGCTCTGCAAACACCCAGTACCTCGGCCGGTGCCGCCAACATTTAGTCTGTCCGGCATGGCCTCCGATCCGCTCCCGCCCGACCAGTCCTCCGCCGATCTCCACACGACCGCGGGCAAGCTGGCCGACCTGGAGCAGCGGCGCTACGAGGCCGTGCACGCCGGCGCCGCCCGGCAGGTCGAACGGCAGCACGCCAAGGGCAAGATGACCGCCCGAGAGCGGATCGATGCGCTGCTCGACCCCGGCTCGTTCACCGAGTTCGACGAGCTGGCCCGCCACCGGGCGCACGACTTCGGCATGGCCCAGAGCCGCCCCTACGGCGACGGCGTCGTCACCGGGTACGGCACGATCGACGGCCGGCCGGTCGCGGTGTTCAGCCAGGACTTCACCGTCAACGGGGGCTCGCTCGGCGAGGTGTTCGGCGAGAAGATCGTCAAGGTCATGGACTACGCGCTGAAGACCGGCTGCCCGATGATCGGGATCAACGACAGCGGCGGGGCGCGGATCCAGGAGGGCGTGGTCGCGCTCGGCCTGTACGGCGAGATCTTCTACCGGAACGTCATCTCCTCCGGCGTGATCCCGCAGATCTCGCTGATCATGGGCCCGTGCGCCGGCGGCGCGGTGTACTCGCCGGCCATCACCGACTTCACGCTCATGGTCGACAAGACCTCCTACATGTTCATCACCGGGCCGGACGTGATCAAGACGGTGACCGGCGAGGAGGTCAGCCAGGAGGAGCTCGGCGGCGCGCACGCGCACAACGTCAAGTCCGGCGTGGCCCACTACCAGGCCACCGACGAGCAGGACTGCCTGGACTTCGCCCGTGACCTGCTGTCCTACCTGCCCTCCAACAACCTGGAGGAGCCGCCCGTCATCGATGACGACGGCGACCCGGCCTCGCGGCTGGAGATCACCGACGACGATGCCGAGATGGATACCCTCATCCCGGACTCGCCCCGGCAGCCCTACGACATGCACCGCGTCATCGAGCACGTCCTGGACGAGGGCGAGTTCCTGGAGATCCACGCCGGCTTCGCGCAGAACATGATCGTCGGCTTCGGCCGGGTCGAGGGCGCGGCGGTCGGCGTGGTGGCCAACCAGCCGATGCACTCGGCTGGCACCCTCGACATCGACGCGTCCGAGAAGGCGGCCAGGTTCGTGCGCACCTGCGATGCCTTCGGGCTGCCGGTGGTCACGTTCGTGGACGTGCCCGGCTTCCTGCCGGGGACCGGCCAGGAGTGGGGCGGGATCATCCGCCGGGGCGCCAAGCTGATCTACGCCTACGCCGAGGCCACGGTGCCGAAGGTCACGGTGATCACCAGGAAGGCCTACGGCGGCGCCTACGACGTGATGGGGTCCAAGCACCTCGGCGGCGACATCAACCTGGCCTGGCCGACCGCCCAGATCGCGGTCATGGGGGCCGACGGGGCGGTCGACATCCTCTACCGGCGTGACCTGGCCGCGGTAGAAGATCTTGACGAGCGGGCCACCCAGCGTCGGCAGCGGATCACCGAATACGAGGACACGCTGTTCAACCCCTATATCGCCGCCGAGCGGGGCTACGTCGACGCGGTGATCCGGCCGGCCGAGACCCGGTCCCAGGTGACCAGGGCGCTGCGCGCCCTGCGGACCAAGCGGCAGACGCTGCCGCCCAAGAAGCACGGCAATATTCCGCTGTAACCACCTCGAAAGGCGGTTATCTGCGGCCCTGGCGATCACCCGGCCCCGGCCGGAGCAGTCAGGTCAGCGTGGCACAATATGCGCCGTGAGCATGCGCGGCGCCGTCAACCTGCTGGCCCGGCACTGGCTATTCAGCGTGGCTCTCGGCCTCGGCTTGCTGCTGCGCCTTTTCACCATGCTCGGCTTCCCGCCCGCGATCTGGTTCGGCGGCGACTCGGTTTCGTATGTGAATTCCGGCCTCCACTGGTGGCCAGGGGTCTCGCGCGAGTCGGGCTACGGCGTCATGCTCGGCTTGCTGCACCCCTTCCACAGCTTTGTGGTCGTGACCGCGATCCAGCACCTGATGGGCCTGGCCATGGGCGTGCTGGTCTACGCGCTGCTCCGCAGCCGCTACCGGCTGCCCGCCTGGGGGGCGACGCTGGCCGCGGCGCCGGTGCTGCTGGACGTCTACATGATCCAGCTCGAGCAGGAGATCCTGGCCGACTCAGCCTTCACCTTCCTGTGCGTGGCCGCGATCACGCTGGTGCTGTGGTGGCCCGATGACCGGCGCCCGGCCTGGTCGCTCCCGGCGGCGGCGGCCCTGCTGGCCATCGCCTCGACGTTCTGGCCGCCCGGCCTGCCGCTGCTGATCCTGCTGCTGATCTACATGATCGTCCGCCGGTTCGGGTGGCGCCCGGTGGTGGCGACCGCGGTCGGCGGGGCCATCCCTCTGGCGCTGTACCTGGGCTGGTTCGACGTCCGCTACCACCAGGTGGCGTTCAACGACTCCAACGGCGTTTTCCTGTGGTCCCGGACCATGACCTTCGCCGACTGCTCGGTGATCAAGCCGCCCGCGGACCTGCGGCCCCTGTGCCCCACCGGCAGCCCGGCGACCCGCCAGTCGGCGCCGTTCTACATCTGGGAGGGCAACTCCCCGCTGCTGAAGGTGGGCACCGGCGGGTCCAACAAGTTCAGCAAGTCGCGCAACGACCTGGCCCAGAAATTCGCGATCAAGGCGATCGAGGCCCAGCCGCTGAGCTACGCCAACGTGGTGTTCCGCGGCTGGCTGATGAACTTCGACTGGACCCGGCCGAACGTGCCGAGCGTCGCGATGGCGGACCGGTACCAGTTCACCAACGCGACCCAGACCCAGAACGCGCTGTCGGGCACCTCCACGGCCGCCACCAGGGCCGGGGTCGCGGCGCTGCACAAGGTCCAGCGGGCCTACACCGGCGGGTCCACCGCCGACACCAGGGAAGTCCAGCCGTTCGCGGACGTCATGATCGACTACCAGAAGGTCATGTACGTGCGCGGGACGATGATCGGCGCGCTCCTGCTGATCGGGCTGGGCGGCATCATCCTGGCCTGGCGCCGGGGCGGCTTCCTGAAACCACTCCGCGGGGGGTCCAGGGGGGTCGTCCCCCCCGGCAGACACGGTGGCTGGGGCGGGCCCTGCCTGTACCCCTTCCTGGCCGTGCTGGTCATCGAGATCACGCCGCAGCTGACCGCCAACTTCTCGAACCGGTACGTGGTGCCCACGATCCCCGTGGCCTGCCTCGCGGCAGCGCTCGCCTTCGCCCGGCCGTTGCCCCGGCCAGCCGAGGCGGCACCCTCTACCGGATCGGCCGACGGTGCCGCTGTGGCCTCTCCGCAGGCTGGCGGGTCGCTGCCGGAGTCCACGTCCCCGGAACTGGCCGGTCTCGGCCAGGCGGAAAACACGGATCAGGGCGGCAACAGCCCATCGTGACGGAGTGACCGCACTCCGGTACCAGCTTCGGCGTCTGAGCATCGCCAAGTGCGGTTAGAGTCGTCAGTACTATGACCGAATCCGGCTCGCCTCTGCCGCTGCTATCCCGGTACGCCATCATGGTGGACGTCGGGTATATCTACGCATCTGCGGGCGAACTGCTCTTCAGCGCCGCGTCCCGGCGTGAGTATCGGGTCGATGCGGACAAGCTGATCCAGGCCCTCACCCGGCTGGCCGAGGACAAGGTCAGAGGAGAGCTGCTGCGGGTCTACTGGTACGACGCCGCGCGCGATCGGGTGCCGACCATCGACCAGCGCGTGATCGCGCAGATGCCCTGGGTCAAGCTGCGGCTGGGCAACCTGAACGCCCGCGGCCAGCAGAAGGGCGTGGACGCGCAGATCAGGGCGGACATGGAGGCGCTGGCCCGGCACCGCGCGATCACCGACGCGATCCTCGTGGCCGGCGACGAGGACATGGTGCCGGCGGTCGAGGCCGCGCAGGCCTTCGGCGTCCGGGTCCACTTGTGGGGGATCGAGCCGCCGTACGGGACCAACCAGGCCGAGCGGCTGGTATGGGAGTCCGACACCGTCGACGTTCTGGAGCGCTCGTTCGTCGAGCCGTACTTCACGCGGCAGCTGACTCCCGAGCCGACGCCGGCCGCGGCCGCCAGCGGCGAGGCCGCGCTGGTGCGGGGCCAGCAGGTGGCCGCGCAGGCCGCCCCGTCGCCGGCCCAGGTCTTCGGCGAGCGGCACGCCTCGCGGCCGATGTCCAGGCCGCTGCCGATCACTCACCTCTCCGCCGCCAGGCTCGGCCCCGACCGGGAACGGGTCGAGGAGGCCGGCGAGCACGTCGCCCAGAAGTGGATCCTCACCCGCGGCGAGGACAACATCAGGGACCTGCTGCCCGGCCCGATCCTGCCGCCCGTCATCGACAAGGAACTGCTCGTCGACGCCGAGAAGGAACTCGGCCTGTCGCTGCGCGCCTACCAGGAGGCCAGGGAGTGGCTGCGCGATGCCTTCTGGGCTAGAGTGCATCGCCAGTTCGGCCTTGGGGTCGGCAAGTCGAAGGGCTGAGTGCAGCGTTGGCTGAAGGACCCGGGGCGAAGGACCGCCCGCTGCTGACTGTCGTCCGGGGCGACCCGACACCGGAGGAACTAGCCGCGGTCGTCGTGGTGCTGGCCGGCCGCGCGGGACAGGCGGGCGCCGCGCCAGCGCGTTCCGCGCCGTCGTCGCAGTGGGCCGCCAAGTCCCGGCTGCTTCGCGCGCCACTTGCCCCCGGTCCCGGCGCCTGGCGGGCGAGCGCTCTCCCCCGCTAGCCGCAGCCGCGCCGTGGGCGCTCAATACCGACAAAACGCTCCATGATCGCTCATGGGGGCGGCGTAGCTATCGCCATAGCAGTAGCTATGCCGCACCCACGTTCAGGAAACAGCTGCAGGCGGGCAGATCGTGGCGAAAGCCCATCATGCCGACGTGCCGACCGTCGTCCGCCCGCCGTCTCCTAGACTCCTCACAGTCGAAGGGAGACAACGTTCGTGCGCAAGGTCCTGATTGCCAACCGCGGCGAGATCGCAGTCCGGATCATCCGGGCCTGCCGGGATGCCGGGCTGGTGAGCGTGGCTGTCTACGGCGAGGCCGATCTGGACGCACTGCACGTCACGATGGCCGACGAGGCCTATGCGCTCGGCGGTCAGAGCGCGGCGGAGAGCTACCTCGACATTGGCAAGATCCTCAAGGCCGCCGCCGACAGCGACGCCGATGCCGTCCATCCCGGCTACGGCTTCCTGGCCGAGAACGCCTCATTCGCCCAGGCGGTGATCGACGCGGGCCTGACCTGGATCGGCCCGCCGCCGGCCGCCATCGAGGCCCTCGGCGACAAGGTCGAGGCGCGCCACATCGCCAAGCAGGTGGGCGCCCCGCTGGCGCCGGGCACCGACGGCCCGGTGAGTGGCCCCGATGAGGCCATCGCCTTTGCCGACGAATACGGGCTGCCCATCGCGATCAAGGCGGCGTTCGGCGGCGGCGGCCGCGGCCTCAAGGTCGCGCGCACCCGCGACGAGATCGCCGAGCAGTTCGAGTCGGCCGTGCGCGAGGCGACGGCCGCCTTCGGCCGGGGCGAGTGCTTCGTCGAGCGCTACCTGGACCGGCCCCGGCACGTCGAGACCCAGTGCCTGGCCGACACGCACGGCAACGTCGTGATCGTTTCCACCAGGGACTGCTCACTGCAGCGGCGGCATCAGAAGCTGGTCGAGGAGGCGCCGGCCCCGTTCCTGACCACCGAGCAGGACAAGCAGCTGCGCACCGCGTCGGCCGACATCCTGCGCGCGGCCGGCTACGTCGGCGCCGGGACCTGCGAGTTCCTGCTCGCGCAGGACGGCACGATCTCGTTCCTCGAGGTGAACACCCGGCTCCAGGTCGAGCACCCGGTGACCGAGGAGGTCAGCGGCATCGACCTGGTGCGGGAGATGTTCCGCATCGCCGATGGGCAGCCGCTCAGCTTCACCGACCCCGAGCTGCGCGGCCACTCCATCGAGTTCCGCATCAACGCCGAGGATCCTGGTCGCGGCTTCCTGCCCGCTCCCGGCACGATCACCGGCTGGCGGCAGCCGTCCGGCCCGGGCGTCCGGCTGGACGCCGGGTACACGGCCGGGCAGACGGTCCCGCAGGCGTTCGACTCGCTGATCGCCAAGCTCATCGTGACCGGGGCGACCAGGGAGCAGGCGCTGGAACGGGCTCGCCGCGCGCTGGCCGAGTTCGAAATCGATGGCATGCCCACCGTGCTGCCGTTCCACCGGGCCGTGGTGGACGATCCGGCGTTCGCGCAGGGCCCGCTGCGCGTGCACACCCGCTGGATCGAAACCGAGTTCACCACCCAGATCCCGCCGTACGCGGGCGGCACCTCCGGCCCGGAGGAAGACGGGGTCGAGGGCGGCCGCGAGCGCATCACGGTCGAGGTCGCTGGCAAGCGGCTGGAGGTCACGGTCCCGGCCGGCCTCGGGGCGGTGGCGGGCGGCACGCCCAGGGCGGCCGCGCGGGCACGGAAGGGCGGCGGCCGTCGCGGCGGCAAGGCGGGCGGCGGGGCCGCGAGCGGCGATGAGCTGGTCAGTCCCATGCAGGGCACGATCGTGAAGATCGTGACCGCGGACGGGCAGCCGGTCAGCGCCGGTGACACGATCGTGGTCCTGGAGGCCATGAAGATGGAGCAGCCACTCACCGCGCACAAGGACGGCACTGTCAGCGGCCTGAGCGTTCAGGTCGGCCAGACCGTCCCGGCCGGCGCTGTCATCTGTCAGCTCAAGTAATGGCCCGGCTGTCGGGGGACCCTGGCGTCGGCCGGTGGCTGCGGTTCGCCGTGGGCTTCCGGCTGCCCCCGGAGAATCGCGACTGGGTGCGCCACGAGCTCACCGACGCCGGCTGGCGCGGCCGCACCGTGCTGCGCCACCTGGCGGTGATCCTGCCGATCTGCGCGGTCGTGGCCGTCTTGCTGCTCGTGCTGCTGCCGGCCTCCGCCTGGCTGGCGGTGGCCACGGTCGGCCTGATCCTGTGCGGAAGCGTCTTCAGCGTGGCCGCGTATGCCGATGACCTCCGCGCGAGCCGGCTGCGCCAGCACGGCCTCGACGTGCCCGACGACCCGGACCTGGGCCGGCCCACGCACTAGGGCCCGATGGGCCTCGTGCCGTACTGGTTGCACTGCTCCTGCATCTGCCTGGTCTTCTGGTCGAAGTACGGATCGATGGCCCAGCTCGTGACCAGTGGCGCGCGCAGCGGCATCCGGCGGCCGCTGGTGCGGACGAGATGCACCGTCCCCAGCCTCGCCCGCCGGCCGAACTTTGGCGCCGACCCACTCCGGCGCGCGGTCAGGGCGCCGCCGAGCGGACCTGCGACCAAGGCGCCGTCGTAGCCCCGGTTGAGCGGCTGCGACTCACCGTAGCCGCCAACCTCGAAGCCCCGGACCTCCGACCACGGGACGAAGTGATTGAAGTATCCGCGTATCTCAACGCCCTGCGTGGTCAGCCGGGTCCTGAACCGCCGCCGCCAGATGAAGGCGACGCCGTTGTAGATCGCGACCGGGCTGAAAACCGACCCGAGGAAGAGCAGGTCCGGGAAGGCGCGGCGGGAGTCGGCGTAGAGAAAGAGCGCGCCGAGCGCCCCGAAGATGATGAAGCGGGTCAGGTTGGGCCGCACGTAAGCCGGTGCCAGCCGGTAGTCGGTCACCGTCTCGGGCAGGCCGGTGATGCCGACGACCGGGCCGCCGCTCGCGAACGCGTCCTCCGCCATCACATCCCGCAATTCCCGCAGTTGGTCACAGCGTAGACCACTAATACTTCGGCAAAAGGAGAAGTAACTCCGCGTAACGACCGCTCGATGGGCCTCGTCCCGAAACTGGTTAGCCATAGAACGCTATGTCCGGCAAAAACGGATGATGTTACTCCCGCTTGCCGGTGGCGTAGCGCGGATGCGCCCGCTGATACTGATCGAACAGCTGCTGCAGCTGAGCCGCCTTCGCGGTGAAATAGGGATCAGGCGCCCAGCTGGTCACCAGTGGCGCGCGCAGCAACAGCCTGCGCCCGCTGGCGCAGATGACGTGCACAGTGCCGAGACGAGCCCGGCGGCCGCTGGTCAGGCCGGTTAGCCGGCGCGAGCGGTAATAGCCCCCCGGCTGTCCGCCCGCGGCGAAGCCCACGCCGAAGTCCAGCGGCACCGAGTCGCCGTATCCGCCGACCTGGATGGCGCGGACGTCCTTCCAGGGCACCCGGTGATTCAGGTAGCCGCGGATCTCGATGCCCAGGCTGGTCACGCGCGTCCGGAAGCGTCGTCGCCAGGCGTAGACCACGCCGTTGTAAACCGCGGCCAGGCCGACGAGCATCTCCATGACCACCAGCGGCGGCGACGCCCGGCGGCCAGAGTGGAGCAGGTCCGCCGCCACGATCAGCGCCGTCACGCCGCTGGCCAGGATGAACCTGATCAGCCAGAGCCGGCGGAAGCGCCGCGACAACGCGAACTCGACCCTCAGGTCGGACGGCCACGACGGGCCGGCCGGCCCGGCGCGGGCCGCTGAACTCTCGGTCATCTCCCCCGGCTCCTAATCGGCCACATCCTCGGCGGGCTGCATCAGCTTGCGGGCCGCCTCGGTCACGCTGCCGGTCAGGGAGGGGTACACGGCGAACGTATGCGCGAGGTGGTCCACAGTCAGCAGCCGTTCGACGGCGAGCGAGACCGCGAGGATCAGCTCGCTGGCCCGCGGCGCGACGATGACCCCGCCCAGCACGGTCCCGCTGCTGCGCCGGGCGATGAGCTTGACGAACCCGTCACGGAAGCCCTGCATCTTTGCCCGCGCGTTGGTGGCGAGCGGCTGCTTGACCACGACCGCGTCGGTGATCTCGCCCGACAGGACCGCCTGCTCGGACACGCCGACGGTGGCGATCTCCGGCTCGGTGAAGATCGTCGCCGCGACGTGGCTGAGGCGCAGCGGCTTCACCGCCTCGCCGAGCGTGTGCCACATCGCGATCCGCCCCTGCATCGCCGCGACCGAGGCCAGCATCTGCACTCCCGTGCAGTCCCCCGCGGCGTACACGCCGGGCGCGGAGGTCCGCGACACCTTATCGACGGGAACGAAGCCTTTGGCGTCGAGCATGATGCCCGCATCAGCCAGTCCGAGATCGGTGGTATTGGGCACCATGCCGACCGTCATCAGGCAATGTGAGCCGCGCACTGTGCGGCCATCCTGCAGCGTCACGGCGACGCCGTCGCCCGTCCGCCGCACCGCGGTCCCGCGGGACTGGCTGAGCACGGTCATGCCCCGGCGGCGGAACACGTCCTCGATGACAACCGCCGCGTCGGCGTCCTCGTGCGGGAGCACCCGGTGCCGCGAGGAGATGAGCGTCACCTGCGAGCCGAGTGCCTGGTACGCGCTGGCGAACTCGGCGCCGGTCACGCCGGAGCCGACCACGATCAGCTCGGGCGGCAGCTCGGGCAGGTCGTACAGCTGCCGGCAGGTCAGGATGCGCTCGCCGTCGGGCTCGGATCCGGGCATGATCCTCGGCTGGGCGCCGGTCGCGATCAGGATGGCGTCGGCCTCGACCTCGGTGTCCCCCGCGGCGACGGTCCGCCGGCCGGTCAGCCTGCCGGCGCCGGAGATGACCTTCACGCCCTCGGCCGACAGCCGGGCCGCCACGTCCGCCGACTGGGCCCTGGCCAGCGCCTTGACGCGGGCGTGCAAACGGGGCGCATCGACCTGCGGATGCTCGTTCCTGTCCGGATAGAGCTGAATGCCCAGACTTGCGGATCCGTCGAGCGCCGCCATCATGCCGGATGTGGCGATCAGGGTCTTGGAGGGGACGCAGTCGGTCAGCACGCAGGCGCCGCCGAGGCCATCCCGCTCGATGACCGTGACCTCGGCACCGAGCTGCGCGGCGACCAGGGCGGCCTCATAACCTCCCGGCCCGCCCCCGATGATGGCGATCCTGGCGCTGGTTCGACTCACGTTTTCTCATTCTGTCGCATCCTGGCGCCGATCCCGCCATCGGCTTCCTGAGCTGGGGTCATACCCGCGCCACGACGATCGCCAGCAGCCGATGCCGCATTGCTCGTAGGCTAGTTAGCCGTGGCGATGTACGCGGCCTATGGCAGCAATATGGACCCGGCGCAGATGGCGCAGCGGGCCCCTCATTCGCCGCAGCGCGGGACGGGATGGCTCCAGGGATGGCGGCTGACGTTCGGCGGCGAGCAGATCGGCTGGGAGGGCGCGCTGGCCACAGTGGTCGAGGCCGAGCGCGAGCAGGTCTTCGTGGTGCTGTACGAGGTGGCCGACGCCGATGAGGAGACGCTGGACAACTGGGACGGCGTCTCGCTCGACTACTACCGGAAGTCCAAGGTCCGCGTCGAGACGCTGGACGGCGACGTGCTGGCGTGGCTCTACGTCCTGAACGACTACGAGGGCGGGCTGCCGTCCGCGCGGTATCTCGGAATCCTGGCCGATGCCGCCGAGACTGCCGGAGCTCCCGCCGACTACGTTGCCTCGCTGCGCGTGCGGCCCTGCAACTCCTACGGCTAGAAGGCCGCCGTCGCCGTCGAGATGTCGTAGCTGGGTCCCCAGTACCACTGCGTTGCCGCCGAGCCGGGGACGATGTGGGGCGTGCCGGTCGGATCGGCGATCCACCAGCGGATCCGGGCCTGCGTCGAGGCCGGCAGGGAAGCAACCGCGGCCTGGACCGACGGCCACTCGGCGATGGCGGTGTAGATGATGGCGACGCCGCCCGGATCGGCGCTCAGGCGTTGCGGGACCCAGCTGGCGGCCGCCGCCGGGGTGGCGCACCCCGGCTCAACGTCGATGACCTGCGCCTGCGGGTCGCTGCCGTCCACGTCGATCCAGAACACCGTCTGCCGCCCGGCAACCGCGGAGACCGGCGTCGGGTGCGGTCCGTCGACGTAGGTGGCGACGACCTGGTTGGCCGGGATCGCCGCGGGCGTCGTCGAGTCGTAGATCAGGTACGGCTGGGCGCTCGCTGCCTTGGCGGGCGGGGTGGTGGTGCTGGCGCTGGGCGTTGGTGCCGCCTGCTTCGCGGGCGTGGCCTGCGGGCTGGCCGCGGCCTTGCTCGCGGGCTTGCGCTGCCCGGCCGCGGCCTCGTGCTGGCTGGCCGCAGCCCGGCTGCGGGCCGTGGCGGCCTGGCCGCCGGGCCTGGTCCGTCGTCCTAGCGCATCGACGTCGTGGGTAGCGACCGGGCGCGGCAGCGCGGCGGGCCGCGGCGGCGCTCCGCTCGTGGAGACGGCCACCGCCACGCCTGCCGTCGTACCGACGGCGACCAGGGCACCGGTCGCGGCGGCGACGCCCAGGGGCAGCTTGCGCACCCGGCGATGAGAGCCGCGGGCGCGACGAGGCGGCGGCGCGAACCGCCGCGGAGCACGATGACGAGCAGGCAATACAGGCCAATGGTGGGGCGCGGGGCAGCGCTCGGCGGTGACCCAGGGACTGCCAGCCACTGACGAAAGCGGCTGACGGCGGTGACGCGGATGTGCCGCGGGTCACGGCGACGCGTTGCGAGGGGCAACCATCACGCGCCTGGGTGTAGTCGGTCACCGGACAGTGGATCGCGAAAACCGACCAGTCGCGGCTTAATTGCCTAAATCAGTCATATGATCTGCGTCACACTATGGCGTCACAAGCTGGCGGAGGGTGCTCGCCCGCCGGCCACCAGGCAGGGCCAGCCCCGGCCTGCGGCGCCAAGCGCTCACCGCCGTCAGGCTTGGGCGGGGCATGCCCCCAGGTCCAGCGGTGCGACAACCATCGCGAGCCGATCGAATGGGACCTGGCGCAGGTGACGCAATCACCGCGCGGCGACGGGCGCCATCTGACTGGCCGGGGCCAGGGTGCCGGCCAGGAACCCGGAGATCCGCGCCCGCAGGCTCGCCGCGTCCAGCCCGTGCGCGACCTCATGCTCGGCCGGGGTGCCGTACCGGCGGACTTCCTCCCGGCCGACGCCGAGCCCGAGCACACGATGCGGGATGTCGCTGAGCGCGTCGGCCACGAACCGCACGGACGTGCCCGCCAGGTACGGCTCGACCACGACCACATCGGGCCGCCCGAGGGTAGCGCGGAGCGCCGCCGCGTCGAACGGCCGGACTGTCGCCGCGTACAGCACGGTCACGTCCAGTCCCTGCGTGGCGGCAAGCACGGAGTCCGCCAGCGGGCCGACACCGATGACGGTGCCGGCGGCACCCGTCCGCAGGACCGTGAACTCGCCCGGCGTCACCCGGAACGGCGCGGCGTTGGCCGGCCCGGACAGCCGGACGTACACCGGCCCGGACCCGCCGATGGCGTGCCGCAGCAGCGTTTCGGCCTCGTCCGGATGACCGGGTACGTGAACTGCGAACCCGGGCAGCGTGTCGATCAGCGCCACGTCGCCCGGAGCCATGTGGGTCCGGCCGTAGTAGGGGTAGTCGTACGAGGCGCCGGCGCTGACCAGCACCGCGCCCACGTTCTGGTGCACGATGTCCAGCTTGATCTGCTCAAACGGCCGCTCGATCAGGAACGGGGCGAAGGTGTGCGCGACCGGCCGCAGCCCGGTCAGTGCCAGCCCGCTCGTCACCCCGATCAGCAGCTGCTCGCGGATGCCGAGGTTGATGACCCGGTCCGGATGACGCTGCCGGGCGGCCTCGAAGCCCGCAGTCCCGATGTCCGCCAGCACGACGGCAACGCGCGGGTCGGTGTCCAGCACCTCGCTGGTCACGTGCTCGAATCGCTCGCGCATGGTGTCCATTTCCGGCCCTCTCAGTTCGTCGTCGCCGGTGCGATGGCCGCGACGACCACGCGTGGGGTTCCCGGATGGGGCGCGCTCAGTGCGGCGGCCAGCGCAGCGTGATCGCGGCCGTTCACTCGCTCGGCCGACCAGCCTTCCCGGCTGAACCGGGTCTCCGCGCCTCCCGCCCAGCCGTAGGACGAGCTGGCGTTGTCGACGACGATCACGTTCAGCCGGTCAAGGCCGGTGGCGCCGGCGAACGCGATTGCCTCGTGGTTGGAACCCTCGTCAAGCTCGCCGTCGCCGATGAGGACGAAGACGCGCGCCGCGTGCTGCTCGCGGGCCCTGAGGCCGAGCGCCACGCCCGTCCCGATCGGCAGCCCGTGGCCGAGGGAGCCACTCGCGATCTCGACGCCCCGGAGCAGGTTGCGGTCCGGGTGATGGCCGAGCGCCGAGTCAAAGGTGCCAAAGCCTGGCAGGTCGGCGAGGTCGATGAAGCCCTTGGCGGCGAGCACTGCGTAATAAGCCTTCGGCGAGTGCCCCTTCGACAGCAGGAACCGGTCGCGGTCGTCGTCGAGCGCCGTCTCTGGGCTAACCCGCAGCACCTGGTCGTACAGCACCCAGAGCACATCGAGGGTCGAGGCGGCCGAGTGATCGTGTTTCTCGTCACCGCTCATGGCGGTCATCAGACGGGGCAGGTCGTCGAAGCCGAGCCTGGCCTCCGTAGTTACGTTGGTCATACCAGGGAGTCTGCAACTTAGAGTGCACTTTAAGTCAACCGCGACATCCCGCTAGGCTGGCGGTCGTGGCCAGCCCCAAGCCTCCCCCGTTCCTGACTATTTCCGAGCTGTCGGCGCGAAGCGGCGCCGCGCCGTCGGCCCTGCGGTTCTACGAGGGCCGCGGCCTCATCTCCGCCACCCGCAGCGCGGGGAACCAGCGCCGCTATCCGCGGCACATGCTGAGGCGGGTTGCCTTCATCCGGGCCGGTCGCCAGCTCGGGCTTGAGCTCAGGCAGATCGAGGCGAGCCTCGCGCTGCTGCCGGCCGACAAGGCACCCACCCAGGCCGAATGGCGGCGGGCCGCCCGCACCTGGCAGGCGGTGATAGACGCCAAGATCGATGAGCTGAAGCGGCTGTCCGAGACGCTGGGCAGCTGCATCGGCTGCGGCTGCCTCTCGCTGCGCAAGTGCGCGCTCTATAACCCCGATGACGAGGCCTCGGGCCGCGGAGCGGGCGCCCGATGGCTCCTGGGTGATCAGTCGCCCGCCGAGGCCCTGCAGTAGGCCGGGCTACTTCACCAGCAGCGTGATGACGAGGAACACGACCGGGCCCAGAACAGCGGCCAGCGGCTCCCAGGCCCACGAGGTCTTGAGGAAGCCCGCGGGCGCGCCCTTCTCCCGTGCCTCGGTCGCTCGCCGGCCCAGCTCGGCGGCCATGATCTGACTCGGCTGCTGCCTGGCCAGCTCGGCCGCCTCGTCCGGTGCCCGCCCGGTAACGCTGGTCCTGGCGGCCCGGTTCGGCATGAAGATGTTGCGCTGCAGCTGCGTACGAGCCCGTGAGCGGCGCCGGGAGTAAAGAGCCCAGCTATAGATGGTCTTGGCCTTGCGCGGGGCCGGCCGGATGCACACGAACTCGACGGAGTCACCGAGATAGATCCCCTCCACGCCGCCCCACGGCGCGTGGTGGGTCAGGAGGGGGTTGAAGATCGTTACGCCCTCGTCGTCGGACTCGACCCGTGAGTGCACCGTGCAGGCGTACATGACGCCGCTCACCACGGCCAGCAGGGCGGCACCGCGCAGTCCGTGGATGGTCCGCGAGCCGGCGAGGATGTAGCCCAGGTTGATCAGGGTGAATGCCACCCAGCCCCACCACAGGACGAGCGGGACCGGCAGCCGGAACAGGGTGTGCCCGTTCGGCTTGGGCTTCCATAGCGTCTTGGGGCCAGGCGGCGGCACGCCGTAGCCGGGCTGGGTGCCGGGCTCGGTGCCGGTCTGGCGGGGTGCCGGACTGGCTCCGGTGGGCCGCTGCTGCGATGACACGGCGTGCGCGCTCCAGTAGCTGAGGGCAGAAGGCCGCTGACAGCGACCCGGCCTTCTACTTTATGCGCACTTCGCCGGGCTGCCGAAAACGCGCCGGTCACCTATCCGTACCACTTCGGTGACGGCGATCCAGGCAAATCTCGAGCCGCCTCAGGGACGCCAGAGATCAACTTTCGGAGCTGCGACTCGGCTGGCGTAAACCATCGCAAAAAGGTCGCCGGTCACCCCGGCGTGAGCGCAGGCGTCGACGGGCCGGCCACTCACCCCCACTTTCATCGGCTTTCGCGGTCACTTTCGACCGATTTGCGGACATGGAACTGGGGGTGAGTCGCGGCGGGGACAGGAGCACCGCGCTGTTCGTGCCACAGGAGACCGGCAAACCAGTACATTTCGGCGCGCACAACCGGATGTCTCAATCAGTTAGGAGACTTACCGTCCGCACCGGACGGTTTGTCTCCTACGTGATTCGGAGCCGGTCGCATAAGCCGCGAATCGGCCAGGGCCCCCCGGCGCCGCGGCGCCGCGCACACCACCCCCGGCGCCGCGCACCACCGCCGGCGGCCGACGCCCTGCGGGCGCACGCGCGCCTGCGGGCGCTGGGCGGGGCAGCGTCAGGCCAGGGCGGCGTCAGCGACGCGCTCGTTACCCTCCGACGAGCCGGGCATCGACTCGGGCGTAACCGGGCCGCCCGCCATGGCGGTGAGCGCGGTCGCGGCCATCAGCCGGACGCCGGTGGCAATCGCTCGCTCATCGACGTCGAAGACGGCCTGGTGGATGTCGAAATCCGCATCGGAGCCAGGCGTCCGGGTGCCGAGCCTCGCCAGCGCGCCCGGGATCGAGTCCAGGTACCAGGCGAAGTCCTCGCCGCCCAGGCTCTGGGCTGCGGGGGTGATCGAGTCCGGCCCGAGGACGCGGTCGGCCGCGGCCTCGAACATCGCGGTGCAGAGGCCGTCGTTGACCGTGGGCGGCACGTTCCGCTCGTAGATGACCTCGGGCACGACGCCGTACGCGCTGGCCACCGACTCCAGGAGCGCCTTCACCATCTCCGGGGCGTCGTGCCAGGCGGCATCGTCCAGGCACCGGACGGTGCCCTCGACCACGCCGTCGTCGGGGATTGCGTTGGCCGCCGATCCCGCGCTGACCCGCCCCCAGACCAGGCTGAGGCTGGAGCGGGGGTCCACCCGGCGCGACAGCGCGGCCGGCACCTCCGTGATGATCTTGCCGAGCGCGAAGACCAGGTCGGCGGTCAGGTGCGGCCTAGCGGTGTGCCCGCCGGGGCCGGTGACCTTCACCGTCAGCTTGTCGCACGCGGCGGTGATCGGGCCGGTCCGCGTGCCGATCTTGCCGACGTCCAGCCGGGGCTCGCAGTGCAGGGCGAAGATCCGGTCAACCGACGCGATGCCGCCGGCGGCCATGACGTCCATGGCCCCGCCGGGCACTTCCTCGGCGGGCTGGAAGATCAGCCGGACCCGGCCCGGCAGGGCCCTGGCGGCGGCGGTCCTGGCCAGGAACAGGCCGGTCCCCAGCAGGATCGACGTGTGCACGTCGTGACCGCAGGCGTGGCACGCTCCGCGGTTGGTCGACCGGTAGGGAACGTCCTTCTCGTCGTTGATCGGCAGGGCGTCGATGTCCGCGCGCAGGGCGACGACCGGCTCATCGGGCGATCCGCTGCCGATGTCGACCAGCAGGCCGGTGCCCTTGGGCAGTATCGAAGGCCGCAGCCCGGCCGCCTCCAGCCGGAGGGCAATCCGGCGCGTCGTCCGGTACTCGTGGTAGCCGGTCTCCGGGTGAGCATGCAGGTCTCGCCGGAACTCGATGAGTTCCTTCTCATGCCCGGCTAGGAACGCGTCGAGCTCGCCCTCTAGGTCATGCTCGGCCATGGGCTGCCTCCCCGTCGGCAACGAATGGCGGCGCGGCAGCCAAACTTGCCCGCCGTGCCTCCACGGTGCCCCGACCCCCGATCGGATCCCACCGCGACCTGGGGTTCATTCTGGCACTATCCAGCGTTTCCATATCGTCCTCGAGCTCACTCCAGTCCGCTAGCAAGCGTGGCCTTGCCGGATGCCCGCTCCAGAACTTCCCGGTGCCATCGGCTCCGGGTTTATCGGCAGGACCCACGTCCAACCACCGCTAGGTACCGGCAGATGCGCAGCCGAAACCTGAACGCGTCGACGTCAATGCTCAAGTCCTGCTTGCGAGCGACTCCAACCGCCTGACAAGCCACTACTGCGCTGGATGCGCCGATACCGCTTCCCGCCGCTCGCTGACGAGATTCGCTGTGTACTGGCCAGCATCGTACCGCTCGCCCGGCCGGTTCCGCTGACGTTGCGAGATTGTCGAAATCGTCACGTCGCGGCGGATTAGTACACCTCGGGTGGCTGATAGACACCCCAGACCTCGCGCAGCGCGTCCGATACCTCGCCCACCGTCGCGAGCGCGCGCAGAGCCTCCCGCAAGGGATAAAGCAAATTCTCCTGACTGCCTGCGACCCGCTTGACCTCGTCGAGCCGGCGCCGGACGTCCGCGTTATCGCGCCGGGCGCGCAGGTCGGCCAGGCGCGCCGCCTGCTCCTTCTCGATGGCCGGATCCAGGCGGAGCGGCTCGTACGGCTCATCGTCATTGCTGACGTAGGCGTTGACGCCAACGACCTTGCGCTCGCCGGTGTCGATCTCGAGAGCTATGCGGTAGGCCGAGCGCTCGATCTCGGCCTTCTGGAAGCCCTGCTCGATCGCCGCTACGGCCCCGCCGAGGTCGCTGACCTTGGCCAGCAGTTCCCTGGCCTGCTCCTCGACGCCGTCGGTGAGCGCCTCCACGGCATAGGAGCCAGCGAGCGGGTCGACGGTGTCGGTGAGATCGGTCTCGTTCGCCAGCACCTGCTGAGTGCGGAGGGCGAGCCTGGCCGCCTTCTGGCTCGGCAGCGCGATGGCCTCGTCGTAGGAGTTCGTGTGCAGCGACTGGGTGCCGCCGAGTACCGCGGCCAGCGCCTGCAGGGTGACCCGGGCGAGGTTCACCTCCGGCTGCTGAGCGGTCAGCTGCACGCCGGCGGTCTGGGTATGGAAGCGCAGCATCTGGGACCGCGGGTCAACCGCGCCGAACTCGTCGCGCATGATGTGCGCCCACAGGCGCCTGGCGGCGCGGAATTTCGCTACTTCCTCAAGCAGTGTCGTCCGGGCGACGAAGAAGAACGACAACCGCGGCGCGAACTCATCGACCGCCAGCCCCGACTCAATGGCGGTGCGCACGTACTCGCGCGCATTCGCCAGCGTGAACGCTATTTCCTGCACGGGCGTGGCCCCGGCCTCGGCCATGTGATAGCCGGAGATCGAGATGGTGTTCCAGCGCGGGATCTCGGCCCGGCAGTACGCGAAGGTATCGGCAACCAGGCGCAGCGACGGCTTCGGCGGATAGATGTAGGTCCCGCGCGCGATGTATTCCTTGAGAATGTCGTTCTGGATCGTGCCGGACAGCTGATCCGCCGTGATGCCCTGCTCCTCGGCGACCAGCTGGTACAGCATCAGGAGGAGCGCGGCGGGGGCGTTGATCGTCATCGACGTCGAGACCTTGTCCAGCGGAATGCCGTGAAAAAGCAGCCGCATGTCCTCGAGCGAGTCGATGGCGACGCCCACCTTGCCGACCTCGCCGCGGGCCGGGCCCGAGTCGGAGTCATAGCCCATCTGCGTCGGCAGGTCGAACGCCACCGACAGTCCGGTCGTCCCCGCATCGATGAGCTGGTGATAGCGCTGGTTGGACTCGGCCGCGGTCGAGAATCCGGCGTATTGCCGCATGGTCCAGGGCCTCGTCACGTACATCGTCGGGTAGACGCCCCTGGTGAACGGGAACGACCCCGGCGCGCCCAGATCGGCTTCCGGGTCAAGGTTTTGTATTTCCTTGGGGCCATAGACACTTTCGATCGGGATGCCTGACTCCGATATGCGCCTCATAGAACCAGATTATGGCGCGTGCAAGTAACGGCCTACGTGGGGAAAGTCACAGCGCGTGACGCACCAAGCGCTCAACCAGCATTAAGCTGCACACCAGCCTGCGGCGGTTGCAGAGAGTAGCGGCGTCGCAGGCTAACTGTGATCGGAGATTGAAGGCGGTATGAGGCCTAGAGCTCGGCTCATTGTGATCCTCGCGACCATGGTCGCGGCGATCTGCGTTTTCGCCGGACCGCTGGCGGCGGTCGGGGCAGCCCAGTCGACCGCGAAGGGGCCGGCGACGTCGTCACGCTCTGTGCTTGACGCCATTGGCGGACCCCTCATGGCGGACCACAGCACCGTCGTGCACTATCCGGCGGGACACCCGCGGCTCCTGCCGAGCGTCCCGGCATCCGCCTGGGTCATCGCCAACGCCAGCACCGGCCAGGTCCTGGCGGCCAGGGATCCGCACGGTCAGTTCGGCCCGGCGAGCACCCTGAAGGTCCTCACCGCGATCACGCTCATCCCGCGCCTCAACCCGGACGCGATGGTGACCGCCAGCCAGCTGGCCGCCTCGGTCGAGCCGAACATCGTCGGCCTGATCCCTGGCCACAAGTACCAGGTCGCCGACCTGTTCCGCGCGCTGCTGCTCATCTCCGCCAACGACGCGGCGGTCGCCCTCACCCAGGCCACCGGCTCGTTCAGCCGCGGCATGGCGCTCATCAACGCCGAGGCGCATCACCTGCAGGCCTACGACGTGGTCGCCAAGCAGCCCAACGGCCTCCCCGCAGCCGGCCAGGTGGTCTCCGCCTACGACGAGGCGCTGATCGCGCGGCAGGCGCTCGCGACTCCCGCGTTCATGAAGTACGACTCCACGCTGGCCACCAGGTTCGAGGTCAAGCCGGGCCACTTCGAGACCCTGCTCAACCAGAACTACCTGCTCACCAAGTATCCCGGCGGCATCGGCGGCAAGATTGGCTGGACGGTGAGCTCGGAGGCTACCTATATCGGCATGGCCAGGCGCCATGGCGTCACGCTGATCGTGACGATCCTGCACTGCACGCCCCTGCAGGAGATCACCTCGGCCGAGAAGCTGCTCAACTGGGGCTTCGCCATGAACGGCAAGGTCCAGCCGGTCGGCACGCTGGTGTCCCCGCTGGCGACCACGGCGCACCCCGCGATGGCGGCCGCCGGCAAGAGCGACGCCAGGAGCGGGAGCGGCGCGCGGGTGCCCAACGGCGCCAAGACCGGGGCGGCGGCGCTCGCCGACCAGGCCGTGGCCGGCGAGCACGCGGGCGGCTCGGGGGTGCCGGTCTACGCGCTGGCCGGAGGCGCGGTCGCCCTCGCGGGCCTGGCCGCGGGGGGCCTGCTGCTGACCAGACGGAAGCTAGCGGCCGCCAGGAAATAGGCCCGCGCCTGAGCTTCCCGAGACGGCCAGCAGCGCTGAGTTCGTGTCCCTGCTGGCCGTCTCGCGACGTTGCCGCGGATTAGCTGGAGCTGGTGCTCGCGCTCTCCCGCTCGGCGGCAGCCTCATCGGCCGCAGCCGAGTCGCTGTCCTTCGTACGCCTGCCCTTGACGACCGGCGACGAGAGCGCCAGACGGCGCAGCGGGTTCGACGAGGTGCGCACCGGCTTAGCCGACGGCGCGGTGACCGGCGTCGCCGCCGTGCTGTCGTCGGCCGCGGTGGCCCTGGCCGCGGCCGCGACGTCGCGCACGCCGACCACGGTGAACCGGCCGAGCACGCCGGCGGCCACGAACGCGATCAGCACGCCCAGCCCGGTGAAGAAGCCAAGCTGCTCGAGAACGGTCCTGGTCGCCCCGCCGACCGGAGTCCCGGCCCCGGGCAGCCGGGCCCACGCGTGCGCGACCAGCCCGCCGACGGCGAACCAGACGCCCGCGAGCGCGGCGACCAGCGCCCCGAACATCGCCACCGGCCGCAGCTTGCTGATCAGCACAAGCAGACCGCCGAACAGTGTGGCCGCACCGGGCAGCACCTCCAGCCAGAGCCGGCCGCTGGTGTAGTCCCAGGTCGTGTTCGGCGTGTAGGCGTAGTGGAAGTAGGGCCCGATAAACGGGATCAGCGCGCCCCAGATGCCCAGCAGCACCAGCAGCACGCCACCAAGCGCGCCCCGGCTACGCGGGGTTCGTAGCGTTGCAGTCATGTCAGTTGCTCCCAGCGCAGGCGAGGGGATTAGTTGTTGCCTGCGCGCGCGCAGCTACCCCGGCTCGCGTTGATTACTCAGCAGGAGACGGAACGGGGTGCCCGCCGCTGCTGTCGACCGGACGCTAGCGAGCCGGGAGGAAGCCAACCCGGTCGCGGACGCGGTTCATCGTCTCGGTGGCCAGCACCTGGGCCCTGGCGGCGCCCGAGGCAAGCAGCCGGTCGAGCTCGCCCTCATCCGCGAGCAGCTTCTCGGTCCGCTCCCGGACCGGCGCGAACGCGTCCACGACGATCTCGGCGAGTTCCTTCTTGAAGGCGCCGTACCCGCTGCCGGCGAACTTCGCCTGAACCTCGGCGACGGGCTCGCCCGACAGCGCGGAGTAGATCCGCAGCAGGTTGGTCACGCCCGGCTTGGCCTGCTCGTCGGCGCGCACCTCGTCCCCCGCGTCGGTCACGGAGCGCATGATCTTCCGGCGGATCGAGGCCGGGTCCTCGAGCACGTCGATGATGCCCTGCGGCGAGGACGCGGACTTGCTCATCTTGATCGACGGGTCCTGCAGGTCGGCGATCTTCGCCACCTCGGCCAGGATGTACGGGCCCGGTACCACGAACGTCGGCCCGAAGCGGCTGTTGAACCGCTGGGCCAGATCCCTGGTCAGCTCGAGGTGCTGGCGCTGGTCCTCGCCAACCGGCACCTGGTCGGTGTCATAAAGGAGGATGTCCGCGGCCTGGAGGATCGGATAGGTGAACAGGCCCACGCTGGCGGCCTCGGCGCCGCCCTTGGCGGACTTGTCCTTGAACTGGACCATCCGGCTGGCCTCGCCGAACCCGGTCATGCACGACAGCACCCAGGCCAGCTCGGCATGCTCGGGCACGTGGCTCTGCACGAATACGATCGAGCGCTCCGGGTCAAGGCCGGCCGCGAAGAGCTGGGCAGCCGCCACCTTGGTCCGCCGGCGCAGGTCAGCGGGCTGCTGCGGCACGGTGATGGCGTGCAGGTCGACCACGCAGTACACGGTGTCGTGAGTTTCCTGCAGCGACACCCACTGGCGCAGAGCGCCCAGGTAATTGCCGATATGGAAGGAATCGGCAGTGGGCTGGATGCCGGAGAACACGCGGGGCCTGGACATGCCCATGGAGTTTAGTGCTCGCCCGCTGGCTAGCTCGCCAGGTCCGTCCGCCTGACGGCGTCGTCGAGCAGGCCGTGCTGCACCGCGTACGCGGCCGCCTCCAGCCGGGAGTGCACGCCGAGCTTGCCGAGCAGCGACTGCACGTGCGTCCTGACCGTGGCCGACGATACGTCCAGGGTCGCGACCATCGCCGCGGTGTCCTGGCCCTCGACGAGCAGCTCCAGGCACTGCCATTCTCTGGCCGTGAGGTAGGCGGCCAGCCGGTGCGCGTCCCGCTGCGCCGCCAGATGCGGCCGGACGCCCGTGGCGGCCGGAGCCTCGACGACGACCTCGCCGTCCAGCACCCGCTCGATGGTGCGCCTGAGCACCGCTACGCCCCTCGTCTTGTGCACGAATCCCGCCGCCCCGGCGCGCATGGCCTGCAGGATCGCGTCGCTGCCCCCGTCGGCGCTGAGGATGAGGACCTTCACGCCCGGACTTGCGGCCGACAGCTGACCGATCGCGTGAATGCCGTCGTCGGAGTCACCGAAGTGACGGTCGATGACGCAGACGGCGGGCTGGCGCTTACGCACCGCGCGAATGGTCTCGGCGACAGTTGTCGCCTTGGTAACCGCGAAGTCCTGCTCGGTCAGCACGCTGCCGAGCGCGTCGAGGAAGACCGCGTGGTCGTCGCCTATGACTACTTCGGTCAGGGCCATCAGTGCCACGTCCCGGTGCGGGCCAGGGGGACCACCACGCGCTCGCGCTCCAGGCGGAAGACAACCCGGACTCGGGTCCCGTCGACGCCGCGGTCGGCCACCTCGAGTCGCCCGTCGGTGGTGTCCAGGAGCTGCTGCACCACCGCCAGTCCGAGGCCGGCCACACCGGCTGGCCCGCTGCCGAAGCCCGGCCCGTTATCGAACACGTCGATGACGGTGTCGATCTCGTGCCTGATGCTAACCTCGACCACCCCGTCCGGTCCGGCCGCGCGGGCGGCGTTGTCGATGACGTTGGACAGGACGCGCCAGAGCAGCGCCGGGCTGCGGCCAAGGCTCACCGGCGGGCCCGGCAGCAGCCGGACCCTGGCGCCGTACACGATCTCGGCCAGCGCCGCGATCTGCCCGGCCAGGTCGCGCACGTCGGTGACGTCCGACTCCGCCGCGGCTTCCGAGCTGCCCGCCGCGATGTGGTCGGTGATCATGTCCATGGCGCGGAACATCTCGTTCTGGACGAGCTCGATCCGGCGCCGCGTCTCCCCCGTCAGCGCATCATCGGCTCGCACGGCCTCCGCTAGCAGGGACAGCGTCATGAGCTGATGCGTCAGGTCATGAAGCAGGCCGCGCGTGCCAACTGCGCCGGTGGCAGCCTCTGAAGTGACGGGCACCGCGGTGACGTCATCTCGCTGGCGAAGTGACATTCCAGGCATTGTTAGCATTCCCCCCGTTATTCCGATATGCCTATGTCGGCCAAGTCAGCCATAAGGCAGGACCCGGCTATCCACAGGAACTTGACGGCCCTGGCAGTTACAGGACTACGTCTGGCCTTCGGAGCCAAAGCGGCAGCGGATTGCTACCGATTCGAAGGCCCCGGCCAAAGATGCGCGCAACTATCCGTGAATGTGCGCGCGCATCGAGAAAGTTAGCGTCGCTGACGGTGCTAGCAGTGGTGCCATGTCCGTATATCGGCCTGTAGGCCATGATGGCCCTCCCCGCATCCGCCCCTGCTGGCCCCCGCACCCGATCAGCACCTGGAGGCTAACTGATTGTTCAGTTTAATACACGTGGCATTGCAGGCCAAGCCCGGGGGGCGCAGACCTGCCCTATTCCGAGGGTTATGTCCGCTTGCTCAGAGCTAACGGGCGCGTAGGCGGCCGCTAGCGACGCGGCGAGTGTCCCCGCGTCGTACCTGCTGCCAATCCGGCCCCGGGCGGCAGCGGCCATCCTGGCCGCCGCCACGGGCGAGTCCAGCACATGGCCAAGCGCCGAGGCCATGAGGTCGGGCCTGGCCGGCGGGACGAGCAGGCCGGTCACCCCTGGCTCGACCAGATCGCCGACCGCGTTCACCGCCGTCGCGACCACGGGCACGCCGCACGACATCGCCTCGGCGATGACGGTTGGCAGCCCCTCGTACCGGCTTGGCAGCGCAAACACGTCGAAAGCGGGCAGCAGGTCGGTGACGTCGTCGCGATCACCCGCGAGGACGATGTCTGCGCCGGAGGTCTTGGCCAGGGCGGCGATCGGCTGGCTGAGCTCGCCGCCGCCAACCCAGACGCCGGTGACGTCCGGGCGGTTCAGCGCGGCGATCGTCGTCACGAAATCCTCGGGGGCCTTCTGGTAGGTGAGCCTGCCGACCGCACCGACGACCACCGAGCCCGGCCGCAGGCCCAGCCGCCGCCGGGCCCGCAGGCGGGCGAGCGGGTCGCTGCTATCGGCACCCGTGCTCTCGACCGGCACGGCGATGGTCCGCACCCGCTCAGGCGGCAGCAGGCGGCGCCGGATCGCCTCGACCGCCACGCCGGTGCCGACGCACAGGCCGACGTCGGTGAAGCTGCCCAGCCGCCGCTCCATCGCGATGTAGGCCTGACGGCGGGCGGCCGACTGAAACTCGTGGAACGGGAAGCCGTGATAGGTGTGGACGATCCGCCCGATCCCGGCGCGCCGCGCTGCCAGACGGCCGATGGCGCCGGCCTTCGCACAGTGCGTGTGCACCACATCGGGGCGCAGACCGGCGAACACCGAGCTGAGCCAGCGCACGGCCCGCACGTCGGTGCGGGGGGCGATGGTCGGGCGCAGCATCGGCTCGATCACGACCTCGATGCCGCATTCGGCCGCCTGAGCCACCAGCCGGCCGCCGGACCCGGTGATGATGACCGGCGCGAACCGGTCACGGTCCAGTGCCTGCACGCCGCGCAGGGCATGCTGCCCCGCCCCGCCCTCAAGCCGCGTGATGACGGTTGCGATCCGCAGCGGGCGGCCGCTCATTGCTCACCATCGCTGGGCTGCAGGCCCGCGGCCCGGGCAACACTGACCGCCTCGAGGCGGCTGTGGACATCCAGCTTCGCGTAGATGTTCTGCGTGTGCGTACGGACCGTGTCCGCCGAGATCAGCAGCTCACTGGCGATCTGCCTGCCCTGCTTGCCGGTCATCATGGCCTGGAGGATCTCGCGCTCGCGGGCGCTCAGGCCCTCGAGCGGATCACCGCTGCGGACGCGGCTCGCCTCGGCGCGCAGCTCGCGCAGGATCTCGCCCAGCATGTCCGGCGGGAACCAGGACCGGCCCCTGACCACCCCGCGGACCACGGTCTCGAACTCGGATGCGTCCTGTTCCTTGGCGACCCACGCGGCGACTCCGGCCTTAGCCGCGGCCACGGCGTGCGCCACGTGCCGGTCAGCGGTCAGGACCACCACGCGCACCTCGGGGCGGATCGCGGCGAGCTCCTCCAGCACCGAGGTGGCGGTCGCGCCGAACGGCTCGATGTCGATCGCGACGACGTCGGGCCGCACGCCCCGGACGATAGCCAGCAGGTTGGGATCGGTCGCGGCGCACCTGCCCGCGATCCAGAGATCCGGCGCAGCCCCGAGGCGCGAGCCCAGAGCCTCGGTGACCATGAGGTGGTCATCGGCCAGCAGGAGCCGGATCGGATTCATCTGTCCACCATGCCGGAGGCGCAGAACGCGTTGCTCATCCATGTGCATGAGTCTTTTCTGGGACGAAGTTCGCAAAAACCGGCGAAGCCGACGGCGACTCGGCGGACTCGGCTCCTACCCGCGTCCGCTCGGCATCGGGCACCACCGGCTCGGCCTGGCCCGCCGGGATGGCCACGGGCTCAGGTGCTCCGTCGATCGCGCGTCTCGCCGGGCTCTTCCAGGTGCCGTTGGACCGCACGAGCCAGCCCGCCGGGATCGCGCACAGGCCGATAGCAGCGTCGATGATCCGCAGAAACGGGAAGAAGAAGCCAACCAGCAGCAGCCGCGGCCGCCGCTCGAGCACGGCCACCAGACAGGTCAGCGCGTAGTCGGGCAGCGCGACACCGAAGAGGACGGCAGAAAGCTTCATGTGCGCCGCCACCACCGCGTGCACGTCCGCGAACGGCAGCCAGTGCAGTGTGCTGTGGGCCAGGTCGGGCAGGACAAGAACCAGCATCAGCATCGGCAGCATCAGGAAGATGGCGCTCGAGGTGATCAGCTCGAGCAGGAGCACGGCCAGCATCGCGGTGAACAGGTTGGCCCGCGGCGGGTGGCGCCGCACGGTCTGCCAGAGGCCGATCGCCCACCGCCGGGTCTGCCTGATGTAGTCGGGCAGGGTGTCCGGATCCTGGGTCTCGGCCACCGCCTTGAGCGTGAACGCGACCTTGCCCAGCCGCTTCTGGTAGACCTCGAAGGTCATATTGAAGTCCTCGATCACCAGCCCCGGCGGGTTCATCTCCATGTTCGGGAGCACCGAGGTCCGGTACATCGACGCGAAGCCGGGGACGATGTGCGTGGCGTTGGCGCGCAGATACGTCTGCCCGAACTTCAGCGCGCGCTGGCCGATCGCGTAGATCCGCTCCCGGTGGCCGACCAGCACGTTGCCCGCCAGCGAGAGCCGGCGGTCACGCGCCGTGCGGACGCAGCCGGCGACGGCGACGACCTCCGGCTCGTTGAACAGCGGCAGCGCCTCGGCGAAGTAGTCGGGGTCGACGCGGGTATCGGCGTCAAGCAGCAGCACGACGGGATACCGCCGGATCAGCTGGAAATGACCGATGGCTTCCTGCAGCGCGCCGGCCTTGCCCACGTTGCTCCTGGTCTCATACACCTGGACGCCGGCCCGCCGGGCGATGTCCGGCGTGTCATCGGTTGACCCGTCGGACACCACGTGAATGTTGCTCGCCGGCACCAGCTTCATGATCGCATCGAGGCTGGCGGCCAGCACCGCGGACTCGTTGTGCGCCGGCATCAGCACCGCCACCTGACTGACGGTCAGCGAACCCTGGCTCGCGCCGGAGGCGTCGTTCCTCGCCGGAGCCGCCTGCTTGCGGTGGCGGGACAGCCGGCCGGCGCGCGACTCGGTCAGCCGGATCGCACCCACGGAGCCCCAGATCACGAAGTTCACGCCGAGCACGAAGACGGCGAGGAACCACCATGGCAGCACTGGCATTACGGCACCCCCGCCGCTGCGCTACTGGCGTTAGGCCCGGACGTCGGCAGCACCGACCGGAGCGTCGGCCAGGTCCCCGGGTCCTCATACCCGTACATCCACAGGTAGATCCCGCCGGCACTGTGGCCTTTGACGACCTCGAACTTCGCCCTCGAGCTCGCCTCGTTCTCGAACCACACCTTGTGGGCCCGGCCGCCGGTGGTGTAGCTGAAGTACGGCGCCTGGGTGGCCTTGTTATAGCTCGCCGTCACGTGATACTGCCGCGACAGCCGCAGTGCCTGCAGCCAGCTGATCGTCTGCGCCGGCTGCTGCCCGTCGGGCCAGTCGAAGCCGTACAGCGGGATGCCGAGAATGACCTTGCTCGCGGGCACCTGGCTGGTGGCATACTTCAGGACCGACCTGACCCAGTTCACCGGGGCGACGGCACCGGCGGGCGAGGTGGCCCAGTGATAGTTGAAGCCCATGACGCGGACCTGGTCGGCGACCTTGCCGAGCGCCGCGTAGTCCTGGGCGGCCGCGAGCGGATTGGCCTGGCCCTTGGCGGCGGATGCCTGCGGGAACACGTCGACCGACAGCACCTTGCCGTGGCTGTGCAGGGCGGCCCCGAGTTCGGTGATGAACTGCGTGAACACCTGCCGGTCGCCGGGATGCAGCTGCTCGTAGTCGATGTCGATGCCGGCGTAGTGCTCCCGTTCGACGAGCGCGAGGATGGCCGCGACGTGCTCGTGCCGCAGGGCCGGATCGTGCAGGATGCGCGCGATCGGCTGATACGCCCAGTTGCCGTTGATGGTGTTGGCGATGCTCGGCACGACGCGCAGGTGCGCCGCGCGCATCTTGGCGATGTCGGCGGTGATGGTGCCCGCCTGGGCCTGGCTGTACTGCGGCACGATCACGCCGGAGGAGTTCATGCCGTAGATCCACGGCGAGACCTCGTTGACGTCCTTGCGGTTGGCGAGCACCACCGAGGTGTCGTGCTCGATGTTCCAGAACGGGATGGCCGCGACGACCAGGGTGTGCCTGGTGCCTGACCCCAGGTTCGTCACGAGGGTCAGGGCGACCAGGGCGATGGCGACCAGGGCAAGCGCCGGCCAGGCGGCCTTGGCGAGCGCGCGGCGTACCGGCCGGACCTGTCCGCGGGGGGCTCCGGGGGGTCGTCCCTCCGGGCCAGCACCGCCCTTAAGGTCGCGGCTGCTGTCCTGGCTACCGATACGCACTGCGATTCCACCCTTCGGGCGTCTATGGCGCGGCCCCGGCGGTCAGGCTGAGCCTGGCCTGCTGATCGCCGATGACGGCGCGGATGATCTCGTCCAGCGACCTGGTCGCGGCGAACCCGACCAGCTGGGCTGCCAGGTCGCAGTTCGGCACCCGCCGCTGCATGTCCTCGTAGCCCGAGCCGTACACCTCCAGGTAGGAGCTGTGCTCGATGCCGCTGGACGACCCGGTGGCCTTGATCACGCGCCGGGCCAGCTCGGCGATCGAGACCTGCTCACTGCTGCCGAGGTTCACCGCGTGGCCGGCCGCCTCGTCGGACATGATCAGGCGGTGCAGCGCCGGCACGACGTCCAGCACGTGGCAGAAGCAGCGGATCTGGTCGCCGGTGCCGAAGACCGTCAGCGGCTCGCGGGTGAGGGCCTGCCGGACGAACCGCGGGATCACCATGCCGTACCGGCCGCTTTGCCGCGGGCCGACGGTGTTGAACAGCCTCACGATCACTGCCCGCAGGCCGAGCTCGTGCACGTAGCCGTCGACCAGGCTCTCGTCGATCGCCTTGGCCTCGGCGTAGGTCCAGCGTGACCGCAGCGGCGAGCCGATGATCCGGTCGTCGTCCTCGCGCAGCCCGATCTTCGTGTTCTTCCCGTAGATCTCGCTGGTCGACGCCACGAGCAGGCGGGCGCCGTGGCGACTAGCGGCGGCCACCACGTTCTCGGTGCCGTGGATGTTGGTCCGCAGGCTGTCCAGGGCCTTGTCCCTGATCACGAACGCCCCGACGGCCGCGGCCAGGTGGAAGACGCAGTCGGCGCCCGCCGTGAGCCGGTAGACGGTCAGCTCGTTCAGGATCGAGTCCTGGATCAGGGTCAGCCGCGGGTGCCCGGCGACCGCGGCCAGGTTTTCCTCCCGGCCGGTGCTGAGATCGTCGAGCCCGATGACCTCGTGCCCTTCGGCCAGCAGATGCTCAGTGAGATGGGAACCGATGAACCCGGCAGCGCCGGTAACCAGACACCTCATGCCGCACCTCCGGCAGCCGCGTCGGCCAGCGGGACGTCCGCCCAGCTGAGTTTCGTGGGACGAAGAACGATCGGCGGCCTCGCCTGGCGCCGCCGGCGGCGGGCGGCCAGGGTCCGCCAGGACCTCCGGGCGGCGAGCCGCTCGTAGAGGTCGTCGATGCGGCCGGTCACCGCGGCGATGCCGAACTGGTCGGCCACGACTGGCTCGGGCGCTCGCAGGATGTGGCCCGCGGAGACGGCCGAGCCGATCGCCTCGCCGAGGCCGGACACGGTGTCCGGCACGTGGCGGGCGCGGGCGACGCTCGTCCCCTCCAGCGCCGGGCACGTGGTGTACAGCACCTGGACGCCGTTGGCCAGCGCCTCCAGCACGCACAGGCCGAAGGTCTCCTGGCGCGACGATGCGACGAGGAGGTCGGCCGCCGACAGGACCGCGGCCACATCGTGCCGCTCGCCGGCGAACACCACGTGGTCGGCGACGCCGCACCGGCGCGCGGTCTCCTCCAGGTGGTCGCGCTCGGCGCCGCCGCCGACCACGACCATCTTCACCGAGCCCGACAGGCTCGGCGCCGCGGCCTCGATCGCGAGGTCAAAGCGCTTGTTCGCGTCCAGCCGGCCGAGCAGCAGGATGACGTAGTCGGCGGCGCGCAGGCCAAGCTCGGCGCGCACCCGCTTGCGCCCGCCGGGATCGAACGCGACCCGCTGCAGGTCCACCCCGTTCGGGATCATGGTCAGCTTGCGGGCGCGGACGCCCCACCTGGCCATCCGGTCCCTGACCGCGTCCGACACCGCGATGGTCGTGTCCGAGAACAGCTCGGTCGCCAGGTACAGCGCCTGGACCGGCCGGGTCATGGGCCGGCGTTCCAGGTGCGTCTCGCCGATCGAGTGCTCCGTGCTGACCACGACGGGCGTTCCGGCCAGCCAGGCGGCAGGACGGCCGTAGATCTGGGATCGGTATAGGTGCGCGTGCACGACGTCGTAGCGCCCGGCCCGGATGAGGCGGCGGAGCCGGAGCAGCGTGGACAGCTGGGTGTTGCTCTGCATCCCGAGGCTGCGCACCGCCGTGCCGTCGGCCCTGATCATGTCGGCAACCGGGCCGGGGTTGTAGAGCGTCACGACATCGGCGTCGTGCCGCGTCTGCTGGAGGATCCCCCGCAGCTGCAGCTCGGCGCCGCCGACGCCCAGTCCGGTGATCACGTGCAGAACCTTCACGGCGTTCCTCCTCGGGATATGTGCAGGGCACCGGAGAGTGCGGACGGCACCGTCCGGGCCAGGATGAGCAGGTCAAGCCAGATCGACCAGTACTCGATGTAGAAGTTGTCGAATCGCGCGCGATCGTGGATCGACGTATCGCCGGTGAGCCCGTGGACCTGCGCCCAGCCGGTGAGTCCGGCCCGGACGCGCTCGCGGTCGGCGTAGCCGTCCACAGTGCCGGCCATCTGCGCCGCGAAATGGGGCCGCTCCGGCCGGGGGCCGACAAGGGCCATGTCGCCCCGGACGACGCTCGCGAGCTGAGGCAGCTCGTCGGCGTGCGTGCCGCGCAGCACGCGGCCCACGGCGGTGCACTGGCTGGCGCTGACAACCCAGGTGGTGTCCGGGTCGCCGGCCGGCCGCAGCGTACGCAGCTTGGTGATCGTCGCGAGCCGGCCGCGGCCGGCCACGCGCACCTGGCGGAACAGCGGCGGCAGGCGCAGGTCCAGCCGCACCGCTGCGGCCATCAGCAGCATGAGCGGAGCGGTCAGGATCAGCAGCACCGACCCGAAGGCCAGATCGGTGAGCCGGGTGGCCAGCCGGCGCGCCGGCGCCAGCGGGTCGGCGCGCAGCGGGATCAGCGGCACGCCCCAGATCTCGTCGAGGGTCGCCCGCGGCACCGCCGCGCCCAGCTCTCGCAGCCGCGGCAGCACGCTGACCCGGGCACCGTGCGCCCGGCACGCGCGGACCGCGTCGATCAGCTCGGCGTGCGTGGCCGCGGGGAAGCAGACGAGGACCTGGCTGACCTCGAATCGGGCGAGGACAGCGGCGGTCTCGCTCAGTCGCCCGAGCAGCGGCAGTCCGTTATCGCCGGCCTGAGCCTGATTGTCCAGTACGCCAGAGACGCACAATCCGAGCTCTGGATGCGCGCGCAGCAGGCCGGCCAGCTGACCCGCAGGCTGGGCGGAACCCAGGATGGCCGTCCGGCGGAGCAGTAGCCCGCGCCGCCAGGCTGCCCGCAGGCCAGCGCAGGCGAGCGCGCGCAGGACGAGCACCAGGGCGACCGCCACGCCGGCCAGCCGCAGCGCGGGCCCCGTGGCCGTCCACGGCAGCAGCACCAGCACCGGAACGATCACGGCCGCGGCGAGCCGCCCGGCCTGATCGCTGACCCGCTGCCCGATGCGCTGCCGGTACAGGCCCGCCAGCGCGACCACGACCAGGGTGGCAGCGCCATAGGCTGCCCAGCGCGCAGGTCCGGCACCCGTAACGACCGCGGCGACTAGCACGGCCGTCACATCCGCGCTGGGCAGCAGACACGCGCGGATCAGCCGCGCGAAGCTGTTCTTGCCC
>Ga0209380_10000087_pt1 | contig 53392 bp, 26 predicted proteins | sample HubBroMetageWFT6_FD_188347 | JGI IMG/M metagenome (GOLD analysis project Ga0209380, IMG submission 188347) | Warmed and freeze-thawed soil microbial communities from the Hubbard Brook experimental Forest, New Hampshire - Hubbard Brook CCASE Soil... | ecosystem: Environmental > Terrestrial >...
GGTATCCGCCACGCGTTCAGCATCTCCGTGCCCATGGACCAGAAAGCCCACTCGATTGCTCATTTGCGCGATTGCGGCGCGGGTGCCAAAATTCCAGACCGTCGCCGCGAGCACATTCTTTCCAGTGCGAAGAAACGGACCAAGATCGTAGGTTTCGTATCTCCAGTGTGCCAAGTCGCCGCGGCTGGGACCGCTACCGACGCGTCGCTGATTTACCTGGAAGACGAACTGGTTATCGGCGCTCACATCTACATAAAAATGCGGCTGCAACTCGGAGACGTCGATGACCTTTCTAAAGTGGAGCACGACTTCATCTCGCTGCGGAACACCGGGAGCGGTGACCCATTGCGCTTTCCAGAGTTTGTTCGGATGATCCGCCGAAACCTGTGCCAACACCGGATGGATGCACATTAAGGGAATGAGAAGAACAATAAGGAATGCTGTTTTTCTTCGCACGCAGGAGATCGTACATCGGCAACGAACCTGTCGAAAAGAAGATTGTGTTTCAGTGCTTGACCAATCTGCAACGTACCCCCTCAAGCCAGTTGCAGCCGCAAAGCCGTGCAACGTGCAGCGGACAACACTGTGATCTCGGGGTAGCCCTGACGATTTCGAACCGGCAATTCTAGCCGTGGGCCAGCTCGCAGTGATCGGCTCAAGCAGGCGCGCACTAATATCGTGGTGGCAATGCGGTAGCGGTCAAAACTGAGAACCCGGCCACGGCGCCGCTATTCCGAACCGCCCCCCGATAAGGCCGCCTTACCTTCGCCGGAGAATCGCGATGGTTGCGGACGGTACCCATTGCGGGTGCGCACCTTGTATTTCCTCAATTGCTCTCCCACCAGTCTCACTGTAATCGCCCGCCATCCTGCGTTGGGGTTGGGCTTCGGATAGTAACTCAGAGAGTATAGATGTGCGAGATCGTCACGGATGGAAGCGAAAGCTTTGTTTTCGTCTCTCCAGTCCTTGGCGAAGTAAACCTTGCCGCCCGTGGCCGCTGTCATGCGATCAAAAACTGCGGTGGACACTGGCTCCAACGTGGCTTTTCGGGTGCTGATCATGTAAATGGAAACTCCGGCGGACTGGGCGAATTCTGCCACGTCCTCCGGCGGTACGACGCTGGAATTGTCTGGACCGTTCGAGAATACTACGACGACTTTTCTGCCTGTGTTTTGAGCTGCGTCTTTCAACGTCAGCAAGAGTGCGTTGTAAAGCGCCGCCTGATCCCCTGCCACGGTCGAGCGCACTGCCCGAACGACTTGCGTTCGGTCGGAAGTAAGAGGCGCGGCACGCGAGAGATCTCTGCTGTACGAATAGAATGCAATCTTGTCCGCATTTCCGAGCGAACGAACAAACTCGGCAATGGCGTCTTGCGCGAAGACAAAGCCCCTATACATATAGTCACTGGTGTCAAACAGGACGAATACATTAGCTCCGCTTATCAGCGAGTCGAAGGTCTTCGGCGATGCGCCATCAGAAGCGTGATCGGCCGAGGCACCGGAGGAGTCGTCGGCAAGCTCGCTGAGACTACGCGCCGGTTCATTGCCTTCCGCAAAAGTCGCTGCCCTCTCGGAAATCCCATCCTCCGCGATGACAAAATCCTTGGGGCGCAGTCCGGTAATGTAGTTTCCGTTCTTGTCGGTCACCGCCACGTTCAGCTGGACCATATTGACCACAACGCGAAGGTCCGGGCTCTCCTGAGCCTCGACACTCCTCTCGCCGAGCAATAAGCCCAGAGGAATAAGAAACGCGAAAAAATATGTCCTCACCATAAGTTCCTACCTGCAACCCTAGATTGAGACTGCTGGAGCAGCCTTCCAATTCGATCAAACGACCACATCAATCTCCAACCGCTTTTGGCTTCGCCGTCGAAGCCAACTTACCCTCGCGAAAATCTTTACCCGCTTCGTGCATCGCCCGAAGAAGAGCTGGCCAATCCTCGAAATCCGTAGCAAAGATTTTTTGCACCATCAGCCGAGTAAGCTCCGGCACGAGGCGAGTCAGCATTACGGGCGAATATCCTCCTTCATCGGCTAAACGAGCCCAGTACAGATTGGGCGAATCCCAGGACTCCGCCAGAAAGCGGCTGGAATAGCCAGAGAACGGCGGCATGGGAGCAACATTCAATAGTTCGAGACCGTAGTTCTGAGCCAGGCTGGGATGCGGCGTGCCAAAATCGTGCGACAAGCGCTTCCAGGTGACCTGTTCGGGATACCGATCACAAAGCTGTTGCAGTTCCTGGGTTGCGGCTCCCGAGGGACCGGGGTCTCCGGGGTATCTGCGCCGGAACTCCGAGGCCAGATAGAAGGTGTCTGCTGGCATCATTTGTGGAAGCAGGTCTGACGCGCGGCCTGCGCGCAGGGCTTGCTCGATCTGCACCGACCGCTGCGGGAGCAACCGATCCGAGAGAATGGTCAGCACCTTTGCTCGCAGTGCCTCGTCATTTGAGGAAGCCGCCAGAAGTTCTTCTCCCGTTCGCTGGTAGAGCGCGACCGCGTGAAGCTCGGTCGCGCTAACGTCCCACCAGCGGGGCAAGATGGCGCTGGTCAGGAGTTCCGGGGTCAATTGCTGCCAGATGAGCGCTTGGACGCTCTCCGGCGAAATAAAATCCTGCTCGATCTCAGCCAAGGCATAAGGGAGATCGGCAAGGGACCCAACGAAATGGGCGCCCCCGCCCGCCGGAGAACCTTCACCTAGGAGTTCCGGCGCCTGCCAGAGTGTCTTCATGCCACTGACCGTTTCACCGGCAAAGTCATGGGAGCGGACGAAGAGCGGATTATTGTGTAGAGCCTGTGCTCCCGGTGGTTCGTAGTAGGCATAGTTCAAACCAACGAGAGTGTCTCTCAGAAAGGAGGCGAGTTGTCCTCGCGCTTCGTCAATTTGCGCGTGCGAAGCCGTGGGGGACTTCAGGACTTTTGGTAAATCGGTTCGCATCTGCGTCTCGGTGTGATGATCGTTATAAATTCCAGCAGCCCATTGCGTTCTCTCGCTATTGGTAAAAATTGGCCGCGGCATCTCAAATTCCCGCGTCTGACCAGCCAGAAGAATCACAAACTCCTCTGGCTGTTTGCCTTGCAGTTTTTGGCGCAAGGCATCTCCCAGCGTGAGCAGTGTATCGAGCGAAACCAACCGCTGGTCGTCTAATACGGCGCGGATTCGGCGGGCCAGCTCCCCGTGCATCCTCGTTCCTTCCGGAGTCGTCTGTCGAGGTCCGGCCAGCAATTCGATGATTTCGTCTTGCGAAACTCGGGCCTCGCCAGTCGCGACCCGGAACAGTGCTGCCAGGGAGGATCGACCCGCGTCAAACACCTGGGCAGCCGATCGACTGGTGATGAAGGGTCTGACTACTTGCTGCCAGGAGTCGTTCAGGTGCACGGTTGAAATCTCCCCCTGCCGGGCCAGAATCTGCCAGATTCCGACATTTGCCTGAAAGATACCGAATGCGTTCCCACGTACAGACATCGGCACACTGTTCAACCGTTGAACGGCATCCAGAAACAGCGTGATCGATTCGTCGCTCAACTCCGGAAATTCCGAAAAGATTCGGTACTGGTCACTGAATTCCTCGAACTTGCTCGCTAACAGACGGACCGTCGTCGGCGCCAGACCATGTCCGGGAGCTCGCCGGCTGTCGAGTTCGCTGATTGTCATGTAGATCTGCAGTGGCCCACTGTCGGTGACCGCGCGCGACAGGGTAAACAATAGTTGCACAAGGTCATCGGGGCCGGTCAGGCCGGCAGATCGCTTTGTGGACTTTCGCACGACATTGGAGTTGTGTCCGTCGAGCAGAATGTCTTTCCACACTTCCAGACTTCCGGGAATGAGCGGTTCGCCACTACTGGCAAACTGAAGTCGAGTAGCCAGAAGCAGCAGCGCAGGAGCCGGTCTGAAGGTACCCCTTGTGGCCTTGAAGGAAGTATCTGGGGCGCGCAGCCCCTCATAGAAGAGTCTGAGCCGATGCCCCTGGGTGAAATACGCCTGCTGATTTGCGCTCGCCCGGGAAAGTACGTCAAAATAAGCGGCCAGCCAACCCTTATCCTTGGCCACCAGTCTCTCGACGAAAGCGGCTGGGGATGCCGGGCCTGCGCCGACTAAGTCCTTCCATGCAGATTCCGCCGCCACTCCTCCCGGTACAACGACTCGTCCTCCGCTGATGCAGAGCCTCCTGCCGTAAAAGTCAAGGACCGCAGCATAAGGGAGCAGCTTTCCGATCCCAATCGATCGCTGCAAGGATTTGCTGGTTTCTGAGTCGAGCTTGGAGAGAGCCCAGTACAGGCGTGCAACTGCTGGATCGTTGAGGATCGTGTCAATCAGGTCTTTGCTGTTTTCTGTGTAGTTCTTCTTGCTCGCCTTGGTCCAATCGCTTTCCGCGAACAGCACCGGCACCGGAGAAGAGGAGTATGGGTATTCGAACGGTTTGCCGCCTTGTAGCGCCTGCTCGAGTTCGGGAAGGGGGAAACCGGAATCGATGGCAAGGAAAGCCCTCTCGGGATCCTCAGTCTGCAAGGAGGTATCAGGCTCGCCGCAATTTGCCCTGGCTCGATAACCCAGAATGCGTAAGAGCGGTCTGGCATCGGTACAGTTCGAGACGCGAATCATCATGCCATCGGCGGCGGCGAGAGCCGCCAACTCCCGGGATTGCACGACGTACCGTCTCAACAGGATGAGGAACTCAGTTGGCCGCGAGGATCCTTCATAGCCCTGGATGAAGACGTTCCGGCTCAACAGCGGCAAGACCTCTTCAGGAGTAACCTTTTGACTGATCCCGGCCATGCGCAGAAAAGATCGCACTGGACCCGCAATCATAAACGGAGGCGAAGCCGGCAGCGGTTCATCTTCGGTTGAAGAGACCACGGCTGCATCGGGCTGCTTTGAGTTCGTACCAGGGCGGAGTTCGCCGCTATGAGCGAACAGATCGCAGCTGAGCAGAGAGAACGCAACGAGCGCGGACAAGCAAAGACGAGTTTTCACGGCTGATTCCTCGTAGCACGGCGAGACCTCACTTAACCTTGAGTCTCGCGGAAGGCAGGGGATGTCTTCAATTTCGCGAAACCCGAAATATCCCCAGATCTAGGCTTTGTGAAAACCCGGCCCGGCTGCAGATTTCTGTGTCGGCAAAAATACCTCATATCGAGCGACTATCCAAGCTGTTTTTTTAGTTTTTCCTAAGCCGGGGACTTCCTGGCAAATTTGTACCCAGTATTCCCCCCCCAAGTCGAAAAAGCCAAGGCGAGAGACTGGCCACGGTCGGCTACTGCGAACCTTACCTCCTTCCGCGTCTATAGGGCTTTCTGCGCGATTCGATCGACAGTTGCTTCGCCCTCAAGGAGTGGTCAGCGCTTAGAGTCGCGGTCATAGAGCGGCCTGCGTATCGGCGATGGCAAACAATAGCCGGGCTGGACGAAGAGTCCGGCCCGGCGGATTGCTTCTGTGTTCCGGGACGCGGAAAGCCAGCCCGGAGAATCGGTTCGACCCGCGGCTAGAACTCGAACTTCAAAGCGAACTGGACCAGGCGTTCGGGTGAAGCCACGCCGTTTTGGATGGTTGATGTGATTGAGCCGAAGCCGTTCGCTGTTGCAGTGCCGGCGTAACCGGTTCCGGGCTGCGAGAAGTAAGGATGGTTGAAGATGTTGAAGAATTCCGTGCGGAACTCGACCCCCATCCTCTCTCCAATGTTGGTTCGCTTGAAGATCGCGAAGTCAAAGTTGTTGATTCCCGGTCCACGGAGGTTTGCATCGACGCGCGATTCATCGCCATAGCCCCACTGCGGCGGTGGCGCGAAGCAACTGGTGTTGAAATACTCGGTCAGCTTTGCGCCGCCAGCTTTCTTGTCACATCCCGGAACGACATCGGGTCTAATGTTCGCAACGCCAAAACTGCCGCTTGCCAATGACGTTGAAGGGCCAGACCAGCCAATCTTCAGCGGGAACCCGCGTTGGAAAGTGGTGATGCCATCCACGCCCCAGCCGGAAACCACGCCATTCGCGACTCCGGTCAGGCTGTTGGCATACGCCTTGCCGTGCCCGAAGGGAAGGTCGAGAACGTAGCTGATTACCAGGCGTTGTGAAACGTCCTGGGCTGAGAGAGATCTTTCTCCCGCCAGGTTGTTCCAGTCCTGCACGCTCGGGACACCACCGGTGTTGCTTTCGAGCCAACTGGTGAGAGTGTCGGTATTGCTCATCAGCTTGGCGTTGGTATAGGCCACCAGCATGGTGCCGCCGCCCTGGAACCGGCGAGTCACCGATACCTGCAGCGAGTTGTAGCTGCTGCCGCAGCAACCGTACCCGGCCAAGTTCATTCCGAGGTATTCCGGATACGGACGGTCGAGCTGGCCTTGGTTTGCAAGCGTGGGCAGCGCGAGAGTGGCGTTGGGGCTGCCGTGCAGCGGATTCGCGATCTTTTGATTGATGGTCACAGACGCGTTTGCGCATGCGATTGGGGTGGGGGAAGAGCCACAGGCTGGAAGCGCGGCATTGTATTGGCTTGCGGCCTGGGCCACGAAGGAATCGCCGATCTGGTTGATGTTGGTTGAGTACTGCTGTAGATGCACACCGTGCGAACCGGCATAGGCGACATCCGCGAAGAAGCCGGCGGGCAACTGACGCTGGATGTCGAAATTCCACTGCTCCACATATCCGTACTTCGGATTGCTATGCCCATTCAAACCGTAATAGGGAGCCAGTGTCGGGCCGTTTTGCGATGCAACGAAGCTCGACACGTTGGGGGTAGCAGGTAATCCGGAGAAGTTGCGGCCTGGCGGCGAAAGGATGCCGCCCGATCCGAACGGGCCGGGCTGGGCGCAGGTTGGGACGCCCGGGGTAGCCCCAAGAGTGCAGGTGTTTCCATCCAACGTGCTGAATGGGGTAAGGTACGAGTTGGTGGTTGCCGTGAAATCCGTATTGGCGAGATTCACGACGTCATTGTCCGGGTTCAAACCGAACGAGACATAGTTCGGAATGTAGAAGATGCCATACCCGCCGCGGATGGAAGTTTTCTGATCCAAGCCATAGGCGAAGCCTAGGCGGGGAGAGAATGCCTTCTTGTCCATGGGTATGTTGTTGCGGCTACCGTTGCGGCCCGTCTGGACCAGGAACGCGTCGCCAGGGCAGGCTCCGCTTGGGCAACCGGTCACCGTGGCATTGGTTGCGCTGGGATCAAAGTAGCTGAGCCGGTTGTAGGCATCCGACCAAGTTCCTTGCAATTCATAGCGCAAGCCCAGGTTGAGTGTGAACTTGGTGGTAAGGTGCCAGGTGTCATCCGCATACAGCGCGCGGTAGACTTGCAAGCCCTTGGTCTGTGCGGGGACCTGGGCCACGCCTTCGGTCTGGTTGCCGGCAAAGGTGCCCTGGTTCAGCCCTACTCCCAACAAAAAGTCGGCGAAAGCGAATCCCCCAACTGCTGCGGAGGACGCCGTCCAGTTTCCCTGGAAACCGAACGCGCCGCTGGCGATGTTGGTTTGCAAGTAGTTATCCAGACCGTACTCGAATTGGGCGCCGGCCTGAATGGTGTGTTTGCCGCGAATCAAAGTGAGTGCGGGCGTTATGTTGTATTGTGTGTTGTCGTCGGTAATTGCGCTGTTGCCCTGCGAATGGCCAACATCATTCGGGAAGGGGAATTCTGGTGTTGGCGGAGTCCGGATTGCTTTAGGTGGGGAGTTATATGTGGAGGGCCAGCCCAGCGCGGTCAGATCGTAGCCGCCAAGGAGTGGTATCCGGCCGTACACAAACCGGGTACCCCCGAAGTTTACATCGAGAATGGTCGTGGGAGTGAACGTGTGGTTCACGTCGAAGACGAGCAGCTTGCTGTGATATTTCTCCGCGCAGCGATCGAGGCAGAGACCGGTTCCCAGCGGATTCAGCGGGAGATCCAGCAATCCGAAATAGGCAAATCTTCCGAATAAACGCGTGTTGCTGGAAATGTTCTGATCTCCGCGCGCCACGAACTCGTTCGTATTGCCGCCACCCGGCGCGACACTCTGATAATTCGCAATCACGCCCGGGAGGTTTTGAGCCGGGTAATACTTCTGCCACATGGTCGTCCCAGCCTTGCTGAAGTACGTGGAGGGAATGCAGTTACCCGGGCAGCTCGGGTCGGTTGGGTCGAGCCCGAACGTCGCCCGAGCGGTTGCCCCCGAAGGGCCGGTGGAGAACGGGTTGTAAATCTGGCCGGCCGGATTGACGCAGTTACCGCTAGCGTCAAACGTGCTTCCGTTGCCGCCTTGCGAGGTGGGCGCAGTACACAAGGCAGAAAAGTCACCGCTCAGCATTCCCTTCGCGGGGACAGTGGTAGTAAACGGAGACCCCGTGCGCTGCCGGTATTGCTCCCAGCTGACGTAGAAGAAAGTTTTATTCTTGATTACCGGGCCGCCGAGTTCGAAGCCATACTGGTTCTGGGTCCACGGCGGAGCTTCATTCGCCTTGCCATTCGCCAACTCGGTTTGCTTATTGAAGTATTCGTTGGCGTTTAGAACCTTGTTGCGGAAGTACTCGTAGCCGGAACCGTGCCAGCCGTTCGTTCCCGACTTGGTGCTGAGGTTGGTTACGCCGCCGGAGAACTTGCCCCACTCAGCGCCCAGATTGCTGTATTGCACCTTAAACTCACCGACGGAATCCTGCGTGGGGATGATAATCGGCAGGTTAATGTAGCCGATATTCAGCGGCTGACCGTCGAGATACTCAGCACCCTGGTTGGCAAAGGAACCGCCAATCTGGTAGTTGCCCCAGCTAAATGGGTTCTGGCCGACGGGCGATCCGCCGGAGCCCCCTTGCGCCACGGCCGCGGGAGAAACCGTAATCAGGTTGAAGATGTTGCGACCATTCAAAGGCAGTTCGTTCGCCTTGCGCTGTTCGACGACTTGACCCAGGGAGGACGATTCCGTTTGCAGCAGCGGCACCTCCGCGTTTACTTCCACTGTCTCACTGACCTGCCCAACTGTGAGCGCCGCGTCGATATGCGTATCCTGCTGCACCTGTACTGTTATGCCAGGGCGGCCGAAGTGTTTGAACCCTGACTTCTCGATGTCGATCCGATATTGACCTTGGAACAGATTCACGAATGTGAAGTGGCCATCGTCGCCACTAGTCTCCGTGCGCTTCCCCGCAGTACCGAGGTTAGTCAAGGTTACAGAGGCACCGACAAGCGCCGCACCCGACTGGTCCGTAACCGTACCCGAGATCGAGCCGTAGGTGGATTGTGCATGCAAGCCCAAGGACGATACGGAGAGAAAAACGCTGAGCGAGAATACGACAGCACAGAAGCGACGAGACAACATGGTCTCCCCCACAAGTTGGAGTGAAATAACAATCGACGCCCGAGAGTCACGTTGGGCTGCACGAATCCCAGTGAGTCTCTTGAGGTGTCCCCAATGACAATTACGCGAGCGGGAGGGAATGTGTACCAATTCGTTCGTTTATGTCAGGGATAACTTCGAAGACGCGGAGCCTCAAAACCAAAAAAGCAGAAATCTCGCCCGGATCAGCCGCTAAGGATGGTTCGCTTCTTTGCGCAAGAGGGCATATAGAAATGGCTTGCCAGTCGGCTTCTGGCTGCCGCCATAGGGTTCAACCGTAACAAATACTGCATCAATTTCGGCCAGTTGTTTCGGATCATCCAGGCGAAGAACCCAGCGCCGGTTCGATTCGCTGTCCATGTAGAGTATGCCGAGATTCATCGCCCGATACTTTTCTCCCGACTCGGTGTCTCTTTTTCCCCAAACCTGGAAGGCACTGGCGTTCTTGACTCCCGGCTGACGATCGAGATCAAAGGCATAGAAGATCAAGGACTTGCTCTGCGTGTAGAAGACCCGGCCAAACGGCTTGCGCGTACGGCTGCCGCTATCAACATCGAAGACGTCGGCGATGTAGAGCTTGCGCGCACCCATCAACTCGCGAATATCACGGTCGGAAGTAAGATATTGCTCGTTGTCTTTGAGCCTGCGTTCCTGATCGCGGGTGGAGGCTGTTAAGTCGTCGACTTTCGATTCCAAGGAGGTCGTGCGCAACAGAACACGATCATGCTCCGCGTGAAGAGCGGTAAGCTCGGCCTGAACAACTTGGTAGGACTGCTCCGCATCGCGAAGTTGTTCGGCCAGTTTGTCGCGCTGTTCTGAGACTTGGCGAAATTGTTCGCTCTGCGCACTGTTCGAAGCCGAGAGAGCGGCGGCATGAGCATCTTCGGCTCGCAGTTCTTCCCGCAATCTTGTGATTTCCTGCTGACCGCTGAAAACTTGCGTTTGCAGCCGGGAGACCTGCGCGGCTTGGAGGGCAATGAATTCGTCCGAGGCCTTCTTGTCGGATGCGAGTTGTCGCGGATGCATCCACGTCGCGGGCGCAGGTTGTTGCTCGCTCAGGTGGGTTCGACCTAACCGATAAGCTCCCAGAGCGACCGAGAGAAAAGCGCAAGCTGCAACCGTGGCACCAGCCCACCATGACGCCGTGTTTGCTGGCCGGAAAGCACCGTCCACCCGCAGCCGATTACTCCGCGTTTCAGCAGGGCTGGGCTGATTCTCTTGCTGAATACTTGCCAAGAGTTTGTTTCGCCCGGGACGGTCGTCCCAGTCTTCGCTCTCCTGGTTGTAGCCGTAAGCTGCCGCTAATAAAGGCATGCCTTCGCTGCCGATCAACGTATACTCGTCGTATGCTTGCTGACACGACTCACAAATACGAAGATGTCGTTCCAAGGCCAGCCGCTCCGCATCACTGAGCGTCCCCCTTTGCGCCAGTGCGGCTAGTTCTTTGAACTTCTGGTGTTCATCCAGCCGTTCGCTTCTATTCATGGTGCGTTTCCCGGAGTCTCTTTATCGCCGGACTCTTACGCAACCTTTCGAGACCTCGATAGAAATGGTGCCGGACATTGCCGAAGGGCTCGTTGAGCCGTTGGCTGATCTCTCTCAGTTCCAGATCCTGGAAGTAGAACAACTCCAGCGTTCTGCGCTGCATTTGTGTCAGATCTTCGAACGCGGACAAAAGCTGAGAGCAATCAATTCTGAGACCCACCTCGCGCTCGACGTCGTCTCGTCCTGGTAGAGTATCGTCCAGAGACTCAAGATCTGTACCAGAGTAAAAGCCTCTTCGCAACAAATGCGCTCTACGATCGCGAGCGCGGCTGAAGGCAATCTGGACGACCCAGCCCTTGGCGCTCCCTTTGGCCGGGTCAAAGAGCAAAGCCTTCTGGTAGAGAGAAAAGAACACCTCTTGGACGACCTCCTCGGCTTCACTCTTGTCGTTCAGAATGCGGAGCGCGATTCCGAAAACCAACCTTGAGTAGCGAGTGTAGAGCAGGTCCAGGCCTTTGGAATCTTTGGCTTGTATCCAAGCCATAAGATCTTCGTCACTGGGCGAGCGGACTTCCGCTGGCTGCGGCCCCGCAACACGACTTCCGCTCTCGGTTCCCCATACCACGGGGAATGCCAGCGCGCGCCCGTTCGGAGGAGAGTTCATGGTTAAGACGCCAGCCGTTTGAAAAACCCCACAACTACTGAGCAGACAAGCAGAAACAGCACGAGGTCTCCGCGGACCACAATCTACGGCGACCATACATCAGGAGTCAAACGACTTTCCAGAACAAAAAGAACGCTTGGGAATCAGAAACAAAAACTCCGCCGAGGTTGGTACAAATTTCGGACGGCCGGCGTATCTAGTGAATCGAGTCGTCTTGTGGTTCTCTTTCGCGCCAGACCGGCTTGTGCTAGCGTTCACTCATTGCTCTCGGTGAAAACTCGAAATTGGTGGAGCAGTGCCGAACCTAATCAAGGTCCTCATGCGCAGGGTTTTGCCGATTCTTTTCCTTGGTCTATTGTTTTTCGTGGAACTCCATGCTCAGTCCACACATGCGTCTCTGACGGGACGCGTTACTGATCCGAAAAAGGCAGTCATCACCGGGGCCTCCGTCACCGTTATCAACACCGGCACCGGGATTCACTATCAAGGCATCACCAATGAGACCGGAGAATACTACGTTACCGACCTGCCTCCTGGGCGATATCGAATCGAAGTGGAGAAACTTGGCTTCAAGGCCGTGATTCAGTCCGGCGTGATTCTCCACGTGCAGGATGCATTGGAAGTAAATTTTGAAATGATGTTGGGCTCCGCGTCGGAAAGCGTCACCGTCGCCGGAGAATCTTCCCCCATCGACACAGAAACCTCCACTGTGGGTACGGTGGTCGAGCAACGAAAGGCGAATGAACTGCCGTTGAACGGGCGCAATGTTTTCAATCTCATTGTCCTGGCTCCATCCGTGATTCCCCAGGGCAGTTCAACGGGCACACCTGTCGGTGTGAATCCTTTCGGGTGGGGCAACTACCAGGTAAGTGGTTCCTTTGGAAATCAGAGTGCCGAGTATCTCGACGGCCAGCCACTGAATATCGGCTATATCAATCTGCCGGTGTTGATTCCTACGCAGGATTCCATTCAGGAATTCAAAGTGCAAACCAGCAACTTGGGAGCGGAATGGGGACGCTTCGCAGGAGGCGTAACCAACCTCAGCACAAAAGGCGGGACGAATTATTTGCACGGCGAAGTTTATGAGTACCTGCGAAACCGCATCTTCAACGCGAATGATTACTTTCTGAACGCCACTGGAAAGCCCCGACCTCCGTGGGTGCAAAACCAATTCGGAGCAGAGGGCGGAGGTCCTTTGCGTCTCCCAAACTACAACGGACGCAATCGAACATTCTGGTTCGCCAGCTGGGAAGGCTTCCGATTGCGGACCGGGCAACCATTCACGGCAACCGTTCCAACCGCCCAGGAACGCGCTGGGAATTTCTCCATGATCAACGTTCCCATCATGGATCCGTGTGCCGGCACGGTGAACTCTCAAGGCGCATGTCCAGCCAGCACTGGGATCGCAGTCCAATTCGCCGGCAACGTCATCCCTGCGAACCGGATTAACCCCACTTCGAAAGCTCTGGTTGATCTTTGGCCCGCGTCCAACAGTGGAGGCACGGTGACGCCGTCAGGCACCATCAATAACTTCAACACGGTCGCACGCACGGGCGGCAATCAGGACCAGGTGGTCGCGCGGGTTGACCACGATATTACGATGCGGCAAAGGCTCTTTCTGCGATTTAGTCATTGGAACGTAATGGATCTGCCGATCGATCCTCTCGAGGACGGATTGTGCGCGGATCGATGTGCAGAGAATTATTCCACAAATGCTGCAGTAGCGGCTTACAACTACAACATTAATGCCGCCACAATTCTTGAATTCAATGCGAGCATTAGCCGCTTCAAATACAACCGGTCTCCGACGAACGCCGGTTTTGATTTGACCTCGATCGGCTGGCCTGCGAGCTACAACGACGTGGTGCCGTCCATCATGCGCACTCCCCCAACTCCCTGCGTCGCGAATTTTTCCGACAATATCATGTGCACACAGGGACAAAGCTATATTCAGGACCGCGACACCCAGTACAACCTTTCTCCAAGCGTGACTTTGATGCGAGGCCACCACCGCTTCCACTTCGGCGTTCAGTTCGAGGTGGGCTATGACAACTATGCCCAGACCAATGTGGCCAGTGGAGCCTTCGACTTCTGCGCATCCAGTCAGCCGTGTTTCAGCGGATTTCCCTTCGCCGATTTTCTGCTGGGCTATGCGGACAACTTCAGCAACTTCGAAAATCACTTCTTTGCGCAAGCCGTGGTCCCCGCCTTCACGGCGGGGAAGCAGACTTATCGAGCTGTTTATTTCAACGACACCTGGCACCTGGCGGAAAAACTAACTCTCAATTTGGGGCTTCGCTATGAGCATCAGAGTCCCTGGACTGAGCGCGATAACCGCTTATCGTATTTCGATCCCGGCGCGGCTAGCTATTTGAATCAGTATCTGCCGGCGGGTTCGCCGCCGGTGATGGGCGATGTTTTTCTGGTGCCTCCGGGAATACGAAGTAATCTTCGGCTTGCGAAAGGCGACTTGGCGCCCCGCATCGGGCTGGCTTACGGCCTGACCCCGAAAACGATCGTTCGCAGCGGCTACGGAATCTTTTGGATTCCCACAGATGTCTCCTTCGCTCTGAACCCCATCAATGACATGGTGAATGCTCCAGGCACGACTTACACCGGCACCGTAGACGGAACTCATCCTTATAACTCCATTTCGCTTCCCTTCCCGGATGGTATTTCTCCGCCCCCGGGCCGCAGTCTCGGAGTCCAAGGTACACAGGAATTTTTGACGCGGGTCGTGCAGTCGATCACCGAAGTGGATCGCGCTCATCATCCCGAGGCCTATGTTCAGCAATGGAACTTGAGTGTGGAGAGGCAGCTTCCGGCTGGGTTTGGGCTTTCGGCGGCATATGTGGGCTCGAAGGGGACGCATCTGGAACAGTATTCTCAGCAGACCGATCAGATTTCCGATGCTCTGCTGGCGCAGGCGGCGTCACAATTCGCAGCGGCAGGAAAATCGGCGGTCACGCTGCTGCAATCGATGCCCAATCCTTTTTTTGTGAACGGGCAAGCGCTAGCCCTTGCAGCTCCCACGACTACCGTCGGCCAGTTGCTGAGACCTTACCCGCAATACACGAGCGTGGAGCTGGCCGGACAGGGATCGTTCGACAGCATCTATCACTCGCTGCAGGTCACTGCCCAAAGACGATTCGCAGGAGCTGGATCTCTACAGGTCGCCTATACCAACTCCAAACTGATCAGCAACACTGATACGCTTACCTCGTGGCTGGAGACCGGAGTGGGGGGAATCCAAGACAACAATAACCTGCGAGGCGAGCGTTCTCTGTCTTCTCAGGACGTCCCGCAACGCCTGGTCATCAGCTACGTACTGGATCTTCCTTTTGGACAAGGCAAAAAATATCTCTCCAACCTCAGTGGCCCTTTGAACAATTTGGCCGGTGGCTGGGGAATCGACGGTGTGACGACGTTCCAGAGAGGCTTTCCGTTGGTCTTCGGCAACGGACAGGCTAACGATGCGGCACTATTTGGGGCACGCTCGCGTCCGAATGTTGTATTGGGATGCGACAAAGCCGCGACCGGCAGAGGGGCCGCGCGCCTTAGCGAATGGTTCAATGTGGGATGCTTTAACGCTCCGGCCGATTTCACTTTCGGCAACGAGCCACGAGTCGACCCGATTTTGCGATCCGATGGCGTGAACAATTTTGACTTTGCGGTCTTCAAGAAGATTGTATTCGGGCCGGATGGGCGGGCAGGAGTTGAATCTCGGGTAGAGTTTTTCAACTTGTTCAATCGCCCTCAGTTTGGTCCACCGAATACAACTTGCTGTATCGCGAATAACGCGAACTTTGGATTTGTTACCAGCACTTCTCCGGGAACAAACCCGCGCTTGATCCAATTTGCGTTCAAGGTGTTTTTCTAGATCTACTGAACGAGACTCTGTGGGATGCTGGACCGCTTATTACAATTCGCCTGCGTGGTTGCGCTGATAGCCCCAGTTGCCACTGGTGACGCACCACTGCTTGCGGTGAAGTCTCCGCGGGGGATTGATTTTACGCTACAGAATTCGCCTACGCCGCAGAAATATCTGATCGAGACCATGCCCGGTGGCGTTGCGCTTTTTGACTACAACAATGACGGATTGCTCGACATCTTTATGGTGAACGGCGGTCGCATCAACAGCCCTGTGGCAACCCGGGACGACTTCGACCGTCACGATCCTACCTACTGGAACCGGCTGTACCGTCAGAATAAAGATGGCAGTTTCACCGACGTGACTGAGCCGGCCGGTCTAGCAAATGCCGGCGATGGCAACTACGGTATGGGCGTGGCGGTCGGCGATTACGATAATGACGGCTATCCGGACTTGTACGTCACGAGTTACGGAAAAAACATTCTCTATCACAACAATGGTGACGGGACGTTCACCGACGTCACCGCCAAGGCCGGCGTCAGCGGTGGCGGTTGGTCGGTTTCGGCTGGTTTTTTTGATTACGACAATGACGGGAAGCTTGATCTGTTTGTCACCCGCTACATGGAGTGGGACATCGAGCACAGCAAGGACTGCGGGGGCAATTTCCATACCTACTGTCCACCGGGAGAGTTTTTGCGCACGACCAACATCCTTTATCACAACCGCGGTGACGGCACATTCGAGGACGTGAGCCAGCGCTCGGGAATCGCGGCCAAGAAGGGGCATGGCTTGGGGGTAGCGTTTGCCGACTACGATGGCGACGGCTTCACGGATATCTTTGTTGCAAACGATGGGATGCAGCAATACCTGTTCCACAACAATGGTAACGGCACATTCTCGGAAGTTGGTCTTGACGCTGGCGCGGCTCTGAACCTGGACGGAGGACCGTTGTCGGGCATGGGAGTTGTCTTCCAGGATTACGACAACGACGGACTTCCGGATGTCATCGTCACTACTCTGCCGCGTCAAACGTACGCCGTATTTCACAATGAAGGACACGGCGCATTCAGCGATCGCGGTCTGCAAACCGGTGTGACGATGCTTTCGGGCGTAACCTCTGGGTGGGGCGTAGGGCTGGAAGATTTTGATAATGACGGACAGAAGGACTTGTTCGTCGCGCAAGGTCACGTCCTCGATAACGTGGAAAAGATTGACCCGTCTTTGCACTATCTGGAGCCAACCTTGCTGGCATTGAATCGCAACGGCCGATTGGAGTCTGCCGATCCAGGAACGGCCGCGCTGGTCGCGGCTCGTGGCGCGGCCTTTGGCGATCTGAACAATGACGGATCGATCGATGTGGTCACCACCGTGCTCGGCGGACATCCCCAGGTATTCATGAATCGCGGGGGAACGGGACACTGGCTTACGATTACGCTTCGTGGAACGCGAAGCAATCGCGACGGCCTCGGAGCACGGGTGTTAGTGAATGGACAGACTCGCTTCGCCACAACTGCAGGAAGTTACGAGTCCGCGAATGACAAACGCCTGCACTTCGGACTGGGCACCGCAAAGACCGCCAAGGCAGAAGTGTTCTGGCCGTCAGGTACACACCAGATTTTGAACGACGTGACGGCAGATCAATTCCTTGAAATACGCGAACCGGAGCGCCCTTGATTCGTCCGACAATGATTCGGCTGACAATAATTCGTGCGGCAATGATTCGCCCCCTTCTGTTGCTTTGCCTGCCGTTGCTGATGGCCGGGCAAACAATCTCTCCGGAAGCAACTGAGCATTGGACCGCTGCTCACCGGGCGGAGACCCAAAAACAGTTTGATCTCGCCGTGAGCGAATATCGCAAGGTAACCGAACTCGAGCCGGCGTTCGCCTCGGGCTTTGTGAGTCTTGGGCAGGGGTTCATGGAGCAACGTGATTTTGCGGCTGCATTAGCTCCGCTCAAGCATGCGCTTGAGCTGGATTCAGGCCTCGCTCCGGCCCATCAGCTTCTGGGCTATGCGCTGCTGGCACAAGGCTACGCGGCTGAAGCGATTCCGCATCTGGACCGTGCTCACGAACAGGCCGCACTTGGCATTGCGCAAGTCCAGACGGGTCAGTTCGCGGAGGCGATCACGAACCTGCAGGCCGCACTGCAAAAGCGGCCGAATGATCCGGACTTGCTCTATTATCTGGGCCGAGCCAGCGGCTTGCTGTCCAAGCAATCGATTGACACGCTACTGGCGACATATCCGGACTCGGCTCGCGCCTGCCAATCAATGGCGGAGAACTATTTCGTGCTGCGACAAATGCCCGAGGCGGAAAAGCAATACCAACAAGCTCTGAAGGTGCGGCCGGATACACCCAATCTTCACCTTGAGCTCGGACAAGTATTCGCGATGACCTCTCGCTGGCCGCAGGCGGAGGAGCAATTCCGCGCAGAATCCAAGCTGCAACCGGGCAACGCGGAGGCTGCCTATCGACTGGGAGACGCACTGCTGCACCAGGGAAAGACGCGCGATGCGCGAGCCGCATTGGATCGCTCGGACAAGTTGCAGCCGCAAATGCCCGAAACACTTTATTCCCTGGGCAAGGCGGCCTGGCTCGAAGGCGATGCATCTGCTGCCGAGAAAGCCTGGCTCGAACTGCTCTCGATTGAAAAGGAAGGCGATCTTGCTGCGCAAACTCATTTCGCGCTGGCAGGAATCTATCGAAAGCAAAACAAAACCGCCGAGGCGGAGCGCGAAATGAAAGATTTCCAAAGGCTGCGGAACACGAACGCACCGCAGCCGGCATCCCCGCAGTGAGTTTTGAGGTCAAGTCAGGTGGCCTCTAGAGCAGTCGTACAGTGCCGCCTCGAAGGAAAAAACCATGATCCGGAAAACATGCAGCCGCTGTCTGACAATCCTCTTCGTCATCGTTGGAGCGCTCAGCATGACACAATTGGCAGAGGCTCAGAAGGTTGTGGTTGACGCCGCTCCCTCTCACGTCGTCAATACGTTCAGCCCTCCGCACGCCTTGGGAGCGGCGATTGATCGACTGCGGACGGGAACTCCCGACAAGCTGCTCACCGATCCACTGCTGAAGGAGATACTCGGCGCCGGCTGGCAGGCCGTCACCTATCGCCAGAACACGGAGCTCATGGTGGAGGCGTGGCACTGGAATGCGCGCGGCGCGTGGAGCAATGCGGAAAAACAGGAAGGTTACTTCGTCGGGAGCGGGACTCCGACCGACGAGATGATCCACAATTCCTGGGCCTATCCTCTTCCCCACCGCGGCTTCAGTCGCGGCGACGGCAACGGTTGGTCGCGGCTCACCGATGGCAACCCCAACTCGTATTGGAAAAGTAATCCATATCTGACCAAAGCCTTCACCGGAGAAGATGATTCTCTTCATCCTCAGTGGGTAATGGTCGACCTGGGCAGCAAGATCGACACCAACGCCATTCGTATCGCGTGGGCGGACCCTTACGCGCGCAAATATTCGGTCCAGTTCTGGACGGGAGAAATGGAACCTTTCTATGAAGGTACGACCAAGGGCACGTGGCAGACCTTCCCGCTAGGCTCCATCACCGAAGGCAAGGGCGGCACGGTCACACTGAAACTCGTCTCGTGGATGATTCCCGTCCGCTACCTGCGCATATGGATGACGGAATCGTCGAACACCTGCGACACTCACGGCTCCGCAGATAAGCGCAATTGCGTGGGCTACGCCATCAATGAACTTTACGTTGGCGCTCTCTCGCGCGAAGGCCAGTTCAACGACTACGTCACTCATTTTCCAAGCCGTCAGCAGACCGTCACCTGGCCTTCGTCGGTCGATCCGTGGACTGCTGCTACGGATCTGGACGAATCGCGCGGAGACCAGGTCGGCTTCGATTTCTTCTTTCACAGCGGAGTTACACGCGGCCTGCCTACTATGGTGCCGATCGCCATGTTATATTCCACGCCCGAAGACGCGGCGAATGAGATCGCCTACCTGTACAAGCGGCACTATCCCATCTCTTGGATCGAGATGGGCGAAGAGGCTGACGGCCAGCACATGCTGCCTGAAGACTATGGCGCGCTGTACCTTCAATTTGCCACCGCAATTCACAAGCTGGTACCAGAGGCCAAGCTTGGCGGGCCGCCCTTCGAAGGAACATTTGGCGACGTTGAGGTCTGGCCCGACGCAAGTGGAAAAGTCTCGTGGCTCGGTCGGTTCGTCGATTATCTTAAGGCCCACGGTCGGCTCAACGATTTCACTTTTTTTTCGTTCGAACATTATCCCTATCAGGACCGTCCCACTTACTCATGGGCTGACCTATATCCCGAGCCGGGTTACGTGAGCCATATCGTGCAAGTCTGGAAGGACAACGGGCTGCCTCCGAACATTCCGTTTTTTATGACCGAGGGCAATATCGGAGGCGGGGCTCCGCCTTCGACCGTCAAAAGCGGGCTGTGGCTGGCGGATTACGTCGGCAGCATGATGAGCGAGGGCGCCGGTGCGACGTACTATTTTCATTACATGCCGTATCCGGGAAACCCTGGTGGCTTCGGGAATTTCTTGTTCATCGACGGAAACTATAAGGTGCTGGGTTATCCGCCGCAGTATCTCGCCGCACAATTGATCACGAAAGAGTGGGTTCAGCCGGTTGATGCGCCACACCGGCAGTTCAAAGCTTCCAGCGACGTGGTCGACGCCGCGGGCAATGTCTTAGTAACCGCTTACGCAGTGGAGCGACCGGACAAGCAGTGGTCCATAATGCTGGTCAACCGCGACCAATATGGCGATCACTCCGTGAAGGTGGCATTCTCCGACGGTGAAAACAAGCGGGAGCGCTACTTCTCCGGACCGGTCGACCGCATCACGTTTGGTTCGAATGAATATCAGTGGCACCAGGAAGGCGAGGGTGGACACGCGGATCCCGACGGCCCGCCTTCGAAGTCATCCGTCAAAGCAGGCGCTGAAACGCTCTTTCAGCTGCCGAAAGCATCGATTACTGTACTGCGCGGAACCATCGGTCCGTGATCCGGCGGTCGATGATATGACCTTAGAGAACTCGGGGATTGAGAAAGGACTTCGATTGCTCGATCGGTGAGATCGAACAACGGCTCGAAAGATTGCCTTTGAAACCGGAACCAGTGGCTGCTCCAATCGATGCTTACCGCGCTTCCCTCCTAGGACTATGGAATCTGCACGTTGGAAACTGTGTTCGAGTAGGCGCTTTCCTGATTGCTGGAATCCACAGCAGTTGTGGCGTAACAGTAGGACGTGCCGTTTGCTACTCCTGAATCCGCGTAGACGGTGCTTGCGTTGAGCGAGGAGTTGATCTTCGCGAAAGACCCACACGAACTGACGTATACCGAGCGATAAACGTTATAGCCGGAAATGTTCGGTGACGTGCTCGCACTCCAGGACAGGTTCACCGTGTGGGTCGGCGCCGGCGTGCCTGTGCCCGTGAGCGTTTCCGCCGCTGTAGAAGGTTGGGCATTGCTGGTAAAGGCGAGGGCAGCAGTGACGCCTCCGGTGGTCTGAGGACTGAAGGTCACGGTAAACGGAACGCTCTGTCCTGCTGCAATCGTAGTTGGGAGGGCCAGTCCACCCAGACTGAACGCCGAGTTGTTCGAGCTCGCAGCCGATACGGTAACATTCGCGCCGCTGGCAACAAGGCTTCCTGATGAGGTTCCGCTCGTCCCGACGACTACGCTGCCAAGACCTAGGGTGGTTGGATTAACGGTTAACTGCCCTGCTACCGCAGTGCCCGTTCCGGATAGCGGGATCGACAGCATCGGATTCGATGCAGTTGAAGTGACAGCGATGTTGCCGCTCACGCTTGCGGCGGACGCCGGAGTAAACGTGACCGTGAAACTTGCACTCTGCCCCGACGTCAGCGTGAGCGGAGCAGTGACCCCACTCATGCTAAATCCGGCGCCGCTGATCCCCACCTGAGAAATCGTGACGCTCGATCCGCCGGTATTGGTCACTGTCTCCGACAGAGACTGATTGCCTCCGACCGTCACGCTACCAAAGGTGAGACTGGTGGGACTTGATCCCAGTGCACCTGCGGTTACCGCCGTTCCCGACAGCGGGATTGTCAGCGTAGGATTCGATGCGGTAGAGGTGATCGTGAGGTTCCCGCTGACCGGCCCCGTCGAGGTTGGAGCAAACGCAACTGCGAAACTGGCGCTCTGGCCGGCAGTCAATGTCACTGGAGCCGTAATCCCGCTCACGCTGAATCCGCCGCCGCTGATTCCAACTTGAGAAATCGTGACGCTCGAACCGCCAGTGTTCGTCACCTTCTCTGAGAGCGATTGATTGCTTCCCACCGTCACGCTGCCAAAGCCGAGACTGGAAGGAGCCGATCCTAACGCACCCAGTGCGGCACCCGTCCCGCTCATGGGGATGGTAAGGGTCGAGGCCGTCGACGTGATCGTAAGGTTGCCGCTGACTAGTCCCGCCGAGATTGGAGCAAACGCAACCGTGAAGCTGGCGCTTTGCCCGGCACTCAACGTCAATGGAGGCGTAATCCCGGTGATGCTGAATCCCGCCCCGCTGGTCCCGACTTGCGAAATCGTAACGCTTGAACCGCCAGTATTTGTAAGCTTCTCCGAAACAGACTGATTGCTTCCCACGGTCACGCTGCCAAAGCTGAGACTGGAAGGACTCGAGCCCAGTGCACCAGGTGCCACACCAGTCGCTGACAGTGGAGTCGTCAAGGTCGGATTTGATGCAGTTGAAGTGACAGTGATGTTGCCGCTCACGCTTCCGGCGGCCGCCGGAGTAAACTTGACCGTGAAACTTGCACTCTGTCCCGACGTCAGCGTGATCGGAACACTGACGCCACTCACGCTAAATCCAGTGCCGCTGGTCCCAACCTGAGAAATCGTAACGCTCGATCCACCGGTATTGGTCACCGTCTCCAATAGAGACTGATTACTTCCCACCGTCACGCTCCCAAAACCGAGACTGGTTGGGCTTGATCCCAGTGCACCAGGGGTTACGGCCGTTCCCGACAGTGGGATCGCGAGCGACGGATTCGATGCAGTCGAAGTGATGGTGACGGTGCCGCTGACTGGTCCCGCCGAAGTTGGAGCAAACGAAACCGTGAAGCTGACGTTCTGGCCCGCGGTCAATGTCACTGGAGTCGCGATTCCGCTCACGCTGTATCCGGCGCCGCTGATCCCAACTTGAGAGATCGTGACGCTCGAACCGCCGGTGTTCGTGACCTTCTCTGCAAGAGACTGATTGCTTCCCACCGTCACACTGCCAAAGCCGAGACTGGTCGGGCTCGAGGACAATCCGCCAGGCGAGATTCCCGTGCCAGACAACGCCACACTTAAAGTGGGATTCGAAGCATTCGAGGTGATCGTGACGTTTCCGCTGGCATTTCCGGCGGATTGGGGGGTGAACTTAACTGTGAAGCTTGCGCTCTGCCCTGCGGTCAAGGTTAACGGCGCAGCAATCCCAGTCATGGTAAATCCAGCCCCGCTGATCCCGACTTGGGAGATAGTGACTGTCGAACCACCTGTATTGGTTACGGTCTCTGAGAGTGCTTGGTTGTTGCCCGTTTGCACGGTTCCGAAGTTCAGACTCGTGGGACTCGCTCCCAACGCTCCCACAGCAAGGCCGGTTCCCGACAATGTCAGGGACAGGGTGGGGTCGGGGGCATTCGAACTGATGGTGACGCTCCCGCTGGCGTTTCCCGTTGCCTGCGGTGTAAACGTTACGGTAAACGTTGTGCTTTGAGCGGCGTTGAGCGCAAGAGGGGGCGTGATCCCGCTCAACTTGAAACCAGTCCCACTCACCGCGATCTGAGAAATGTTGACCGTGGAGGAACTGTTGTTCGTCAGCGTGACTGTTTGGTTGCTCTGGCTGCCTAGGGTTACGCTGCCAAAGTTCTCGCTGCTCGAATTGAGGGCGAGCTGGCCGCTCGCCGCCGCCCCGGTTCCTGAAAGCGAGAACGTAGCCGGAGAATTGGTGGCATTGCTGATGATGGAAACCGTGGCATTGAAAATTCCCGCGGCATTGGGACTAAAGACGAGACTGACCGATATGCCTTGTCCCGCAGGAATCGTGACCGGCAGGCTGGGCGCACTGAATGAGAAGTATTGGCTGGAAATGGACGCGCTGCTGACCGTAACGGATGCCGTGCCGTTATTCGACAAAGTCATCGTCAGGGTCTTGCTCGCACCTACACTAACGGCGCCGAAGTCCAAGCTGGTTCCCATTAGAGACAAAGTGCCAGACTGCGCTTGCACGTTCGTAGACTTGTTCGAGGTTGAGCTGAACCCCTGGCAACCCACGAGGAAGCCTAGTCCGAGCAAAAGCAGCAACGCACATGCCGCTTTCCTAATATGTTTTGCGGGATTGTCTTTCGCTAGGCTCTGTCGCATGGTTAGCCTCAGAAACCAAGGTCCCCAAGATTCCATATGACGACATCTGCACGGGGGGCGCATCAGGATATTGGGGCTCCTGGGGCGTGCAAGGTAGATTGCGGAAGTACATGTCGCAAACCGGCAGAAGGCCAATAGACCCCTGTGCGGTTCGAGGAAGACCTTTGATTGTTATTACGGATGGGCCCGACGATTAAGAGAAATGAATGGGATGGGATGGCTTGGAGAAGGAATGACCGGGCGATGAACAACGCTGTTTTTCCTGGTCTAATGCACCCGCGTCCATTGGCTCCCGGTTGCACCCCGCTAGAAAGAGGACAGAAACGCTCCCATCGGTCGTCAAGGGTGCAATTCGCTGGCCAGGGGTCCTGTTTTTCTCTTGGGCCGGCTGCATTTGTGCTACTTATATGGAGTTATGCTCAACGGCGTGACCTTCTATCGCCGATATCTGGTCGTGACTGTGGCTGCGATCCTTTTGGTTGGTGGCGGGCTGGCGGCATGGCGCGGGTTGGGCGCGCTCCGCTATAGGGCGTCGGGAGAACAGCTGCGGTTCAGCCGTGATATCCGGCCTATCTTGAACCAGAGCTGCATACCGTGTCACGGTGGAGTACGGCAGAAGAATGGCGTGTCGTTCATTTTCCGAGAGGAAGCACTCGGCAGAGGAAAATCCGGACGTCCGACGATTGTGCCGGGTAAACCCGATGCCTCGGAACTGATCGCGCGGGTAACTTCCACAGATCCTGAAGTGCGCATGCCGTATCACTCCCCGCCTCTTCCTCCTCAACAGATCGGGTTGCTTCGCCAGTGGATTAAAGAAGGAGCCAAGTGGGAAGACCACTGGTCCTTCGTTGCACCCAAGCCACAGCCGTTGCCCCTGGTGAAGAGCTCGAGTTGGGCACGTCAACCGCTGGACCGTTTCATTCTCGCCCGACTGGAAAAGGAAGGGCTTGAACCATCTCCCGAAGCCGACAAGGCACTCCTGTTACGCCGGGTTTCTTTGGACCTGACTGGGCTTCCGCCTGGGCCGGAGGAACAGAAAACGTACCTGAATGATTCGTCGCCCAATGCGTATGAGAAGCAGGTCGATCGGCTGCTTGCCTCGCGGCACTATGGCGAGCGTTGGGCAGCCTTGTGGCTGGACCTGGCGCGGTACGCGGATAGCAAAGGGTATGAAGCCGACAGGGGACGGCCCGGGGTCTGGCCATATCGCGATTGGGTCATTGCCGCATTCAACCGCAATCTGCCCTACGATCAGTTTGTGATCACCCAACTGGCCGGTGATTTGCTTCCGAACGCCACTTTCGAGGATCAGATCGCTACTTCATTTCACCGACAGACTCCCAACAACGATGAGGGCGGGACCGACGATGAGGAATTCAGGCTGGTTGCTGCCATGGACCGCTCGGCGACTACCTGGTCCGTACTGAATGGCCTTACCATGAATTGCGTGCAATGCCATTCCCATCCTTATGATCCCATTCGACACGCCGAATACTATAAGTCTCTCGCCTTCTTTAACACGTCACGAGATGCCGACCTTCCCGAAGACACGCCAGTTCTGAAAGTTCCAAAAGACAGAACAAAGTATCCGGAAGCTTCGCGGCTTCAACAGGAGATTGCGAAGCTGACGCGCTCTTTGGTGGATTCGGGCCGGCAGTTGGAGGCCGGGGCACATTGGATACCCGTCCCGATTACTGCCGCGTCGGCCAGCGAGGCACTCGCCCTTCGTTGGGAGGCGGATGAATTGCAGCAAGAGCTTCGAGCCTTGAAGGATAAGAAAATAGCGCCTAAGAAGAAGGAGAGTAGACGAAAAGATTTTCTGAAGGCCATCGCCGAAACCAGGAAACTGGCAGTTTCCAAAGCTGGAGACAGGCCGGTTGCCTTCCAGATTCATGACGGAGAGATGCGGGCCGCAGACAATACTCCGGGGAAATCGGTTTACGAGCTCACGGCAACAGTTGATGTACCCGTGATCTCAGCATTGCGCGTAGAGGTATTGCCGGTGAATCCAGAAATCGCGCGGCATACTCCTGAAGACGGATTCATCGTCGATCAGGTCGAAGCGTGGGTAGTGGGCCCGAATGGGCGCAAGGATAAGATCCCTTTCCGTTATTTCCTTTCAGATTCTGAGGAGAATCTGCAAGTAGCGGTGGCACGGGCCGTTGAATTTCAGACAAATTTCAGAGCGGAGCCCGGAACGAGCAGTTTTGCGGCAAATCCAAATCTGTTTCGCCCACGTTGGGTCATAGGAGTTACCTCTACTCCTCTGCGGCTAACCCGAGCGAGCCGTCTGAAAGTGAACCTCACGCAAACTCAAAACGTCACCGACAAGCCTGCGCTTGTGAAACGGGCACGACTCTCGGCCAGCTCAGATGAGTGCTGGTCGACCCTGGTTCGGACCGATCATTTTGGTAGCCTTGCTCAACTTGTGAGCCTCACTGGTCAATTGGCGAAGATTCCAAGTGTTGAGACTCCCGTGATGGTCGAGCAGGAGAGCTACGAAACGAGAGAGACCAGGGAGTTCGAACGCGGAAATTTTCTCACCAAGACTGGTCCGCCGCTTACGGCGGATGTCCCGGGATTGTTTCCAAAACTTCCCGACGCACCTCGCAATCGGTTGACGCTGGCAAAATGGTTCTTCACGCCGGACCAGCCCTTGACCGCCCGAACGGCGGTGAACCGATATTGGGAGCAACTTTTCGGCACGGGAATTGTCGAGACGCTGGAGAATTTCGGGAGCGTGGGCGAAGAGCCAAGCCATCCGGAATTGCTCGACTGGCTGGCACTTCATTTTCAAAATGATCTGCACTGGGACACGAAGAAGTTGTTACGCGAACTGGTAACCAGCGCGACGTATCGCCAGAGCGCGAAGACGACTCCGGCACTCAGCGAGAGAGATCCACGCAATCGTCTGCTCGCGCGCGGCCCGCAACAAAGGCTGACTGCGGAGATGGTTCGCGATCAGGCACTGATGGCAAGCGGGTTACTGTCGGACGCCATGGGCGGGCCTCCGGTGATGCCGCCACAGCCCAAAGGCGTGTGGAACTCCGTCTATAACGACAGCAAGTGGGTCGACGCAATGGGTCCAGATCGTTACCGGCGGGCGATTTACACGTATATCAAACGCACCAGCGGCTACCCGAGTTTTCTTACCTTCGATGCGTCGGACCACGATGTAAGTCTGGCGCGACGCATACCCACAAACACGCCGTTGCAGGCTCTGGTAACCCTCAACGACCCCGTATATCAGGAGGCTTCCCAAGCGCTTGCCCGACGCCTTATGAAGGACACGCGTTCGCTTGACGAGCGTCTGCGGTACGGCGCACGCTTGGTGTTGTCGCGCGATCCAACCGAGGGTGAGTTGGCGACATTGCGCAAGTTGTATCAACAAACTCTCCATTCGCCGGGACCGCCTCGGATCGTGAAAATATCGTCGCATGCACCGGGCGAATCTGCCAAGCAACTAGCAGCATTGACGACCGTGGCCAGCGTTCTGTTCAATCTTGATGCGGCTTTGACCCGATAAACGTCATGTCGAACTTCAAACGGCGACCGATTGATTTAGCGCAACCTGAGGGCGTGGCCGAGACTCGTTCTCATCCCGAATTACGAATGGCATTGCTGCAGGCGAAAACTCGCCGCCATTTCCTGCGGACACTGGGCAGCGGTTTGGGGACGCTGTTCGTACAGACGTCGCTGGCTAAGTATGCCAACGCCGCCAATGACGCGGGACTCGACTTCACCCGAAACGCTTCGCGCCCGCTTTCGGCACTCCCGCCACAGTTTGCTGCGAAAGTTCGGCGGGTGATCTATCTGCACATGGCTGGAGCGCCGAGCCAATTGGAACTATTCGAGCACAAACCTGACTTGAAGCGGCTCGATGGCCAAGATTGTCCCGCGTCTTTCTTAGCGGGAAAGCGCTTCGCATTCATCAGTGGTGTTCCCAAGCTTTTGGGCTCGCAATATCCCTTTCACCAAATCGGACAAAGCGGTCAATGGATTTCGGATCGCCTTCCGCATCTGGAAGAGCACATCGACGACCTCTGCTTCATCAAGTCCATGCACACCGACCAGTTCAATCACGCGCCGGCGCAACTCTTGGTACATACGGGAAATGCACGGCTCGGCTACCCGTCACTCGGTTCCTGGGTAGTCTACGGACTGGGCACGGAGAATCAGAATCTGCCAGGATTTATCGTGCTGCTGTCGGGAGGTAAATCGCCTGACGGCGGCAAACAGCTGTGGAGTTCCGGCTTCCTTCCGAGTGTTTACCAGGGCGTCCAATGCCGCTCCCACGGAGAACCGGTGCTGTATCTGGACAATCCGCCGGGAGTAAGCCGTCCCTTGCGCCGCACTATGTTGGACGCGATGGATGAGATCAATCAGCAGACTTATGCCGCGTTCGGAAATCCTGAGACCGTCACGCGCATCGCCCAATATGAAATGGCGTTCCGCATGCAAATGGATGCGACGGACGCCATGGACATCCGCCAGGAGCCCGCGAGCGTCCTCGCGAAATACGGAGCGAATCCGGGCGAGTCCAGTTTTGCGAACAATTGTGTGGTGGCGCGGCGACTGGCCGAGCGGGGTGTGCGATTCATTCAGCTCTACCATTGGGGATGGGATTCTCATGGCGCAGACGCAAAGGAAGCGTTGAATCTGGGTTTCATGGATCGTTGCCGCGAAGTGGATCAACCTACCGCCGCATTGTTAAGCGACCTGAAATCGCGCGGTATGCTTGAGGATACACTCGTTGTCTGGGGAGGCGAATTTGGCCGCACACCCATGCGCGAAAACAGAAACGGTCAGGAAATGAAGTATGTCGGCAGGGACCATAACCCAGGCGCCTTCACGGTCTGGTTGGCAGGCGGCGGGGTGAAGCGGGGAATGACTCACGGCCAGACTGACGAGATGGGTTATGAGATTACAAAAGACCCGGTCGAGATTCGCGACTTGCATGCGACCATGCTTTACATGCTGGGCTTCGACCATCGCAGGCTCACCTATTCTTTCCAGGGACTCGAGCAGAAGTTGACGACGGTGAAACCGGCGCGGGTCGTAGCCGAGATTCTGGCATGAGTCACTTCGCGAGCCTTTGGCCCGATAGCTTGCGAGGTTTTTCGCGCTCATGAGGGTGCCGGGCCGTCGCATCTCAGGCCAGTTTCGCGCAAACTTACTCACTCTTGCATTCATTTTGATCGCGCTGATACTGTTGGTGCTTCTTCCTCCCGACGGAAAAGAACGTGCGGAGTGGGCGCAATTCATCGGTCGCTTTCACCCTTTGGTCGTCCACTTTCCCATCGCTCTTCTCCTGCTGGTACCGATCTTGGAGTTGGCGGCGTTCAGTCACCGCTCTTCCTATCTGCGCCTCTCTGCCGGTTTTGTGCTTGGTCTCGCGACGGTTAGCGCCAGTCTCGCTGCCATGCTTGGGTGGTGCCTGGCACGCAGCGGCGGCTATTCCGGCTCGCTGTTGCAACAGCACATGTGGGGCGGGATACTGCTGGCGGGAGTCTGCTGGCTGTGCTGGATGTCGCGCGAGCACATCAGCGAAGCAAAATCAGGGCTTGCCCTTACGTATGCAATTACACTTGCGACTGGTGTGGGCCTTGTTGCCTGGACGGGTTACCGCGGTGGGCAGTTGTCGCTGGGCGAAGAACACCTCACCGAGCACATGCCGGTCGGGTTGCGTCATGCGCTCGGTGTGCCGGATGACAGCCTGACATCACTATCGAACCCCGGGCCGAAAACCTTTTACAGCGCGCGGGTTCAGCCCATTTTCGCGGCACGCTGCGTCACCTGCCACGGCCCCAACAAGCATAAGGCAAATCTGCGGCTCGACAGTTACAGGGCACTCATGCGGGGCGGTAAGGATGGGCCAGTTGTGCAGGCCGGCAACGTCGAAGGCAGCGATCTGTTTCGGCGAATTACCTTGGCTCCCGACCACAGTGACTTCATGCCAAAGGAAGGCAAGCGGCCTCTATCATCGGACCAAGTGAAAGTGATCGAACTGTGGATTGGCGCGGGCGCCTCAGGCACGATAGCCACGGATGCTATCAAGGATGCGCCCTCCGGTTCCTCGTCTCCTGTCGCAGTGGCCGAAGTGACCTTCGAGGAGATTGATGCTGCCGAGGTTACCAGGCGAAGGGCGGAAATCGCTCCTTCGGTTGTTCAGTTGCAAAAGCGATTTCCTGATATTTTGGACTACGAATCGCGTGGCTCCGCCAACCTGCATTTGAATGCTTCGATGATGGGGCCCAAGTTTGGGGATAGCGATTTGGCAGCCCTGGCTCCGCTCACCGAACATATAACTTTAGCCGACTTCTCGCGCACGGCGATTACCGACCGTTCGGTGACCAGGATCGCAGCTATGAAGCGATTGCGCGTCCTGCGGCTTACGAATACAGCAATTACCGACGCTACGATCGAAGGGCTGGGCGCGCTGGATCAACTTGAATCGTTGAATGTTTTTGGCACGCGGGTCACCTCCGCAGCCTTGCCGACTGTGGCGAGCCTGCCCAAGTTAGCGCAGTTTTATGTCGGCCAAACTGCGGTTCCGGCCGGAGCCTCGATCCCGCCCACTTTGACGGGTAAGGTTATTTTTTGAGTGCGTCAGCGCGATCACTGTTCAGCGCGTTTCGAATCCATAAAGCCGTTTCAGTCCGGGTTTGGTTTGCAGTACGGCGAGCCCGCTGCGCGTGACTTTTGTCCCGGTCAGGTTGAGTGACTCTAACTTGTCGAGCTTCATCAGTTCTTGCATTCCGGCGGAAGTAACCGCTGTACTGGAAAGATCGAGGAATCTCAGATTGGAAAGGTTTGCGATTGCCTGCATCCCTTTATCCGTAACCTTCGTGCGTGCGAGTTCCGCGTCTACAATCAGGTTGGCGACTGGCGCAAGCTGCGCCAAGGTGTCGTCGTTGCAACGGCCCGGCGCGCTTGCGGTACGCAGGATCAGTCCATCGGTCGGAGTCTGCGAGCGCGGGACGAGACGTAAGCCCAGGGAAGATTCAAGAGCGGCGATCGTCTTTAATTGCGGCCGATAGTCGGCGGTCAACGGCCGTGAAACCGGTTTCTCCTCAGCAGACGCAGGCAATCCTCGAATCGCGGACTCCGCCAATTGGGTAGTAGCTCCGGCTGAGATCCAGAGTTCGATGATTTTGATTTCTGCCGCAGTAAGAGCTGGTTTTCCTTCCGCCGGCATGAAGTCCTTGCTGTCTGGTGGCAGCGTTACACGCCGAAATAGCTCGCTGCTGCCGGTCTCGCCGGGTCGGATTACAGGGCCGTCCTTGCCTCCGTGCATTACATGTTCGTAAGTATCCAGTCGCAACTTGCCCTTGAATTTTCCGGCGTTGTGGCAAAGAACGCACTTATCTTCGAAAATCGGCTGCACCCGCATCCCATAAAAACTCGTAGGGTCAACCTCGGATTGTTCTTGGGGCCCGAACCAGCGACGCAGCGGCTGCGGGGAATGCTCGGTCAGGAAGGTATCGCCGTGAGTCAATTTGCCGCCCTGATCACTCGTCCAAATCAGCAAGCCGACCATTGCCGGCAAGGCGATCGCATAGGTGGTTCGTCTCCAACCATAGAGGCCCAAGCAGGCCAGGCTGGCAGCTGCGAGTGACGCGCCGCCCCACATATGCCGCGTCACTAAAGAACCCTCATAACCTCCGCTCCAGGCTAACAGCCACCCGAGCCAGGCAGAGCCGATCGCGGCAGCGGTCGCGAGCCCCAGTACGAATATCGCGGACTGACGCAGGTGCCGTCGCTCGGGAGCAAGCGCGGCGAGTTCGAGCAGCGGCACCAGCAGAAGCAGCGCAATGGGCAGGTGCACTACGAGCGGATGAAACCGGCCCAGGAACTGTGCCAGCTCGGCTCGCTCCCGGCCATCGGGCGCAGCGTAGATCAACAGGATCAATAACGGGAAAATCGCCGCAAAACCGGTGCCCAGTATCCACGCACGGACTCTAAGTGACATGCGGATTCCATTACGTCCTGCGCAGAAGGGTGATTCGTCCGATCGGCAACCATTCGGCTACCAGGATGTCGCCATTGTGTAGAAAGATAGCGTCATGAGGCGTGATGAACTTTCCAGGCGTGAATTGTGCACGCGACTGGCTGCGCCGCGATCCCACTTCCCCGTTCTCTGCCTTCCCATCTCCCAGTTGCGCCACCACATTGAACTCGCGATCGAGAATACACACCTGGCTGTCCAGATCGGGACACACCATCCACTCAGCTTGAGTATGGAAATTACAGGGCATGCGCAGGCGGGCTTCATCCTTGATGGTGCGCAAATGAGTGCCGTCGAGCGTGAATGTTTGAATGCGGCGGTTTCCGCGGTCGGCCACTACCAATATTCCTTCTCCGCGAGGATCAACCCATAACCCGTGCGGGGTATCGAGCTCTCCGTCGCTGTGTCCTGGCTTGCCGACCTCACCCAGGAATTTTCCAGCGATCGAAAAACGGAGCATGTGGCTCGAGCCGTAGCCGTCGCCCACGTAAAAATCGCCGTTTGGAGCGAACGCGACATTTGTGGGCACGAAGTCGATGGGCCGCTCCGCATAATTCTTGTCTTCTCGAGGATAGCCATGTACCCAAATTTCCTCGCCGGCGAGGGTGGTCTTTACCACCCGGCAGCGGTTGATATCGCAATGGTAGAGAAATTCGGTCTTACCCTCGCGGCGCAGTTTCAGTCCGTGCGCCCCGCCTCGAAAGCCCTCGCCAAACGCACGAACGAAGCGGCCTTTCTCCTCGAAGACAACAATCGCTTCGCCGCGCATGCTCGACTTGTGGACGGTGTGACCTACATAGATATGGCCTTGCTCGTCCTGGCAGAGCCCGTGCGTATCTCCCCACACCAGCCCTTCGGGCGGGACCAGCCAATCGTGGACGCACTCGTAGGTGTGCGCGCCGGAACCCAGCACAGGAAGGCGAGAGCCCGACTTGTCAGAAGTCTGGAGACTGAAAGACGGCAGAGCGGCCGCCAGCCCAGCAGCCGAGCATGCTTTCAAGAATGAGCGGCGAGTTTGTTTGTCCATATCGTACTCAACTAACTCAACAGACCGGTTACCACCTTTGCCGGAATCACTCCGGTAAATTTCTGGTCCAGTCCTTGAAACTTGAAAGTAAGCTTCTCGTGATCGATACCCAACAGATGAAGCAACGTGGCGTTGAAATCACGCACGTGCACCGGATCGCGAACGGTGTTGTAGCTGTACTCGTCCGTCTCACCGTAGGAAACGCCCCGGTTCGCGCCGCCGCCTGCCAGCCAAACGGTGAAGCAGCGCGGATGATGATCCCGCCCGTAGTTGGTTTTGGAAAGGCCGCCTTGACTGTAAACCGTGCGCCCGAACTCCCCGCCCCAGATCACTAGCGTATCGTCCAGCATGCCGCGTCGCTTCAGATCGGTCACGAGGGCATAGCAGGCACGATCCGTTGCCAGACACAGTTTGGGTAACATGCCGACCACATCGCCATGCACATCCCAACCGCGCTGGTAAATCTGCGTGAAACGAACTCCCCGCTCTGCCATGCGGCGGGAGAGGAGGCAGTTATAAGCGAAGGTGCCAGGCTTCTTCCCCTCTTCGCCATAAAGCGCCCAGGTGCTTGCGGGTTCGTCGCGCATGTCAGTGAGTTCGGGGACTGAAGTTTGCATGCGAAACGCCATCTCGTACTCCTGAATGCGCGCGTGAGTCTCGGGATCGCCCATATCCTCGTAGGTAAGCTGGTTGATGGCATCGACACTGTCAACCAACGCGCGGCGGGTTCCACTGCTCATGCCTTGCGGATTGTCGAGATAGAGCACGGGTGCGCCTTCGGAACGGAAGGCCACACCCGAGTACTCGTTCGAAAGAAACCCGCTGCTCCACAATTTCGGAGAAATAGGCTGCTGGTTGGAGTGCGGAATCAGCGCGGAATTGAGCACCACAAAAGTTGGGAGGTTCTCGTTCATACTACCCAGGCCGTACGATAACCAGGACCCGAGCGAGGGCTTGCCGGGAATCATGTTGCCCGTATTCATCAGCAGGATTGCAGGCTCGTGATTGATCGCGTCGGTGTGTAAGGAGTAGACCAGAGTAAGGTCGTCAACCATTTTGCCGGTATAGGGGAGCAGGTCGCCCACCCAGCGTCCCGACTTGCCCTGCTGGGTGAACCGCCAATGCGACGGGGCCACGGGAAAGCGGGCCTGGCCGGCAGTCATTCCCGTCAGTGGCTGGTTGCCGCGAACAGAGTCGGGAAGATCTTTATCGTAGAGCGACGCCAGTCCGGGCTTGTAGTCCCACATGTCCATCTGCGGAGGGGCGCCGGACATGAAGAGATAAATGCAGCGCTTCGCGGCGGGCGGAAAATTCGGCAAATGCAATGATTCCGGAGCCGGAAACGCTGGTTCGGAGGCGTGCGCGACGCCACCGAGGAATCTGTCACCCAGCAGAACCGCTAAACCGGCCCATCCCAGAGTCTTGCCCATGCGGCCAAGAAAATGGCGCCGGCTGGCCAGTCGCAGCCATTCATCACGCATGGATTTTGGGATCGGCAGATCGTAAACGGATGGGCCTTCGCCTCGATTATCGCAGCAAGCACGATCGCAACCCAGATGCCCCGTCTCAGGCGTTTTGGGAATCATTTGTTCACCACTGCATCCAGATTCAGAGCTGCGCTCGAAACCAGCATCCATGCCGCCAGTTCGGGGGCTGGAATTGCTCGGTCAACTTTGCTCTCGCCGACATTCAATAGTTGGGCGGCAGCCCCGGGGTCTCTGGAGTAAGTCGTCTGAAATTTTGTCAGCGCGCTCTCCAGAACAGTCTTTTCTTTAGAACTCCACTCGCGGGAGAGCAATATCCGCCCCAGATAATCGAGCCGGGCGTCTCCGTTTGGGGACTCGCGAATCAAACGTTCCGCCAGCTTTCGCGAAGCCTCCAAGCGCAACGGTTCGTTCATCGCCACCAGCGCCTGCAAAGGAGTATCGGTGCGCTGCCTGCGGGTGCAGGCGGCATCGCGCATAGGAGAATCGAAGGTATCCATGTCGGGCATGGTGGCCATTCGTTTCCAGAAAGTGTACAGGCTCCTTCTGTAGAGCGCGTCTCCATGGTCTTGCACATATTTTCTCGTGTTGCTGGCGTCGTGGCTTCCGTCCCATATTCCGGGCGGCTGATATGGTTTCACGCTGGGTCCACCGAGTTTCTCCACCAGCAAACCGCTGGCCGCCAACACTGTGTCTCGCAACATCTCGCTATCCATGCGGAAACGCGGGCCCCGGGCAAGAAGACGGTTCTTGGGATCCTTTTCGGCAAGCTGCGGGGTCACGCGGGCCGACTGCCGGTAGGTCGCAGACAGCACCAGTTGCTTGTAAAAGCGTTTCAGATCCCAGCCGCTATCGCGAAAATCCACCGCCAGCCAGTCGAGCAATTCCGGATGACTTGGCCGGGCTCCCATGACGCCAAAATCCTCGGTTGTTTCCACAATCCCAGTCCCGAATATCTCCTGCCACATGCGGTTGACCGTCACGCGCGCGGTCAGTGGATTTTCGGGACTCACCGTCCACTCGGCTAGTCCGCGCCGGTCTGGGGCGGCACCGGCAGGCAGCGGCGGCAGGAAGTGCGGCACGCCCGGCCGAACTCGCTCGGTGCGCGCGTTGTAAACTCCGCGAGTCAGCATATCCGCATACGCCAGTCCCGGCCCTTCCTCGCTGACCAGCGAAATATCGCCGTCTTTTGAAAGCCGGTCGAGTTCGCTGTCGAGAGCCGGCAATTGGGCCGTGAGAGACTGTGTTGGTTCGTCGCGCTGCGCAAAATAAAAGTCACTTACAACCCTGAACTCATCGTGCGACCACGAGGAAAGCGGCTTCTGGACGATCTCCGACACATAGTCTTCGAATGGCACGCGCTCCGCCTCGGCGGCAGCAAGTTCGCGAGTATAGAAGCGGAAATCCTGAAATGCAGACTGTCTGAGTGGGTCCGCGTCCGGAGACATTCGTCCAAAAGTCATTGGCACCGACGTACGAACCGTGCCGTTAAGACCGTCTTTGACAACCTTCAACTCCTGCGGTTGGCCGTCAACGTAGAGCGTCATTCCATCGGCTTTGCCCGAGCCCGAGTAAGCCGCAGTGATATGGTTCCAGCGCCCTTCAATCAGCACTTTTTCTTTCGTCTCGACTGTAGCCGCGTTTTGGGGAGCGTCGCTGCTGAGCGTAAATGCCAGTTTGCGTTGGTGGATCCTCAGTTGCCAACCTCGCGAGCCCTGCTTGGAGTCGGCGCGGGCCAGAATCACACCGTCCGGTTTCTTGGCATCTTTCGATTCGAGCGGCCGCAGGTCCGGACGCAGCCAGAAAGCGACCGTGAACGGCTCATTCCATTCAACGTTACCAGCGTTCGGCAAATCCAGGCGGGTGCCGGTGTCCATTCGCATGTAAGGCCAAAGCCAGATTCCCTCGCCCCAGATCACCGGACTTTCAGTCGCGGCGGCAGTCGCAGCGGCGGTGGTCGGCCCGACAGCGGGAGCAGAATTCACAAACGTCACGCCCTGCTGTTCGTCGAAACGGAAGCGAACCTGCAATTTTTCTGCGCTCACTGGCTGCGCTCGCAACTTTGAATCCTTCACCCATGCGGCCACAAGGTCGTGAGCCTGTGCGCGCCTCTGGCTGATTTGATTCTCTAGCGCGGAGCGTTTGGCCAGAATCTGTTCGTAGGCGGGACGATTATTTTCCTTCGGCACCCTTATGTATGGCGGCCAGTCTTCGCGATCATCGTTCGATGGATTTTCGGTTAGATTGTTGAAGAACGCGGTGAGCTGGTAGAAGTCCTTTCGCGTGATCGGGTCGAACTTGTGATCGTGGCAAACAGCGCAGCCAGTCGTAAGACCGAGAAACGCCGCGCCGAACGCTTCGGCGCGTTCGCGCTTGTTATTCACCCGCAGCTCTTCGATGAGCGTTCCGCCTTCGCCCGAACTGATGCCGGCGCGCAGAAATGCGGAGGCGACCAGCGTATCCAGGTTTTTCGCAGGCAGCATATCCCCTGCGATTTGTTCCTTCACGAACTGATCAAAGGGCTTGTTCTGGTTATAGGACCGGATCACGTAATCACGGTAGGGCCAGATGCTGCGAAAATTGTCCAGATGGAGCCCGTGAGTATCCCCGTAACGCGCCACGTCGAGCCAGTAGTGGGCGCGATGCTCGCCATACCGCGGACTCGCGAGCAGGCGGTCCACTACTTTCTCGTACGCATTCGCGGATCCATCCGCCATAAATGCTGAAACTTCTTCCGGCGCAGGGGGCAAGCCGGTCAAGTCGTAAGTGACGCGTCGAATCAGCGCGGGCCGATCGGCCTCTTCCGAGGGTCGCAGTCCTTCTTTCTCGAGCCGATTGAGAATGAAACTATCGATCGGATTACGCGACCAGTGCTGATCTTTCGTGGCTAGAATTGCTGGCCGTTTTGGCGCTAGGAACGACCAGTGTTCCTCGTAAGCCGCTCCTTCCTTCACCCATCGGCGCAACAGCGCTGTCTGCTCCGGCTTCAGGGTTCGGTGGGCTTCTGGAGGAGGCATTCGCTCTTTGGGATTAACCGACTCGATCCGCCGCACCAGCGGACTCTTATCCGGATTGCCGCGGATGATGGCCGGGCCAAATTTTTCGTGGGGTGCGAAGGCGAACTCACCGCGGTCCAACCGCAGTCCAGCTTTCCTCGCACCGGGATCGGGGCCATGGCATGCATAACAGTTTTCCGAAAGAATGGGCTGGATGGTCTCGTTGAACGACAGCCTTCGATCGCTTGCGGTCGCAGAGCGGTGAATCACCCACCAGGCGGTGACCATTACAAGAAGGACAATTGCGAAAGCCCGCAAGACCTGAAAGCGCGCTCTCGGGTCTCCATTCCTGGCTATCTGTTCTCTGTCAGTTTTCACTGAGCGCTGTCCTTTCCTCCGCAGACAGTCGACGATTCCAAAATCTTCAAGAAACACTGTGCAAAACCGCGCTCGTGGGACGGAGAACAGCTATCGCCACGGCGGCCCCGGCTCCCGTGATTGTAGCGCAGAGCTAGCTGAGATCAACGCCATTCCCCCGGTTGAATCCGCAAAGATCGATGCTGCAAACGCACGACCAGCGGTAGCGAACTACGAACTGATGACGCTGGAGTCCGGCGCTCGCAGGTGTTGCTACTATGTACGGGAACTGATAGTAGGGTATTTCACGCGATCCATGTTTGCCGTGACGAGCACAGAAAGTAAGCCAGGACCTTGACGGGTGCTCGATCTACTCCGGTTCTCACGTCATTCAGAGGAGAGCTACGATATGGAGTTCTCGCGACGCAATTTACTGGTTTCGGCTGGTAGCCTCGCATCATCCTTAGCAATCAGAGCAAGGGGCGTGGATCAGCTGGGTGCAAATGCACCAGCTCCGCAGAAGCTGCCTGGAGGAAAAATCAACGTTGTCGTGTGCGGAGGTCATCCCGGCGACCCTGAATACGGTTGCGGCGGAACGGTTGCGCATTTGACGGCTCTTGGACATCAGGTCGTTCTGCTCTATCTGAATGATGGTGCCTGGCCTCCTACCCCGGCCTCAACTCGGGGGGCGGAAGCTGCTAAAGCATGCGAGATCTTGAAGGCGCGACCCGTATTCGCGGGACAAGAAAATGGGCATGCCGTCGTTGACCCAGCTCACTACGAGGACTTCCACAAGCGATTGGTCGCAGAAAAACCTGATGCGGTATTGACGCATTGGCACATCGACAACCACGCTGACCATCGTGCCATTACCGTGCTCACCTACAACGCGTGGCAAAAATCCGGCAGGAAGTTTGCGTTGTACTACTACGAGGTTTCTAGCGGGGAAGACACTCTGCAGTTCTCGCCTAACCGCTACGTCGATATTTCAGAGACCGAACCACAAAAGCGAGCTTCCTGCTACGCGCACGCCAGCCAAACTCCGGATCGGTACTATGCATTACAAGATCAAACAGCGCAGTTTCGTGGAATTGAGAGTGGATATAAACGGGCAGAAGGATTTCTGCTGCAATTACAGAGCCCATACGACATATTCCCAATCAGGGAGAACTACACAACAAAGTAGCCGATGGCGCATAGAGGGTCTACGGCCTCCGGGGAAGGCGCGCCGTTTTGATCAGCGTTTCGGTTATGCCTTGTCCTGCTATGCCTCATGACCCAGAAGAAGATCGGGGGGCAGAGAAGAGTCGTTCGCAGTGGCCTGCCAGGGTCGAGCCGTGAGGACTGTACCTATGAGGTGAGACCTCTACGCGATAGAATCGTCGACACGTCACCATGCACAATAAATTCCTTCTCGGTGTTGTCTTCTCACTGCTCGCATCAATCGTTGGCGTTTTGGTCTCGGCCGAACCCCAGCAGAAGGTCCGAGCGCCCATGGAGAACCGCGATTGGACCGTATGGGGCGGGGGACCGGAGAATCAACATTATTCACCCCTGGCACAAGTGAACCGCAGCAACGTCAATCAACTCCAGGTAGCTTGGAGTTTTGACACTGAAGAACTTGGCGGTCTCCAGACCAGCCCGATCGTGGTGAAAGGAGTGCTGTACGGTCTCACACCCACGCAGAAAATCTTCGCCCTGGACGCTGCGACGGGGACGCTTCTGTGGAAGTTCGACTCCCAAATTAAGGGCTCCCAGCCAGACCGCGGCCTGGCCTATTGGTCGAACGGTACCGACAAACGAGTCCTCGCGGGCGTAATGAACTTCGTTTATGAACTCGACGCCACCACCGGAAAGGCAGTCCCGACTTTTGGCCAAGATGGCAGGATCGATTTGCAGGAAGGGCTGGGACGCGAACCCCGGAGGCAATCAATCGCGCTCACCAGTCCGCCGGTTGTTTACAAAGATCTGTTCATCGTGGGAGGGCGAAACCCGGAAACCCTACCAGCTCCGCCTGGCGACGTGCGAGCCTACGATGTGCGAACTGGGCAGTTGCGCTGGTCATTTCATACCATCCCGCATCCCGGCGAATTTGGCTATGACACCTGGCCCAAGAATGCATGGCAACAGAGCGGAGCCGCGAATAACTGGGCCGGAATGGCATTTGATGCGAAACGCGGCATGCTCTATGTGCCGACGGGCTCAGCGGCATTTGATTTCTATGGTGCGGATCGACTCGGCGATGATCTGTTCGCGAATAGTCTTATCGCCCTGGATGCTGAAACCGGAAGGAGGATTTGGCACTTTCAGGGTGTCAAACATGATCTTTGGGATCGTGATTTTCCTTCTGCGCCAGTTCTGTTCACCTTGCAACGCGATGGCAAAGAGGTTGAGGCCATAGCGCAAACCAGCAAGCAGGGATTCGTGTATCTTTTCGATCGCACTACCGGCAAGCCCCTCAACCCAATCGAATGCCGAAAATATCCAGCGAGCACAATAGCTGGCGAAGTGGCTGCCCCTGAGCAATGTCTTCCCGTCACTCCTCCTCCCTATGCGCGCCAAACCATCCATGAAAGCGAGCTTACGAACCGCACTCCCGAGATGCACCAGTGGGCGGTAGACCACTTTCGGAAGATCCGCAATGAAGGCCAATTCGTCCCTTTCAGCGTCGGGGCGGAAACATTGGTATTTCCGGGATTTGACGGAGGAGCTGAGTGGGGCGGGCCAGCCGTAGATCCAGAGTCAGGAATCATATACATCAACTCGAATGAGATGGCTTGGGCGGCAGCTCTCTACGAAGACTCCGGCGAACATGGCGCTCGCGCCATTTATATGAGCCAATGCAGCGTTTGCCATGGCGACAAAATGGTCGGCGCTCCGCCCGACATTCCATCTCTGCACGGGGTCGGCGATCGTTTGAGCCCGGTCGACGTCGCCAGCACCGTGCGCAAAGGCAAAGGTAGAATGCCGGGATTTCCGAACCTCGATGAAGATCAGCTGAATGCTCTCGTGAATTTCCTTCTAACCGGCGAGAACCAGGAACTAACCAACGCTGAGCCGCTGCCACCCGGAATGAAATACCGACTGACAGGCTACCGCAGGTTCCTTGATCCCGAAGGCTATCCCGCCATCGGTCCGCCCTGGGGCACGCTCAACGCGATTGACCTGGCCAGCGGGGTCTACAAGTGGAAGATTCCCCTGGGCGAATATCCTGAGCTTGTGGCTAAAGGAATGAAAGACACTGGATCAGAAAATTATGGAGGACCGGTCGTTACGGCTGGAGGCTTACTTTTCATTGGTGCGACAAACTTTGACAAGAAGTTCCGTGCCTTTGACAAGGCGACCGGAAAACTCCTCTGGGAAACCACTCTTCCGTTTTCAGGCAACGCTTCGCCGATCACCTATTCGATAAAGGGACGCCAGTACATTGTGATCGCGGCAGGTGGGGGCAAGGACTTGAAATCTGGGTCGGGTGGCGTTTACATGGCGTTTGCACTGCCGAGTCAAACGAGCCACTAAATCGCCAAATTGTTGCGGTATCCGCCCGGCATCCGCCGGCATCCGCAACTTTACTTGACGATTTGCTTAATCCGAGCAACAATTCTCGCAAATTTTTCTCGCGGGTTCACTCAATCGAACATTTTGAGCCCATAGGGGGATCACAATGCGACCAATTTCCCTGCACTTGGTTCTCGCGATCGTTTCATTCTTGGTTTTCTGCGAAATTTCAGCCGGGCAAGCGGTCTCCGGTAACATCATCGGAACCGTGAACGATGCTAGCGGCGCCGCGGTGGAACATGCGACGGTCACCATTACGGACCTCGACCGCGGCATTAACTACAAAACGACAACCAACGAAAGTGGCCTCTACGAGCAGACTCACCTGTTGGCAGGTCGCTACAAAGTGAATATCAGCGCTTCTGGATTCGGTGCGTTCGAGTCGGTTGCCGATGTTCAAATCGATTCTTCCACGCGCGTCGATGCGCGTTTGGGCGTGCAAGGGCAATCCACGCAGGTCACAGTCACAGACGAAACCCCGCTGTTGAAAGTAGATCGAGCGGATGTCAGTACCACGCTCACGACGGAGGAACTCGGCAACCTGCCAATCCTGAACCGCAACGTGACGCAGATGCTGCTGGTCACACCGGGAACGCAGATCAATGACTGGACTCACGCAGCCGCCGAGAACCCGCAGGGGGGTTATCAGATCGATGTAAACGGCCAACAATTCACCTCGAATGGCTTCCTGCTAGATGGGACGGAAAATAACAGCGCGATCCTCGGGATTGCCGTGGTGAATCCCAACATCGATTCTCTGCAGGAGTTCAAAATTACAACCAGCAATTACGACGCGCAATTTGGATCGGTAGCAGGCGCACTGCTGCAAGGCACAACAAAATCCGGTACGAACAGTTTCCACGGATCGCTATTTGAATATCTCCGCAATGACACATTTAACGCGAAGGACCGATTTTCCTCCTTGAATCTGCCGCTTCGGTGGAATCAGTTTGGAGGTTCCATGGGCGGTCCCATAAAAAAAGGAAAAGTCTTCTTTTTCGCTGACTACCAAGGCACTCGCCGGCGTCGCGCTGCCTCGACGATCGCTACGGTTCCCGATGCAGCGGAACGCAGCGGCGATTTGACCGGACTGCTGGGAGATTTCATCTGCAGCGACGGATCGACGTCGCCCACAGGCTGCTCCAGCCCCGAACTTGTGACTACGACGGAAGGTGCCTCTGTGCCAGCACGGGCCGGCATGGTGTTTGACCCGAGCACAGACGCAATTACCGCGAGCGGGCCGGACACGACCACTGCGAAAGCTGTATCGACGAATGGGCAAGTGAACGTTATCGCCGTTCCCGCTGCGGTGACGAATATCTTGAAATTTATTCCGTTGCCCAACACCAATGCAGGATCGATCGCCAACAACTACATCGCCAGCGGGAGCGAGAAGTTCGACAGCGATCAGGTGGATGGCAGGGTCGACTATAACTTTTCCGACAAACTGCACTTCTTTGGACGCTACACGATCGCTGACTTCGATCTCTCCGCGCCCGGCGCCTACGGCGCTGAAGCTGGCGGTCCAGCCTTGAACGGAATCAATTTCGCAGGCAGTTCTCTCGATCGGAACCAAAGTCTGGCGCTCGGGAGCGCATACACGCTCAGTACCAGCCTTATCACGGATGTCCGCTTTGGCTTCTACCGTTATCGCATTCGAGTGCAGCCGAACGGCGTTGGCACAAGTCCGGCAACAGAAGCGGGGTTTCCGGGCCTCAATATGGGCACTACGGAAACGAGCGGGATGCCAGCGTTCTACATCAATGGCAATGGCGGATTTAACTTTGGTTATGCATTGGTAGTTAATCAGTGCAATTGCCCGTTGAAAGAAACAGAGAACCACTTTCAATGGGTAAACAACTGGACAAAAACCAGCGGTAATCACACGTTCGGATGGGGTGCAGATCTCCGGCGGGCGCAGCAGCAGCGCATTCCCAGCGACTCGCACCGATCCGGCGAAATCAGTTTTAATAACAGCGAGACCGGCAGGTCGGACATCGATTTGCTGGCCTCCGGCGCTGGGGTCACGACGGGTGCGGCCCTGGGCTCTTTTCTTCTCGGTGATTCGAGCAGTTTCGCACGCTACGTCACTGGGCTCGGCTATCACCCCGGCTTGCGGCAAACGCGCCTGTTTTTCTATGGGCAAGATTCCTGGCGTGTCTCACGAAAACTGACACTGAACTACGGATTGCGGTACGAGAATTACCTGCCACAGACCGCAGCCAGCCGTGGTGGTGCTGGTAGTTTCGATCCGAACACTGGTGAGGTACTCGTCGCGGGAGTTGGATCAGTGCCCTCGAACATGGGAGTAAAAGCCTACAACCTTGGATTCGCTCCTCGGCTGGGAGTCGCATACCAACTGCAGGAACGCACGGTCGTACGCGCAGGGTACGGGCGGAGTTTTACTCCGGCTGGCCTTGGCGCCGTATTCGGCCAGGCCCCCGACTATGATCCGCCGATTACCCTGCCCCAGCAGAACAGCCAGAGCAATCCGTACTTGCCAGTGTTCAATTTGCTCACAGGCCCACCCGCAGCGCCTACTCCGCCGGTGGGAACGAACGGACGCTACCCATTGCCAGACGGTTTGAACGTCTATTACTTCTTCAATCCGCCAAGCGCCTACCGTATTCCGCTCGCCGACTCATGGAACCTCACCGTGCAGCGACAGGTCAGTTCGACGTTGACAGCGGAAGTCGGTTATGTCGGGAACGTGGGGAGACATCTATTCGTCAATCCGAACGTAAACCAGGCTGCTCTGGATCCCAATTGTGTCGCTGACGGAACTTGCGATAATTTAAATCTGCGTCGGTATTATTTCCAGAAATTTGGATTGACCCAGGGAATCTACGAGACCTGCAACTGCGACAATTCCAGCTATCACGCGATGCAGATTAAGGTACAGAAGCGGGCCAGCCACGGTTTGGATTTCCTCGTCACTTACACCTATGGAAAGGCGATGGCCAATAGTGAGACCGGCGGACCTTTCTCCAATAACTTGAATTGGTGGCAGGACCACGGGCCAGCCAATTACGATCGCACTCACACTTTGACGGTTGGCCACGTGTGGGAACTGCCGTTCGGGCGCGGGCGTCGTTTTGGTGGATCCAGCAGTCGGGTTGCGGATCTGGCGCTGGGAGGTTGGGACTTCAGCGGGGTTAGCACGCTTGAATCCGGACTGCCGTTCACACCCACGGTCTCGCAGAATCTGGTCTTCTCCGATTTGAACTCGGTGCGAGCAGACCAGATTGGCAATCCCGGCGTACCGCATCCCGACGCGAACCTCTGGTTCAATCCCAACGCATTTACGCATCCTCCGGACCCCGGACGGAATGGATATGTCCATCACAACGCACTACGTGGCCCTCGACTCGCCAATCTGGACCTTTCGTTGGGAAAGATCTTCAAAATCGCGGAAGCTAAGACGCTGGAATTTAAATGGGAGAACTTCAACGCGCTCAATCACGTGAACCTGGCGAATCCGAATGGCACCGTCGATGTTTCCGGAGCGGGGCAGATTACGGCAGCGGCCGCAATGCGCCAGATGCAATTTGGCCTGCATTTGCACTTCTGATAATACGAGGGTCGTGCAACGATCCGGCCAACTCGCCCAAGCTTTTCAGTTCATAACTCGGTGAGAGGACTGATCGACAACATGAGAGTACAAGTGTCTGTTGTTCTCGCAATTTTGTTAGCGACCGGTATTGCCCATTCCCAATCGGAAGCAGCGCCCAATCCTGAGCCGGACGGCCGCTATAAGGTCGACATCCTGGAGGTGGTCGGACACCCGGACGATGACATTGAAGTTGCCGCTTACGTCGCGAAGCTCATCGAGGAAAAGCACAAGCGTGTCGCTGTGGTGTACCTGACACGTGGAAACTCGGGAGGCAATGCTGCAGGTCAAGAGCAGGCCAGCGCACTGGCAGATATTCGTGAGATGGAAGCCCGACACTCTCTGGCGTCGTATGGCATAACGAATGCCTGGTTTCTACACGGTTCGGATACACCTGGCGCCGACGTGCTGCACTCGCTCGAGCAATGGGGACACGGCAATTCGCTGGACGAGATCGTTCGTCTGGTCCGGATTACCCGCCCCGAGATCATACTCACGTGGATGCCAAATTATGTGGTCGGCGAAAACCACGAAGACCATCAGGCCGCTGGAGTTCTCGCCACTGAAGCTTTCGACCTGGCGGCCAATCCGCTCGCTTTCCCCGAGCAGGTTGAGGCCCCGCGAGATCACCTCAGTATCAACAACTACGGAGAGGGGCTTCGCCCCTGGCAACCGAAGAAGATTTACTATTTTTCCGATACGACGCACTTCGATTTCTTTCAGGGAAAGGGCCCGGAATACCGGACAATCGACGTTTCTCCGTCTCGCCAACTGCCCTATTCCCGTGTCGCGGCGGAAGCGTGGTCTGCTTATAAGACGCAGAACGACTTCAACCAGGCTCAATTGAAGGAATTTTCCGAGATGCCAGTTCGGTTCATCTTCGGAAAGTCTTTGGTGGGCGGTTCCGCCACGAGCGATATCTTCGAGGGAATAAGAAGTGCGCCGATCGCCTACGCGCGGGCGCGCGGCTACGAAGCACCGCCGCCAGGGCTGACTCTGGAACTTGGTGGACCGTGGGCTTTCTATCGTGCTTTCTGGCGGGCCCACGACATCGAGCAACTTGCAGGTCTCTATTCGCCGGAAGCACAAGTCGCTTCTGGTGATTGGCTCTGGGTTCCCCTGATCATTCGGAATGACACAGATAACCCGCAGAAAGTCACACTGCGCTCCAGTCTTCCGGCCGGCTGGAACGAGAAACCCGATGCTACCTCGTATACGGTGGGATCCCGTGATGCCTATGCCATCCAATTCAAAATCGCTCCAGCTGATTCGCAGAAAGGAACTTGGCAGACCCTCAGTTGGACTGCCGAGAGCAATGGCAAGCAGGTCGGATCAGTGAATCTCAGGGTTGATGTTGCATCGAACGGGTTGCCGCAATAGCTCACCCCAGGCAACGACGATGTTCCATCTCCGATGGGTTTAAACGAAAGCGTCAATGCAGTGTTTTCTTGAGCCAGTCCACCAGAGCTTTCTTGTACCAAAGAAACTCGGGAACCGGTTCCCAGTGATCCATCCCGTGCGGAGCACCCTCAATGGTGATCAGGTCGCAATGAGCTCCGGCTTGCTTCATCTTGCGGCACATCTCGACGGATTGCGCGTAAGGTACATCTTCATCTTTCGATCCGTGCATGAGCAGGAATGGCGGCATATCGCGTTTGACATAAGAAACAGGCGAAGCTTTCACCAGAACGGGAGCCGCATCTGCATCTAGTTCTGAGATGCCAAATAACTGCATCACTTCTGTCGGCACGGGTTTCCATGCAACGCAGGCTGAGATGAAATCGTGAATACCATACATCGATACTACGGCGGCCACTCGGGTTTGAGCCCTATTTCGCGCTCCGACGTAAGAAACAAGGTGGCCCCCGGCAGATTCGCCAATCAGGGCGATCCGTCGCGGATCCACTTTGTACTTCACGGCATGGGCCTTGACGAAACGGATTGCCGCCTCAACGTCGTCGGCATCGGCAGGAAACTTGTATTGCGGTGCAAGGCGATAGTTGACGCTGAACCATGCGAACCCAGCCTCCGATAATGGTTGGAAGATAAATGTAATGTATTGTTGCTTATCCCCCGCCACCCATCCTCCACCATGCACCAGAATGGCGGTTGGGAATGGCCCCACTCCGTCCGGAATGTGGGCGTCCAACAAGAGTTGCTGCCCTTCAACGTCGGTATATGGAATGTCTTTGAAATCCGCGGCGGAGGCGGCGATAGACAGGAACCCAATGGAGCAGACGGAAATTTCCACCATGAATCTCCACATCGATCACCCCCGCAGAATTATTGCGTCGCACAGAACGCGCGTCTCCGCCAATGAAAATCACTCGCGAAACGTGAGCGGCCCTTTACCGGTCACGAACCGCCCACCCTTGCGGCAATCTGCTATCGCACGGAACTGGTTCGTTCGGAGAAAAACGGCATCCGGCTAAGAGCGCCTTGCATGAGAGCTCCCCAACTCTAGCACGAGCACGTTCGAACGCGGTTACCCGCAGAAGCACTAACCGTATTTTCGTGGCATTCAATTACATGGACGGCCGCTGGCCAAAGGGCGCCGCTCTGGTTCTGGAGATCCGCAGGGCAGTATCGCAACCTGGGAGTACAAGTGCCGCGACCGGTATCGCGGAGTTCTCGCCACTCAGGAATTAGAATTAGAACGACAAAACCCCGGTCCGCAGAGCGGAACCGGGGCAGATTGATTTGGTTCGTCAGGGCGTAGATTGTTAGTTCGTACGCGCGATCTGATTCTGACGGTAGCTGAGGTTGTCCACGTTCCGGAACATCGGTGTTCCTGGTGGCAGGTTTTGAGGCAAAGAGAACAACGAGTCAAAGGTATATTGCCGATCCGGCGGGTTATAGACCAAGTTGCAGCACTTGAAAGTGCCGGTCGCATATGCATTCCAGTACAGGCTAACGATCGACCCCTTGTAATACAGTTGCTGTTGAGTACCGGTCAAGCCACCCCAATCCTCGATGAAGCGGAGGAAGTTGTGGACGCCACCGTCCGAACCAAAGGAAAACTCTGGGCTTTGGATGGTGTTGTTGAAGGCAATGGTCTTTCCAGCAGCGATCGCTACTCGATAGTAGCTGGTGACTGCGACCCGGTTCGGGGTTTGCGCGGGAGTCGTTTGGCTGTTATTCGGATTTACCGGATTCGCCAAGCTACCGGTGGTTGTCGAAGTGGCGGTTCCGGCATCCTGCCAGTTGTTCGATAAGAGCGTCACTGCATCTGCAATGATCGAGGCTGCCGAGTGAATTGGCTCGGCGGCAGCGGCATTGGTCCAAGTGGGGTCATAATTCGCGTTGCCCGGGGTGCAAGGAACACCACCGCCCGCAGCCGGGCAGTTGGAGTTGTAGTTCCCCTGGATATAGACCGGGTTTTCCGAAGCGACAGTGAACCCTCCACAAGCCGTGGGGGAGGCTGCAGTCGGAGCGCAGTGGTTGGTCGCGTTGCCGACCGGCATCGTAGGCAGGTTGCCCAATGAGCCGTCGACCATTTTTAGCACGTGGCGTGCGCCGGTAACGCGGTTGGCGCGGCCAATGGTGAATGTGGAAACTCGATGACCAGGGGCGTAGGGCGTAGGCGGATTGGCTGTGTCGGTATCTGCAGTGGTCAGCGGACCGAAGGCATCGCCTACATACTTGACGCCATAAGTGTCCAAAACACCGTTGCCGTTCACGTCCTCAGGGGAGACGCCGTTGTAATTGACAGGGTCCAGTTGATTGTCTGGCGCGAAGGCGTTGCCGCGGTTGGCGTAGTTCACGCTATCTTCGAATCCATACTCGCCTTGATTTCCCGCAGTAGCGCTTGCCAGGTTCATACCGCGACGATCTGAGAAATAGAGGATGTAGCCATTTTGCGAGACGTAGTCAACCTTGTTTCCGGTAGTGCCGGTAACACCGAGCAGCCAGTTGCGCAGGTTTCCGGCGTCTAACTCGACGACGTTCATGATGCCGTTGGGCGTTCCCGTGTTGATGTTAAAGGCGCCGTTCGCGTCGTTGTTTTCGCCTTCGCGCGCATCGTAGAGGTTGATGGGGTACCAGTTGTATTGCGAGTCGGCTCCCTGGTTGCTGCTCACGAAAATATTGTTGCCTTTCGCGTCGTTCGCAGCGGTGACTTGCCCGTCACCATCCCGGTCTGCGGTCTGCTGGAGATAGAGAATCGCGTTCTTGTGATCGGTCAAGAAGTTGCTGCCAGTGACGCCGAGTTGGTTGGTGGCTTGTGCCGCCGCAGTTCCCGGTGCTGTAGGCACTTGCACGCCGCGGGCGAAGCCTAATTTCAGCCACTCCTGAGTCACGCCGTGCCACAATCCGTCGCTGGCCCACTTGGCTTCCACAAGCAGCCAACCACCGGTGACGGGCCATTCCTTTCCGCCATAGACAGTCGTCGTGCTGCCGAGCGAGCCCCATGCAGTCTGGGCATAAGATGCCGGCAGTACGAAGTTGTTGTCGTTGGCGCACTGCTGAAGCGAGTTGGCAACGCCCGCGATGGTAGCGGGAATGCTGCCGCACCAGCTTTCGCCAAAATAGTAGACGTATGCTTGACCGTTGACCTGGATGCCCCCGGAAGAAAACGCGGTACTTGGGAATCCAGCCGGTGCCAGGCTGGAGAGATAAACGTCCTGCGCAGCCGTTCCGTTCCAGTCGTTGAGGTGCAGGCCGGCCTCGGTATCGCTCAGGAGCACGCGGATCTGCGCTTCGTTCGCCAAGCGCGATGAACCCAGCAAGGACGTCAGGCCTTCGCCCGTCGGCGGGCGTCGAATGATTTGCACCGCGGAAGTGGACCCTTGCACGAACGGCAGGGTCAGATCGGTAGCGCCGGTGCCGTTAGGCCCACCTGTGGTACTTCCAGGCGTTCCATTGCCGTCGATCAGGAATCCGTTATAAGTACCCAGGGAAACGTTTTGCCATGATCCGTTCTGTGCCGAACCGTGTCCTTGGACGACGCTGCCGGCGCTGGCGCCGAGAAGGGTGGTGGAAATGTCGATGCAGGTGGCGCTCGGATTCGCACCCGCAACGTTCGCCATCTGCGCGGCACAACCGTTGCCCGATGCTGGAATCATGACAGTGCCGCCGTCGTTGTTGCCCAAGGCTACAACGCCGTTATCCATGTTGTAGCGAATTACGTTGCCGAACGCGCTGATCTTGTCGCCGAACACAAGGTTATAAGCGTCGGCTACGCCGAGATAGATATCGCCATTGGTATGCACACGTCCAGCGAAACCGAGGTTGGGACTGCGTCCAAAGAAAAGATCCGAATCGGAGAAGACGCCGAACTGAAACACTGGAATCAAGGCGATTTCCGCGGTGCGCGTCATGCTGACCGTTTCACCTGAGCCTCTTTGCGCCGAGGCATTCATGGTCACCGGGATGAGCTGCGCATACAGGCCCTGATCAGTCCCGGCAGCGACTGGTCCCCACACTGTCGTCAGCGGAGCGGCGCAGCCCGATACTGGCGCCACGTTATAGACCGGGTAAGAAACCGTAGTGTCCCAAGTGGGAGGGTTCCCGCTGAGACTGCAAATTTGGGATGCCGTGGGCGCTTGAATGTTCTTAAACAGGTTTCCCATGTCAGAACTCATCTTTTCCATGGCGCCTTCGGTGGAATGATAGGTGTAGTTGTGACTCAGGTCAAAACCACCGGCTCGCTGCTCGGTGTTCACCATCATGAGCAAGCCAAGAGCGAACGCCGACATCAGGACAAGCAACAGCAGGGTCGCGATAAGCGTGAACCCAAGTGAACTGAACTTGCGACTTTGCATTGTGTGTCTCCTCGTCCTCGTAACCCTATTCTTTTTTGCCGCCGTGACCATATTTCAGTAAGCGGATCCAGAAATCGGATACTCCTGCTGGAATGTAAGGTTCCTCGGCGTGATCGAGGTTTGGAGATCCAAGCCTTGGTATCCCTTCACCCCCTTTAACTGGCTGCGCATGGTCATGTGAGTAATGTTGACCTTGGTGATCATGCCGGGTGTCGTGTTTACGGGGAGGGAATTTTGATTGGCGGATACGGCGCCACCGTTGTAAACGTCGTAGCTGAACTTCAGATACATGACGTTTTCTGCCACCGGCGCGGGCGGCCTTCCACTTTGAACGCGCATCAGCCGCGGCGTGACATTGTCGGAAGGAGAAATATCGAGATAGTAGGTGATCACCAACAGGCGCACGGCAGCGGTTATGGTTTGACCGGCAAGCGCTTTAAGGCTTCCCACTGTCACAGCAGGCTGGTTGATGTGACCGGGATCGCCAAGTGCGAACGGAACTGTATAAAAAGTCTGTCCCGAACCGTTTGTACCTGTGGTAGGAGTGCCGGTAACAACCCCTACTGCCGCGGCGCCGGCACCCGAGGTGCTAAACAGAATGATGTCACCAGTCTGCAGTCCAACGACTGTGTTGTTTAGAGCCTGCGGCACCACCAGTCCCTGCGGAAGGATGCACGTCGAGGGCAATACAGTGGGTAGAGTGAAAGTGATGGACGTCGCGCTGTTGTAGGTCACCGTGTAGCAGTTGAGCGCCAGATTAGCGTCCGTGTAAGTCACGGTTAAAATATCGGTGGTTTGTCCATTGACCGTAATTCCCAGGTTGTTTCCAGGAATCACAGAGTAGAGATAGTTGGCGCCGGACTGGGTCGGATAGGCAACGGGAGCCCCGTTGACGTAATTACAAGTATTTGCGCTACAAGGATACACTGCAAACGTAGCCGACACCGGCAACGCGACGCTGCTCGAGCCAAGCCCTTGCTGTCCCAAGCTACCGGAACCGGCCATGCCTATATCTCTCTCCAGGAGGTTCGATACGGCACGAAAATCCTGTTGCATTTCCGACTTTTGAGAGGTCATCCAAGTCGTGTCTACCGACTGCTTGTACAAGAGGCTTGCCCCTCCGAGGACAAGAAGCCCGAGGGCCATGGACACCATCATCTCCAACAGTGTGAAGCCGCGGCTTGTGTTCGTCTGGCGCATGATGTCTGTTTTAGTGGTAGCTCGAAACGTATTCGGTAATGGCATAGGTCTTGGGGATCCTCGATTGAGCGCTCGGGTATTGAATGGTGATGGTGACGGCACGCAACGTTGGGATCGGATTGCCACTCGTGTCAAGTAATTGTGAGACTAGGACCTGACGAGTGTAGCTGCTCAAAGACAGAATGAAATCGTCTGCTGTGCCGAGAACGCCGTCTGGGCCAGCTTCCGTAAGGCACTTCGCGCCGCCGTTTGGGCAAACTACTCCCGAAGAAGTCAGACACGAGGCGTCGTCAGCCGTGTTTAGGATTCCGTCTGGACCGGCGCACTTTACAGTTATCGCTCCATCCACGAAGATGCCACCGTTCGAGACGTTATTAATCTGCGTGAACGACAATTGGGAAGTGTTGCGAGCCGTATAGACACTTTCCATGGACTCCGAGGCCATTTGCCGGGCAATCATATCCTGCTGCGAAGTCTGGCTAGCGGACAATGCGACACCGAATAGAGCTAGTATCGCGACGAGCCCCACCGTCATGATGACCATCGAAATCATGACTTCGATGAGGCTGAATCCTTCGTGCCGTGTGAGTCTCATGGGCTGCATGTTTGTATTTTTCGTCATTGCTGATTCCACTTTAGTTGGCCGGATTGCAGGTACAATCTCCACCCACGCAGTCGCCCCGTCACACCCCACAGGGTGATCGCACGCGAACTGTAGAGGTCTCCTGGGCGGCCGAGATAGACCACCCCATTGTTGGTGTTTCCGTTGATGTCCTGAGCCGTGCCATCAGGCTGAAAGTAGATATCTGTAACGCTCCCTCCGGCCACACCTTGGTCGAAATCGATAGGGTTCGCAGCGCTCCCAAACCCATCCGGAGTGATTGGGGCAGTTACAGGAGAAGTTGGCACGCCGGGTTCAATGTGAAAAGTAACGTCCGGCGGAAGCACACTGGTCACGAGCAGCGGGCCTCCCAGAGTGTTTTGTGTTACGGTGATCGTTCCCGGCGTCGCGAAAGTCACCACATAAACGCGCATGTCGGCCGCTGCTTGATCATGGGCGCGCCGTAGGGTCGTGAGGGTCGCATTGTAGGCGGCCGTAAGGTGCTGTTGTCGCAAAGCGGGGATCAGAGCGATCCCGGCGAACGCTATCACTGTGAAGCCGATGGCGACCGTGATCAGCAGTTCCAGCAACGAAAATCCGTCGCCGGACCTATGTCTCTCCGCGCCCTGGCAGGTTATCGACTTGCCGAAGCCGTTGGATCTTTTTTGGGTGATCGACATTTTCAAGTATTCCCCCAGCAAGTCAGAGCGCTCCTCCGTACAGAGGGAGCGCTTGCTAAACTCTTACTAGAGTGTTGACTTAAGCTACGACGCTGAATTCGTCTGGGCAAGTAACCAAAGTGTTCGCCGTTGTTACCGCTGGAGTTGTTGGAGTGCCCAACTAGCTTGCCTAGTTCCGTATGGCTCAAGGGGTCGTCCCTAAGGAAGTTCATAAACACCCGTGAGGGACCCGAATGTGGCTTTCGTTCCGGTTTCGCGGCGGGACGATTATCGGGTGAATGGCCCAAAACCCAAGTACGAGGTGGGCACTTGAACCTGGCAGCCCGGATGTCGCCTGGCTTCGAATGGGGGAACCCGCAATATCGTAACGTTACCTGCCGGCAGCTCCGACGTGGTTGTCTTGGGCGATGTTCGAAAATATGATTGGCGAGGTT
>Ga0209380_10000088_pt1 | contig 53283 bp, 43 predicted proteins | sample HubBroMetageWFT6_FD_188347 | JGI IMG/M metagenome (GOLD analysis project Ga0209380, IMG submission 188347) | Warmed and freeze-thawed soil microbial communities from the Hubbard Brook experimental Forest, New Hampshire - Hubbard Brook CCASE Soil... | ecosystem: Environmental > Terrestrial >...
CATGGCCCGAACGTACCGCTGCTCGATCAGTAATGCCGGAGTCTTTAGTGGCACCGACAACCTTGACTGCGGCCGGACTCCGCGGTCGGCAATCAGGTAGACAACGCGCAGAGTGCGCACCGTATTGGAGACAGAGGCAGGAACCGGGCCGGGCCGGCTCGCGCCGAGTTCGGCTGCTATGGGCTCCAGCCACCGCACGGCCTGGGCTTCGGTCAACTCGCCGCGAGTAAGAGTCCGGCCGATGGCGAATCCGAGCCGGTCGTCCTCCTGATCCGCGAATACGTAGCTCGTGGGCGCCAGAAGCCGTGCAGTCGCCAGGCCGAGCAGCGGTGCTGGATCGGCGCCCGGATGCTGGCCGAATGCGCCGAGCAGGTCCGCGCCGTGAGCTACCGCGTGGAGCCAGCCGAGCTCAGGGTCATAACCGCGCAGGTCGGTCTCGGCCGGATACCAGTCCGCGAACGCAGCCAGCCAGCCAGGGTCGTACTCGCCTTGCGCGACGATATCCGCGAGGACGAGCGGCGCGAACGTCCGGGCCTGGATTTCCTCATCGCCAAATCGTGCGGCCATGGTGTCACCCAGGGCGTGGCGCTCCTGCTTGTCCAGCCCTGGGATCCAGCTGGCCAGCAGCGTAAGTGCGTGCTCATCGCGGAGTGCAGGATCTGGGGAGCGCAAGGCGTCGCACAGGCCGGCCACAGCGTCTGCCCGGGACTCCCGATCAGGCAGCCCGTTGCCGAGGTCAAGGACCTTGTCCCAGTCAGCCATGGCAACAGTAAACGCGAAGAGCCGCCAGGCCGCCTCGGCGCCAGCGGGCAGATTCAGAGGAAGCCTGCAAGCCGATACAGGACGAGTGATCCAGCGACCGCGACGTTGAGGCTCGCGCCGGTCCCGATCATGGGGATCTCGACGGCAATGTCGAGGAGTTCAGCGGCTTCGGGCGGGATCCCCGACTGCTCGTGGCCCAGCACCGCGACGGTGCGCAGGCGCGCGGCGGGCAGGTCACCCAGCCTGACGGCCTCGTCAGCTAGCTCCACGCCGACGACCCGTGATCCGGCCGCCCGTTGCTTGGCGAGCCACCCGATAACGTCCCGGCCGGTCCAATGTATGCAGGGACGGCGCCGCAGCGTGTTGCCGCGGGCCAGCGCGTCTGGAACCCACGGAAGCCGCGGGACCGCTAGGCATGCGCCGACCGCGTCGCAGGTGCGCAGCAACGTGCCCAGGTTCGCGCCATGCATCGGCCACAGTGGCGCGGCGATCAGATGATCCCAGCACCCATGCTGGCGGGAACGACGCTGGCGCGCGATCTCAGCGCGGGATCGAACGTGTACAGAAGAGCCGCTCACCGGCTCAGTACGCGCTCCGAGGCGGTGGCAGCAAAAGGATTGGTCATCAGGACGATGCTTCGCGGCGCATCAAGGCCATCGCAGACGACGGACGACAACAGGGTAGCCGTTACCGAGACCCGCTCGGCAGGAGAAGCGAGACCAGGCTGCTGATGAGCGGTCCAGCGACGAGCACCGCGGAGATGATGACATCGCGGAGACTCCCGGTGACCTTCAAGAGCTCCGCGAGGTCTTTGCGCTCTTGTAGGCGACTTTGCCAGCCAGCGGTCCGTGGAGGCAGGATCGGCAGGATGTCATCGATCGTGAGATTTGCATGATGGATCAGTCGACGGAACGGTGGGAGGAAGACCACGAGTAGCAGAGAGCTAAAGGCGACCCCCCAGATAAGGACGTACGCTGCTGGGAACGGCGCGGTATATTTAGCATCTGCGAGAGCTGCCTGCCGTTCGGCACCAGCCGCCAGAATTCCGGCACTTACCAGCAAGCCGATTGTCGCAAGCGCCGAGAGTAAACACTCCCGGATTCCGAGCATGCGGCCGATATACACATCATCGCGGCCGTCGACTCTGTCGAGAATGCCGTAGCTCTCCCACTGCGTCAGGAACGCCGGGACGGCTGCTATCACGGAGATTGCGTAGACTATCTCGACCCGCACTAGGCCGTAATTTACTGGGGCGGCATCACTGCCGCGCGCATATATCCCCGCCAGTGTCGTGCCCGCGACAATGAGGACGGCCAGTGCTAGAACGGGAGCAGCGTGCCTCCTGAAGACAAGTCGCGGGTTCAGTCCCAGCCGACGGAGCAGGTCGGTGCCTACGCGCCAGACTGTTGGCAAGGACGCGACTATGGCAATGATGATGGTGACCCATATCTTGAACTGCGGCGTCCCGGTATAGGAACGACTCCCTCTGCTGCCGCCGTCATCGACAAGCATCAGTGCTGCGCCTAGCGCTCCGAATCCGACCGACAGCAAGCCTATTCGCCAGGGCTGCAGCACCTTGCCAACCGGCCGTCCGTCCAGGCCGCCGCTGGTCTCCGGATCATCGGCAGTGACCTCAGGAACCAGAAGAGGCTGGCCATGCTCCTCGCTGACCATGCACTCGTCTCCTTTAACTGCCCGCTCTGACCGCGCGATGTCCGCCCGGCCTGCGAACTCAGCTGCTGACGGCGAAGCCCGTTCCGCTATGTAGTCAATTGCGCGCCAGAGGTCGGCTGGTTGCCCGCACGCAGAGCAGTGGCTTGGGCCGAGGCCTCTTCGGCGGCCGGGATGTCGCCGGCAGCCAGGTAGGCGTCGCCGAGCAGCGCGAGTGCGCGAGCCTGCTCAAGCGGTGCGCCTAGGTCCCGAAAACTATCTGAGGCATGGCTGGCCAGGACGATCGTCTGTCCCGCCTCGCCGCTGGCGAGTGCGAGCTCCGCCAGCCCGAGCCGGGCACGGCCCACCGCCACCGGGATGCTGTAAGCGTCGGCCAACTCGAGTGCCTGCTCCAGCGCTCCGCGAGCAATGTCGTGCTGACCTTGCCGCAGCGCGGCCAGACCGACGCCGCGCAGGATATGTGCCTCGCCGACCCCATCGCCCACGGCGCGGACAATTGCCAGCGCCTGCGCGAAGGCGTCGGCAGCCTCCGCCAGTTCTCCCGTCTGCAGCTGAGCCTCGCCGGTCACGTAGAGCACCTGCGCCTCGATCCGTCGGCCGTGCCCGGCCCTGGTCAGGGCTAGCGCCTCGGTCAGCAGGTCGCGGGCCAGACCAGGCTCGCCTGACTCCAGCCTGACTCGAGCCAGGTTGTGCAGCACGAATGCCACCGCCACCTGATCCTCGGTCTGGCGGAGTATGGCGAGGGCCTGCTCGAACCCGGCTGAGGCCGCCTCGAGCCGCCCTCCGATTCGGTCAGTCAGCGCGATGAGGCGAACGGCCAGGGCAAAACTATGATCGTCGCCTTGTTCCCGGAACAGCCGGGCTGCGGCGTCAAGATCCTGCCGAGCCTGCACTAGCTGGCCTCGCTCCTCACAAAGATTCCCCCTGGAGTGCAGCGTCGCTGCCTCACCGCGGACGCTGCCTGCAGCACGGGCGGCTGCCAGGGCAACTTCCGTGACGTCCTGCCAGTCGTCGAGATAACTGCGGGCCTCGAAGAGCGTCACCGAGATCGCAGCGAGGCTCCAGCACAGCTCGACCAGGCCGACCAGGGCGGCCTGCCGCACCCCTGCTACCAGTGCGGTCCGCTCCTGCTCAAACCACGCCATCGGATCGCTGATCAGAAGGTCGGTTAGAGCGTCGGGCAGCGGCCAGCGCAGTGCGGCCGGATCCGTTGACACGTAGCTGCCGCCGAGATCGCGGTTGCGCGCTTTCTCGGCGAGGAAGAGCAGGGCGCCGAGGGCCCGTTCCAATGCGGCTCGCTGCTCCGCGGCCGGCTCCTCCGCGGCGAGCCGCTCGCGGGCGAACAACCGGATCAGGTCATGGAACCGGTACTGGCTGTGCGCTCCCATCCGGCTGTCGGCCGGCTCAATCAGCCGCGCGCTGACCAACTCGTCAAGCACGTCGTCCGCTACGGTCGGCGGCTGATCCAGCAGCGCGGCGCTCATCCAGCCGGTGAAGACCGGCACGTCCAGGAGCGCCAGGCGGCGCAGGAGGCGCCGCGCGGCTTCGCCGGCCGCGTGGTAGCTCAGCGAGATGCTCGCGCGCACCCCGAGCTCCCCAAGCTCAAGTTCGTCCAGCCGACGGGCCTGGTCGGCCAGCCGCTCGGCGAGGTGCCGCACGTCCCAGTGCGGTCGCACGGCGAGCCGTCCGCCAGCGATGCGCACGGCCAGGGGCAGGTGACCACACTGCTCGGTGACCTGCGCCGCCGCCTCCTGCTGCGCCTGCACCCGGCTCGTCCCCGCGATACGGCCGAGGAGTTCCAGTGACTGCCTGGCCTCGAAGACGTCAAGACGGATCCTGGTCGCGCCCGCGAGCCCGGCCAGGTTGCTGCGGCTGGTCACGAGCACGGCGGCCGACCCGCTGCCGGGCAGTAGCGGCACGACCTGGCTCTCGGTCGCCGCGTCGTCGAGCACCACGAGCATGCGCCGGCCGGCCAGCAGGTTGCGGTAGGCCTCGGCGCGTTCCTCCAGGCCGTCCGGTATCTGCGGGCCGGGTACGCCCATGGCCCGCAGGAACCGCTCGAGCACCTGAGCCGGGCCTGTCGGCTGCGCGCCGACTCCGTGCAGGTCGGCGAATAGCTGCCCGTCCTCGAACTGCGGCGCCAGGCCGTGGGCCGCGTGCACGGCCAGACTGGTCTTGCCCACCCCGCCTTGTCCGGTAATCGCCAGCACCGGCACCGCAACCTGCGCGTCGGCTGCGGCCGCCGCGGTCAGGAGCCCATGGATCCGGCCGACGGCATCGGCTCGGTCAGTGAAGTCGGCGATATCTGCGGGAAGCAGCCGCGGCACCGGCGGTGCGGCCGGGACCCGCACCCGCCCGGCGGGCGGATCTAGCGCTGGGTCACCTGCGAGGATGGCGTGCTGCAGCTCCTGCAGTTCCCTGCCGGGCTCGATGCCCAGCTCGTCGATCATCGTCCGCCGGGCCTGCTGATAGACCTCCAGAGCCTCGGCCGCCCGGCCAGAACGATAGAGCGCGAGCATCAGCTGGCCGCGCAGCGCGTCGCGCAGCGGAAACTCCTCAGCCAGCGCGGACAGCTCGCCGACCAGTTCGTGATGCCGCCCGAGGTCCAGCTCCACCGCCAGCCGGTCTTCGATCGCTGCGATCCGCTGCTCGTCCAGGCCGGTCGCTGCGACGCGAACCAGATGGCTGTCGATGCCCGCCAGCGCCGGGCCGCGCCAGAGCCGGAGCGCGTCGCGGTAGTTCGCCGCCGCCAGGCCAAGATCCCCGGCGTCGCGAGCGGCGCGGGCACCGGCCACGAGGCTCGCGAATCGCAGCGAATCAAGCTGCCCGTTGCCGATCTGCAGCGAATATCCCTGCGGCCGCCGGACGATGGCCGCATCGTCGCAACGGTCGGCCAGTTGCCTTCGCAGCGCGGAGACGGCGATCAGCGCCTGCGTACGTGAGGTCGGCGGCAGATCCTGGCCGTAGATCGCCTCTTCGAGCCGGCCGACGCTGACCACGCCGTTCGCGCTGAGCAGCAGCATCGCCAGCACGATCTGCTGCCTGAGCCCGGCCAGCTCGAGCCTGCTGGAGCCCGCCAATACCTCCAGTGGCCCGAGGACCCTGAACTCGGCCACATCGTGCGCAGGCATGCCAACAGTGTGACACCAGCCGCTGCCGGACAGAGCGACCCCGCGGGCCAGCTCGGCCCGCTGGTCTGCAGCTCACGGTTTCAAGGATTGTGCGATATTCCATCACAAGACATCTGATCCTTAGCTAGAGGATCATTCGGGCGTCCCGGCTGAAGTAATGCACTCACCCGTAGTTGCTATATCTCGCCACTTAAAGCAGGCCTGACTTCCGGACGCCGTCCGCTTTGTCAGGCCCGCGCCCTGACGCGTGGCGCCGACGGAACCTAGACTGATTACGTGGGCGCCGACTCGGCCCGACTGTGACCAGGCTAAACGGGTCGGCGGGACCGCCATCACAAACCCGCTAGCAGGAGGAGCAGTGTAACGCGGCCGAACTCAGACGGGGGCAGTCAAATGAGACGAATCATTTTCGCTACCCTGACTATGCTTGGCATCGCACTAATCGCACTGACCGGGTGCAGCAACAGCGGAAACCCGCCGCCCGTAATTCACATTCAGCAGAATAACAATGGCTCCCCGGCGCCTTCCAGCTCCGCGTCGGCTAATCCCGCAGCCCCTGGCACCACGGGATTTCTCGCCCCGTCTACGCTCGAGCAGTCAGTAGCGGACGAGCAGTCCCAGTTCCTCTCGGCCGCGCCGGCCTCCGATTACAACTCAACCGATAGCGCCCCGATCTCGGTCAGCTGCCAGAACACCGGGACAGACACGTTCACGTGTACCGGCAGCGACACTGACGGCGACGTCGGGAGCGCCGACAACGTCACCGTGGCGGCGAATGGCTCGTCATGGTCAGATAGCGGGATGACCTGGACGGGGCCTGATGTCTCGGCCCCCGCAGGCTACACCGTGAGTCCCGTGACCGGCTGGACTAGCAGCTAGCGACTCGGACGGGCGCAGTCAGGGCCCGGCGGACGGCGTTGTCACCAAGGCTCCGTGGCCCGGGCCAGTCGGCCCACGATCGCCTCCACGGCGTCAAGCGTTCCGGCAGCCACCGCGACGACAAGTTCATAAGCCTCGTCGTTGGACAGCGCTAGCCGCCGGCCGTTGACACCATAGAACGCAATGGTGGCGGCCAGGGCCAGTCGCTTGTTGCCGTCGACCAGGCCGCGATTACGCGCCAGCGAATGCAGCAATGCCGCGGCCTTGGCGTCCAGATCCGGGTAAGCATCACTGCCGAAGGCGGAAGCCTGCGGGCGCGCCAGCGCCGACTCCAGCAGCCCGATATCCCTGACGAGCGGCTCGCTGCCCAAGGCCCGTTCTGCGACGTGCAAGAGTTCCGGCAGCGTCAGGTAGATCACTGACCGAGCCGCTCCAGGGCCTCTGCGTACCTGGGCAGTTCCCGATCCAGGACACGGTCGAGCAGTTCAGCCCGGCTGTGACCTTCCACGTACTCCCGGATCGCCTGACGTGCCACTTCCTGCATCGGCCTTCCCTCCAGCTCGGCACGCAGCCGGAGCGACCGGGCCTCGTCATCTGTGAGCCGCAGCGTCATCGCCATAGAAGCTATGGTATCAACAGTGATACCAGGCTAACGAGTGCACGCTCGCCTGGCTAGGCAGGCGGTCATCGCCGCGGCCGCCCGGCTAACGGCCGGAGCGGGACTCGAGCCAGGCCACCATGTGCTCCTGCGGGGCCGAGCGGGCGATGTCGGCCGGGGTTTCGCCTGACCACGGTGCGCGCCAGTCGAGGCTGGCACCGGCATCGATGAGCAGCCGGGCGATGACGACATCACCGGCGCGACAGGCGTTCCAGAGCGCTACGTCCAGGTCGTCCGCGGTGACCGGTTCGTCGCCGAGGATCTCGGCGACGCGGTCGGCCAGGCCCAGCACGGCGTAGTGCGACAGGCCGACCGTGGCGCCGCGCTCGTACAGACGGCGAACGGCCAGCCACTGGCCATAGCCCAGGGCCGACTGCACCGGCGGACCGCCGCCGATCGATGATCCGGGGCATTCGATGTCGGCGCCAGCGTCGAGCAAGGCATCGATCAGCACCACGTCATCGTTGCTGGCCGCCCAGTGCAGCGGGGCCTCGACGTGCCACATCCCGACGGCCGGAGCGTTCAGGTCGGCGCCGGCCTCAGCGAGCAGGCGGACGGTCCGCGTTGCCCGCGGCCGGGCGCCGGGTGCGTCGGCAAGGAGATGCAACGGCGTCCGAGCGGGGCCGTCCGGCTCCACCACCACGCATGTCGCCAGGCTCGGATCGGCGGCGAGCAGGTCGGCGAGGCGCTCGCAGTCGCCGCCTTTGATCACGGCGACGAGTTCGCGCGCATGCGGGTCAGCGCTCGGCAGCTCACGACGCGGCGTCACCGCACGACGCTAACGCCGCCATCCTTGACTGTCAAGTTGATTGACGATCTCGTGGGCGGGCTCGCGTCGGCGGGACCGCGGTGGTACTCATGTCCGGTGGGCTTCACGATCCGGCCGCTTACGCCCGAGCGGTGGCCAGCGCTGGAACAGCTCTTCGGCAAGGCCGGCGCCTCGAACGGCTGCTGGTGCATGTACTGGCGGCTCGGCCCGCGCTACCACGAGCGGCAGCGCGAGCTCAACCGGCAGGACCGCAGGCAGCTCGCGGCCAGCGCGCCCGCGTCCGGCTTGCTGGCCTATGACGGCGACATCGCTGTCGGCTGGGCCGAGCTCGCTCCTCGCGCCGACCTGCCCTGGCTCAACCAGACGAGGTTCCTGCGGCCAGTGGACGATCTGCCGGTGTGGTCGGTCCCGTGCTTCTATGTGCGGCGCACGCACCGCGGCCTGGGCGTGATGGGAGCGCTGATCGCTGGTGCTGTTCAGGCCGCGTCCGCCGCCGGCGCCCCGGCGGTGGAGTCCTATCCCGTCGACACGCAGATGACTGGTCACACCGGCAACCTGTTCCCCGGCGTCGCATCGATCTTCGCCGCGCACGGCTTTGAGGTCATCGCGCGCCGCAAACCGGACCGGCCGGTGATGCGCCGGTCGACCGGCGGCCGCGAGTTACGTTAGCCAGGTGACCGGTACTGACGCGATCGTCGAGCAGATCCTGACCCGTTACGACACGATCACCGTCGTCGGCGCGAGCCGCAGTCCGGCCAAGGCGGCGCATTATGTACCCGCGCACATGCAGGAGCATGGCTGGCGCATCATCCCGGTTAACCCGCATGCCGACGTGATCCTCGGTGAGCCTGTCTTCCGGACGCTCCGCGACGTGCCCGAGCAGGTTGGGCTGGTCGACGTGTTCCGCCCGCCGGCGAGAACACCTGACGTCGCCCGGCAGGCAGTCGCGGCGGGAGCAACTGGTCTCTGGCTGCAGCTCGGCATCGCATCGGCTGAGGCGCGGGCGATTGCCGAGGAGGCAGGGCTGCTGTACGTCGAAGATCGCTGCCTGATCATCGAGCAGCGCCGCCTCGGGCTGGACGCGCCGGCGCCCTAGCCGCCGGGGCAGCGATAGGGGTGCCGCGGCCGAGCGGATAGCGTCACGGCCGACTGCCGGTGCAAACGTTCGTGGCGTCGGTGCTCGGGGCCGGGAGGCTCTTGCTCAATACCGGCAAAACGTCTGGTGATCGTTTCATGAGTGCGGCATAGCTATCGGTATATAGCAGTAGCTATGCCGCACTCATGGCGTTAAGACGGACGGAGGCGGCGGACGAAAGTCGCAAAGCCCCCGCCGAGCCCCTGGCGGTGGCTGCCGGGCGGGCTGGAATCGGGCCGTCCGGCGACGGGCGACGCGTGGCCACCGACGATGCGCCAGTGTGGCCGATATGCGGCGATTGCGCCGCCCGCCAGCGAGGGCGCATGGATGAACCGCAAACGTTTGATCCGTTAGTACGAATGGAGGCGGCCGTCGATGGAAACCTCGTCGCGCTGCTGAGACGCGACGGGCGGATCGCCCGCTGAGCAGGCCGGACGCGGCGTTCGGCTGCGCCCTCGGATCCCGGGAAGCCGACCCGGGTGCCTGCCGGAATGGAAGCGGCCAGGGCAGAGTGATCCAGATCACGCAACGTGACCGAGCGTGCGCGCGTCGTACTGCTAAGTAACTTCGAACGCTGCGGATACCCCGAGGCGCCGCTACTGCACCGGAGGCTTTTTCATGGACCGGCTGAACGTCAATGACGCCCGATGCGAGGCACTCTTCGCATCAGCGCTGCAGCGCTCAGACGCGCCCGGCGTCGAGGCAGTAGAGAACGCGATCTCCAGCACTGTCGAGCACCTTGGCGCCGAGGGCTGTGCCAGCCGCATGGCTCAGGAGTTCGGTGACCATCCGCAGGAGGCCTGCGAGCGCATGCGGTGGGCCAGGGAGGTTGTCGACGATCTTTCCGCTGCCCCCTGCGCCTAGGCCGTGATTGGCTCGGCGGGTGACGATCGACGATGAGCTCGCCGCCTTCCTCGAGCAAAACTGGCATCTGGCCGATGCCCGGATCCGCCGGCACGACGGCGGGATGGGATCCCGCACCTGGATCGTCGAGCAACGCGAAGCCCGCTGGGTAGCCAAGATGGTGAGTCCCGAGGCCGCCGGCCCGCTGGCCGGCGGCCTTCAGCTTGCCCAGCGACTGGACCGAGCGGGCATACCCGCCGGCGCCCCGGTGCCCTCGCGAACCGGGGACCTGACGGTTCCGATCGGGGACGGCTACTGGCTCGCCCTGCTGACCTGGGTCCCGGGCACGCCGCTGACCGGCGAGGGCGATGAAGAGCAAGCCGTGATCGGCGGCACCCTGGCCAAGGTCCACGCCGCGCTCCAGGATGTTGAGCTCGCCTCCGCCGAGCGGTTCCACTGGGTCGACCCCGGCGCCGGTTATCTGTCGCTGCGCTCCTGGCTCCGGCCCGCCGTGTCAGCCGCCGTGGCGGCTCTTGACGAGGCCGGGCCCGGCGCGATGACGTGGGGACTGCTGCACGCTGACCCGGCGCCAGGGGCGTTCCGGCTGGATCCAGAGACCGGCCGGTGCGGCGTCATCGACTGGAGCTATGCCGTCGTCGGCCCGCTGCTCTATGACCTGGCCTCGGCGGTCATGTACGTCGGCGGGCCAGAGAACGCGTCCGCGCTCATCGCGTCGTACCTGGATGGCGGCACTCTCGGCCGCGGCGAGGTCGGCGCGGGCCTGCTGCCGCTGCTGCGGTTCCGCTGGGCCGTGCAGGCCAACTACTTCGCGTGGCGGATCGCTACTAACAACCTCACTGGCATCAGCGGGCCGGAGGACAACGAGGCGGGGCTGGAGGATGCCCGCTTGTCGCTGCGGGAGCTTGGCTAGTCGTCGACCGCCCGTACCACGTGCGTATCCGTCTCCGCGACTGCCGGAAGGCTGCGGATCCGATCGATGACGAGGTCCAGGGCGGCAAAGCCCTCCGCCTCGATGATCGCCACGACCGGCGGCTCGCCGAGCAAGGCGTCGGCCCGCACGACTCCCGGTAGGTGGCGGATCGCCTGGCATGCGGCTGCCGGGCCAGGGCCAGTGGTGGACACGAACACGTACGCCTCGATAGCCACGTGCAAACCCTAGCGACGGCGTCCGGGTACGGCGCAAGCCCATATCCTCGCTCTCAGACTTGGAGCCTGGCAGCTACCTGAGCAGGTGGGCCGATGAGCGCAGCTTCCGGCGACGACGCGGTCTGGGAAGCGGTCGTCGCGGTGATGCTCGCGACGGGCGCGGTCTATGAAGGGCGGTCGCGTTTTGCCGACAAGCCGGCCCTCTTCTCCTCCGGCGGCCGCGAGATCGCCCACCGTGAGGCGGCCGGGGTCATCGATCTGCGCGTCACGCGCTCCGGCTGGCAAGCCGCCAGGGTCGATTACGGCAGCGACCCGGCAGTGCGCCGCGATCCGGCCCGCCGCGACTGGATCGAGCTGCGGCCGGGCTCGGCTGCCGACGTCGACCGGCTCGCTGGCCTGCTGGCGACTGCGGCCGCCGCCAACTCCTGACCAAGAAATGCCCGGCCGCCAGCAACTGGCGGCCGGGCACCTTGACGTCCGGAGCTGCCCTCGCTAGAAGGACCGCGCCCGGCAGGTGTTGGTGTGCGTCGGCCCCTCGAACTCGGGGTAGCCGAGCGTCGGGAATCCGTCGGTTCCGTACTCCGTGTCCTTGCCGAAGTCGGTCACGAACCGCCCCGAACGGACGTTGCCGAATTCGAGCGCGCAGAAGTTGCCGACCCGGAGTTCGCTCCAGTACGGATAGAAGTTGCCAGGCCCCTGCGGGGGAACCGTGCAGCCGCTCGACGTTCCGCCGCCTCCGCCCAGGGTGTTGCCCTGGCACGTGCTCTCACTCAGCGCGATGTCGGTCTGGAAGAAGAACCGCGAATACTGCCGGCCGTGTGTGGTCGGCAACTGTTCCACGAATGTGGACGGATAGGTGTTCGGGAAGTTGCCAGTGGGCCACTCCGTCCAGTACGGCGTCCCGTCGAAGTCGAGGTCGCCGTTCTGGAACAGGTTGTCCTGGCAGCCGGTCGTCAGGTCGGGCGGCGACGAGGTGCCGGGGCCGTCCCACCCTGGATGGGTGTCGCCCGCGTAGTAGCACGCGGCGTCACCGAGTTCCGGCGTGTCATTGTCGGGCGGGCCGGCGTTCTCGTACGGCCCGTTGCACTCGTTGTAGAAACCGCCGGTGTCCTGCGGGTCGAACGGGTTCGGAGTGATCTCCTCGCTCAGCGACGTGCAGGGCTCCCAGTGGCCGGTCTCGAACTCCGTGCTGATGTCGGCACCGATCGCGGTCCACGGGCTGATCTCGTCAACCCCGGCGGTGTTGTACTCGGGCTGGAAGTTGAACGGGGTGCCCGAGCAGTCCGCCATCGACGTCGACATGAAGCCGTTGGCGGCCGAGGCCTGCATGAAGCCCGTCGTACCGCGAGTCAGGTCCCGTATAGCCACTTCGAAGGCGCGACCACCGCCAGGAGCCGGTGCGTCGAACATGTGAATCCTGATCGTGTCGCCCGGATTCATGAGCAGCGTCTCGTTGTTCGGCGTCACCGTGGCGAGAGTCGAATCCTGAGGTGACGGGGGACCAGTCGGCACGCCGTCCTTAGCGATGAAGGCGAAGCTGAGCGGTTCCTCGCAGTCTGGATTGCAGCTCGCGAACTCCGCCGTGCACTCGGCGCTGTCGAGGGTGAGCGCCGCGCACCAGTGCGTGTCGTCGCAGCTTTCGTTGTCGGCAAACGGCGGGTTGCCCGGCGGGTAGAGCTGCATCTCCATGAACGCCGAGCCGCCGCCGCTCTGGGCCGTAGTGCAGCTGGTCCCGAAGCAGGTCGGGGCGTTGGAGTCCGACTCGGGCCGGCAGGGCGTCTGCGGATAGGAGTTCGGGTCACACAGCGCCATCGAGAACCAGGGCGCGGGGGTGAGCTCGAACCAGTGCGAGACGTCGTGACCGGGGACCGCGTCTCCCGGCGCGGCGCTCGGGTCGCGGCCGAGCGTTACCGTCCAGGTGACGTCGTTGCCCGAGCCAGGGGCTTTGGACTGGAACGTGGCGTCCGGCTCGTCGTGGCCGATGTAGTGGCCGTTGTCGTAGAACCTGCCGCCCCAGGTATTGGAGTTGTTCACACCGAGGAAACCCCGGATGTCAGTGCACTCGGCTCCTCGAAGCGGTTTCTGGACCGGGCTGAAGCCGTTGCAGTCCAGCTCGCCGGAAGCGGATGGAGTGTAGCCGGAGGTGCTGGGTGCAGCCGCGGCTGCGGAGACGCTGCCCGTCATGGCGATGCCAAAGAGGCTGGCTACTGCCAGGACGAATGCGCCGTGAAGGATCTTTAACCTGGAACCGTGCACGTGCGACCTTGTCCTCATTCGTCACTCCCTTCGGACACTTCTTAGCCCAAGGGATTAGGGCGTGCAAGGTGCGCTACGCGTCGCGGTACATCTCATCCACGCGCCTGAACTGAGCTTCCGACCGGTTCACCGACACATCGCGCTTCTCCAGCGAGTCGAGTATCTCCCGGCTGTAATTCGTGAGGAAGCCGATGCCGCCGGGCTCGCCCCGCAGCCGCAGCCAGACCGCGATCCGGCTCCGGGACGCGATCAGGTCCACCCGGGCGAGCTCGTCGTACCGCGCCTCCCACGTCGGCACGAGCCAGCGGCAGATCGCGATGCCACGGAGCCGGACTCCCCAGTCGAAGAACTCCAGCCGGGCGAACATGCCGCTGGTGATGAGGTGCCTGGACATCACGTCGCCCCGGTACATCACGGCCGGCTCACCCGCAGTCGGCAGGCCGAGCCGCCTGGTGCTGGACGCCGCGCCCCTGGTCCACATGATGAGGCCTCCCACGACGACGACGGCTAGCAACGCCACTAGCACGTAGATAAGTACCATCTGAACTCTATATACCTTATGCCGGTTGAGCTAGGTGCTGCCAGCCACCTTGCTCCCTCGCCTGAGCCGGTGGCAAGCCTCGGGCCTTACGCTGCTAGGGAGGACGAGGAGGTCGCAGTGGAGTTCGAGCACATTCTGGCGGAGCGGTCAGGCGAGTTCGCCACGATCACGATGAACCGCCCGGCCCGCCGCAACGCCCTGTCGCTGGCGCATATGCAGGAGCTGATCAGGGCATTCACCGACGCCGGAGACAGCGACGCGCTGGGCATCGTGCTGGCGGGCAACGGCCCGGTCTTCAGCGCCGGGCATGACTTCGCCGACGTGGCCGACGCCGACCTCACGGCGGTGCGTTCCCTGCTCAAGACCTGCACGGAGCTCATGACCGTAATCCAGCAGGTCCCGCAGCCGGTGGTCGCCCGGGTGCACGGGCTGGCCACGGCGGCCGGCTGTCAGCTGGTTGCCAGCTGCGACCTCGCGGTCGCCAGCGAGGAGGCCGGCTTCGCGACGCCGGGGGGCAAGGGCGGCTGGTTCTGCCACACCCCGATGGTCGCGGTCGCGCGGAACGTCGGCCGGAAGCGGGCCGCCGAGATGGCGCTGTCGGGCGACGTCATCGACGCGGCGACCGCGCTGGACTGGGGCCTGGTCAACCGGGTCGTCCCGGCCGCCCAGCTCGACTCGGCTACCGCCGACCTGCTCGAGCGCGTCACCCGCGGCTCGGCGGAGAGCAAGGGCATCGGCAAGCAGGCGCTCTATGCCCAGATCGACCTCGACCAGCCGAAGGCCTATGCCTACGCGATCGAGGTCATGGCGGCCACGAGCCAGCTGCCGGACGCCCGCGAGGGGATGCACGCGTTCCTCGAGAAGCGCAAGCCGCGCTGGCGCCGCGGCCGGGACTAGCTCAACGCCGCCTGCGGATCACCGGCTGCCGCTCAGTAGGCTTTCGCGATATGACGACGCAGCCCCCGCAGGCCAGGCGGATACCCGCGGAGCGGACCCACCACGGCGACACGATCACTGACGATTACGCCTGGCTGGCGGTCAAGGATGATCCGGAGACGATCACGTTCCTGGAGGCGGAGAACGCCTACACCGCGGCGCTGACCGCGGACGAGGAAGACCTGCGCAAGGCGATCTTCGACGAGATCAAGTCCAGGACGAAGGAAACCGACCTCTCCGTTCCGCAGCGCAAGGGCGGCTGGTGGTATTACGGCCGGACGGTCGAGGGCCAGCAGTATTCCGTGCAGTGCCGCCGCGCCGTGCGCCCCGAGGACAGCGGTCCGCCGATGTCCGAAGACGGCGCGCCGCTGGATGGCGAGCAGGTCCTCCTGGACGGGAACGAACTGGCCGGGGCCAGTCCGTTCTTCTCGCTCGGGGCGTTCGGGGTCAGTCCGGACGGGCGCAAGCTCGCCTACTCCACCGACTTCGCCGGAGACGAGCGCTTCACGCTGCGGGTCAAGGACCTCGAGAGCGGGGAGCTAGAGCCGGACGAGATTCCGGGCACCTTCTACGGCAGCGCCTGGTCCGCTGACGGCAGCGCGCTGTTTTATACGACCGTCGACGAGGCCTGGCGGCCCTACCGGGTCTGGCGTCACATCCTCGGCACCCCTGCCGACCAGGACGTGGTCGTCTACCAGGAGGACGACCAGAAGTTTGGCGTCGGTGTCGAGCTGTCCCGCAGTGAGCGCTATCTCATCATCAGCACTACCAGCAAGCTGACGTCGGAGGTCCGGCTGCTCGACGCCGCCAACCCGACCGGCGAGCTCGTCGTCGTCGCGCCCCGCCGCCCGGGCGTGGAGTACGGCGTCGAGCACCAGATCATGGCCGACGGCACCGACCGCCTGCTGATCCTGCACAACGATCACGCGCTGAACTTCGAGCTCGCGCAGGCGCCGGTCAGCCAGCCGGACGAGTGGACGCCGCTGATCGCGCACCGGGACGACACCCGGCTGCTCGGCGTGGACGCGTTCGCCGGGCACATCGTCGTCTACCTGCGCCGCGACGCGCTGACCGGCCTGCGGGTCGCCGGCAACGACGGGCACGAGTACGAGATCGGCTTTCCCGAGCCGCTCTACCAGGTCGGCCCGGCGGGCAACCCGGAGTACGACACCGGCACCTACCGGCTCAGCTACGTCTCGCTCGTGACGCCGGCGACGATCTACGACTGCGACGTGGCGACCGGCGAGCTGACGCTGCGGAGGCGCAGCCCGGTGCTGCCCGGTCCTGACGGTACCCCGTATGACCCGGCGAACTACGAGCAGCGGCGGCTGTGGGCAACCGCGGCCGACGGCACGCAGGTTCCGATCTCCCTGGTCCGGCGGATCGAGACGCCGAGAGACGGCTCCGCCCCGTTCCTGCTCTATGGGTACGGCAGCTATGAGGTGTCGATGGATCCGTCGTTCTCGATCCCGCGGATCTCGCTGCTCGACCGCGGGTTTGTGTACGCGATCGCGCACATCCGCGGCGGCGGCGAGATGGGCCGGCGCTGGTACGACGACGGCAAGATGCTGCGGAAGATCAACACGTTCAGCGACTTCATTGCCTGCGCGCGGCACGTGGTTGCCGACGGCTGGACGACGCCTGGCCGGCTGATCGCGCGCGGCGGCTCGGCCGGCGGGCTGCTCATGGGCGCGGTGGCGAACATGGCGCCCGACGCGTTCGGCGCCATCGTCGCGATGGTGCCGTTCGTCGACGCCCTGACCTCGATCCTGGACCCAACGCTGCCACTGACGGTGCCGGAGTGGGAGGAGTGGGGCGACCCGCTGCATGACCCCGAGGTCTACCGCTACATGAAGTCCTACACGCCGTACGAGAACGTCGCCACCGGGGTGAAGTACCCGCCGATCCTCGCGGTGACGAGCCTCAACGACACCAGGGTCCTCTATCACGAGCCGGCCAAGTGGATCGCCAGGCTGCAGGCCGAGGCGAGCGGCGGCCCGTTCCTGCTGAAGACGGAGATGGCGGCGGGGCACGGCGGCCGCAGCGGGCGTTACGACGCCTGGCGCGAGGAGGCGATGGTGCTCGCCTGGATCATCTCGACCGCGGGCGCCAGCTAACGGGGAAACAGGCCGGCGACCAGGCGCGCCGGCACGACCTCCACGGCGAACGGCCTTTTAGCCAGGAACGCGCTGGCGCCCACGACGCGGTCGGCTTGCACGTACCCGGTCGGCCCGAGCTCGAATGCCGTCAGCTCGGGCCGGTCCCGGTCCGGATCAAGAATCCAGTACGAGGGAACGCCGAAGCCCTCGTACGCCGCCTTCTTCCGGTTCAGGTCGATCAGCGCCGTACTCGGTGACCGCACCTCGACGATCAGCAGTGGCGGCTTGGTCAGCCTCGTGTCGCTGATGTGGTCCTGGTGGATCACGACGATATCCGGATCGAACTCGGTGAACCGGCTGAGCATCACGGCTGGCTCGGGAATGACTCGTAGTTCGGGCGGACATGCCTCCTTGAGCTGTATGGCCAGCTCGAATGCGACCTCCTGGTGCGCGACGCGGGGCCGCGGACTCACGATCAGCACCCCGTCCAGGAGCTCGTACCGTCGCCCGTCATCGGGCATCCGGTCCAGGTCGTCGACTGTGAACTCCTGGCCCGACGGCGGCCAGGCCGCACTGATCGTCATAGCAACCATGGTGCCTCACCTTCCTCATGGCGGCAGCATGGCGCGAGCTTCGGACGGTCCGCGCCCGTAGGCTCGCGTGATCTGCGCTGATATCGGCACTAAACCGGCGGCGCACTACAGCGTGGGACTGTTAGCCGACGCATTGCCGGGCGTGCCCCGAGGCTGATCGCGGTCGTGATTGTGGTGAAATATCTCGTTAAGAACGCAGTTACTAATACGTGGGGAGAGCAGGCCATGACTGAGGAGACAGGGGAGCCCGAGGGTCCGGAGCCGACTGGGACGCCGGAAGAGCCCGCGGAGCCAGAGGAACCGCTGGTCGAGGAGGAGCCGGAGCCAGCCGAGGAACCAGAGGAGATCGAGCCCAGGGCCATGCTGTTCCGCTCCTGATGCCTAGCGACGCCTTCTGGGTGGCGTTCGGCGCTGACCACTACGGCCGCCGGCCAGTTGCCAGCGACGATCCTCCGGTCAGCCTTGATGTCCGCCCCGATGAGTTCTTCGACCTGCTGGTGCGAGCGTGTCGCGCGCGAGCATTCGGGCCGAGGGACCCGCACGTGCGGTTCTTCATCGCGCAGCGCGAGGTGCTCGAAGATCTTGACGACTATCTGCCGGTCCCGGCCGATGGTTCGCTCGCCGGCTTCCTGGACCGGATGGAGGACGAGCTACGCGGCCAGCCCTACTTGCTGACGGTGCAGCGTATGCACGTGGTCAGCCGGCATCTGTGGAAGCGAGCCGCGGGGTTTCTCGCCGGCCTGTACGAGGCGACCGGGCTGCTGCCCGGCGATGCCGAAGTGGAGGCGTTCGTCGGCCGCTATCCATACACCCCGACCGGGATCCACCGCGAGCGGTCCGCAGTCTTCGTCGGCGCCGTGCAGGGTCAGAAGGACATGCTGGTGTGGCCGCCAGACACTCGCGGGCTGCCACTGCAGTCCAGGCATTATGACGACGTGAGGGCCAGTGCGATGCACCTGCACTGCGCGCCCGGCCGGCTCGTGTACTGGCCGGGGATGCACTGGCACGTGGGGCAGAGCCCCACACCGTCGGCGGCACTCCACGTCACGGTGGCCGAGCAGCCGCCCGACCAGGCCGGCCTACTGGCCGCGGCGAGTGGGGGCGTGACCTTGGCTGCGGGGAAAGGTCTTGAGTACCGATCGGCAGCCGGCCTCCCGGCCCAGTACGAGGAGCTCGCCTCGGCGCTGACGGCGGCATACGGCGATGCTGATGTCGTCCGGGACCGGCTGATGGTCGACTGGCTGCGGCGCCGGACCGGGCTTGGCTTCACGGCCCCGCCGCCTCGGCGCGGCTCCGTCGAGCTCGGTGACGACGACGTTGTCGGCCTGGACGGCGAGTTCCCGATCGTCCTCGTCAGCCGGGATGCGCGCACGAACTGGTGTGCCGCCGACGGCCGGGTCGCCAGGATGAGGTCGGCACCGGCCTTGTCGGCCGCGATCGACCGGCTGAACTCCGGCTGGTCGCTGCCGGTGCACGAGGTGCTGAGCCTCGCCGCCAGCGAGCTGGAGCTTGCCCTGCTCCGGCAGGCGCTGGCGCTGCTGGCCGACTGGCAGGCACTGGCCGTGACGCGGTCAGAGTAAGGACTGGGCTCCGGAGATCTGATCCAGCTTGGCTACCACGCGCGCGGTCCGCCAGCTCGGCTGGCCCCCGACCTCACTCAGCTGTAGCTCCTGCTCGATGACCTCCTGCCAGGCCGCTCGCGCGGCGGCGAGGTCCCCGGCGGCAAGATAAGCATCGCCGAGGTCCTCGAGGATGTTCGCCGGCCGGAGGCGGATCCCGTCCTCGTGTCTGATCCGCAGGAACTGCAGGTAGCGCTCGATCGCCGCTTCATAGTCGCCGAGCCGGTAGCTGATCCGGCCCATGGTGGCGATCGCCTCGACCTGGCCGGCCCGATCCCCGGTCTCGACGCCGAGCCTGATCGCCTCCTCGCAGTACTTCTCCGCGGCCGGCAACTCACCCAGCGCGAGGTGGTGCTCGCTCAGGTCCCTCAGTGCCCGCTCCTGGCCGATCAGGTCGCCAGCCTCGCGGTAGATCGTCAGCGCCTGGCCGGCGTGCGTGAGGGCCTGGTGAGCGTCGTCTCGGACCGCCGTTGCCAACAGGGTCGGCCGCCGGGAAATGTGGGCCATCGAGATGCCCATGTGGACCGCCGCCTGGGCGAGGCGGTCGCCGGTCGCCTGGAAGTGGACCATCGATCGGGTCAGCTGGGTAATGGCCTCGTCGAAGCTGCCGTAAACCCGGTGGTGAGTCCCGATGCTGAACCGGACGCGGCCCAGTGCGTCATCCTCGCCGAGCCGCTGCGCTGCGGCCAGCGCGGAGCCGTTCAGTACCTGCCAGTCCAGGCCGCGGGAACTTGCGCGGAAGTACTGCGTCATCGTGCACGGGATCTGCCAGGCGTAGCGGTCGAGCCCGCGGGCCACGGCGAGATCCGTGGCGGCGGCGAGTATCTGGTGCTCGGCCTCGAACCAGGCCAGGGCCTCGCGGCTGTTGTCCGGATACTCCGGCCGGACGTCTCCGTCGGTCAGCGGGCCGAGGTCCGGCAGCGGCAGGCCGGGTCCGAAAATAAGTGCCCCGGCCTTCGTCGCGGTGTAGAGGTAGTGGTCGAGCATCCGGATGATCGCGGAGCGCTGCTCGGCCGGGGGCTCGAGCTCAGCCGCCTGCTCGGCGGCGAAGACTCGGAGCAGGTCATGAAACGCGTACCGGCCGTGTGCCTGGGCAGTGATCAGGCTGGCGTCGGCCAGCTCGGCCAGCAGTTCCAGCGCCTGCGGCCGGGTGATGCCGGCGAGGCTGGCGGCCGCTGGCACGCTGATGGTCGGCCCTGGATGGAGGCCGAGCAGGCGGAACATGCGGGCCGCGCCGGCCCCGATCTGCGCGGTCGACCAGGAGAACACCGACCGCAGGTTCGTCGCGGCATCGCCGACGTCGAGCGCGTCGAGGCGGCCATGTTGCCCGCGCAATTCCGCGGCAAACGCCGCCAGCGGCAGCGCCGGATTCGTCACCGCCCTGGCCGCGGTGATCGCGAGGGCCAGCGGGAGCCGCGCGCACAGCTCGATGATCTCGGCGACAGCCTCCGGCTCGGCGGCGACGCGGTGCTCGCCCAGCCGGGCCGCGAGCATCGCCTCGGCCTCGGCGTGGCTGGCGAGCCCGAGCGGGAGGTTGACGGCGCCGACTGACGCGCTCAGCTCGGTCAGCGCCGACCGGCTGGTGATCAGGAGCAGGCAGCCGTCGGAGGCTGGGAGCAGCGGGCGGACCTGGGCGGCATCCCTGGCGTTGTCGACGACGATCAGCATCCTGCGGCCGGCGAGGGCGGACTCGTAAAGCTTGGTCTGCGCGTCGAGTTCGTCGGGGATGTCCGCGGCCGCGATGCCGAGGGCCTGGAGCAAGCCGCGCAAGGCCTCAGCCGGTGACATCGGGCTGTTGCTCGGGTCATAGCCGCGGAGATTGACGTGCATCTGCCCGTCGGGGAACTGGTCGGCGACCCGGTGGGCCCAGTGCACCGCCAGGGTTGTCTTGCCCACCCCGCCCGAGCCTGCGATCGCCGTGATCATGACCGTGCCCCGCCGCGGGAGCTGCTCGAGCAGTCCGTTGAGCCGTGCCAGCTCGGCCTCGCGGCCGGCGAAGTGACGGACGGCCGCCGGGAGCTGGCGCGGGATCGTCGTCGGCGCCCCGTGCGCCTGCCGGGGCCCCACTATCGGCGCCGCTGGCGGCGGCGCTGGCATGGCAGGCGCGAGCGCCGGGTCGGCTCGCAGGATGCGCTGATGCAGGTCCTGAAGCTCGGGCCCTGGATCGACGGCGAGTTCGCTGCGCAGGACTTGCCGGCCTTCCTGGTAGCGGGCGAGCGCCTCGGCCTGCCGGCCCGACTGGTAGAGAGCGAGCATCAGCAGCCCGCGCAGCCGTTCCCGCAACGGATGCTGGTCCACTAGGGCGCCAAGCTCGACCGTCAGCTCGGTGTGCCGGCCGGCGGCAAGGCCCGCGTCCGCGCACTCCTCGAGGACCGTCAGGCGCTGCGCGTCGAGGAGGTCGGCCTGGGCCGCCAGCTGATCGGAGATCCTGGCCACATCGGCCAGCGGCTGGCCGCGCCAGAGGCCGAGCGCACGGCGGAAGGCGTCGGCGGCGGCGGCCGGGTTTCCGGCTGTGGCCGCGCTCCGGCCGTCGGCGACAAAGGCTGAGAAGACTGCCAGGTCGAGCTCGTCAGAGTTCAGCTGCAGCTGGTAGCCGGGCTGCCTGGTCGTCAGGCGAGCCTGCGCGCGGTCGGGCTCCATCGACTTCAGTCGGGCGCGCAGCTGGGACACGTGCGCGTGCAGGTTCCGCTCGCGCGGCCGGGACGGCGGCTCCTGCCACAGGCCGTCGATGAGGACCGGGATGGGGACGACCTTATTTGCGGACAACGCCAGCAGGGCGAGCAGCGCTCGCAGCCGCGGCTGAGTGATCACCACGGACTGGCCGGAGATCGATACCTGGACCGGACCAAGCAGGCTGACCAGCAGCCCGTCAGTCTCAGTCTCCATGTTCGTAGCGTATAGATCAGGTCTGTCGTGATTGTCGCGGCAGTGATTAAAGGACACGTCATGAGCTGTAGATGGTGACTATTTCGATGAAGTTGCCGGCGCGTCGAGGCCGAGCAACCGCGCGGCGTTACGGGCGAAGATCAGGTGACGGTCGCCGGGGGAGAGGCCGAGCTGGCTGACGATCCTGGTCTGCTCGTCGTAGTAGACCTTCACCAGCCCGCGGGGAAAGTGAGCGGAGTCCGAGCCGAACAGGACGCGCTCCGGCCCGATCGTCTCCAGGAACTTGCGGAACAGGTCCGCAAGCGTCAGCGGGTACGGCATCCAGCGGATCCACTCGTTGTTGCCCGAGCTGTCCACGCACACGTTGCGGCAGGCCCAGGCGAGCTGGAGCAGGTCACCGGGATATCCGCAGCCGAAATGCGGGACCACGAACGTGGTGTACGGGAACGCCTTGGCGACGTCGTGCAGACGCAGCGGACTGATGTTGACGTGCGCGCCGGTGCCTCCGCCGCCGTCCAGGGTGCCGAAGTGCACGAGGACAGGGATCTCCAGGTCCTCGGCCGCCTGCCAGACCGGCAGCAGAGCGTCGTCATCGATCGCCCCCGCCAGCGCCGGCGCGATGACCTTGTAGCCGCGCAGGCCGTCCTCGGTAATGGCGCGGCGCAGTTCATCGGCGGCGCCCGGCGAGAACGGGTCGTGGTGCGCGAACCCGTACATCCGCGGATAGCCGGCGATGGCCCCGGCCAGAGCCTTGTTGCCGCCGCCGGTCATGAACGCCACCGCCTCGAGCCCGGCGGTCTCGATCTCCGCCGACCAGCGCCCCGCCTGGATGTCCGGCGCAGGCTCGCTTTCTTCCGGATACGGGAACGAGTAGTGGTCCCACCACTGCTCCTGATACCAGCGCCAGTCTTGCCTGAGCCTGGCCAGCTTGCGCTCGCCGTGCTGCCAGCGGTAGGCCTCCTCGACCGGCTGCGGCGCGGGGTCGGGGACCGGGAAGTGGCAGTGAAAGTCGACGATGGGGAAACCCCAGGCACTATCACGCATGTGCCTGCCCTCCGGCCGGCAGCAGGCCGGCTTCGGCCAGCACGCCGGCCTGGTCGTGACTGACGCGACCGCCGACCACGGTAGCCAGCACCTCGACCTCGGAGATCTTCTCCGGCCGGGCGGTCACCGGGTCGTCTGCCAGGAGGACGAAGTCGGCTGCCATCCGCGGCGCGAGCCTGCCGCGATGCTGCTCGGCCCTGGCCGCACGGGCCGAGCCGACCGTGTAGGCGGCCAGCGCGTCGGCGGCGCTCGTGCGCTCCAGCGGACCGTGCACGGTGCCGCTCTCTGACACTCGCAGCACCATTGCCTGCATGCCGCGCAGCGGGGAGCCGGGCGCGACCGGCCGGTCGGAACTGCCCGCGACGGGGATCCCGGCATCGAGCAGGCTCTGAACTCGGAACGCCTCACCGAGCCGCTCGGGCCCGACGACTTCGGAGATCAGGTCGCCGAACTCGCCCACGAGGATCGGCTGGGTGACCACGGTGATGCCGGCAGTCTTCAGCCGGCCGATCTGATCGGGCCGGATCAGCGCTCCGTGCTCGATGCGGTGCCGCGGCTCGGCAACCTGGACCGGCATCGGCCCGCTCGCCCTGGCCTCGGCGAGCGCGCCGAGGACAAGGTCGACGGCGTGGTCACCCATGGCGTGCGCGGCGACCTGCCAGCCCGCCCGGTGGGCGGCGATGATGTCCCGCCGCAGCAGCTCAGGGTCGTTGTCCCAGTCGGGCTGGCCGTCCGCGCCCTCGGCGCCCAGCCCGTCGACCCAGACCTTCATCGCGCCGAGGCCGAGCCACTCGTCGCCGAATCCCGTGTGCATCCCGAGGTCGAGGCCTCGCTCGATCGCGTCGTCCCGGTGCGCGGCCAGCTCGTGCATCAGCTCGTTGTGCACCATGAGCTGGGCTCGGGCGCGCAGGCCGCCGCTGGCCCTGGCCAGCTGATAGGCGGCGATCTCCACGGGGCTGTGATCCAGGCCAGGGCAGCCGATGCCGGCGTCGGTGAAGCTGGTGATCCCCTCGGCTGCGTACGCGGCGGTGGCGGCCTCGATTGCGCGGGCGAGCCGCTCCGCCGAGGACGGGCCGACGTAGTCCTTGACCAGGTCCATCGCGGCCTCTTCGAGAAGGCCGTTGGGCCGTCCGGCCGCATCGGCCCCGATCCTTCCCCGTTCCGGTCTCGTATCGGAGCTGATCCCGACGGTGGTAAGGACGGCGCTGCTGACCACGCACTGGTGGCCGGTGAAATGGGTCAGCCACACCGGGCGGCCACCGCCGGCGCGATCGAGCTCGTCGCGGGTCAGGTGCTCGCCGAGCGGCAGGCCGGCGCCGTAGCCGGTGCCGATGACCCAGTCCTGCGGGCCCAGGCGCTGGGCGTACTCGGCCACCGCGTGCAGAGTCGCGGCCGCCCCCTTGACCGCGGTCAGGTCGAGCAAAACCAGGCCGAGTCCGTAGCTGGTGGTGTGGCAGTGAGCGTCGTGGAAGCCCGGAACCATCACGGCGTCGTCGGCGTCGACTGTTGCCCTGGCTGGCAGGCCGAGCACGTCCGCGTCGAGCCCGACGACCAGCCCGTTCCAGATGCCGATGGCCGTTGCCGCCGGGCGCGCGGGGTCGACCGTGCGGATCCTGGCCCCCCGAATCAGCAGGTCAAGCACAGGGTCAAGGGTGCCACTTCGATCGCGGGGTCGTGGCCGCGCCGCGCTGGTTTAGCTGACTCGGCCGGCGGGCGCGTGCCATCGGCGCTCGTAGTGGCTGGCCGTGGGCGGCGGACCCGGGAGCCGTCTGCGTGACTCTGGCGGCGCGGCGCGCAGGCCGTCGATCGCGAGCTCCGTCAGCCGCTGCCTGATCACTGCGTCCTCGGCGGCCGGGGCGGCGGGACCCGACCGGCCCAGTGTCTCGATCAGCCAGGCGATGTCCAGCGCGGTGACGTCGTCACGCAGCGCGCCAGCCTGCCGGGCCCGCCCGACCAGGCGCCCCAGCAGGGTACGGCTGCGCTTGCTCAGCTCCCACATGCCGGGTGTCGTATCGATCGACCCGGCGAGTGCGCCCAGTGTCCCGGTGCCGCGGTTGACGCACGAGCGAACGTACTGAGCGAGGCCTGCCCAGGCATCGGCAACGGCTAGGGCTTCCTCGCCGGCCTGGACGGTCTCCTGCATCGCCAGCGTGCAGACGTGCCGCAGCAGATCGTCCTTGGTCCCGTACCGGCGGTACAGGCTGCCCATGCCCACACCGGCCTCCTGCGCGATGGCCGCGACCGTCGCATCCGCGCCGCATCTCGCGACGACCGCCCTGGCCGCCTCGAGCACGAGCCGGTCGTTGCGCTCGGCCTCAGCCTGCCGGCCGCGGAGCACCGGCTGTCGGTCCGCCATGGGCGCCAGTGTAGTCTCTAACGGAGCGAAACGCTCCGATAAGGCGGAGCCGACCAGGGAGGTGCGCGGATGCGCGCGATCGTGCTGAGCCAGTTCGGCCCGCCGGGGGAGCTGATGCCGGCTGAGGTTCCTGACCCCGTTCCCGGTCCCGGGCAGGCGGTCATCGCGGTCGAGTTCGCGAGCATCACGTTCGTCGAGACGCAGCTGCGTTCCGGGCACCCGCCCCACCCGTCGATGACGCCCGCCCTGCCCGTCGTCCTGGGCAACGGGGTCGGCGGCACGATCTCGGCCGTCGGCCCCGGCGCCGATCCGGCACTGGCAGGCCAGCGGGTCGTCGCCACGACCGGCGGTTCGGGCGGTTACGCCGAGCGGGCGGTCGTGGACGCGGAGGACGTCATCAGCATTCCGCCGGAGCTCAGCACGGCCGATGCGGTCGCGCTGATGGCCGACGGCCGGACGGCGATGGCGCTGATGGCATCGGCGGCCGTCCAGCGCGGCGAGACGGTGCTTGTCGAGGCGGCGGGCGGCGGCGTGGGCACGCTGCTCGTTCAGCTCGCGGTGGGCGCCGGCGCGACCGTGGTCGCCGCGGCTGGCGCGCCTGGCAAGCTCGCGCTGGCCAGGGAACTCGGCGCGACCGTTGCCGTCGACTACACCAAGGCGACCTGGCCCGACCAGGTCCGAGCCGAGGCAGCCGCGGTCGACGTTGTCTTCGACGGGGTCGGCGGCGAGATCGGCCAGGCCGCCTTCGGACTGGTACGCGACGGCGGGCGGTGCGCCACGTACGGCATGGCCAGCGGCCAGTTCGCCTGGATCTCCGATGACGCGGCCCGCGAGCGCGGGATCACGATCATCCGCGGTGCCCCGGTCACCCCGGAGCGCATGCGCGAGCTAACCCGATCGGCACTGGAGGCGGCGGCCGCAGGCAGGATCAGGCCGGTGATCGGGCAGACATTCCCGCTGTCCGAGGCCGCCGCCGCGCACGCTGCGATCGAGGCCAGGGCGACGACCGGCAAGACGCTGCTGACCGTCGCCTGATTACGGGGCGCAGGCCGGGCAGTCGGACCGCCGCCTGGCCGTAAGGCTGAACGAGGCGTCGGGATACAGCAGGCTGACCGCGTCGACTCGGCCGGCGGAGATGTGCTCGCTTCCGGTCAGCATGCCGAGCGCCGCGCTCGCCGCCAGATAACCCGCGATCCCCGCGGCGGGCGCTACCGTCGCGCCGCCGGGGGCCGGCTCATCGGACCGGCACCGGCCGCTGGCCAGCACCGTGCGAGCGCACTGCCAGCACCCGCCGTGGCCCGGCACGAACGTGCCGACCGTAACTCCGGGGCCCGCGTAGCCGGCGCTGATCCACGGGGTTCTGGCTTGCAGGCAGGCAAGGTTGGCCCAGGCGGCGATGTCGGGTGGGGTCCGCGCGCACAGCAGGAGGACGTCGCACTCGCCGGCAATGCACTCCAGGTCGGCCGCGCCGCTGATCTCCGCCTGCTTCCCGGTGACCTCGATGCCAGTGCTCAGCTGCCGAAGCCGGTCCGCGCCCGCGGCGACCTTGGCGCGGCCCACATCGGCCTCGGCATAGAGCGGCTGCCGGTTCAGGTCCGGCTGCGCCACGGTCCCCTGGTCGATGACGTGGAGAGCGCCGACCCCGCTGATGGCCAGCGCCGTCGCGGCGTGGCCGCCGACGCCTCCGAGTCCGACCACGGTGACCCGCCCGCGCCGAAGCAGCGCCCGCGTCTCGCCCGGCCCTGGGCCGGGACGATCGGACTCACCGAGGGACATGTCACTCCATCAACGCGGGTTGATACGCCATCAGCCGGGTCGGTTAACACCCGCTGCCCGACTCGGCTAGTTATTGCAGTATTTAGAGCCGATAAACGTAAGATCAATGAAGTTTGACCGGCAGAATTATCGGCAGTTGTGACGATGCCGGCGCTGCCGAAACGGGGCGCTTCCCCTGCGTTTGCAGATGCAATTTCAAGGACTGCGGGTAATGACCGATATTGCTGACCACAACCGTGGTTTCGGGCGTGAGCTCCGTTCGCTGCGCGGTGCCGCGGGCCTGACGCAGGAGGAGCTGGCTCAGCGGACGGGCATGAGCGTGCGAGCGATCAGTGACATCGAGCGCGGCCGGACCCGGCGGCCACAGCGCGAGACGAGGCGCCGCCTCAGCGCCGCGCTGGCCCGCCAGGACAGCCAGGCGCACCGGACCGAGAGCGGGCCAGGGCCGCGACCGGAAGGGGCGGGCGCCGGGCGCGTCGTTCCGCGTGAGCTGCCCGCCACCGTCCGGCACTTCACCGGCCGCGCCGCTGAGCTGGCTCAGCTCTCCGGCCGCGTGGCCTCGGCCGCCGGGCACGCCGTGGTGATCACGGCCCTTGGCGGCACCGCGGGGGTCGGCAAGACCGCGTTAGCGATCCAGTGGGCGCACACCGTGAGCGACGAGTTTCCCGACGGGCAGCTCTACGTGAACCTGCGCGGCTACGACCCGGCCGATCCGATGACGCCGGCCGACGCCCTCGGCGGCTTCCTGCGGTCGCTCGGCACCGCCGGGGCAGACATTCCCGCCGATCTTGACCAGCGGGCCGCCATCTACCGGAGCCTGCTCGCGGGCCGCCGGGTCCTGGTCGTGCTGGACAACGCCAGCTCGGCCGAGCAGGTCCGGCCGCTGCTGCCCGGCACGCCCGGCAGCCACGCGGTGGTGACCAGCCGGGATTCGCTGCCGGGCCTCGTGGCCCGCGACGGCGCGGAACGGCTCGAGCTGGACCGGCTGCCGGTCGAGGACGCTGTCCAGATACTGCGCGCGCTGATCGGCGGGCGCGTCGACGGCGACCCGCAGTCCGCGGCGGTGCTTGCCCGGCAGTGCTCATGCCTGCCGCTGGCGCTGCGGGTGGCGGCCGAGCTCGCGGTCGCCCGCCCCGCGGTGCCGCTCGCCGACCTGGTCACCGAGCTTGCCGGCGAGCAGCGACTGGAGCTACTCGATGCGGGCGGTGATGCCCGGACCTCGATCCGCGCCGTGTTCTCCTGGTCGTGCCGCAACCTGGACGCGGCCGCAGTGCGGGCGTTCGGGCTGCTTGGCCTGCACCCAGGTCCCGATCTCGACAGCCACGCGGCCGCCGCGCTCATCGACACGACCCTGGAGCGGGCCGCGGCGACGCTCGACGAGCTCACGCGCGCGCATCTCGTTCAGCCGGCCGCGCTCGGCCGGTACGGAATGCACGACCTGCTCGGTGCCTACGCCCGCGAGCTCGCCAGCGCGAATACCGCCGACGTCGATGCCGCCACGTCCCGGCTTGTCAGCTACTACCGCTTCGCGGCGGCCGCCGCTATGGACGCGTTCCTGCCCGCCGGCCGCCCGCTGCGCCCGCGGGCACGACGACCGCGAACCCCGGTGCCGTCGTTCGCCGACTCCGCCGCGGCCAGGCAGTGGCTCGACCAGCACCGCGTCACGCTCGTTCCCGTCATTGCCGACGCCACCGACTGCGGAAAGTTCGGCGACGCGACGAGCCTGGCGGCGACCGTCTTCCGCTACCTCGAAAGCGGCGGGTATCACGAGGAACTCCTGGCCATCTACGACCATGCGCAGCGGGCGGCGCAGCTGGCCGGAGACGTCATCGGCCAGGCCGAGGCGCTGAACAACATCACGGTCGTCGACATGCGCCAGGGCCGGTACGAGCAGGCCGTCAGCCGGCTCGGGTGCGCGCTCGAGCTCTACCGCGAACGGGACCACCTGCCCGGCCAGACGAAGGTTCTCGGCAACCTCGGCATCATGGCGCTTCTGCAGGGCCGGTACCAGCAGTCGGTCAGGTATCAGCGGCAGGCTCTCGACCTGTACCGCAGCGTCGGCGACCGGGCGGGGGAGGCCAGGACGCTGAACAATCTCGGCCTGATCGAGCTGCGCCTCGGCCGGTACGGGCTGGCCGAGGGCTACCTGAACCGGGCTCTGGCCCGCGCGCTCAATCTCGGCCAGCAGACGACGATCGGGCACGTCAACGCCAACCTCGGCGCCGTCATGTTCAGGCAGGGCCGCGCCCCCGAGGCGGCCGAACGCCTGCAGCACGCCCTGGCGATAGTCCGCGAGCTGCGCGACCCGAACGGCGAGACCTACGTGCTGTGCAATCTCGGCGACCTCGATCTCAGCGAGCGCCGGTTCCGGCAGGCGGCCGACGATTACGAGCTGGCGGTGGCGCTGGCGCGGCGGACCGGCAACCGGGCCTACGAGGCCAACGCGCTCAACGGCCTCGGCGATCTGCAGCTTGCCCTCGGCGACCACGACCGGGCCCGCGCCCGGCACACCGCGGCGCTCGGACTCGCCGACCAGATCGGCGAGAAGTACGAACAGGCCCGTGCGCACGACGGACTCGCCTCCGGGTGCCATGCCGCCGGGGACGACGGCGGCGCCGGAGACCACTGGCGCGCGGCGGCCGCGCTGTTTACTGAGCTCGGTGCACCCGAGGCGAGCGTGGTTCGCACCCGGCTGCGGCGGCTAACCCAGGCTGGCCAGCAGTAATTGCGCAGGTCAGCGGCGTGGGCGTCTGGTGTCACGCAAACGTCACACCCGTTCCCGTTAGCTGCTGCCTGCTGGGGCCGGCTGGCCCGGCGAGTCGCGAATCAGGAATGGCGATGCGAGAGCGCGATAATCGACGCCACCTCGGGGGGCCGCCCCTGGATGATTCTCGCGCCTTCCCCGCTCCGGGCCAGCCGGCGTCTCGGCGGCCGCGATTTCCCGATGCCGGGCCGCCGCTGCGGCAATTCAACGGCGCCGACTGGCTATTTGACGATGTGAGCTCGAACGGTGCCGCAGTTCGCAGTGCCGACATTCCGGCCGAGCGGGCAGATCGGTCCCCGATCCGGCATCTCGACGGCGCGCCGGCCGTGTCAATGCCGGGGTTGGCTGGGCGTTTTGCCGCAGAATGGTCTCCGTCAGGAACAAGGTCGCGCCGTACCTCCTTGCAGCGCGAGCGCGGGAGAACGGGCGGAGGTGTGATGGTTCGCAGGGCAATCCTTGATCACGGCGAAGCGCTAGCCCCCGAGGATCAGGCACTGCCCCCCAGTGACATGCCCGCTGATCCCTTCCCGCAGCGCGGCCGGCCATGGCCGGGCGCTGGCGGCCGATGGCTTGTCTGGGCCGGGCGGGCGATCGTGTGGGCAGTCGTGCTCGTCGTCGGATACCGCGGCGTGCTCGCCATCGTTACCGGGGAGGGAACGAAGACAGCCGCGGCGCCGGTCAGCTCCGCAGCTGGCCCCGGCGGTTTTCCGGTGTCGGTCGCCGAGGCGTACGTCCTGCAGTTTGGTTCGGCGTACCTGAACTTCAGCCCGGCCGAGGCGGCGGCGCGGGCCCAGGCGCTCTCGCGCTTCCTGCCCCCCGGTACCGATCACCAGCTCGGCTGGGACGGGGAGGGTACCCAGCGCCTGCTCTCCGAGCAGGTGGCCGGCGTGACGGTGACGAGCCCGCACACGGCGGTCGTAACGCTGCTGGCAAGCCTCGCCGGCGGCCGGGAGATCGAGCTCGGCGTGCCGGTCTATGCCGCCGGCGGCGGGCTGTCCATCTCCGGCGGGCCGTCGTTGCTGGCCGGCCCTGGCCGAGCCGTTCCGCCCGCCCGCTCGGCCAGCTCCGATCAGGCCACGGCAGCGACTCTGCAACGCCAGCTGCCAGCGTTCTTCCAGGCGTACGCAAGCGGTGACCGGACCACGCTCGCACGGTTCACCGCGCCCGGCGCCCACATCCAGAGCCTCGGCGGCGCCGTCGCGTTCGACGGCATCGACTCGGTGTTCGCGCCCGCCGGCGGTACGACCAGGTCGGTGACGGTCACCGTGACCTGGCAGTTCACCCCGCTCGGCGGGACGTCAGCAGTCGGATCCGCTCCGGCCACGCTCCAGATGGCCTATCAGCTCTCCGTGATCCGTGAGGGCACGAGCTGGGACGTGGCGGCAATCGGTGCCCTGACCCAGCCTCAAGCGCCAGGACCGCCCTAGATGCGCCCGCGCCCGCTACTGCGATCCCCCGCCAGCCGCGCTCACTCACCCCCGGAGAAATGATGTCGGCTCATCTGGTTTTTGCGGCCCACCTGATTGGCGCTGGCCATACGGCGGCCTTGAGCACGAAGGGCCTTGTCAGCTATCTGCAGGGCCTGTTCGGGCCGCTGTTTCTCGGGATTGTCGGGATCGTCGCCATCTTCTTCCTGTTCACTCGCGAGATCATCCGCTTCGTGCAGTTCATCGTCCTGGCGATTGCGATCGCGGTCGTGTTCTACACACCGAGCATCGTCCAGACGATTGCCTCCGGCATCGCGAACGCGCTTGGCGTGCACTAGCTCACCTGTCCGCAGGCCAGGCTCGCAGCAGACGGAAGGAGGCAGCCCTGGAACTCCCGACCTACACCAATATCTGGAAGATCGAGAAGCGGCTCTACAAGCTGTACGACTTCCGGCTGCCGATGCCGCTGCCGGTCGGCCAGATCGCGGCGTTCCTGGCGATCGCGGTGCCGAGCACGCTCATCCTCACTGTCATCGGCATTCCGTTCAGCCACACGTGGCTCTGGCTTTACGTCCTGCCGCCCGGCGTGCTCGCGTGGCTCGTGACGCGGCCCGTCCTGGAAGGCAAGCGGCTCCCCGAGCTCGTCCTGTCCCAGCTGCGTTATCTGAGCGAGCCCGCGACCTGGTGCCGGATGGCGCCGCTGGCGGAGAAGGACGTCATTGTCATCGTGGCGCGCGTGTGGCGGTCCGCCCGGCTGCCCGCGAGCGCTCCCGCTCTTGCTGCCGCTCCCGAGCCCGCGCCGCGACCGCGGGCCGCCGCCCTGAGTGTTCCGGTGCGGGAACGAGGCAGCGCCGGGCCGGTCGTTCCTGCCGGGGGGCCGGCGGCTACGGACGGTCCCGTGCCGGTGAAGCTGCGCGGGCAGGCATCGCCCGCTGCGCGACCCGCGGGCAGGCCGGGTCCGGCATCCGCCCGGCCGAGCCCAGAACCAGGCCGGCCGGTGCGTGAGCGAATTGGCCCCGCGCAGCCCGTTCCCGTCCGTAGTGTGGCGGCGCCGACCAGCACGCGCGCGGCCTGGCCCGCGCAGGAAGAGCGCCTTGCGGGCGGGCCAGGCCCGGCCCCGGCCGTGCCTGCGGCTGCGGCGCCGGCCCCGCTGCCAGCACAGCCCGGGCGGCCCGTGGTCCGGATGACGGGCGACGTCGGCCCCGGAGATTCGCTGAACGTGGTCGAGCGCGCGCTGCGCAGTTCGCCCGGCGCCTCGGGATGGCGGGAGCCGGTCGTGGTCGTGCCGGGCGGGCACCGGCCGGGCAAGCCGGACTTCCTGCAGCGCGATCAGGCCCGCGCCACGCTGCCGCTGCCGGGGCCCGCCCGGATCGTGGTGCTCGGCTGCACGGCGGGCGCCGGCCAGACGATCACGACGCTGCTTCTCGGTCAGATGCTCACCAGCCTGCGGGGCGAGCCGGTCGCCGTGGTTGATCTCAGCGAGGGCGAGAGCTCGCTGACTGCGCAGGCCAGGTCCATCCCGGTCTTGCTGCCGGCCCGGCGCACTGGGGCCGGGCGGCCACCGGGATCTGCGGCCGGCCGCGGGCTGCAGGTAGTGACCGCCGGCAGTTCCGACGACGACGCCGGCCAGGTGCTCAACGCGGTGGTGGCTCGCTATCCGCTGACGCTCGCTGATCCGGGCGCGGCGAGCGTGCCGAAGGCCGTGCGCGTTGCCGATCAGCTGATCCTCGTGGCCCCGGCGACCGCCGAGGCGGCCGGCTCGCTGGCGATGACCATGGAGTGGCTGGAAGCCCACGACCACGCCGGGCTGGCGGCAGCGGCGATCGTCGTGCTGAACGGCGTCAGCCCGAAGACGGCGCCGCACGCAGACAAGGCGGCCGCGGTGGCCAGCGGCCGGTGCCGGGCCATCGTGCGCGTGCCCTGGGACGCCCGGCTGAAGACGCCGGCCGCGCTCGGCCCGGCCACCGTGCAGGCGGTCACGGCGCTGGCGGGCGTGGTCGTCGCCGCCCTGGCCGACGCCGGGACCGTGTCGACGGCATCGGGGAGCGTGACGACGTGACGGCGCGGACAGTCGGGCGCAGCAGGCTCGCGGTCCGGTACTTCGATGACCGGATCGTGCTCACCGATACGCACGCCTGGGCGTATTACCGGATCCCGACCGTCTCCTACGAGTTCACCACCCCGGCCGAGCGGGAGGCGCTGGCTGCCAGCGTGACCGTCGCCCTGGCCGCGATCCGGATGCAGGACGCGGAGGTACACCTGCGGATCGCACAGCGCTCGTATCCGGCGGCGGACTGGGCGACCAAGCTCGATGCGACCTCCGACGGTGGCCCAGGCTGGGTCGACTACCTGGAGGACATGTACCGGCACGTCTGGGCCAAGGACTTCTGGACCAAGGAGGTCTACCTCGGCGTCCGCCTCGGCCAGCGGGGGGTCCGGGCCCAGCTGTCCGGCGGCCTGCTGGCTCAGATCGCCAGTTCCTACCGGGCGGGGGAGCAGCTGCTGGGACTGTCGGACGAGTCCGTCCCGGCCGCCGAGATCACGCGCTGGACCGATCAGGCCGAGCGGCTCGGCCGCGCGCTCGGCGCGTCCGCGCTGACGGCCACGCACGCGACCGCCGACGATGTCGCCTGGCTGTTCCGGCACGTGCTCACCGGGTCGGTCACCGAGCCGCTGCCATCGGCGGTCAAGCGGCGCAAGTGGGGCGCGGGCGAGATCGAGTCGCTGCTCGAAGGCCAGGTGCACAACGGCAGGACCGTGCTCGGGCTCGAGCATCCGGCCGGGCAGTCGTGGGCGGCATTCCTGTCGTTCGCGCGCTTCCCCGATGTCATGTACTTCCCCGAGGGGGAGCCGTGGCTGCACTACGCGGACGCGCTGCCGTTCCCAGTCGAAGCGAGCCTGCGCATGCGGCTCATCGCACCCGCCCGCGCGAGCAAGGACGTGAGCCGCCGCCTCGCGCACGCCCGCGACATGGACGCGCACATCAGGGAAGCGGGCGCGGAGCTCCCGATCGCGCTGGCCGAGCAGATCGAGGCGGCCAGGCTGCTTGAGCACGGCATCACCAAGGAGCGGCTGCCGTTCGTGTACGGCTGGCACCGGCTCATGGTCACGGCGCCGGACCGGGAGATGTGCATGCGCCGCGCCGAGGCGGTGGTCGAGCACTACCGCGACGCCGGCATCGACGTGGTGCACTCGACCGGCGACCAGTTCTCGCTGTTGTGCGAGGCGCTGCCGGGCGACCGGGTGCGGCTCACGTCCTACCTGCAGCGCCAGCCGCTGTACACCGTGGCCGGCGGGATGCCGACCGCCACCGTCGACCTGGGCGACCGGATCACCCCGGACGCGGGCTGGATCGGCCCCTACATCGGCGAGACCCTGGGCCGCGCGCGGTCGGTGGTTCACTTCGACCCGCTCGTCGCTGCCGCCAGGAACCGGCCGACCGCCGTCGCCGTCACCGGCGAGCCCGGCGGCGGCAAGACGACGCTGGCGCTGCTGATGATCCTGCAGCTCGCGCTGCGCGGCGTGACGGTCGCCGTGATCGATCCCAAGGGCGACGCGGAGTCGCTGGCGGGCTGGCTCACCGAGCGCGGCCGCCAGGCGCGGGTCGTGCCGCTCGGCACCGCGGCGCCCGGGCTGCTCGATCCCTTCTCGTTCGGCGACGACCTCGCCGAGCGGCGGACGATGGCCACCGAGACGCTCCGCCTGCTGCTGCCGCGGATGAGCGAGGAGCGCGAGAGCGCGATGATCCAGGCCGTCGGCGCGGTCGCGGCGGGAGAGCAGCCGAGCCTCGGCAAGGTCGTCCTGCACCTCGAGCAGTCCAAGGACCCGGCCTCGGTCAACCTCGGCGCCGTGCTGCGGTCGATGTCGGAGATGCGGCTGGCGCGGCTGGCATTCGCGCCGTCCGGCGGGCAGCGGATCGACGCCGAGGGCTGGACGACGGTGTTCACGCTCGCGGGGCTGACGCTGCCGGACATCGCGATCAGGCGCGACGACTATTCCTACGAGCAGCGGCTGTCCGTGGCGCTGCTGTACCTGGTCTCGCAGTTCGCCCGCAGGCTGCTCAACGGCATGGACCGGCGGCTGCCCAAGGCGATCTTCCTGGACGAGGCGTGGGCGATCACCTCCACGCCGCAGGGCGCCAAGCTGATCCCCGAGGTCTCCCGGATGGGCCGGTCGCGCAACACCGCGCTGATCATGGTCTCGCAGAACGCCGGTGACCTGCTGAATGAGCAGGTCACCAACTGCATCTCCAGCGTCTTCGCGTTCCGGTCGACGGAACGCACCGAGATAGCGAACGTGCTGGCGCTGCTCGGGCTGGAGCAATCGGAGGAGCACAAGGCGAGCCTGCGCGCCCTCGGCAACGGCGAGTGCATCTTCCGCGACCTGGACAGCCGGGCCGGCCGGATCGGCGTGGATCTCATCTCCGATGACCTGCGCCAGTGCCTGGACACCAACCCGACCCGTGCGCGTTCGGGCGACGCCCCCACCGCGGCGGTGCGCGACGCCCCAGCCCAGCCAGGGGCCGGCTGAGGCGAGCCCGCAACGCAGCGACACAACCCCCCATCAGGAGCCCCCGGATGCGCAGACTCCGCGTTCCGCGCAAGACGGCCATAGCACTGGCCGTCCTCGTCATGGCGCTGACCGTGCCGCGGATCGGCCAGCCGACACTGCCCGCGGGGGGTTCCGGGGCGAGCGCCGCAACCGCCGCCGCGCCCGCCGAACACCCTCAGGCGACGACCGCACCCAAGGCCATCGCCGCGCGCACCGTCGCCGACGTCACCCCCGCCGTCGCGACCACCGGCGGCCTCTGCTCGGTGTGGGGCATCGGGGACATCGCGGGCCTGTTCGGGTTCTGCTCGCTCGGCCAGTCTGGCCTGATCGGCGACCTCAACAACATCTGCGAGCCGTCCCTTCCCGACCCCGAGCCGGCCAACGCGGGCATCGACGCGATGATCGCGCCGCCCGCGGGCGGTAAGCAGCCGTCGACGCTCTACGACCAGTACGGTGTCGCCGGCGATTACTGGGCCGCGACGAACCTGCAGTGCTCGGACATGACGTCGCTGATCGGCAACAACGTCGCCGGCATGGTTTTCGACGTGGCTAAGTCGATCGACCGCGTCACGATCACCGTGTACCAGGCTGCGGCCGGTGAGGGAATCCTCAGCTGGCTGTCGCGCGCCGCGGACCGGCTGATCAGCGGACTCGGGAACGCCATCTACTTCCCCTACCTCGCGGTGGTGGTGATCCTCGGCGCGATGTGGCTGGCCTGGCAGGGACTGATCCGCAAGCGGGCCACCCGGACGATCGAGGGCACCATCTGGATGGTGGTGGCCTGCGCAGCGGCCATCGTCCTCATCGGGAAGCCCGCCGACGTGACCGGGCTCGGCCAGGGCGTGTCCGACGGCATGTCCCAGGCCCTGAACACCGCGTTTGCCAAGCTGCCGAGTCCAGGCGCGACTAGCTGCGTTCCCCTGTCGAAGGGTGACCCGCAGTCGCAGCCGGTGACCTACAGCTATACCTCGGGCAACACCGTCGTCGACCAGAACGCCGACGAGCTGTGGACCGTGCTGGTGTGCAAACCGTGGCTCGACGGTGAGTTCGGCACGTCGGTGTACTCGACTCACGGCGCGCCCACGGCCGTCAACACCTACGCGCGGTCGCTGCTGTGGGCGCAGGCCATCGCCACCAACGAGACGCCCTCGGCGGCACTGATCCAGGCGAAGCAGGCCACGTTCGCGGGGATCGCGAGCAGCATCCAGTCCAAGGACCCGGCGGCCTACCCGCTGTTCCAGGGCAAGGAGTGGACGACGCGGCTCGAGATCGCGTTCGCCGCGCTGTTCGCTGCCGTCGTGGCCGGGGTGCTGGTGTTGCTGATCTCACTGACGCTCATCCTGCTCAAGCTCGGGTTCCTGCTGCTGCTGATCGCCGGGCCGTTCTTCCTGCTCGTCGGCACGCATCCGGGCTTCGGCCGGGTGCTCGCGATGCGATGGCTCGAGCTGCTGGTCGGGGTGCTGCTCAAGCAGGCGGCGGTCGCCGTGGTCCTGAGCGTGCTGCTGTACTGCTATGCCCTGATCATGGGCACGAGCGACCAGGTCCTGCCGTGGGCACTGAAGATCATCATGATCGCGCTGGTCACGGTCGCGGCGTTCATCTACCGCAAGCCGTTCCAGCACCTGTTCTCGGCCGTGGGCTACGGCGTGATCGGATCGCATGAGCAGGCCGCGGCGGACCTGCAGCGCGCCGGCGCGACCGCGCGGGCGAATACGGTCGGCGCCGCGACCATGGCGCTGCCGCCGTTCGCGGCCTACCGGGCGGCCCGGTGGGCGCGGCGCAACCCGGCCCAGGCGGCCAGCCTGGCGATGGGCGTTGCCTCCGGAGTCGGGGCGGGAACGACCGCTGGCGCGGCGGTTGCCGCCGGCATGGGGAACGCCGAGCCCGGGGCAGAGGGGATGGCCGACGCGGCTGCCGCGGGCGGTGCCGACGGCGCGCTCGCCCGGGCCACCATTGCCGGCCGCGCGCGGGCGCTGGCCGGCCAGACCGGCGGCGCGGGAGCCGGCGGCCAGTCGGCCGCTGAGCCACCGCCGCTGAACCTGCCATCGCGCAACGGAGGGAGTGTCCCGGACGCCAACGGCGCGGTCGCCGCTGCCTCGGGCGGTCCGGCTAGGGCCGCCTGGCCGGGCAGCCCGCTCACCCACGCCCGTCAGTCGTCGCTGGCATCGGCGGCGGCCGGCGCGGCCTCGTCTGGAACCGTCACGTCGGGCACCATGTCCTCGGGACCAGTGTCGAGCCCAGTGTCCTCGAGCACAGTGTCGTCCGGGGCACCGTCGCCGGGCGCATCGGCGTCGGGCGCACCTTCGCTGGGCGCACCGCTGCTGGGCACGCCGCCGTCAGGCGTGCGAACGGCCTGGCCGGGCACGGCCGCTGGTGCCGCCTCCGGCTCGGGTTCGGCCGCCACGCCCCCGGCCTCGTCCGCGCCGCCGCGCCGGGCCGCACCGCCCCGGACTGCACCGCCCCGGACTGCACCGCCCCGGCCAGGACAGCCGCGGTCGGCCCAGCCCCCAGCGCCACAGCCAGCCGGACAGCGAGCGCAGGGGCGTCCGTCGACGTCCGGCGGGAGGCCCGCCTCTCCGGGACGTTCGGCATCGGGACCGGGTGGCCAGCAGCGTCAGCCCGCCCCCAGGGGGCAGGGTGGCAGCCAGCCGCAGCAACCGCAGCAGCCGCGCCAGCCGGCCGCCCGGCGGTCCGGCCAGCCGCCGGCCCGGCGCCCGGCGCGGCCGGCGCGCTCGTCGGCTCCGCCGGTGCGACGTCCGCCGGGCGGGGAGGGCCAGGCGCAGGACGGACAGCAGCTCGCCGGTCCGGCACCCGATGCTCCGGCAGAACGGAGCGTGCCCTTCTGGCTGCGCCCGATGCGCCGCAAGTAGACAGGTCCGGTCATGGAGTCCAGCCCGCTGATCCGCCGCGTGACGTTCGGACTGATCGTGCTCGTGCTCGCCGGACTTGGCGCCTACCTGATCGGCCCGGTGGCGCACGGGTCCAGCTCCCCGCCCCCGCGCCGGCCGGTGACGACGCCGGCAGTCACGCCGGCGCCGACGTCGGCCGCGAGCCCGCAGCCATCGAGTCCGGCGCCCGCCGGTGGCCCCGACATCTATCAGTGGCTGCCGTTCACCGCCGGCGCTCTGGCGGCGGCCGCCTCCGTCGTGCAGCGGTTCGGTGACGCCTACGGCACGTTCTCGTACACGCAGAGCGCCACCAGCTACGTCAGCCAGCTGCTCCCGCTGACATCGCTCCAGCTGGCGGATCAGATCAAGGCCGCCTACTCCCTGCCCGGCGTCGCCCAGGCCAGGTCCAGCGCCCGGCAGGTGTCCGCTGGCTCGGCGGCGATCCAGTCCATCCGGGCGTTCGGCCCGTCCAGCATCACGTTCCTCCTCCAGGTCACCGAGCAGCTGACCGCCACTAGCGGGCGAAGCCAGCAGATCAGCGACTATGCCGTCACGGTCACCGGCAGCGGCTCGTCCTGGCAGGTCAGCGACATCGAGCTCGCGTCGGTAGGCAATTCGTGAGCTCCGGGGGTATCAGGTTCGCCCGCGTCGGCGTCTTCGCCGCCGTGACCGGGGCGTGCCTGCTGATCGCGGGACTGATCGTGGCGCCGATGCTGATGTTCGCCAGCAGCAGCATGCTGGCTCTTTCCGGCAGCGCCTGCTCGTCCGCCCGCGGCGGCTCGGCGAATCAGCCGGTGGCAAGCAGCTCGGCTGCCGACTCGGTCCCCGCCGACTATCTGACGTGGTTTCAGGAGATCGGCCGGCAGTACGGGGTTCCCTGGGTGATCCTCGCGGGCATCGGCAAGGTCGAAAGCGACGACGGGCAGAGCAACCTGCCGGGCGTGCACAGCGGGGCCAACGCGTTCGGGGCGGCCGGCCCGATGCAGATCGGCATCGGCGGCGCCGCCGGCAATCAGTGGGGTGGTGCGCCGGTCCACCCCGCCAGCGAGAAGGTGAACGGCGTCGCCACGGACGCGACGGGCGACGGGATCGCCAGCGTGTACGTTCCGCAGGACGCCATGGCGGGCGCGGCGAAGTACCTGCTCGAGCACGGGGTGCTCGATAACCCGACGGGCGCGATCTTCGCTTACAACCATCTCGAGTCTTACGTGGAGACGGTCCTGTACTGGGCGAACCGGTACGCGACCGGCGGGTACACGGTCACGCCGGTGACGCTGGACAGCGCGCCCGACTGCCTTCCCGGCGTTGGCCAGTCCCCGAACAGCGCGGCGGCCGCGGCCATCGCGTTCGCCGAGCAGCAGATCGGCAAGATGTATCAGTGGGGCGGCACCGGCCCGGACACCTTTGACTGTTCCGGGCTGGTGATGATGGCCTACCGCGCGGCCGGGATCGACATCCCGCGGACCTCGCAGGAACAGTGGGCCTGGGGCCCGAAGATAAGCCCCAGGCAGGTGGAGCCCGGAGACCTGGTGTTCTTCGTCGGGGCCGACGGCACGGTGCAGGCGCCGGGCCACGTCGGCATCGTGATCGGCGGCGGGCTGATGGTCGAGGCGTACGCGACCGGCTTCCCGATCAGAATCGCGCCGTACGGCGGGCGCGATCCGGTCGGCTTCACGCGCCCGTGGGCTCATCGCGGCGTCTCGATCGCGGCTGCTCAGTAGATCCGCCTTCGGTGACGGCTGCTTGCCATGCTTGAGATATACTGAGTATGCTACTGCGCATGATACCGGAGCCCGAGCCTCTGCTCACTCCCCGGCGACCGCAGTGATCGTGACCGCCGCCGAGCGGCTCTCGCCTGGGCGGCCCGGCAACGGGGGCATCCCGGCACGGCTGGCGGTCATTCGCTGGGCGTGGCGGCTGCTGCGACGCGAGTGGCGGCAGCAGCTCCTGATCCTGGCGCTGATTACGGTCTCAGTCGCCGCTACCTTTGTTGGCTCGGCGGTGGCCACCGACACTCCGCCCCCGGCGGGCGCTGGCTTCGGGACCGCGGCCGACATGGCCACGTTCTCATCCCTGAGCCCGAGGGTGGCCGCGCAGATCACGGCGATAGGGCACCGATTCGGCCGGGTCGACGTGGTCGAGAACCAGACCCTCGCGGTGCCCGGATCGGTCGCCACCTACAGCCTGCGCGCGCAGAATCCGGACGGATCATTCGGCCAGCCGATGCTCTCGCTGGTGAGCGGGCACTATCCCGCCGGCTCGGGCCAGATAGCCCTCACCAGCGGCGTCGCGTCACAGCTGCGTCTGCGGGTCGGCGGAGTCTGGCGCGCTGGCAGCTCCGCGCGGCGGGTGGTCGGCATCGTGACTAACCCGCAGAATCTGCTCGACGAATTCGCGCTGGTGGCGCCCGGCCAGCTCAGCGCGCCTACGCTCGTGACCGTCCTGTTTGACGGGTCGGCCGTGATTCCGCCGGCGCTCGACCGCAGCGTGGTGTCGCGGACGTCGGCGGCGGGCGCCACCATCATCAACCCGGTGACGATCTCGCTCGCTGCGTCGACGCTCGGGATGCTGCTGATCGCGCTGGTTAGCGCGGGCGGATTCACGGTGCTGGCGCACCGCCGCCTGCGGTCGATCGGCATGCTCGCCGCCCAGGGCGCCACCAATGCCGACGTCGGCCTGGTGATCAGTGCCAACGGCGTCGCGACCGGGATGGTCGGAGCGGCCGCCGGGTTCGTGCTCGGACTGGCGGCGTGGCTGGCGTACCGGCCGCACGCGGAGATCGCCGCTCACCACGTGATCGGAGTCTTCCAGCTTCCCTGGCTCGTGATCTTCGTGTCCATGGCGCTCGCCGTGCTGGCCGCGTTCCTGGCGTCGGTCCGGCCCGCCCTGGCGATCGCCCGGGTGCCCGTCGTCGCCGCGCTCTCGGGGCGGCCGCCGGCCCCGCGGGCCGCCCGCCGGTGGGCTGGCCCGTCCGGTGCCGGACTGCTGGTGCTGGCGTTCTTCCTCATCGGTCTGGCGAGCGAGCAGGCGACCTCGGCCGCCGCGGAAGCGGGCGACAAGTCGACGCTCTACCTCGCGCTGCTTGTCGGCCTGATCGCGGCGTGTATCGGAGTCGTACTGGTCGGCCCGCTCTGTCTGGCGCTGCTCGCCCGGATCGCCCGGCGGGCCCCGGTCGTGGCGCGGCTGGCGCTGCGCGACCTGTCCCGGTACCGGGACCGGTCGGGGGCGGCGCTCGGGGCGATTAGTCTCAGCCTGCTCATCGCGGTCATCATCTGCGTAGTCGCGGCGGCGCGATTCGGCAGCGCCCTCGACTACGTGGGGCCCAACCTGGCTTCAGATCAGCTCATCGTCTACCCGCAGGAGGCGCTGCACACCCCCGGCGCCACCTGCATCGACGCGCCGGGCGGGTGCCCGGCCCTGACGGGCGGCCAGCTGGCCGCGATGGCGGCCGAGGCGCGGGCCATCGCGGCCTCGCTCGGAACCGGCGACGTCGTGAATCTCGAGACGACCGACTCCGCCCTGCAGCGCCTCGCGGCCGGGCGGTCGTGGGACGGAGTCGTGTACGTGGCGACGCCGCAGTTGCTGCACGCTTACGGCATTAGCGGACCGCAGGTGAGCCCGGACGCCGACGTCCTGACCATGCGGCCGGGTCTTCCCGGCTTGTCGGACATGCGGTTTCTCTACGGCGCGTACAAGTTCGGCCCGCCGGGCACCACGCCGTGCGTGCCGGGATCCTGCCTGGCGAATCCGCAGATCCAGGCGGTCAGCGCGCTGCCGTCGGGTACATCAGCGCCGAACACCGTGGTTACCGAGCACGCCATCCGCGAGTTTCACCTGACCGTCGCCGCGGTGGGCTGGCTGATCCAGACCCCGGCGCCGCTATCGGCCGGTCAGGTCAGCGCCGCCCAGCGCGCAGCGGGCGCGACCGGGCTGACCATCGAGTCGCGCAACAGCATCCCGTCGTCCGCGCAGATCCTCGACGCGGCCACGATCTTCGGCATCCTGCTGGCGCTGGGCATCCTCGCCATGAGCATCGGCCTGCTCCGCAGCGAGACGGCCAGCCAGCTGCGCACGCTCACTGCGGCCGGCGCCGGCAGCGGCGCCCGGCGGGCCCTGTCCGCGGTCACGGCCGGAGCGCTGGCGCTCACGGGCGCGGTGGTCGCCGTCGTGGCCGGCTACATCGCGGCGATCGGGTTCTTCCGCACCAGCCAGCTGGACACGCTGTCGTCGCTGACCAGCATTCCCGTCGCGAATCTGCTGCTGATCCTGGTCGGCATGCCGGTTGCAGCGGTGGCCGGAGGCTGGCTGCTCGCCGGCCGCGAGCCGACTGCGATCGGCAGCCGCCCCCTGGAATAGGCCGGTGCGGCTGACACGCAGGATCAGCCAGCCCGGATTCCCGACTGAGCGGTCAAACTGGGGGCCCCGGCGATCCCCGATTGCACCGGGGCCGCCAGCCGCAGATCGCGCGACGACCGGCCGGCCTGCACGGTGAACTGACCGACCGGCCAGATCCAGCTGGCCAGATCCTCGTCGTAGCGAGCGAATGCCCTGGCGGGGATCCTGATCCTGGCCACGACTGACTGGCCAGGATCAGCCCGCACGGTGGCAAATCCCGCCAGCACCCGCAGCGGGCGTCCGGGCTCAGACTGCTGACCGGGCCCGGCCAGATAGGCCTGGACTACCTCCTTGCCGGGCCGGTCGCCGGTGTTCGTGACCGTGACGTCCAGCTCAAGCTCCGCGCCCTCAGCCACGTCGGCCGGGCAGTCGATCGCCTCGTAGGTCCAGCTCGTGTAGCCGAGCCCGTGGCCGAACGGATACTGCGGGACGATCCCGCGCGCGTCGTATCCGCGGTACCCGATGAGCAGGCCCTCGTCATAGCGGAGCACTCCGCGCTCATCCGGGGCGGCGTGCAGGACCGGGCAGTCATGCTCCGCCGCGGGCAGCGTGACCGGCAGCCGCCCGCCAGGCTCCGCGGTGCCGAGCAGCACGTCAGCCAGCGCATCTCCGAACGACTGGCCGGGCAGCCAGGCGTAGATGATCGCGGCAACGTCGTCGGCCCAGGGCATGAGAACCGGCATGCCGGAGTTGACCACCACGACCGTTCTGGCGTTGACCGCGGCAACCCGGCTGACGAGCTCGTCTTGCCGGCCGGGCAGGGCCAGCGTCTCGCGGTCGAAGCCTTCGCTCTCGGTCAGCTCGGCCGATCCGACGACGACGACGGCAGCGTCGGCCGCGGCCGCGGCCGCCTCGGCCTCGGCAAGCAGCGCATCGTCCGCGGCGGCCGGCACCAGGCCGAGCCGGACCGCGAGCGGGCCATCACCGTCTGCCGCCGGCCCGAACTCAAGCCGGATGTGGGTGTCGGAGTCGGCCTCGAGCCACAACCCGACCCGGAGCTCGCCCGGCCGCGTCATGGCCTCGACCGGGTCATCGGGAACGCTCGTGACCCCGTCGATGACCGGCACGCCGTCGGCGGCCAGCACCAGTGAGCCGACTCCCGCGGCGCTGAGAAGGTACGAGCCGGACGTGTCGGCCCGGAACGTGGCCGTCAGCACGATCCGCCCCGGCTTGCCCCAGCCGATGCCGTCCGGAACCCCGTCCCACCAGGCCAGGTTCGCGGAGGTGCGGTGCTCGCTGGACAGCAGGTCGCCCTCGCCGTCGACGAACTCCAGCCGCACCCCTGGCTCGCCGGTGTGCGGATCACGCAGCGCCGTGATCGGAGGTTCAGGCAGCATGTGCCAGGTCTGGCAGCCGACGGCAGCAGTGACCGCGACGCTGTCCGCAAGCGCCGCCCGCAAGCCGGCCACGGGATCGCTCACGCTGACCGGGGTGACGCCGGCGCTGCCGCCACCCTGGGTGGTGGGGTGGACTGCGTTCGGCCCGATCACGGCGACGCGGCCGAGCCTCGCGGGCTCGAGCGGCAGCGTCCCGCCCGAGTTGCGCAGCAGCACGAACGATGCCGCCGCGACCTCGCGGAGCAGGCCGGCATCGACGAGCTCAGGCTGACGGCCTTGCGCGCCGGCGCCGTTCCCGTCCGGCCGCGCCAGCGCGCCGACGCGGCTGGCCAGCCGCAGCAGGCGGATCACTTTGTCGTCGAGCAGCTGCTCGCTAATGTCGCGGTCGGAGACCGCGCGGGTCAGCTGATCGCCCCACGGCCCGTCCGGACCGGGCATCGACAGGTCGAGCGTGGCCGCGGCCGTGGCGTGGGTGGTGCGCGCCGCGTGCCAGTCCGAGGTGACGACGCCGTCGAAGCCCCACTCGTTCTTGAGCACGTCGCGCAGCATCCGCACGCTCTCGGTCATGCGCTCGCCGTTGACCATGTTGTAAGCGGCCATGACGAGCCACGCCCCCGCCTCGCGGACGCAGGCTTCGAACGGCAGCAGGTAGAGCTCCCGCAGCACGCCCTCGCTGATGCGGGCGTCGTAGGTCCATCGCTCCGTCTCGGAGTCGTTGGCGACGTAGTGCTTGACGGTCGCGGCGACGCCTGCCCGCTGCACGCCGCGCACGTACGCGGCCGCCAGCTGGGCGGTCAGCAGCGGGTCCTCGGCAAAGAACTCGAATCCGCGCCCGCCGAGCGGCGTGCGCATCAGATTGACCGTGGGCCCCAGCAGAATGTGGACGCCCTTGCTGCGGGCTTCGCGGCCGAGCGCCAGCGCGACCCGGTGCACGAGCTCCTCGTCCCAGGTCGCGCCGAGCGCGGACGGACACGGCAGGCTCGCCGACGGGTGGCGCTCGTCTTTGGTCGTACCGCGCACGCCCGCCGGCCCGTCCGAGGTGACCATCGGGCGTAGCCCGATGCCGGGGGAGCCGTGCGTCCGCCAGCTGTCAGCCCCGGTCAGCAGCTCAACCTTCTCGGCGAGGGAGAGGGTGTCCACCAGCCCGCGGAACGTGCCGCGCTCGGGTGCCGGCGGCGTGCCCTGGGCATCAGTGCCCTGCGGCAGTGCGGTCATGGCGCGTCCTGCCCGGCGGTCTGCGCAGTGGTAAGCATCTGGGCCCCCGCCCGGCCGGTCGCCCGGCCGGGCAGGAAACGCCCCTGTGATCGGGTTGTCACGAGTCGCGCAGCCTCAGGAGACTGGCTTGAGCTGCGTGACCGTGTACAGGATCTCCGGCATGTTCGGGCCCGGGTCCATGTACTGGTTGGACGGCGACGGCCATCCGGTGTAGTCGCGCGTGGAGAACTCGGCCCAGGCGGCGCCGAGGAGCAGAGGTGCCACTGGCACCTGAGTGGACATGATGTTCTCCAGCTGGGTAATAGCCTGCGCCTGCGTGGCGGCGTCGTTCGTGCTCGCGTACTTGCTGAGCGCGGCCTGCGCGGCCGGGTCGTCGAACCGGCCCCAGTCGCCGCCAGCGGTCTTGCCGATGGGCGCGGACTGCGTGTAGTTCATCCAGTTGTTGTAGAAGAAGTACGGCGTGAGGCCCTGCGCCCCCCAGTGGATGGCGGCGCTGAAGTCGCCGCTGTTGATGTTCCCGGACCACACATTGCCGCCGTTGGTGCCGGGTATGCCGTCAACAGTGACGTCGAAGCCTTCCGCGTTGAGCTGCGTGGCGATCAGCTGTGAGTCCTGGTAATAGTCGCTGTACTGGACCGGGTCCATGATCGAGAAGGCGATCTTCTGGCCGCTCTTCTCCCAGAACTTGCCGACCATCTTGTAGCCGTCTGACGTCAGGATCGACTTCACCTTGGCCTGGTCACTGCCGCTTGGCAGGTCGTTGGCCAGCGCTGGGTTCAGGTAGCTCTGGTCCGCCGGCAGCATGAGGCCGCTCGAGGTGTTCTCGACCGGCTCGGTGTCGGACTCACCGACGACGGACAGCTGGTCGCGGTCGATGCCGTAGCTGATCGCCTGGCGCACTGCCGGGTCGTTCAGCGGCTTCTTGGTGACGTTGAACCACAAGCCCACGACGTTGTTGTCGCTCAGGTACGGCACGCTGGTTTGCCAGGTGTGATTTTCCGTGCTCTTGGCCAGGTAGTTCTGCTGAATGCCGGTGATACTGTTGCCCGCCCAGTCGATCTGGCCGCTAGCCACAGGCGGCACCAGGTTGGCGTTGGAGGTGTAGGACGGGAAGTCCACCTCCGGTACGCGCAGCGTGCTCCGGGCGTAATAGTCAGGGTTAACGGTCATGGTGAAACCCTGCGGGCTGAACTGGTGGAGCACGTACGGGCCGTCGCTGACCGGCTGCGCATCGGTGTAGGTAGCCGGATTGCTGACCGATGACCAGACGTGCTCGGGCACGATCACCGTCTGCAGAATGTCGTACAGGCTCGCGTACTGCGGCTGGCTGAAGGTCAGGACTGCAGTGCTCGCCGACGGTGCGGTGGCGCTGGCCGGCAGCGGTGTGGGCTGCGGCCAGCCGATGTTCAGCGCCGGGTCTTTGACTAGCAGGTTAAAGGTGTAGGCAACGTCGGACGCGGTGACCGACTTGCCGTCGCTCCACTTGACGCCCGATCGGATGGTCACGGTCAGCGTTCTGCCGCCGCTGGACCAGCTGTAGCCGGTGGCCAGTTCGGGAATCGGCGGCTGGCTCGGCTTGAGGGTGTCGAAGACGTACAGGGGCAGGTTATACAGGTCCGTGGCGTGCACGGTGTAAGCGGTACTAGTGCTGACGAATGGGTTGAAGTTGTCGACCATGGGCGAGAGCGCGGTGGTCTCGATGACCAGCGGCTTACCCTGTGAGCTGCTGGTTCCCGGGGATGAGGGCGAGCTACTGCACGCCGCCACCCCAAGGCCGAGGACCGCGGCCGCAGCGATGCTGCCTGTCAGTTTGTGATTCATTGCCTAGACTCCAAGGTGCCCGGCCGGCTTGAGCCGACCTGTTGTGAAGTGACCGTGTCGGGGTCTGTTCTCGGTGGGCGGCGCCAGCCGGCCGGGTCTAAGGGCTCGTCGGCTGCGCCTGTTTGTCGAAGACCTGGATGCCGCTAGGCGTTATCGGTGCTCATCACCTCTCCTCTCCCAGGTCAGGCGGGCTTGCCGTGGTCTTGGAGCCGCCTACGCCTCGTCGCCAGGCGGCGCGGGTGCGGCTCCGGCGGGTGCGGCATGGTCGGCTCCGGGGTCGAGCAGCCAGCAGGCACCGGAGTGGCTGTCGCCCGCGGGGAATGCCGGCGGCACCTGCTCGGCGCAGATCGGCATGGCATGCGGGCAGCGGGTACGGAAGCGGCAGCCGGACGGGGGCCTGACCAGGCTCGGCGGGGCGCCGCGGCCGCGCAGCTGAGGCGGCGCGGCCCGTTCCGGATCGGGGGCCGCCGATAGGAGCAGCCGCGTGTACGGATGGGCGGGCCGGTCGGTCACCGCCTCAGCGGGTCCCGACTCGACGAGCTGGCCCGCGTACATGACGACGATCTTGTCCGCGAGGTAGCGGGCCGAGGCGATGTCGTGGGTGATGTAGAGGATCGCGAGCTTCTCGCGGTCACGCAGGTCGCCGAGCAGGTTCAGCACGCCGAGCCGAATCGACACGTCGAGCATGGACACCGGCTCGTCCGCGAGCAGCACCTGCGGCTGCACGGCCAGGGCCCTGGCGATCGCCACCCGCTGCCGCTGGCCGCCGGACAGCTCGTGCGGGTACTTGCGCAGGAACGCGTCGGCCGGCGTGAGCGCTACCCGTTCCAGCAGGTCGGCCATCTTCTCGTCTAGGTCACCGCCCGGGCTCGCCAGCCCGTGCACCCGGAACGGCCGGCTGAGGTGATAGCGCACGTCGTGCACGGGATTGAGTGAGGCGAACGGGTCCTGCAGGACCATCTGCACGGCCCTGGTGTAGTCCAGCCGCCGCTTGCGCCGCCGCGGTGCCGGGTTGCCGTTCAGCAGTACCTGGCCCGAGGTCGGCGAGATGAGCCTGGCCAGCAGACGTGCGAGGGTCGACTTGCCCGAGCCGCTCTCGCCCACGACGGCCGTGACGTGCGCGGGCGCCAGGTCCAGCGAGACGTCTTCGACGGCATGCACGACCGGCCTGGCGATGGCCGATAGCCGAACCCGGCCGGTCCCACCGCCGTCGTGCACGGCAAAGTGCTTGGTGAGCCCGCGCGCTTCCAGCACCGGCGTCGTCATGCCGCACTCCCGCTCTGGGTCGTTGCCTGGCTGGCTCCGGTCGCGGGCGGCGCCCACGCGCCCAGCCCTGCCTCGGGCAGGGCAAGCTCCTCTGGCGCCGGCTCGGGTCCGTCCTGCAGCCAGCACGCGACGACGCGCCCGCCGATGCCGGTGGCCTCGAGCGGCGGGGCGTCCTCGGCGCAGCGGGCCATGGCGAACCGGCACCGGGGATGGAAGACGCAGCCGCTGGGCAGCATGCGCAGGTCGGGCGGCGAGCCGGGGATGCCCGTCATCGGCACCCGTGGACCGTGCAGCGCGGGGAACGAGTGCAGCAGCCCAAGCGTGTAGGGGTGCCGCGGCGCCCGGAACAGCGCCTGCGCGCTGGCCCGCTCAACTAGCCGGCCCGCGTACATCACCGCGATGGAGTCGGCGATCTCGATCAGCAGCGACAGGTCGTGGGTAATGAACAGGATCGCGAAGCCGAACCGGTCGCGAAGGTCCATCAGTTCCTCGAGGATTTCGCGCTGGGTGACGACGTCGAGCGCAGTTGTCGGCTCGTCCATGATCACGATCTGCGGCCTGAGCGCAAGCGCCATCGCGATCATCACCCGCTGGCGCATGCCGCCGGAGAGCTCGTGCGGGTGGCTGCCGAGCCTGTCGGCGCTGATCCCGACCATGCCGAGCAACTCGACGGCCCGCTCGCGCCGCGACCGGCGCGGCATGTCCGGCACGTGCGCCGCCAGCGCATCGGTGAGCTGGGTTCTTATCGACATCACCGGGTTCAGCGCGTTCATCGCACTCTGCATCACGAGTGATATCTCCGACCAGCGCAGCACCCGGAGCGCACCGGCGCCGACTTCGAGCAGGTCCACGACCGACCCGCTCTCAGCGTGGAATCGCACGTCACCGGCCGTGATGACGCCCGGTTCGCGCAGCAGCCGGGTAGCTGCCATCGCAAGGGTCGACTTGCCGCTGCCGCTCTCGCCCGCCAGACCGAGTACCTCGCCTCGGTGCAGGACCAGGTCGGCGCCGGCGACTGCGTGCACGGCGTCGCTGCCCTGGCCGTAATCGACGCAAAGACCCTGGATTTCCAGCAGCACATCGCCGCGGTCAGCCGCGGGCCCGGTCACGGTGTCCTGGCTCATGCCTGTCCCCTGTCCGCGCGGATGACCGCCGTCTGGCCGAATGCCTGGCGAGCGCGGCCGCGGATCCGGTGGCCCGGACGCCTGGCGAGCCCGGCGGCCCGCAGTCGCGGGTTGATGAACTCGTCAATGCCGAAGTTCAGCAGCGCCAAGGACGTGCCGAGGAACGCTACGGCGAGGCCCGGCGGCACGAACCACCACCAGTAGCCGCTGGTCTCGGCGTTGACCTCCTGGGAGTAGAAGAGCATGCTGCCCCAGCTCCAGTGATCGGGGTTGACGTAGCCGAGGAACGCGATCGCCGTATAGGTCCCGACCCCGTACAGCACGGTGAACAGGAACGACGAGGCGATGACGGGGACGAGGTTGGGCACGATCTCGGTGCCGATGATCCGCCAGTTGCTCTCGCCGATGAGCCGGGCCGAGTCGACGTAGTCCCGGTTGCGCAACGAGAGCGTCTGCGCCCGGAGCACGCGCGCACCCCAGGCCCACCCGGTTATCGAGATGATCAGGCCGACCACGAGGTCGTTGTCGGCGCTCGAGTGGCCCAGGAAGCCGAAGAGGATGATCAGCAGCGGCAGCGCCGGCATGACCAGGAAGATGTTGGTGAGCATGGAAAGCAGATCGTCGGCGAGCCCGCCGATGTACCCCGCCGTCACGCCGATGACGACGGAGAGCGCCGTCGCGACCACTCCGGCCAGAAGCGCGACGAGCAGCGTGCTGCGGCCGCCTGAGAGCAGCTGCGAGAGGACATCCTGCTGGAGCGCGGTGGTGCCGAGCCAGTGCGCGGCCGACGGGGGCAGGGGAACGCTCGAGTTGGCGAAGCTCACGTTTGGGTTGTACGGCGCGACCAGCGGGCCGATCATCGCGACGATCACGAAGACCGCGAGCATGACGAAGCCGACGACCATCTTCCGCGAGCGCGGCAGACGCAGTGCCCGCGTCCGACCGGCGGCCGCCGGGACCGAGCCCGGTGTCGTGGCACCGCCGGGGGCGCGGTCAGTGCCGATGCCCACAGCCATCGCTCATGCCTCCTGGCGGGTACGCGGGTCGAGGAATACGTAGACGAAGTCGGCGAGCAGGTTCGCGGCCAGCACGGCAAGCGTGATGATCAGGAACAGGCCCTGGAGCAGCGCATAGTCGTTGTCGGATACAGCGTTGACGAGCAGCAGCCCGAGACCTGGGTAGCTGAACACGATCTCGGTTAGCAGTGCTCCCGAGACGATGAACCCGATCGCCAGGGAGAATCCGGAGACGCTGGGCAGGATGGCGTTGCGGGCGGCGTACCAGATGACTCGCCGCTGGTGCAGCCCCTTGGCCGCCGCGACGAGCACGTAGTCCTCGTCCATGGTGGTGACCATCACGTTGCGCATGCTGATGATCCAGCCGGCCGCCGAGGCGACGACGATGGTGAGCGCAGGCAGGACCGCATGGTCGAGCACGTCGCTGATGTACGTCCAGTTCACTGCCGGGAAGTCGAGGTTCTGGTGACCCTCGCCGGAGGGGAACCAGCCAAGCTTGGTGGAGAACAGGTCGAGCGCGAGGAACGCGATGAAGAAGTAGGGCGCTGCCTGGAAGAACGTTGTGGCGGGCAGGAGGTTGTCGAGCCAGCTTCCCCGCCGCCAGGCGACCAGGACCCCGATCAGCGTGCCCAGCACGAAGCTGATGACGGTCGCGACGCCGACCAGGCCGAGTGTCCACGGCAGAGCCTCACGGATCACCGTGCTCACCGCGACGAAGCCGTTGCTCGTCGAGGTACCCAGGTTGCCGTGCAGCACGTTGCCCCAGAAATGGGCGTACTGGGTCCACACGCTGGCCTTGGTGTTGACCCCGTACTGCTCATCGAGCGCGGCGATGGTCGCCTTGGTGAGAGTGGCACCCTGCATCTTGGCCAGGATGGCGTTGACGGGATTGCCGGGGATGATGCGCGGGATGAAGAAGTCAACCGAAATGGCTACGATCGCGGTCGCCGCGTAGAAGGCGAGTCGCCGAGCGATCGTCCGCATTGTCGGTCTCCTTATTCCGGGCGCGCGTTATTCGGTGCGGCTGGGGCTATCGAGACCGCCTGCGGGGTGCAGCCGCAGCTTTCCCGGCGGATCAGCAGGGTTGGCAGAGCTATGTCGTGGCCCCTGGCTGAGTCGGCTCCGGCTGGGCTCCGGCTGATCATCGAGTAGAGCGTCTCGAAAGCAGTGGCTCCGAGGTCCTGAATGGACTGCCGGACGCTCGTGAGCTGCGGGTGCAGGTGGCGCGCCACCGGCATGTCGTCGAATCCGGTCACGGCCACGTCGCCCGGCACCGAGACACCGTGCTGGGCGAGCGCGTGCAGCACGCCGATGGCTGACTGGTCGTTCGCGCACACAATGGCCCGCGGCAGCGTCGTTCCCGTCGCGATGAGTTGCTCGATGGCCCGCGCCCCGCCTGCCGCCTGGTAACTGCCGCGCCACTCATCGCCCTGCAGCAAGGTGGCCCCGGCGGCCGCCACCTCATCGGCCAGCGCCTGCCCGCGGGTGATGCTGTCGGGGCTGCCGTCATGGCCGGCCATGTAGGCGAACGTGCGGTAACCGTGGTCGAAGATGAGGTGGCGGGCCAGGGCGCGCATGCCGGCGGCGTTGTCGCCGTGGACGTTCGCCGTGGTGGCCGTGGGCACGCCCGCGAGCGTGACGACCGGGATCTGCCGCGACAGCCGGTCGAGCTCGGCCGGCGACAGGATCCGGTCGTGCAGGATCAGGCCGTCGCTCTTGCGGGCGAGCGCGAAGATGCGCCGGCCGGCGTCGGGCTCGTCGAGATCCACGGACCTGATCAGCAGGTCGAAGCCGTGGCGCTGGGCGACGATCTCCATGCCCCGGTTGATCATGTCGGGGAACTGCAGGTTCTCGTCCTCGTCGGCGAACATCGTGCTCTCGTGCCAGCGCGGTCGGCGGACGACGACGCCGACGACCTCCTTGAGCCGCGCGCTGAGGGCGCGGGCCGCGCCGTCCGGCACGAATCCGAGTTCGGTGACGGCCTGCATGACGCGGTCCTTCGTGTCCTGCCGCGGGTTGCGCTGGCCGTTGAGCACACGGGAGACCGACGCGATGGAAACGCCGGCCACCCGGGCGACGTCGTAGATCGTCGGCGGCTGGCTGGGCCCGCTGCCGAAGTCCGCGGCATCCGAGATGTCGGCGTCCGAATTCACATGTCCTCCGCTGGAGGGGTCACTCCGGTAGGTTGGGTGGTAAGCGCTTACCCGACTGCGAGGCCGCTAGCTGCGATGATCTCCATCGCCTGGGTCAGAGCTGGGGGAAAGCGCTTACCGCTAACTGATCAGGAGCGTAGAACGGCGGCGGACACGTCACAAGGGGGCAAACGAACCGTTACCTGACCGTGACATCTGCCCCCGA